>Ga0310696_10000424_pt1 | contig 68000 bp, 49 predicted proteins | sample AusTroGonzalo_MG_4_FD_203885 | JGI IMG/M metagenome (GOLD analysis project Ga0310696, IMG submission 203885) | Bovine rumen microbial communities from tropical cattle in Woodstock, Queensland, Australia - Gonzalo_02 (v2) (version 2) | ecosystem: Host-associated > Mammals > Digestive system >...
CCGCGGTGATATAGTTTGCATCGTTGTTGAACTCGCTTACATTAGCGGGCACGGTCGGGATGGTCGGCTTGTTCATAATCTGTGCCGCGCCGCTGGTGGCATTCCAGTCGGCGTTCACCTGTGCGGGTACGTCCGCCGCGGTGATATAGTTTGCATCGTTGTTGAACTCGCTTACATTAGCGGGCACGGTCGGGATGGTCGGCTTGTTCCAGATATAAGCAGGGTTAGTGTTGTTGGATTCATTCCAGTCAGCTTGCACCTGCGTGCCACCGCTACCGCCAGCGCCTACAGGAATTTGCCATGTTGTGGTCTCTCCGCTCACTGTCTTGTGAATGTAGAGGATGGTGCTGTCGGCATTCATGGTGTAGGTGAAGGTGGTGGCAGGAGCGTCTGCGCCGTCCTCACCGTTGGTCACCGTGAAAGTAGTGTTACTACCGTCGGTGTAAGAAATTGTATAGGTGTCCACATTGTCGCTCGTACCCGTCTTGGTAATGGATTGGATGCCGCGGCCGTCTTGGCCGTTCGTTCCGTTAGTTCCATTCTGTCCGGGTGCACCGTTGGTCACTGTAAAGGTGGATGTAGTGTTATCGCTATAATGGATCGTATAAGTATCGACAAGGCCGTCAGACTCCGGTCCAGTGACATTCGTAATACCACGGCCATCGGTACCGTTCGTTCCGTCAGTACCGTTAATACCGTTGGTCACCGTGAAAGTAGTGTTGCTACCGTCGGTGTAAGAGATTGTATAGGTATCCACATTGTCGCTAGTACCCGTCTTGGTAATGGATTGGATGCCTTTGCCGTCTGCACCGGGAGCACCAGGCAAGCCGTTGGTCACCGTGAAAGTGGAGGTTGTGCCGTTGGTGTAATTGATAGTGTAGGTATCCACATTGCCGCTGGTGCCCGTCTTGACGATGGACAGAATGCCTACGCCGTCAGCACCAGAACCGGAGCCGGAACCGCCGCCCGTAGGCAAGGTTACGGAGTTACCTCCGGAGATGCTAAGCACGTTACCTACTATGGTAAGAGTCTGGGCAATGCCAACGCCGTCCTGGCCGTCCAAACCGTTGGTCACGGTGAACGTGGAGGTACGGCCGTCTGTCAATGTTATAGTATATGTATCTACATTCTCATCACTTACCGGACCGGTGATGCTGGCAATGCCCACACCATCGGTACCGTCGGTTCCGTTTGTACCGTTTGTACCATTTGTTCCGTTTGTACCGTTGGTCACTGTATAAGTGGTGGAGGTGTTGTTACTATAATATATAGTATAGGTATCCACATTGCCGCTGGTGCCCGTCTTGGCAATGGAGTCGATGCCCACGCCGTCTGCACCGGGTTGGCCGGGCTGGCCAGAGCCAGAACCGGAGCCAGCAATAGAGGACAGGTCAACAGAGTTGCCGCCAGCGCCAGAGATGGTAAGCAGGGTGCCCACAAGGGAAAGCGTCTGATCTGCGCCCTGACCATCCTGACCGTTGGTCACCGTGAATGTAGTAGAAGTACTGTCGCTAAAATTGATTGTATATGTATCGACAAGGCCATTGGAAAGAGGACCCGTGATGCTGATGATGCCACGGCCATCTTGGCCATCGTTGCCGGGTGCGCCAGGTTGACCAGGGGCTCCCGGTGCGCCGTTGGTCACCGTGAATGTAGTAGAAGTAGTGTCGCTATAATTGATTGTATAGGTATCGACGAGGCCGTTGGAAAGAGGGCCCGTGATGCTGATGATGCCGCGGCCGTCTTGACCATCGTTGCCGGGTGCACCGGGTTGGCCAGGATCACCTTGGGGACCTTGCGGGCCAGGAGTGCCGTTGGCGAGGAAGAAACTCTGCGGCTGGGCGCCGGGGTAAGTAATGGTAAGCATGTAGCCCGTGTCAACGGGGGCAATGGCGATGGCCGGCACGTTGCCTGCTGCGCCTGCATAGAGTGCATAAGGCACACTCATGAGTTGCTGCACACCCTCAATGCTGTAGGAATTGCCACCGTTAGGGTCAATCTCAGATTTGAGGTAATACGGACCGTTGGCCCAATCAATGGCGGCCATAGTACCGCTGAGTACGGCACCCTCCCCCACCTCAATGGTGAGAAGGCCGTTGATGTTGGTGGTCGCGCTATGCGTTTCCACATACACCGGAGTTCCGTAAATGCTGCCCTGAATAATGGAGATACGGGCAGTGACATTCTGGTTCGTCACCAGCGTGTTGTTGGCGTTGCGCACAACAGCCTGATAGCTCATCTTCTGCGGCGCCTGAGCAAACAGGGTCGCCATAGTGAGCATCGTTACGAAGAGAAATAGTAAAAGTTTTTTCATAATATTGGGGTTTAATGATTAAAATTTATTCTTCACAATCTGGAACGTTTTCAACAAACGTTTCCCGTCCATCACACGCAATTGGTAAGTGGCGGAAGGATAGACGGAAAGGTCCATGTTGGTAAGCAGTTCGGTTACCTGGAACACCTGGAGCAGGCGCCCGTGCTTGTCGAACAGCTGAGCGGTAAGACCATCTTCAGGGATCTCAAAATTGGAGATACGCAAGTTGATGAAGTCCGGAGTCGGGTTAGGGAAGATGACGGCTTCCAGTTTGATACCAGGATAGTTGTCAACGCCCACAGTCTGGAACTCATAAGGCTGTTGTACACCTTCAATGATGTACTTTCCAGTGGTTTCCACCCGTTGGTCGGCAATCTGTCCTACGGTATATGTGGCAGAACCGCCACTACCGGAAGCTGTTCCACCGGCCGGCACCACAGCCGACTGGCTGAACAATGAGAATGTTAACAAGCTGAAAATCAGCATCAAGTAAAACTTTTTCATAATGAGTGGTGTATTATTATTTGTAAAATTAATTTCCGGCTACAAAGATGAGAATAATATTTCATTTTATCAAGTTATTCACAATAAATTGTTATCAACACAATGAACAGGTCCGATTATTTTTCACATGATAGATTTTTTTGTGTACCTTTGCACCCCGTAAAAAAACAACTCCAAAAACTCAATTACCAACTCCCATTTCTTAACAAATTCTCAATTTTTAATTTTCAATTTTCAATTTATATGATTAATCAAAAACTCATCGACCCTAAGAGCATCGTGGTGTGCGGTGCCTCCAGTGACATTCACAAGCCAGGCGGAAAAGCCCTGAAGAACCTGTTGGAAAGCGCCTTCAAGGGCGAAGTCTATGCCGTGAACCCCAAAGAGGACGAGGTGCAGGGCATCAAGTGTTACAAACAGGTGGAAGACCTGCCACAGGTCGATTGCGCCATCCTCTGCATCGCGGCCAAGTTCTGCGCCCATACGGTGGATGTACTGACGCAGCAGAAAGGAACCCAAGGCTTCATCATCGTCAGCGCAGGATTTTCCGAGGAGAACGCCGAGGGCGCTGCCATTGAGAAACATATCGTGGATTCCATCAATGCCGTGGGCGGTTCGCTCATTGGTCCAAACTGCACAGGATTCCTCAACACCAACTATAGCGGCTGCTTCGACACACCGATTCCGAAACTCGACCCCAAGGGCGTGGATTTTATCACCGGTTCGGGTGCCACTGCCGTGTTCATCAAGGAGTATGGCATCAGCAACGGCCTGAAGTTCAACAGCGTGTGGGCTGTGGGCAACAGCGCGCAACTCGGCATCGAGGATGTGTTGGAACATCTGGATGAGACTTTCGATCCTGAAAAGAGCAGCCGTGTCATCATGCTCTACATGGAAAAAATCGGCGACCCGCAACGTTTGCTGAAACACAGTCGCAGCCTTATCAACAAGGGTTGTAGGATTGCGGCCATCAAATCAGGCGGTTCTGCTGCCGGCTCACGCGCAGCTTCGTCGCACACCGGCGCCCTGGCCACCAATGACGCTGCCGTGGATGCCCTGTTCCAGAAAGCAGGCATCGTACGCTGCCACAACCGCCAAGAGCTCACCACGGTTTGTGCCGTTTTCATGCACCCCGAAATCAAAGGTAACCACTGCGCCGTCATCACCCACGCCGGTGGTCCCGCTGTGATGTTGACCGATGTACTGAGCAACGGCGGAATAGAGGTACCCCCGTTGAAGGATCACCCCGCCAGCCCTGCCCTCTTGGCTAAGCTCTTCGGCGGTTCCTCCGTGGGCAATCCCATCGACTTCCTCGCCACTGGCACTGCCGAACAACTCGGCTATATCATCGACACTGTAGAAAATGAATACACTGATATCGACTTTTCCGTGGTCATCTTCGGCTCTCCGGGTCTCTTCTCCAACAAGGAAGTATATGACCTGCTGGATGAAAAGATGAAGACCTGCAAGAAACCCATCTTCCCCGTGTTGCCTTCTATCATCAATGTGAAGGATGAAATTGAAGATTTCATCGCCAAAGGCCGCATCAACTTTCCGGAAGAGTGCGTGTTAGGCAACGCCCTCGTCAAAGTGTGGAACACGCCGAAACCGCAACCCGAACACGTGGAGCTGCCGCAGGTTGATGTAGCCCGCATCCGCAAGACCATCGAGCGCTGCGAGAGCGGCTATCTGGAGATTGCCGACTACAACGAGCTGTTGGACGCCGCCGGCATCTCCCGCAAGAAATCTGTGGAAGTGGATAAGAAAGAAGATGCCCTGGCATTCGCCAAAGAGGTGAACTGCGGCAAGGACACACCGTTGGTCATGAAGGTCGTGGGCCCGTTGCACAAGTCCGATGTGGGCGGCGTGACACTCAACGTGAAAGACCTTGATACCGTCAGCAAGGAGTTCGACCGTCTGATGGCGATCAAAGACACTTACGCAGTGGAAATGTACCCGATGCTGGACGGCACGGATGTGTATATCGGAGCCATCCGCGACGACAAGTTCGGCCATCAGGTTTTCTTCGGTTTGGGCGGCATCTTCATCGAAGTATTGAAAGATGTACAATCCGCATTGGCTCCCATCACGGCCGACGAAGCCAAGCAGATGCTCACGAAGCTGCGCGGTTACAAGATCCTGCAAGGTGTGCGTGGCCAGGAGCCCGTCAACATCGACCTCTATGCGGAGCAAGTAGCCCGCGTGAGTGCGCTGGTGCAGGCCGCTCCCGAAATCGTGGAGATGGACCTCAATCCGCTGCTCGGCAACCCGCGCTACGTTACCGCAGTGGATGCGAGAATCCGAATCGAGAAATAAATAAACGATTAGAGATGAGGGAATGGTTAAGCCATTCCCTCTTTTTTTCTTGGCACCTTTTGCAATTTTAACGTCATACATTCGTTTATTGAAAGTTCATTTTTAATCTGCGCTTTATGAAACGGTTCCTCCCCCTTTTCCTGCTGATATCCATGGCAAACATACTTTCAGCTCAAAGCCAATATGCCATTACGGGCACTCTAGTGGATTCCCTGAACAAAGAGAAAGTGATGTTCGCCACCATTGGTTTGTTAACCCCGGACTCCACCGCACAGATGGTGGGCCGATCGTTGTCAGACGCTCAAGGCAAGTTCCAGATTTCCAATATTCCGGCTGGAGAATATCGTTTCGTGGCCTCATTGGTAGGCTATGAGATGCTCAACATTCCCTTGACGGTGGGCGGAGAGAGTCTAATCATTGACATGGGGGATGTTTCCATGCACAAGACAAGCACCGATTTGGAAGAGGTGAAAATCATTGGCGAAAAACCGGTTTACATGGTGGATGGAGAGAAGACTCTCTACAACGTGGCCGAAGACCCCACCATCCAGTCAGGTTCAGCGGCGGATGCCTTGCAGAATGCGCCCGGCGTGGAGGTGGATGTGGAAGGTAACGTGACGCTTCGCGGTGTCTCCTCCGTGGAAATCTGGATCAACAACAAGCCCTCCAATATGAACGCCGAAGCGCTCAAGCAGTTCATCCAGCAGATGCCCGCCGGCAGCATCGAGAAGATCGAGGTTATCACCAATCCTTCCGCACGCTACAGCGCACAGGGCAACGGCGGCATCATCAATATTGTCACGACCTCCAAAATCAAGAAAAACAGCTTCCTCAGCTTCGGCTTGCGCGGTTCCTCCACGCCCGACATCACACCTTTCATCTCCTACGTCTATGCCAACGAGAAGTTCTCCATCAGCACTTACCTCAACTACTCCTACAGCATCAATAAGGACAAGAGCGAATCCTTCAGCACCATTCTGACCAATGAGGGAGACACCTCCAGCACCAACCATAGCATCTACGAAATCCGGCAGCCATCGCACAATATTGGCTTGTATATAAACGGTTCATATTCGCCGGACACCATGAACAGTCTCTACTTCTGGGCAGGGACTTACCCTCAAATTGGAAGCCATACTCTTTCGGATTCCACTTATTACCAAGAGTATATCTTCAACCCTGGCGACCGTTCATATTATCATACTCAGGTTTCCCACTACACAGGTGCTGGCGGTTACGGCGGACTCTGGTACGAGCACATGTTCAACAGCAGGGGGCACAAAATCAGCGCCGATGCGAGTTTTTGGACTTGGGCAAGCAAGAGCAACGGCGACGAAGTCCGCGACTATCTTTTTATGGACCATTTGGACAAGAATAAAAGATATAAACAAAAGTACAGCATGGTGGGAATTGATGCCTCCATTGACTACACTATTCCTTACCACAAGGACGGGGAGATAGAGCTCGGTGTGTCGGGAAGCTATGATCCTCGTTTGAATTATTACCGGCTAGACACGTTAGTTTTTTCAACGAACGAGTACGTGATGGACCAGTTGCGTTCCAAGGATGCACGAGCCCACAATGGCAGCGTCGATGCATACGTCACATTGCAACATCGTTTTGGCGGTTTCACCCTCAAGGGTGGTCTGCGTACGGAGTATGAGATATACAACCTGCTGATGCTCAATTCGCCTGCCGACAATGTGCACAAGGGCTATTGGGGGCTCTATCCTTCCCTCCATCTGAGCTATCGCACCAAGAACATGCACAACTTCAAGCTCAGCTACACGCGCCGTGTGAACAACCCCGATGGTGATAACCTTACCTCTTACATAGATTATGGAGAGGATGAGTACAGCACTGGTAATCCTGATTTGCGGCAGACCTTCACCAACTCCATAGAGGCTGGATGGACCAAGTACATCAACAAGTTCGGCAATGTCGGCATCAACGCCTGGTTCAAGAACAGCAAGGACGAGTTCAGTTCGCAATCTGATGTGGCTTACAGTCCTTTCTTCGGACGTTATGTCACCTTCACGATGCCGGTCAATGCGGGCAAGTCGCTCAACACGGGCGCGGAATTGAACGTGATGTACCGCCTCAAATCCTTCATGAATATCCGCTTCTATGCCAATGTTTATTACATGAAATCTTCTTTCCAATTCCGTAAAGAGGAAACACCTTACACAGTTGATAATTTGGGTTACAGTTTCCGTCTGAACTTCTGGGCCAAGATGTGGGATGTGCTGGAGGTGAACGCCTCGGCCAATTACAGTTCCAAGAGTGTATCCATGTTCACGGTCACGCGCCCGCGCTACAGCATTGATGCCGGATTGCGAGCTGAATTCTGGAAGCGCCGCATCTCCATCCATTTGGATGTACATGACATCTTCAACTGGAACAAGACCACCACCGATATCAACAATCCCTATTACACATCGAACAGTACCAGTTGGAGCAGTTGGATGGGCCGCAGCATCCGTGCGGGTATCACCTTCAAGTTCGGCAAGATGGAGCTGGAGGGTGCGCAGGCGCAAGCCCAGGGAGGCGGTGGCCAAGGGATGGGGATGTAAGGATTTTTTTCTTATCTTTGCACCTCCAAAAAACGAAACTGATTTATTAACTTAAAATCTTGAATATGAGCAACGTTAAGTACGTTTATACCTTTGGTGGAAAGACAGCTGAAGGTAAAGCTGACATGAAAAACCTGCTGGGTGGCAAGGGTGCCAACCTCGCTGAAATGTGTCTTTTGGGCCTTCCTGTGCCTGCCGGTCTGACCATCACCACGGAATGCTGCACCGCCTATTACGCCAACAACTGCGAACTTCCCGCAGGTTTGATGGATGAAGTGTGGGCTGGCATGAAGAATGTGGAAAACATCATGGGTCTCAAATACGACGACGCCGAGAATCCTCTGCTCGTCTCCTGCCGCTCCGGCGCACGCAGCTCCATGCCCGGCATGATGGATACCGTACTTAACATCGGTCTCAGCTCCAAGACGCTCCCCGGTCTCATCAAGAAAACCAACAACCCCCGCTTCGTCTATGACTCCTACCGTCGTCTCATCATGATGTACGCCGACGTGGTGATGGAAAAAGCCGAGGGCATTGAACCCGCTGACGGCAAGGGCATCCGCAAGATTTTGGACGACATGCTGGATGAGTTCAAATCCATGAAGGGCTACAAGAGCGACACTGAGATTACCGCAGAAGAACTGCTGAAACTCGCCGACGCTTTCAAGGCGAAAATCAAAGAGGTGCTCGGCACTGAATTCCCGGATGATGCCAAGGCTCAGCTCGAAGGCGGTATCAAGGCCGTATTCAAGAGCTGGAATGGCAAGAAGGCCATTTCCTACCGTCGCATCGAAGGTATTCCCGATGACTGGGGTACCGCAGTGAACGTGCAAGCCATGGTGTTCGGCAACATGGGTGACAACTCCGCTACCGGTGTGGCTTTCACCCGTAACCCTGCCACCGGCGACAACCAGTTCTACGGCGAATGGCTGATCAACGCACAAGGCGAGGATGTGGTGGCCGGTATCCGTACCCCCAACCCGCTGAACGACGAAACCAAGAACGAGCAGAATAAGATGATGCACTCCATGCAGGAGCTGATGCCCGAGACCTACAAAGAGCTTTGCGACATCCGCGAAATCTTGGAGAAGAACTATCACGACATGCTGGATGTGGAGTTCACCATCCAAGAAGGCAAGCTTTACATGCTGCAATGCCGCGTGGGCAAACGTACCGGTGTGGCCGCTCTGACTATGGCACTGGACATGCTGCACGAAGGCCTCATTGATGAGAAGGAAGTGGTGATGCGTCTCACACCCGCTCAACTCGACGAGTTGCTGCACCCGATTCTGGATGCCGCGGACGAGAAGAAACACGACGTTATCGCCAAAGGTCTGCCCGCAGGCCCTGGCGGTGCTGTAGGTGTTATCGCATTGGACAGCGAAACTTCCAAAGCTTATACCGAGAAGAAAATCAAAAACATCCTCGTTCGTGAGGAGACGAACCCGGAAGATGTGGAGGGTATGCGTTCCGCAACCGGCATCTTGACCGCTCGTGGCGGTATGACCTCCCACGCCGCTCTCGTGGCCCGTGGTTGGGGCAAGTGCTGTATCGTGGGCTGCGATGCCGTGAAGATCGACATGGCCAGCCGCACCGTCACCATCGCCGGCAAAACCTTCAAAGAGGGCGACCTGCTGAGCTTGAACGGCTCCAAAGGCTGGGTCTATGCTGAAGAGGTGAAGATGATCGATGCTACCGAAAATCCGCTCTTCCAGGAGTTCATGAAGCTGGTGGACAAATACCGCACCATGGGTGTGCGCACCAACGCCGACAACCCGGAAGATGCCCAGAACGCCATTAACTTCGGCGCTGAAGGTATCGGTCTGTTCCGTATCGAGCACATGTTCTACGGCAAGAACAGCGAGAAACCGCTGGAGAAGCTGCGCAACATGATTCTTTCCGACACCCTGGAGGAGCGCGTTTCCGCCCTCAAGGAACTGGAACCCTACATCAAAGAAGCTGCCAAGGGTACTTTGAAGGTGATGGACGGCAAACCGCTCACCTTCCGCTTGATGGACCCGCCGTTGCATGAGTTTGTTCCCCAAACGGAAGACAAACAACGCGAAAAAGCCAAAGAGCGCGGCATCAGCTTCGAGGAGATCAAAAAGCGTATCGACGCTCTGCACGAAGTGAACCCGATGATGGGTTTGCGTGGTGTACGTCTCGGCATCATCTATTCCGAAATCACCGAAACCCAGTTCCGCGCCCTGTTTGAGGCTACGGCTGAGTTGATGAAAGAGGGTTTCGACCCGCATTTGGAAATCATGGTTCCGCTCACCATCAACGTGAAGGAGCTGGAGCACCAGAAAGCCATCGCCGACCGCGTGCTTGCTGAAGTGGAAGCCAAGTTCGGTGTCAAAATCGAGTATCTGTTCGGTACGATGATCGAAATTCCGCGCGCTACTTTGGTGGCCGACAAGATTGCCAAGGTTGCCCAGTTCTTCTCCTTCGGTACCAACGACCTTACCCAAATGACCTTCGGTTTCTCCCGCGACGATGTGAACGCTATCGTTCATGAGTATGTGGACCAGAAGATTATCCCTGCCGATCCGTTCAACACATTGGATCAGGAGGGTGTTGGCCAACTGGTGAAACTCGGTGTGGAGCGTGGTCGCAGCACCCGCGCCAACTTGAAGTGCGGTGTTTGCGGTGAGCACGGTGGTGATCCCGCTTCTGTAGAGTTCTTCTACAAGGCTGGCATGACCTACGTGTCCTGCTCTCCGTTCCGCGTGCCGGTGGCCCGTTTGGCAGCCGCCCAAGCAGCAATTGCAAATGAAAGATAATCGATTAGCGATTATAGATTATCGACAATAAAAAAGAGACGCGGTAACCGCGTCTCTTTTTTTAATAATGCATTGAACGTGTCTCGAAGGGATACCATTCTATTAACCCTGCACGTCAGTGTGGGGTATTAACAATCTGCCAACAATTCCGCATCCACCCCGAACAGCCGGGCGATGTTGAACGCCTCCATGGGCACCTCGTCCGCATCGGTCTCCACCAAGGAGTAGTCCATGTAATCGTGGATATTGCCGACGGTGATAGCCTGGTTTTCTTTCAGTTGCAGGCCCTTCACGCGCAGGCGTCGGCAAGTGGTGCTGATGCCGCTGTAGTGGGTGGTCACCAGGGTGGTAATGTGCAGCCTCTCGGCCAAGCGAAGATAGTTGCCCACCAGAATCTTGCCCTCTTCGGGGTTCGTGGTTCTGGCAAGCTCGTCCACCAGGGCCAGCACCTTGTGCCCCTGGCGGCCCGCTTGTATGATGCGGTCGATAGTCAGGATCTCCACGGCAAACGAGGATAGCCCGCTGGTCTCCGACTGGTTGTCACCGATGCTGCTGATTACCTCGTCCACGATGGCGAGGGTGGCCTGTGCGGCTGGAATGAAAAAGCCGAACTGGAACAGGTACTGCGCCAGTGACACGGTCTTGAGCAATACCGACTTGCCGGCCATGTTGGCACCGGTGATGAGTACGGCCTCGTTGCCGAAGCGAATGTCAATGGGTTGGAAGGCCTTGCCGCGTTCTTTCAGCGCACTGTCCACCTCCGGGTTCACCATCTGTATCAGCTCACTGAACTGCCCGATGGCAGGGCGGCAAGCGTGCCACTCAAGGGCAAGCCGTGCCTTTGCCAGCACGAAATCGAAATGGGATAGCGTATCCAGATTGTCGGCAATGCCCTTGCCGTACGGCATGAGCTGCTGCGACAGCTGCGTACGTATGCGGTCTTCCACCTTCTGCGCCTGGAAGCGGTATTCTTCCGCCTCCGTCACACTTTTGGCATTGTCAATGCGCTCGCGCCAAGTGGCCAACTCGTGATCGTACGCAGAATAGATGTAGAAGTGCGGTATGTTAGTATGCTCGGGGTCGAGCATCGCAACCACTGCATCCATATTGGCCAACGGAAAACTCTCGCACTCAATGGCTGTGAGGTCTTCGGCAATCTTGCGGGTGAGAATGGCAGTTTTCTTGATTTCAAATAACTGGATATCATCCAGCACACGGCCATCCGACAAGGCGTTCAGCGTGGGCCGGATATCATTGATTTGATGCAAATGGTTGCGAATGTGCGTGATTTTGGTGCGATATGATTCATTTTGGAGTATCGCAACGGTCTTCTCCACCAAATCAAACTCTCCTTCTAAATCCTTCGCATCTGTGCAAAACGGCAGATTCAACAGATAATGCCTCCCCAAATTGGAGGTCAGCTGAAGATGCTCGTACACGTAATGCAACGCCGGATTCTGTTCGAAGGAGTTCTTAAAAAGCATAATACTATTCTTACAATAAAAATTTCAACTCTAAACCCTAAACTCTAAACTCTCAACTCTCAACTCTCAACTATTGTCCCCCTCATGCTTTCCTCAGCCACTTGAAAATCTCTTTCCAGCTGCTCTTCTTGCCGTACATCAGAATGCCCATGCGATACACTTTGGCGGCGAACCACACGCAGAACACGAGGAACAGCAAGGCCAAGCCCATGGAGGTAAGCAACTGCCACAACGGCACGCCGGCGGGCAATCGCACCATCATGATGATGGGCGAGGTTAGCGGAATCATGGAAAACCATAATGCCAGCTGTCCGTTGGGGTTAGTGGAGATGGTCGGAATCAGAATGATGGCCAGCATTAGCGGGATGGTGACCGGCATGGTGTATTGCTGCGAGTCGCTCTCGCTGTCCACTACCGAACCGGTGGCTGCATACAACGTGGCATAAATCAGATATCCCACTATAAAGAAGAACAAGAAGCAAAGTATGATTGTCGTGAAAGAGACAGGGAAATAATCGTTGATTTTCTGGAAAATGTTTACACTGTCGGCCATACCAGTTTGCTCGGCCGCGTTTTGCAGGGCTTCCTGTGTTTCTCCGGCGGCCAATTCCGTGGTTGTTTCGGACTGGAACAGATCCGGAGCAGCCAACTGGATGCCGCCCAAAATGCCCATTGTCAGCATGATCCAGATGGCAAACTGTGTGAGTCCCACAAGCGCGATGCCCACAATCTTGCCGATGAGCAACTGCATGGGCTTCACGGAAGAAATCAAAACCTCCACGATGCGGTTGCTTTTCTCCTCCAACACGCCGCGCAGCACCTGGCTGGCAAAGATAATGATGATGAAATAGATGAAGAAACCGCACATCATGCCGATAACCTCATTCATCTCCGCATCATTCTCGCGCTCCATTCCATCGTCATCCACCTGTATCGTGGTGATATCCACTTTGGTAAGGTCCTGGAGTTTCTCGAACTTGGCGGGCTCTATATGAAGCGAGTCTTGCAGGATGCGGTCGAAAAATATCTCGTTCATCTGGCTTTCCAGTTTGCCCTGCAAGCTCGATGGCAGGTTTTTCTTGTAATAGAGGTTGCTTTTCAGCCCTTGGCTGTTATTGAGAATATGGAACACACAGTCGTATTGGTCGCCGTTGAGGGCCTCCTGCTTCAGCTGATTGATGTCGCCCGACTGATAGCTGAAAGTGGTATTGTCGTTGCCCTCAAAAGCATTCAGGAAAATGTCTGTATCATCCACCACAAGCACATTGGCAGTCTGCGACTTCTCGCTATGTAAGACCAGCAACACAGGCAACACGATGATGGTGGCCAGCAGTACCGGCAACAAGAGGGTAATGATGATGAAGGATTTTTTCTTAACCCTTGTGGTGTATTCGCGGGATATGATAAGGGATATGTTGTTACTCATGATGTTGTTGGTTGAAGGTTTGAACTTGTTCGATGAAAATCTCATTCATTGTCGGAAGTATCTCATTGAAAGAGAGTATATTTCCATGCTCAACCAACATTTTCAGCAAATTGTTGGCCGGTTGGTCATCCTGAATCTTCACCGTATAGGAAATCGATCGCGGGCACGTTTGCTTCTCAATCAATTCGTAAGGATGCTGCAGCAGAGAGGTGATGTCTGAACAGTCTGCAGACATTTCGATAGCGTATATGTTTTTCTTGAAACGGTTTTTCACATCGTGGATGTTACCTTCCAGGATTTTCTGCGCATGGTTGATGAGGGCTATCTCATCGCAAATCTCCTCCACCGAAGCCATATTGTGCGTGGAGAGGATGATGGTGGCTCCTTCTTTCTTCAATTGCAAAATCTCCTCTTTCAGCAAGTTGGAGTTGATGGGATCAAAGCCGCTGAAGGGCTCGTCCAGAATGATGAAAGAGGGTTTGTGCAGGATGGTGGTAATGAACTGCAGTTTTTGCTGCATACCCTTTGAGAGTTCCTCCACCGGGCGGCTCCACCAGTCCAGAATGCCGTACTGCTCGAATTTAATGCGCAGCCGCTTGTAGGCCGTATTGCGGTCAAGGCCTTTGAGACGGGCCAGATACATGGCCTGTTCTCCGGCTTTCATCTTCTTGTACAGTCCGCGCTCCTCCGGCAGATAGCCAATCTGACGCACGTCGTCTGCCTCCAGGGGATGGCCTTTGAAATAGACGGTACCCGAATCTGGAAAGGTAATCTGGTTGAGAATGCGAATAAGGGTTGTCTTGCCGGCACCGTTGGGGCCCAGCAAACCGAAGATGACACCCTCAGGCACGGACAAAGACACATTGTCCAACGCCAAGTGGTTGCTAAAAGCTTTTGTAACCTGATCTACTTCAATGATGTTCATAAATTAATCGGGCCTTTTTTCTTTTTTTTCTTCTTCTTTTTCTTCTTTTTCTTGGTCGGAGTAACGTAGAAGGAAGCATTGCTGTTGGCTGTATGCAACAGGGCATTGGTGGTAGCAAAAGTGAAATCCTCCGGCACGGAAAGCTTACCATCCGACAACTCGTTGATCTGGTGTGCTATCAGTGCGTCATTCACCGAGTCGCGGTTGTAGGTCAAGTACATCATCTTCAGGTGGTTGGCCAACGGGCGCACCAGCACGTTGCGCACATCTTCCGGATAGGTGGCCACCATCTTGATGACATTCTCCATATTACGTCCGTATGTTCTCAAACGGATGTGATGCTTGTTGTATTCGGGCTTCACCACTTCCTTCTCCTTGGTTTCGGGCACCGGTTTCGGGAACGGAGAATCAATCTCCAAGGCGTAATCCGACATGATGAACAGATGGTCCCAGAGCTTGTGCCAATAGTCGGCCGACTCGCGCTTGCCCACATTGGCCGGATCTTTGACCTCATTGAGCTGGTCCATCACACGCACAATGGCACGGGCTGTCTCATTCCGCTTCTCGCGATCCTCGATAGCCATGCAATCCTCGATCATCTTCTGCACATTTCGGCCATACTCCTTGATGACTAATTTGTTTCGTTTGGTGTTGTATTCTATCATAAAAGGAAAATGATTTTTTCAATTGATTTGCAAAAATAGAAAAAAACGAGATAACCTATCGGGTCATCATTTCTTCTTTTCAGGAATCACGGGCAGCGTCGCGAGACTGTCCAGATATGCCTGCTCGCGTGCGGCGAGGCTGTCACGGACGGCACGCTGGCGTAACTTGTAGGAATTCTGGTAGATGGCAACGATGGGCTTGGTGTCCACCCGCAACTGATATATCGTGTTGTCCGACGGCCAAGTGCCGTTGCGGAGCTGCGCAGGCGGGATGTTGCTGCAGAAATCCATATAGTAATCCCACGTGCTGTCCAGCTTGCTGTATGGCACAAATTTCAAATCTATCATGCCTTTTTCATGCTGGAAGAACAGGGCACACGCTGCATTGCCATTGGTGGCCACCGTCACGACACTGTCTTCCGTATTCTGGCTGATGTTTTCTCTGTAGATATGCTGGACGAGCCACTGACAAACCGTCTTGTTGGCATCGTCATTGCAATCCAGCTCATACTTGGCATACGCATTGTTGATACCACCTGAAATCTCGTTGAAATAGAGCGACACGACAGGCTTGTTGAACATGATATGGCGAATGGGCAGACAGGAAAGCAGCGCGATGAGACCCAATATCACAATGTTGGTGTATTTGTCGTTCACCGCACGCAAAGTGCACTCCACCCCACTCGCAGCAATCAGCATGAAAAGCGGGTAGATGAAATAGTAGATGGCCCACATGGTATCCGGACGCAAGTAGCTGAATCGGACCTCATGAATGCAGTACAGGAAAGAATAGAGGAAAATGAAGATGGAATAGAACTTCAGCGATTTCACCGCCGTACTGAAAAAGATAAAGAAGAGCAGCACGCCCGTCAGGATGATGGTAGGCGTAGTGATGAAAAGATACTTGATCAGATAGGTTCTCGGGAAGTTGTCCGGTCCGATGATGTGCCCTTTGTAGAGTTGGTTGCCAGATTGCGGGTAGTTGACCGTCAGCAGTTCGAAGGCTTTGCGCGGGGCTACCACGGAGCTTTCGAGGAACCATGTGCCCAAACCATGCACCAGATACACGACCAACGTCGTGCCGAGCAACATCAAACACAACAAGCCGAAAGCCTTGCCGTACTCTTTGGTAAACATCTTCCTGGGCGGATTATAGAGGAAGAAGTTGAGCAGCGTGAACACGATGAAAAAATGCAGCAGCACGAAACCGGCATTGTAGGTGGACAGTGCGAGAAACATACCCAGCAGTATCTTCACACAGCGGAAGATACGGATAACCGGCAACTCGCGGGAAAAATAGTACATCTGCGTAATAGTGAACACGAAGCCAAACGCAAACGTCACATCTACCATATTGCTCAGCGAGTACCCGAAAAAGCGGGGCGAAATGAACAGGAAAAATGCGGTGAAAAACGCCGCGCGCCAGTTGAAAGCCTTCAGTATCAAGATGGAAAGATACAAGATAAGCAGCCAGCCGAATATCGCGCTCAAGCCATGACGGATGGTGAATGTATCTTCAACGTGCAACGCCTTGCAGATGGAATAGACCATCAAGTCGATGTATTGCGCCTGTGTGGAGGCGTACGGATGCATCTTATAGGCATCCGGATCTCCTGTATTATGAAAATGGTCGTACACCAACGCCGAATAATGGTCCTGCTCCATCTCTCGGGTAGAGATGCCCACATGGCGGCTCATGAGAACCATCACCACCAGCATCACCGCCATGTAAATCATCAGCAGATATTTATAGACATCATCAGCGCTCCTGAGCGAGAATGAGAACGGTTTCTTCTCCACAGAATATCTGATGTTCTTCTGCGCCTGCTTAGAAAGCCGTATCTCCCAAATATCATCATCAAACAGCTCCTGAGAATAGGTAATTCTGGTAAAAAACTGCTTGATAACCTGAAAAATGCGTTCAATAATATTTAATTTCTCCTTCTCCATGGCATTATGATAAGTCATTAAATGACGCGTTGAGGGCTTTGAGGTAATCAACGGCTTCGGGGCCGACATTGAACAACAGGTCAATGATGGAAAGATTGGGCGTAAAGCCGAACCGGTCCTCGAAGACCTGATAATACGGGGTGTTAAACCGATATGGGTACTCGGGGCTGACACTCCGTTTGGGGTGGATGAGCGTCCGCAAGTCGGGCTGGCGGAGCGCTTCGTAGTCTGTTGTAAGCTTGATTTCAGTCTGGATGCGAAGCAGTTTCACAATCGTCCGTATCAGTTGCAGATTGAACTCGAAGAGTCTTTCGTAGCGTTGTTCGTAGAAAGAACGTAGGGAGTCCTGATAGTACATGAAATAGGGACTGGTGTTGTATGCCGTCGTGATGGTACGCCAATGGTTACGCTGCCAGGGGGTGGTGTATTCGATGCGCGCCTCCGTAATCAAGGGCTTGTGCGTGTCGTGCACCACCGGTATCATCAAAGCCTGCACCCCATTACCAGTCAGGATGCAAGCCCTGTTGCGGTAACTCTGCTTGCAGTAGTTCTCCCTGCTCTCCATCCACACTTCCTGATTCATCAAAAAGGAAAAGTATTCGATGGGCGGAAGATATGCAGTCGATAAGAGCGGGACGGTATTCAAAACTATCGGGCAATAATCATTTTGGATTGGTAGATATGATTATCACACACAATCTCCACAAAGTAGATGCCATCAGACAAACCCTTGAAATGCAAATCGAAGGTATTATCCATCAAGACATCCTGAGTGCACACCAACATACCCATGGAGTTATAGACATTGCAGATACCCTTGCCCATCGGGAACGTTCCTTTCACAGTAATATCGCCGATGCTGGGATTGGGCGAGATGGTAAATGAGCTTGCATTGGTGTTGTAATTCTCGATGCCAGCCGGGGTGCCATCATAGTGGATACCACGAAGTGACAGCGTTCCCGTATTGTCGGGATCAAGCCAAGGTTTCAGCTTTCTGGCGTTATTGGAATTATTGTTGTTGGTCCAGGAATAGGAAATCTTTCCGTAATTGTCGGTACCTTGCGGGTAATCGCACGCACTGGATCCGCTGCTCAAGCTGCCGATGATGAGACCGCTGGCATTGAACAGCGGGGAACCGGAAGAGCCTTGTTCCGTACAGCCCTTGTTTTCACCAAATTGTCCATAATACCAGCCAACTGTCCAGAACTTGTTGTACGAACCACCAGGGCTGGCCACTATGCGCGGGAGGCTGATTTTCTTATAGTCGCCGCCGGGATGATGGATGGCTGCACCCACAGAAGAGGAACCGCCTGCATCCCAACCGGCAAACACCAGTTTGTTCTTCACATTGCTGGGAATACTTCCGGTGACTTTCAACAGCAGGAAGTCGGAGCTGCTGGAAAGGTTATAATTCTCGCCAGTGTATCCGGAACTAGCCACCATCACACCATTATGGGCCATATTGTAATACGTTCCTGAAGTTCCTCCACATGTATTCGTCTGATATTCATACACAAAAATGTAAGTATCTTCATTAGGATAAGTGGAGCAATGGTTGGCCGAATAGACGTACGGGGTCTTGTCGTTTCTTACATTATTGATCATCGCACCGGAGCAACGATAGGATCCTGTGGAATTGCTAATCGCAATAAGCACTACGGAATTCACTTGATCACGCCAAGGATCTGCTATAGGACAAGCCACATCATAATGGCAGTCGCCCTCAGCATCTCCCCAATACCCCTTTTCTCCATCCTGGACATGGAAAAGGTCTTTGTAGAAATGGCTGATTCGGGCTATAGTAACTTCACCGTGGAAGGGAACATTCGCAGGCTCGTAATATTCCAAAACAATCTCATCGCCGAAGATAATATCCGTGGTCATATAACCATTCAATTGCTGATACTCTTCATTGGTGTATGGTCCGCCAACCTGGCCGCGATCTGCACTATAGACATGCATCGTGGCTCCTTCGGGAATATTGAACTGAGAAAAAACTGCAGACAACATGATAGCTCCAGGGGAGCTGAGCGACAAGCGCCAAAGGCGGCTTCCGTCTGCCAACATGTCGGTACGGCCGCTATTGTGGAAGTTATAATCCACATTATGGGTATGTCCTATACGCACTGGGGTTCCTTTTTCAGCCAGTGCATCCTCCGTCAATAACTTATCCACATCTACGGCGGGCAGGTCAACTTTGTCAATGTTCATTGAGACATTGCTGTGATTGAAGCTGTATGGCTTCACTGTTACATCACTTTGAGAATATGCAGCAAAAATGCAGAATGCCACACATACGAAAGAAAGAAGTGTTTTTTTCATATCATCTGTTGTTTTAAAGGCCGCAAAAATATAAAAAAAAATTGTACCTTTGCCCGCTAATTAATAAACCACACCTATGACCGTAAAAAGAAAAGTCAAGTTTGAAGGCACGCCCTTTGAAGGAAACATTGAAGAGCTTATCATCCAGGCTCTTATAGAAAAGCAGGGCGTAGATATCCAATGCCTGAACCTGAAAAAGATCAACCATACCTATTTTGATTATTTCGTCATCTGCACCGGCACCTCCAAACCGCATGTGGAAACTCTCTGCGATTTTGTGCAGGAGAAGACCCAGCGCGAAGCGGGCGTGAAGCCCATCCATGTGGAGGGTCTGGAAAACTGCGAGTGGATCCTGCTCGACTATTTCAACGTTCTCGTACACATCTTCCAACCCGAGGCACGCGCCTACTACAATCTGGAAGCATTGTGGAGCGACGCTGACGTGCAGAAGTTTTAATCTTTTCTTTAACCCTTTATCACATGGCTTCAAATCCAGCTAACAACAATAATCGTCCGAAATCACCCTTCGACGGTTTGAAAAACCGGAAGTCCAACAAAAAACCGTGGTTTTCCTTCATATATATCTATCTTCTCATAGGTCTTTTCCTGATTGTTTACTACGTTATGTCGATAGGCACTGCTTCTCCCAGGGATGTCACGGACATGGAGTTCAACCAGATGGTGAAAAACCGTGAGATTGACCACGTGGATTATGTCCGCAAGGATGACCGCGTCAACATATTCCTGAAACAGGATGCCCTGAAGAGCAATCCCGCATACGAAAAGGTGAAGGACAACACCACCGGTCCACAGTATTACATGACCGTAACCGATCTGAAGGTTTTCAATGACAATCTGAAAGAAGTTAAGGAGAATGCCATCCAGAGCCGTTTGGAGAAGGACTCCACCCTATCGGCCAGCGACATCTCCAGCGAGTACGATTTCCCGACCAAGCAAGACAACACAAAGAGCTGGGGCTGGGAGCTCATCATCTGGGTACTCCCCACTCTCATGATCTTCGTTCTGCTCATCTGGTCCATGCGTTCCATGCGGGGTGGCATGGGCGGCGGTGGCAACATCTTCAACATCGGCAAGTCGCGGGCCCAGGAATTCGACGAGAAATCGGGCCAGCTGGTCACCTTCAAGGATGTGGCCGGCCTGGAGGGCGCGAAATTCGAAATCGAAGAAGTTGTTGACTTTTTGAAAAATCCGAAGAAATACACCGTCCTCGGTGGCAAGATTCCCAAGGGCGTACTTTTGGTAGGCCCTCCGGGTACGGGCAAAACCCTGCTAGCCAAGGCCGTGGCAGGTGAGGCCAAGGTTCCGTTCTTCTCTTTGTCCGGTTCCGACTTCGTGGAGATGTTCGTGGGCGTGGGCGCGTCCCGCGTGCGCGACCTCTTCAAGACAGCCAAGGAGAAGGCCCCGTGCATCATCTTCATCGACGAGATTGACGCCATAGGCCGCGCCCGTGGCAAGAACGCCCTCTCCAACGCCAACGATGAGCGCGAGAGCACGCTCAACCAGCTGCTCACCGAAATGGACGGCTTCTCCACCAACGCCGGTGTCATCATCATGGCCGCCACCAACCGCGCCGACATCCTCGACCGTGCCCTGTTGCGTGCCGGCCGCTTCGACCGACAAATCCAAGTGGAGTTGCCCAACCTCAACGAGCGCAAAGGCATCTTCGGTGTGCATGTGCGCAACCTCAAGCTCGGGCCCGACGTGGATCTCGACTTCTTCGCCAAACAGACTCCAGGATTCTCCGGCGCCGACATCGCCAACGTATGCAATGAGGCCGCCCTGATTGCGGCACGCAATAACAAAACCCAGATCGAGAAAGAGGACTTTCTCTCCGCCGTGGACCGTATCATCGGCGGTTTGGAGCGTCGCGGCAGCGTCATCTCCCCAGAGGAGAAACGTTCCATCGCCTTCCACGAGTCAGGCCACGCCTGCGTAAGCTGGATGCTGCGCTACGCCTCCCCGCTGGTCAAAGTCACCATCGTGCCCCGTGGCAAAGCCTTGGGTGCAGCCTGGTACCTGCCCGAGGAGCGGCAGCTGACCACCTACGACCAGCTGGTGGACGAGATGACAGCCACCCTGGGCGGACGGGCCGCCGAAGAGATCACCTTCGGGCGCGTTTCCACCGGAGCGCTCAACGACCTGGAGCGCGTCACAAAGCAAGCCTATGCCATGGTCGTCTATTACGGCCTCGACAAGAAAATCGGCAACGTGAGCTACTACGACTCCACAGGCCAACAGGAATACGCCTTCAACAGACCCTACAGCGAGAAAACTGCTCAGGATATCGATGCACAGATCCACGAGCTGGTGGAATCCTGCTACCAAAAGGCGAAAGACATCCTCAACGAGCACAAAGAACAACTCGGAGAGCTTGCCCAACTGCTGCTGGAGCGTGAGGTCATCTTCACAGAAGATGTGGAACGTATTTTGGGCAAACGCCCGTTTGAAACGCCGGAGAATACGGAAATCGCCGAAAACAATGTCAATCCCTCTGAAAATTAATCTATAATCGTTATTCATATGGCCGATAACCATCAATTTGATTCAAGCATACTGACCGAAAAGGAGAGCATCCGACAGAATATCCGCAATGCCCTCTCCAACAAGATGGAAGTATTGAATTCCGAGTTGGACATGAACATGAATGCGGACGTGTACGAGCCTATCGCCAATCTGTCGGCATCCTTTATCGAGAATTTCAGGACGGCAGGCGGTCTGTACGTGCCGTGCACCAATCAGGACCTCATCCCCATTCTCATCAAGCTGTGCAAGAGCCAGAAATACCAAAACATCCTGAGCACAAGCCCGTTTTTCTCGCAGTATCTGGACAAGCATCAAGTGCCTTACATCACGGCTCTCGCCCCGGGCGAGCCCGCCGACGCCGCACTGGTCGTGTCAAACCAGCTCATTGCCCGCACCGGCAGCATCGGGTTCTCTCAAGTGCTCAATGTCTATCCCTCCGTCAAAGGCCTGGCCCGCGACCTGGTGGTCATCTCCCGCGAACGCTGCATTTTCCAAGATCTGGATGACGCACTGAAAGCCCAAGTTACGAAGGACGAGAACAACGCCTTCCCCATGACTGAATTCCTTTGCCCCACCCACATCGAGAAAGTCGATGGCGTCCCGCAATCCACCCCTGTCAACCCTCGTGTTATCTTATTGTTAGTTTCCGATCATGAACCCCAGAACGAAAAACCTGCTCGTTAGAACTTTGGCGGGTGCGGTCTATATCGCACTGATGATTACCGCCGTATTCGTCTTCCCAATGATGCCCGTGCTGCTCTGCTTAGTAGCCTGCATCGGCATCTTTGAGCTCTCGAAATTGACCTCCGGTCCCACCGACCACGTAAGTCGCATCGTGCTGTCGGCCGCCACCATTGCCCAATTCGCACTTATTCTCCAATATGGTGTGCAAAAAAGCACTTTCTTCTACAACGCGCCTACCATCACCCTTACTGGTTTCCTGTTCAGCATACCTATCATTCTGATTTGCATCGGTTTGCTGACGACTATCTCAGAATTGTTCCGCCAGCGTCCGCTTCCAGTGGAACACATCGGCACCGCTCTGTTTGGCTACTTCTGGATCATCTTGCCTTTAGGATTTGTGGCCGTGATGACCCGAATTTGCCCGCAAGTGGTGTTTGCCTTTTTCCTGCTGTTATGGGCCTACGACACTTTTGCCTACCTGGGCGGTTCGATGTACGGTCGCAACAAGATGTGCCCGCACATTTCTCCGAAAAAAACCTGGGAAGGGACAATCACAGGACTGGTCCTGACCATCGTGATGGCCATGGTCTTGCCCAGCATCCCTTACTTTTCCCACCTTCACGCCCCACTGTGGAAGTGGGCTTTGTATGCCATCATCATCGTGGTGTTCGCCACCTTCGGCGACCTGCTTGAGTCGGTTTTCAAAAGACGCGCCGACGTGAAAGACAGTGGCCACATCATGCCCGGCCATGGCGGCATCCTCGATCGTTTCGATTCCATGCTCCTCGCCGCACTGCCTGCTCTGATTTATGCTCTTTTCGTAATGGTTCTTAAATGAAAAACGACATCATCGAAATACGAGGCGCCAACGTCAATAATCTGAAAAACATTGATGTGGATATTCCGCGCAACAAGCTGGTGGTTATCACCGGATTGTCGGGATCGGGCAAGTCGTCGCTGGCCTACGACACCCTTTACGCAGAGGGACAGCGCCGCTACGTGGAAAGCCTCAGCTCCTATGCTCGCCAGTTTTTAGGCCGTATGCACAAACCGGAGGTGAAATCCATTACAGGCATCCCTCCCGCCATCGCCATCCAACAGCGCACCATGTCGCACAACCCGCGCTCCACGGTGGGCACGGTCACCGAAATTTACGAATACCTGAAATTGCTCTACGCCCATATCGGCCATACTTTCTCACCCGTCACAGGCAAGGAGGTGCGTCGCGACCACGTCTCCGATGTCATTCGCTACATTGAGAAAATACCCGAAGGGCGCAGAATATATATTGTATCCCCATTGGTGCTGCCTTCTGGACGAACCCTCAAGGAGCAGCTGGCCATCCTCAAGCAACAGGGTTTCAGCCGCGTGGTCTATAACCGCAAACTGGCTGAAATCGACGATTTTCTGAACGGCAAGAAAGCCAATCGCATATCGGAAATGTACGTACTCGTCGATCGTTTCAAATCCGAAAACATCGAAGCCAACATGAGCCGCCTCTCCGACTCCATCCAAGTGGCCTTTACCGAAGGTAAGGGTGTCTGCATGATCCACACCGAAGGAGGAGAATCCGTGGTGCAGAAGACCTTCAGCAACCTGTTTGAGATGGACGGTATCGCCTTTGAAGAGCCCTCTGTCAACCTGTTCAGCTTTAATAATCCCTACGGAGCTTGCAAATCATGCTCTGGCACAGGATTCATCGAGGGTGTGGACGTGGACTTGGTCATCCCCAACCGTTCCCTCTCCGTGGCGGAAGATGCGGTTGCCTGTTGGCACGGCGATGTACTGAGCGAGTGGAAACAATATTTCATCAAGCAAGCTTCTAAACTCAACTTTCCCATACACAGACCTATAGAGGAACTTACGCAAGAAGAATTCAACCTGCTGTGGTACGGCGATGAGAAGCACAAAGTGGAAGGTATCACCCAATTTTTCCAATACGTAGCCTCTCGCACCTACAAGATTCAATACAGGGTGCTGCAGAGTCGCTATCGGGGTCGCGAGTTGTGTCCCGACTGCCATGGCACACGCCTGCGCGCCGAAGCACGCTACGTGAAAGTCAGTGGCAAGACCATCGTGGATTTGCTGCAAATGCCCGTTTCCGATCTGAAGAATTTCTTCCTGCATTTCAAATACGGCTCTCCCGCAGAAAAAGAGATTGCCCAGAAAATCGTGGCTGAGCTCACGAACCGCATCACTTTATTGGATGATGTGGGATTGGGCTACCTGACCCTGGACAGAACCACGGGCACGCTTTCAGGCGGCGAGACACAGCGCATCAATCTGGCCACCTCCTTGGGCAGCAGTCTGGTAGGCTCTCTCTACATCCTCGACGAGCCCAGCATTGGTCTGCACCCGCGCGACACGGAGAACCTCATCCGCGTGCTCAAACGCCTGCGCGACATCGGCAACACTGTCGTCATTGTGGAGCACGACGAGTCCATCATCCGCGCCGCCGACTACATCATCGACATCGGGCCCAACGCCGGCCAGTTTGGTGGAGAAGTGGTCTTCAGCGGCACCTTCAAGGAGTTGATGAAGCACGAACATGACCTCACCGCCGACTACCTCCGTGGCATGGAGGGCGGTTATCCCGAGGAACTCTGCAAGTCCATCCCCGTGCCCACGCGCCGGAGACGGTGGCGCAATTATATCGAGATCATCGGCGCCAAGGCCAATAACTTGAAGAACATCGACGTGAAGATACCTTTGCAGTGCTTCACGGCCATCACTGGCGTGAGCGGCTCGGGCAAGAGCACGCTCGTCAACAACATCCTCTATCTGGGCATGTTGCGTTTGCTGGACAAAGCCGGCGACAAGCCCGGCAGCTTCACGCGCATCAACGCCGACATGACCAAAGTAACGGAAGTCGTGCTGGTGGACCAAGCTCCCATCGGGCGTTCCTCACGCTCCAACCCCGTCACCTACGTGAAAGCGTATGACTATATCAGGGAACTCTTTGCCTCACAACCACTTTCCAAGCAGCGCAACTACAAACCCAGCTTCTTCTCCTTCAATGTGGCTGGCGGTCGCTGCGAAGAGTGCGAAGGCGAAGGCGTCATCCACATCAACATGCAGTTCATGGCTGATGTGGAACTGATTTGCCCCTCCTGCAATGGCTCGCGTTTCCGCGAAGAGGCACTGGATGTCAAAATCAAAGACAAAGGCATCAACGATATCCTGAGCATGACCATCAACGAGGCTGTGGAATTTTTCAGATCATTACCACCGACCGACATCACCAAGAACATCCTCAAACGTCTCGCACCGCTGCAAGACGTGGGCTTGGGCTATCTGGTGATGGGCCAAAACTCATCCACCCTCTCCGGCGGTGAGGCCCAACGCGTCAAGCTGGCCTACTTCCTCTCCCTGGAGGACGACCAGCAGAACAAGCTTTTCCTCTTCGATGAGCCGACTACCGGTTTGCATTTCCACGATATCAACAAGCTCTACAAAGCTTTCAACCGATTGGTGGAACGCGACAACTCCGTCGTAGTTATCGAGCACAACACAGAGCTCATCAAGTGCGCGGACTGGATTATCGACCTCGGCCCAGAAGGCGGCGAGCAAGGCGGAAACATCGTATTCGAGGGCACGCCTGAGAAGCTGATCGAGCGTAAGAAGTCGCACACAGCACAAGCCCTGCGCCACACCCTTTGCCACTGAACAATTGAGAATTGATAATTAAGAATTCCAAAATCACTCCCTACTCTTTACTCCTAACTCTCTTCCACTGTTCCCTGACTACTGACTACTGATCCCTGTCTTCTGGCATTGATTATCTCAAAAAAAGGTGTATATTTGCCCTCCCCTACCAAAGGGGCGTTTTTATTTGTTACTAATTGATTTTTAACAAGATAGATTATGAATAAAACTATCACATTGTCTATTATGGCAGCATTGTTGCTTGTCGTTTTCACAAGTTCTACCCCTATGACCACCAAAACCAAACCCAAAAAGAGCAAATCCGGCATCACAGCCACCAATTTGGATAAATCCGTAAAACCTTCTGCCGATTTCTATCAGTATGCCTGCGGCGGCTGGATGAAACTCAACCCGCTGGGTGCCGAGTACGCTCGTTATGGCAGTTTTGATGTGCTTGGAGAAAACAACCAGAAACAGTTGCAGGAATTAGTGGTAAAACTCGCCGGACAAAAGAACGCTGCTGGCACTGTGGAGCAAAAAGTGGGCGACCTCTACAAGATGGGTATGGACACCGTGACGCTTCAGAATCAAGGAGCACAACCCATCCAGAAAGAGTTGATGAAGATCGCAAAATTGCAACGACACAATCTCTCCACTACTCTCGCCGAGATGTCCCTGGAGGGTTTGCATCCCTTCTTCGGTCTCTTCGGCTCCTCCGACCCTGACAACAGCGACATGACCATCGCCTACCTTTGGCAGACAGGTCTGGGCATCGGTGACCGCGACTATTATCTCGAAGCCGACCAGCAGAAGATCCGCGACGAGTACGTAAAGCTGCTGGCCAAGATGTTCCAAATGTCCGGCTACAGCAAGCATGCCGGCTTTGAGGGCAAAGAGAATGACATGGCTCAGCGCGTGCTGGCGCTCGAGACCATGATGGCCAACTATTTCGTGGACAAAACCACGCTCCGCGATCCGTACCAGACCATCCACAAATGCACACCGGATGAGTTCCAGAAGATGATTCCGGCCATCAATGTGCAACAGTATCTCAAGACATTGAATCTTTCCGACATAAAGGTTGTGAATGTGGGACAGCCCACCTATTTTGCAGGTCTCAACAACATCCTGTCCGTATCCGACATGGAGGTGATTCGCGCCTACATGGCCTGGAACGTCATCAACGCCGCCGCTTCATTTTTGAGCGATGACTTTGTAAATGCCGACTTCGACTTTTACGGCAAGGTACTCTCCGGCAAGCAGGAGAACCGCCCGCGCTGGAAACGCGTCATCGGCACCGTCGATGGCTGTCTGGGCGAAGCACTCGGCCAGATGTATGTGAAGACTTACTTCCCTGCCGAAGCCAAGACCCGCATGGAGCAGCTAGTCAAGAACCTGCAGTGGGCACTCGGCGAGCGCATCAAGGCTTCTGAATGGATGACGGAAGTTACCAAGAAAAATGCGCTGGACAAACTCGCTACCTTCAAGGTCAAGATCGGCTATCCCGACAAATGGCGCGATTACAGTGCATTGGAAATCAAAGACGATAGCTATTACGACAATGTGCTCCGCGCCCGTCGCTTCGAAAGTGCCTATCGATTGTCCAAAATCGGAAAACCCGTGGATAAGGACGAGTGGCAAATGACCCCGCAGACGGTGAATGCCTATTACGAGCCCAACACCAACGAAATTTGCTTCCCCGCCGGCATCCTGCAACCGCCGTTCTTCGACATGAATGCCGATGATGCGGTCAACTACGGTGCCATCGGTGTTGTAATCGGCCACGAGATGACGCACGGATTTGACGACCAAGGCCGCAACTACGACCTGAACGGCAACCTCACCGACTGGTGGACGGAGGCCGACTCCAAGGCTTTCGAGGAGAGAGCACAGGTGCTGGTCAACCATTTCAACAACATTGAAGTAGCTCCCGGCGTACATGGCAACGGATCCTTCACGTTGGGTGAGAATATCGCTGACAACGGTGGATTGAACGTCTCCTACACCGCTTTCCAGAAAGCCAAGGCTGAAGGCGCCATCAAGGGCGACATGGACGGTTTCACTCCGGAGCAACGCTTCTTCCTCGCCTACGCAGGCGTGTGGGCTGCTAATATCCGCCCCGAGGAGATTCTTCGCCGCACCAAAGAGGACCCGCACTCCCTTGGCCGCTGGCGCGTGAACGGCACCCTGCCCCACATTGACGCGTTCTACCCGGCATTCGGCATCCAACCCGGCGACCCCATGTACCTCGCACCGGAGAAACGAGCCAAAATCTGGTAGAGTTGAGAACAAAGACTGAAGACTAGAGACTGGAGACTGAAGATCAAAGATCAATACCCTGATATTATTTTTTTCACGAAATTATAGATTTTTTTTATGACGAACAACAAACTTGCCGTTATTGCCTTTGGCGGTAATGCTTTATTGAAAAGCCATCAAAAAGGCACCTATCAGGAACAGATAGAGAATGTTACGGAAACCTGCAGATGTCTGGTTCCGATGTTGAAGGCCGGTTACAAAATGGTAATCGGTCACGGTAACGGCCCGCAAGTGGGCAATGTGATGTTACAACATAAAGCCGGCAAAGAGACTTTCGAAGTGGAGTCCATGCCGCTGAATTTCTGCGTAGCCGAGACCCAAGGCTCCATCGGCGCGCTCATTGAAGAGGGATTCCGCCATATCTTCGCTGAAGAGGGCTGGGACCGCGACACCGTGACCCTGCTCACGCATGTGGAGGTGGATGGCAATGACCCGCTGTTCCAGAACCCGACCAAGCCGGTTGGCCCTTACGTCTCCAAAGAGGAGGCTGAGATGTACCACGACGAGACGGGCGACATCTACAAAGAAGACCCGAAAGGCAATGGCTGGCGCAAAGTGGTGGCTTCACCCAAGCCTATCCGCATCCAGAACATCAAGCTGGTCCGCAAGCTGGCCGACGAAGGCATCATCGTGATCACCGTGGGCGGCGGCGGCATTCCCGTGGCCATGAAGGACGGTTACCTGAAAGGTGTGCAGGCCGTGATCGACAAGGATCTCGCTTCCGCCATCACCGCTGTGGAAATCAATGCCGACGAGTTCTACATCCTCACCGATGTGCCCAAAGTCTATATCAACTTCCGCAAACCCGATGAAAAAGCCTTGGACGTGATCACCGTATCTGAAGCCAAACAGTATCTCGCCGACGGTCAGTTCACAGAAGGCTCCATGGCTCCGAAAGTACGCGCCGCCATCATGTTCGTGGAAAAGACCGGACACCCCTGCATCATCACCGAGGCAGGAAGACTTGGTGACGAATCCTGCGGCACCCGCATCGTAAACGATTAATGTTGAACGATTATCGATAATCGATAATCTCTAATCGATAATCTTTAAATCATATATATTAACATCAAAACCAAAAAATTATGGCATTCAATTTAAGAAACCGCAACTTTTTGAAACTGTTGGATTTCACTCCTACGGAAATCCAGTATCTGTTGGACCTTGCACGCGACCTCAAACGCGCCAAGTATGCCGGCACCGAGCAACCCCGCATGAAGGGCAAAAACATCGCCCTGATTTTTGAAAAGACCTCCACGCGTACCCGCTGCGCTTTCGAGGTGGCCGCATACGACCAAGGTGCACATGTCACTTATCTGGGACCTTCAGGCTCTCAAATCGGCATCAAGGAATCCATGGCTGACACCGCCCGCGTGCTCGGACGTATGTTCGACGGCATCGAATACCGTGGCTTCAAACAGGCCACCGTGGAAGAGCTCGCCAAATTCGCCGGCGTGCCCGTTTGGAATGGTCTTACCAACGAATTCCATCCCACCCAAATTCTGGCCGACTTCCTCACGATGAGTGAGCATGTTGACAAACCGCTCAACAAGGTCACCTACGCTTACCTCGGCGATGCCCGTTACAATATGGGTAACTCCCTGATGGTGGGTGGCGCCAAGATGGGCATGGATGTCCGTATCGTGGCTCCCAAGGCTCTGCAACCCGACAAAGAACTCATCAAGAAATGCAAGGAGATTGCCAAAGAGACCGGCGCTACTGTCACCGTCACCGACGACGTGAAAAAGGGCGTAAAAGGCTGCGATTTCCTCTACACCGACGTGTGGGTATCCATGGGCGAACCCGTTGAAGTCTGGGAAGAGCGTATCAAACTGCTCAAACCTTATCAGGTGAACAAAGAAACGATGAAACTCACCGGCAACCCGAAATGCAAATTCATGCACTGTCTGCCTGCTTACCACAACCTGGAGACTCAGGTGGGCCGCGACGTGAACAAACAATTCGGTCTGGATGGCATCGAGGTCACGGAAGACGTGTTCGAGTCTGAGAACTCTATCGTCTTTGACGAGGCTGAAAACCGCATGCACACCATCAAGGCAGTCATGGTGGCCACGCTGGGTGACTAATCAATACAGGGTAATGGCAACATTATCCTCCAATCTCAACAAAAAAGGGTGAATCTAAGTTCACCCTTTTTTGTTTTAACCCTTAATGATTCTAGTCTGATAGAAACTGCGGCCGTTATCCAGTATGTGTATCACATAAGCTCCGGCAGGCAAGGAAGTGATATTCAACGTGGAAGTTCCCGCTTCGACAATGGTTTGGTAAATCAACCGCCCCTGATCATCAAACATCAAAAATTCGAATTGCTTAGGCGGGTCCACCATAGAGGTGACATACAAATAGCCGTGTGTCGGATTGGGATAGATGACAAACGCCGGCGAATTCTGGTCGTCAGCGCCCAAATACTTGGGCACTAACTGCACATTTTGGACGACACTCTGTCCATCCGCCACAGATATGGTAATCGTCTTGGGATGATAATCCTCCGCCGCGTATGTCACAGAATAAGTGCCTCCTTTAATCGGACGATGGTAGTTGCCCTCCGGGAGCATGGAATAAACCTGCGAATGGTCCTTGTCATGATTCTCCACATAAACCTCGGCCTCTATAGGCAAACCCGTAACAGAGTCTGTAACGATACCTCGTATGCCATTCAAGGATTCTTCAATATAGTCCAACAACGCCTGACGGGTATAATTCCAATACTTGTAAAGCTGATTCGAGGAGACCACCTTGTCGGCACTCACCTCAATCGTAACCTCACGACATCCAAGAAAATAATTGTAGCAATCCTGCCGCGAACCTACTGTAGTGTACCAATCGGAGCCACGCACCACGCCATCGTCCAAATCTTGCATGTAGTTGTTGTTCTGCACATGGCAAGTATTGGCGAAATTATGCCCTACATACTGCCACCAAAGGTCGTCCGCGTGAATCTTATTTGACGATTCCCATGTATCCCAAGGGTAATTATAGACCTCCGCACCGCCGTGGAAATTGGCCGACATCGTGAAATTGTGCGCCATGCCGAAATCCAGCATCGCCTGAACCTCACTGGGATAGTCTCCATTCCCATTAAATGGCACATATACAATAGGATAAGAACGATTCAAGTCGATACGCGAATAGTTGCTTCGCGTGCTGTAGGGCGACTGTCCCAAAGAATCATTGTGATTGCGGTATGTGCCGTCAGGATTCTCTATCGGACAAATCCAAAGGTCCACATTGTTGATGATATTCTGAACTTGAGGATCAGAATCGTAATTATTCAACAGGTATTCAATGAGTCGCAACAACAGATAATACCCCACGGGCTCGTCGCCGTGCATGGTGGAAGTATAGAAAAACGCAGGCTTGTTGCCACGCTCCTGCAGATTGTTGCTGATGTGGGCAGCTAAAATCTTGTGATTGGCAGTCGTATGGTTCAAAATAGGCTCTATTTTGCAAATATTTGGAAACTGGCTCTGGAAAGTATCCATTGTGGCCACATACGCACCCCAAGTGGGATAGCGGTTCCATGAATCGGTAAGCTGCTCGTAACTATGCGCCATGCGCACGTTCACCTTCGAACCCGTTACAATGGTAAACGGGATGCCTTGTGACAAGAAATGGGCATAGTCGTCACGGCCGATGCACAATCTAACCTTGTAACAGTCATACCCTTCTGCCACAACCTTGTCCACAGAAAACTCGCGACTCACCTCCTTCAGCATCTCGCTCGACAGACTCGTCTCAATGTACGTCTCCGGCCATTCGCTGTTGAACGGACGCAAAGAGTCGATCTGGGCGTATCCGACGGTAAAGATGATGAGAAAAGAGATAAGGGATAGAATTTTATTCATGAACAGGGTTATAGTTGCACTAACTTATGGATTTCGTTGGAAAGATTATCGGAAACGGGCACCAATGGCAGGCGCAACACGTTCTTGATTTTACCTTGGGCGGCCAAAATAGCCTTGACACCGCATGGATTGCCCTCTTTGAAGCAGGCTTGCGAAATATCAAATAGCTTGTCGTGGTACAGACGGGCCTTTATAAACTGGTCGTTCATGGCCAAGTGCACCATATTGGCGACTTCAGCGGGATAGGCATTGGCCAACACCGAGATAAGTCCATCCATGCCGGCAGCCATCATGGGCAACGTAATCAGATCATCACCCGAAATGACCAGAAAATCTTTCGGTTTATGGTTCAGCAAATACAGAATCTGTTTCACATTGCCGGAGGCCTCCTTAATACCGATAATGTTGTGATGACTCTCCGCAATGCGGATGGTGGTCTCTGCCAGCATGTTGCAGGAGGTTCTGCTCGGCACATTATACAGAATGATGGGCAGTGGCGAGCTCTTGGCAACCACCTTATAATGCTCAATCAAACCCAATTGGCTGGGCTTGTTATAATACGGTGTAACCGAGAGAATAGCATCAATGGGCAGCTTGTCCACATCTTTGATACGGTCCAAAATGCTCTGCGTGTTGGGACCGCCGAGCCCCATCAGCACGGGCACGCGCCCGGCATTGACAGAAGTGATGCAGCGCACGATGTCCTGACGCTCCGTCTTCGACATGGTCGGGTACTCACTGGTGGTACCTAACGCCAACAGATAATCCACCTTATTCTGGATGAGATTCTCCACAAGATTCTCCAAACTATGGAAATCCACTTTCCCCTCGACGGTGAACGGCGTGACGACAGCAACACCCAAGCCTCTGAACTTGTCCAAACTATTTTTCATTACCCGTCAGCATTTGAGTGTAGGTGTAAATCTCTTTCAGATAAGTCTGGTTGTCTTTCGGAGATTTGTCAATAAAAAGATCATACAATGCGCTGTTGGTGCGCTCGCGGCCAATGATGAATTTCGCATTCGACTGGGCCAAAATGGCTTTGATAGGCCCATGATAGCGATAGTTGAAATCAATCAGAACATCAAAATCCTTGTTGATGAAATCCTGCACCTGCACCATGGTAGGGTTGCCGAACCAGTTGAGATGCTTGTTGCAGAAATAGTCCGCAGACAGCTGTTGCAAGCAGAAAAACGGCACCTCTTTGTCATCAATGTAGCCAATCATCTTGACCGTATGCCCGTCGTTTTGCAGATTGTTGAACAGACGGAATATATCCTTATAGGAATTCTCATCGGTGATTTCGCACACGATTCCTATGGATTTTGCACGAGGCAATGCAAGCAGGCTTCTTTGCCTATTTTTCTTATTATCAGCAAGATGCTTCTGCAGAAAATAATTTTTTATCTTGGAAAACATAGGATTCTAACGTATATATTCAAGCCTGCAAATATACAAAAAAAATAGCGGCAGAGTACTGCCGCTATCAAACCATTAACCTATGTAAGATAATCGAAAACTATTCATGATAGTTTTTCAAAATCGTATAGGTCTTTACGTAAGGGTTTCTATTTTGTTACAACAAAATGATATTTTCTTTGATTTTTTTTGCAAAAGAGGTATTTGCAAAATGTCCAGGACGGTTGGCAACAATCTCCGCGCGCAACGGATAACCCAATAAATAGAGGTCGCCGATGAGATCCAGCAGTTTGTGGCGGGCAGGCTCATTGTCATGGCGCAACGTGATGTTATTCAGCACATGATCGGGCGTCACGGTAATGTCTTTCTTGTTGAAAAACAGCGCCAACTGCTTCAAAACCGCCTTTTCGGGAATCTTATCGACAAAAACGATGGCGTTATCCACATCACCACCGCGGATCAGGTTGTTCTGAATGAGGAACTGCAACTCATTCAAAAAGACAAAGGTCCGACAGTTATAGACATCTGGATAGAAATCTTCCAGATTGTTCAACACCGCCTGCTGTTCGGCGAGCACCTTGGTGCCGTAATCCACATTGACCGTCATCTTGAAATGATCGGCAGGCTTGATGGTAAGCTCAATCTGCTGTTCCGGAATAGAAAATGTAATCTCTTCTTTCACAGTAGCATAATGGCGCGGCTTGTCCAGCTCCTTGATGCCTACCTCTTTGATGAGCTCCACATAGACTCTGGAGCTACCGTCCAAAATGGGGGTTTCAGGCCCCATCATCTTCACAAGCACATTGTCGAGACTCAATCCAGCCAATGCAGCCATAAGATGCTCTATGGTATGCACTTCTGCAGGACCGTCCTTGATGGCAGTACCGCGGGAAGTGTCGAACACATTTTCGGGGATGGCCTTGACCACCGGACTACCCGGCAGGTCAACGCGCATGAACTGGATGCCGGAATCCGCGGCAGCGGGCTCCAAGGTCACGGTGACTTGTTGTCCCGTGTGTAATCCTTTTCCCGATATGGATATCGGGGATAAAATTGTGGTTTGGAAATTCATTATATTAGAAATAGTTTACAATGATTCTAAGTGAAACGCCCTTACTTTTGAAGGTCTTTGACTTGTTGGAACAGATCCGGCAACTTGCGACGATAGACGATGAGCCGTTTTTCCTCACTGAGCGGAATGGCGGGATTGCCCAGATACATGCCTCTCTTGAGCGAGTGCGACACACCGGCCTGCGCGCCCACGATGGTGCCGTCTTCCACGGTGATGTGACCTGCCACACCAGCCTGTCCAGCCAGAATGCAATGCTTGCCAACCTTGGCAGAACCTGCAATGCCCACCTGTGCAGCCATACCCGTGCCCTCGCCCACCGTGACATTGTGCGCAATTTGCACCAGATTGTCGATTTTCACGTTATCTTCAATCTTCGTGGAGCCCATAGTGGCACGGTCGATGCAAGTGTTGGCGCCAATTTCGACATTGTTGCCGATAACCACGTTGCCGATTTGCGGGATCTTGAGGTATTGTCCATCTTGTGCAGCGAAACCAAAACCGTCGGCACCAATGACGGCACCTGCGTGCAGAATGCAGTCGTTGCCGATCACACAGTCAGCATACACCTTCACGCCAGCATTCAACGTGGTGCGGTCGCCCACCTTCACGTTGTCGCCCAAACAGACCTGCGGATAGATGCGTGCGCCGTTGCCGATGACCACATTCTCGCCAATGCTGACAAACTCGCCGATATAGACATTCTCGCCAATCTTCGCAGACTCCGCAATGCAAGCTTTGTCGGAAATGCCGACCTTGGCGTGCATCATGACCGTCTCCTGATAAAAATTCAGCAGTTTGGCAAACGCCAGATAGGAGTTATCGACTTTGATAAGTGTGCACTTCACCTCGCGCTCGGGAACGAAGTCCTTGTTCACGATTGCCGCGGTGGCTTTGGTGTCATATATATAATGTGTGTATTTCGGATTGGAAAGAAAAGTGAGCCCACCGGGCACACCTTCTTCAATTTTGCAGATAGTGGTAATCGTGCCTTGAGGGTCGCCAACTACCTCAGCTGCAAGCAATTCCGCAATTTGAGAAACCGTGTATTTCATATCTCTGAATTTGGGGTGCAAAGATATAAAAAAAGGGGAACATGAGGGCGAAAGAGGTTAATGGGGTAAAAGAGGAAAGGAGGACTAAAAAATCCCCTTCTATTTTAGAAGGGGTGGCCGAAGGTCGGGGTAGTAATATAAAGATGGGGAAAGAGGTAAATGGGGAACATGGGGTGAAAAATATTTTTTGAAAATAAATGAAGGAATGATAAAAAAGTGTATTTTTGCCGCCGATTTCAAAAACGAAACCACGGAGAGGTGGGTGAGTGGCTGAAACCAACAGTTTGCTAAACTGTCGATGGGGAAACCTATCCGCGAGTTCGAATCTCGCCCTCTCCGCGAACAAAAAGGCGACACGAAAAGTGTCGCCTTAATTGTTTGCAGGAAGCCGTCGTCCGCTTGCGGACGTAAGGCTGACGGCGAACAATTAGGAGGCCTTGCGGAGCAAAGGCCTTTTTTGTTTGCAAGGACGCCCGCGGCAGCGGAGAGATATTCAATCTCGCCCTCAAGTGTCGTCTTTTTTTATTCCATTTTTTGTATTTTTGCCCCCGATTTCACGGTGAGCGGTTCACACATGAACCGCGAGAGGGAAACAGGTGCGATTCCTGTACAGTACCCGCTGCTGTAACTCTTCATCCGCTTCGGACACCCCAAAACGCCACTGTTGGACCGCCAATGGGAAGGCATCGCCCGAAGGAAGACAAGTCAGAAAACCTGCCGGAAAATCAGCATAGTGACAGCTTCGGGATGTAGGCTAACACGGAACACGGCTTTGCAAGTCGCCGTATCTTTTCCCAAAGCAATGGCACCACAAATGTTTAACTTAAAAAACCAAAAAAGTATGAAAAAGTTATTGTGTGTATTGCTTGCATTGACAACCTTGAGCCTTTCGGCACAAAACGACCAACTGCCTGACGACGCCACCCTCGCCGCCGACCAGGTCATCTACTGGGTGGGCAACGGCAACAGCCACGTGGTGCTGGCCGTCAACTGGGCCACGCCGGACACTTGCCTCGCCTGGGGCGTACGATTCGACGGCACCGAGGCCCTGGTGGCAGACATCCTGCACACCATCGCCATCTACGACGAACGTTTCTCCTATGCAGGCAACGACTTTATCGACAGCATCAACTTCAACGACGGCCCTCTGCACCTGACACGTACCGGCAACTGGTGGATGTACAACATCAACGGCACCGGCGCCCCAATGGGCTATCTGGAGCAGACCGCGCAACCCGGCGATTTCATCAAGTTCGGCGATGAAAGCTGCGGCGTATCCGACGAAAACTACCAATACGCCTGGACCACAACGGTAATGCCCGTGTGGCTGCCCGACCAGACCAGCCTGCTGTTCACCGACTCCGTGGGCACATCCGGCTGCCAGGCCATCTACTATAACAATCCCGCCATCCTGGGATGGGCCACGGGCTGCACAGTCACGCGCGGATTCCAGAATATCGCCAATCCCACTTCCTACGCTGATTACGGCACCGACAGCGACGGCATCGGCTCCAGCAGCGAGTCAACCACCGACGGCGTGGTAAGCCTCGGTGACGGCGGCATTGCCGTGCTCACCTTCGACATGCCTATCACCGATGGAGAAGGCTATGACTTCGCGGTTTTCGAGAACTCCCTGAACCATACTTTCCTGGAAATGGCCTTTGTGGAAGTGAGCTCCGACGGCGAGCATTACTACCGTTTCCCGTCCGTCTCCAACACGCAAATTGCCACCCAGATCACCAACGGCGGAGCTGTCGATCCGCGCAAAGTACACAACCTGGCCGGCAAATACATCGTGGGCTGGGGCACGCCATTCGACTTGGCTGAACTGGCTGGCTACAGCGACCTGGACATCGACAACATCACGCACGTGCGCCTCGTGGATGTAGTGGGTTGCATTGACCCGCAATATGCCACCACCGACAAGAACGGGCACATCATCAACGACCCCTATCCTACCCCCTGGGGCAGCAGCGGTTTTGACCTGTCAGGCGTGGCTATCATGAACGGCTGGCAGCCCAATGGCATCGAGGAAGAACAACTCTCAAACGCCCTGTTCGCCTACCCCAACCCGTGCACAAACACGCTGTATATCAACAACAACCAGTCCGATTGCAACATTGAAATATACAATGTCTTCGGCCAACTGATTTGGAACGAGCATTCCTCCGACAGCCGGATTCAGATCAACATGCAAAGCTTCCCCGATGGCATGTATATTGTCAAATCCGGAACTCAATGTGTTAAGATTATCAAACGATAGTGCCATCTCTTTCTCGGCTCATTCCGAAAAATCTGTATTTTTGCTGCTTCAATAAAGACAGATGAATAGGGCTTGTATCGTTTTCTCCGCTATCCTGTTTTTCCTCTGTACATGCCAAATCCATGCGCAAGAGGGGAACAAAGTGTATCAAGGATTTGACGGTGGTATGATGATTCATGTCGGATACCTCCAAGGCAATATTCCATCCTTACAATATCAAGCAAAAGGGGCTACTTTCGGACTTGGAGGCGTGGTGCGCGTGCATCTCGGCAAACATTGGATGATTGGCGGGGAAGGATACGTGTCAACCTTAAGCCAATTAAAAAACGGCAGTTATATCAAATATGGTTGGGGTGGATTTCTGGGCGAATTTTACTGGCCGTTCAAGTATGTGATGCCATACATCGGAGTTACAGTCGGTGGAGGCGCAAACACTGACCTGCTGATGTTTGATGGCAATCGGACAGACTGGCAGCCGGAGTACAATGTGGTGTTTCACAAACAAACATTCCTAGCCATTGACCCGTTCATCGGCTGTGATTTCATCGTTTCCAAATCCGTCCATCTGACCCTGAAGGCAGACTGTCTGCATAGTCTTTCACACGGAAACCTCCTGATGCCGATGGGACCCCGTTTTTATTTCGGATGTATTTTTTACCATTAGAATATGAACGATAAAGAACAGAAATACGACCTATTGCTCCGGCAGATCCAATCATTAGCCGAAGGCGAGACGGACGACATCGCGCTGATGGCCAACATGGCGGCAGCTATCCACGACACCTTCCATTTCTGGTGGACCGGCTTCTACCGTGTTATCGGTAACGAGTTGGTGTTAGGACCGTTCCAAGGACCGCTCGCGTGCACACGCATCGCCTGCGGGCGCGGCGTGTGCGGCACCGCCTGGCAGGAGCAACACACACTCGTGGTTCCCGACGTGCATCAGTTCAAAGGGCACATCGCCTGCAGCAGCGCATCACAAAGCGAAATTGTAGTTCCCATCTTCCGCAACGAAAAAGTGTTCGCCGTACTTGATATTGACAGCGAACACTTGAACACTTTCGATGAAACCGACCAGATTTGGCTGGAGCGAATAGTAACGATCCTCTCTTATCTCTAATTTATCATCGCCGCCATTTCCGCTTCCTCCTGTGCTTTCAGTTCCTCATAAAACTTTGACACCGTAACATTTACGTATGGAATCAGCCACAAGAAACCTATACCCATCGTAAACAAGCACAGGATGAACCAGCCGATGAAACTAAGATAAAGCATGAAGAGTTCCCATTTGTGCCCCTTCATCATATCCATACTTCTCTCAATACACTCATTGGCAGAGAGTTCAGGATGATCCTTGGAAATATAGATCGTCATAGCATAAGCAAAAGACTTGATAATTCCAGGGATTATCAACAGCACCGCCCACAATAATATAAAGATGGCCGTGAGGAGTTGCACACCTATAGCGCGTCCATAAGTTTTGAACCCGTCAAACATGCGTTCCACTGTATCCTCTTTGCTTCCACGAATAAATTGCAGGAAGCAGAGCGTAAAACCATACGCCAGCGGAATCAATACAAATAGGGAAATCAACATACTTGTACTCGAAAAAGCGATTGCAGCAGAAGAATGTGGAAATGCTGCATTGAGCGCGTTAGGCACTCCGCAAAAGGATGAAATCAAAAAATACACCAGTGTAGCCAACACCGGCATGGTCCAGAAACCGGAGAGTTCATTGCGAGCCGCAGCTCTAAGTTCTTTTCTTGTTAACATAATGATTAATTTTTTAGGATAATTAATAAAAACGATTCTATTTTTGGATTTCCCGTCGCACGATTTTGGACAGGATTGGTGTTTTCAACGCATTGGGTATCAGAGAAGAAAGGAAATAGCTAAACGGATTGATGACAATCATGCGTTTCCTCCGTAATGTCTGTCGTACGCATTTGCGCGCAATGGCTTCGGTGGACTTGAGTGTGAATTTCCCGAAAAAGCCTTGTTTCAAGATACGCTCTGTCACCTCCGGATTTGTGGCCATCGCGCCCGGGGAAGCCACGCTCACTGACACTGGCGTACCTTTGAGTTCTTCGCGCAAGCCCAACGAGAAGGAAAGAACAAAGCTCTTACTGGCGGGATAGACAGTCTTGAAACCCGTGGGCGTGTGCGCGGCCATGCTGCCCACATTCAGAATGTAGCTTTTGGGCTGCCGTTTGAGATTTGGTAGTAGCTGGTGCGTGAGTAATGCGGTGCAGCGGACATTCAGATCGATGATGTTTTCCAAATACTCGACACTGGCATCTTCAAAGCCATGCGTGCCACCCACCCCGGCATTGTTGACTAGCATGAAAACCTCAAACTGGCAATTGATGGCCTCCGCCATCTTCAATACATTCTCACGCTTGGTCAAGTCGGTGATATAGCACTCGGAGCGCACGTGAAAGGTGGTCACAATCTCGTCGCATACCGCACGCACACGCTCGTTGGTACCCACCAGTATTGTAGGTATGCCGCGGCGGGCGAGCTCCAGGACAATATCCTTGCCCAAGCCACGGCTCGCACCCGTCACCAAAGCATAACGTAACGAATCGCTACTCATTGCCCATAACTTTTTTGTAGCATCTTCTCCGGGCCATCAGCTCTGCGCCATATCTCGGCCAGATGCGGGACGCCGTATTATGCTCCAGCTGCTGTGAAGAAAAAGCGAATTTGTAGCCGTTGGCCAAGAACGCCTCATGCAATTGCTGGTGGTAGATGGCATGAATACCGCTGTTGTGGTATTCCGGCAACACACCCGTGAGGAACATATCCACATATTGGTTGTGCTTCAATGCCCGCAGGATGTGTATCCAGCCGAACGGAAAGAGGCTGCCGTTGGCTTTGCGATAAGCCTCACTCAACGAGGGCAGACAGAACGCGAAACCGACCAGCTTGCCGTGTTCATCCTCCAGCATGGAAGACAACTGCACATTGGCCACTTGGAAATTCTCATCCACCGCCCATTTTATCTCCTCGTCCGTCAAAGGGATAAAATTATAGATATTCGCGTAACTCTGATTAAGAGCCTGGAAAAACTCCATTCCGGAATCCTTCAGTTCCTTCTTATTCTTGAAATAGCGCAAGTGGACGTGATATTTTTCCGCCATCAGGGCTGAGAGTTTCTTGATGCGCTCCGGAACCTCGTTCACAGGCACCTTATACTGGACATAGTCCACCTCTTTTTCAAAGCCCAGCTGTTCCACGAGTTTCGGATAGTATGGATAATTGTAATCTGCGCAGATGGAGGGCATAGCTTCAAAACCATCCACCAGCATAGCCTGCTTCTCCATGTTGGAATAGCGGGAGGGACCGGAAATCGTGTCCATGCCTTGAGCCCTACCCCACTCTTCCACCGTGTCAAGCAGCGCGCGAGCCACCTCAAGGTCGTCAATCACATCAAACCAGCCGAAACGCACACGCTTCTGCCCTTTCTGTTCGTTGCACTTCCGGTTAATGACACCGCCGATGCGCCCCACTACCTTGCCGTCGCGTAACGCCAGCCAGAATTTGGCATCGCAAAACGCCAGAGCCGGATGCTGGGTCATGATTTTCATCTCCCCTTTTTCCAATGCCGGCACAAAATATGGACAGTCCTTGTACAACTGTTTTGGAAATTGTACAAACATCTTGATTTCTTGCGGAGTAGAGACTTCTTTTATGGTCATAATCACAAATTGAAAATGCAAATATACATTTTTTGTTTATCAATTGCAAATAAGACAATAAAAAGTCGGATGGTTATCGCAACTTATTCTTCAAAAAGCTGTTACGCACGTATCCGAAGAATCCTGCCACGCCACACACATTAACCAGCCATGCTGCCCAGAAGGCGCTGTGATAGCCGAAATGTTCAGACAGAACTCCACCAACCAATATTCCCAATCCCATACCCACATCCCAGCTGATAAGCACTGAAGAGTTGGCCGTGCCGCGCTGGGTGTGTGGGGCCAGGTTGATGAACATGTTCTGGTAGGCGGGCCACATGTGGCCGTTACCCAGACCGATGACCAACGCGGCACCGTAATATCCAATCGGATTGTGCAACAGTGCAAACAGAAGATAACCGAAAACAGAAATAGAGACACCGACGGCGGCATTTTGCGTTATCTTACCTTGGCGAAGAGAGCGGCCTCCCACCAGACGGGACAGGATCAGCCCCAGTGACAGTAGCATAAAAAACAGGGCAGAGCCGCCGCTTATTCCAAGTTCTTCTTTTCCGTAGATAGCCACATACGTAGCCAACACACCATATGAAAAGGCAAAGCAGACCATTGTCAGTGCCTCGCTCCACCCTTTCAACAGGAAAAAACGATCCAATGAAATCTTCGGTTTTCCCTTGACAAGCTCGCGCGATTCCAACTTCAGCGATGCATTGACGGCAAAGCCTATTGCCGATGTAAGAAAAGCCAACCAGAACAACACGTCGTAATTGCGGGTAAGCTGCAGGATATAAATGGCCAAAGCCGGGGCAATGGCAGAGGCAATATTATTACTAAGTCCGTAATAGCCAATCCCTTCCGCTCTTCTTGAGGGATGCAGCACATCAATAGCCACTGTGCTGTTGGACACAGTGGACGCTCCGAAAGGTGCGCCATGCAGCGTGCGTACAATGGCAAACAACAAGAGTGAGCCCGCCAGCAGGTAACCTCCGAACAGGATGCTGAACAAACCATAGCACACGAGCAAGACCATCTTTCTGGGAAAACTGTCCACAAAAAAACCGCTAAACGGACGGATAAGCAACGCGAAAAGCGTATAACCCGACAACACAACACCTATCATCTGCTTGTCAGCCGCGAAAGTATCCTTCAAGTAAAGAGGGAGCAATGGCGTCAGCAACATGAAGGAAAAGAAAATCATGAAGTTGGCAATCCAAACCTTGATATAATTGGCATTCCACAAGGGTTCAAGACGTTCAGGTTTAACCACTTCCGATTCCATATCCGATATCATTACGAGGGGCAAAAGTACAAAATGTTTCAGTTGCGGACAAAAAAAAGCACCCGATTCGGGTGCTTTTCATTGCGTGCCCAGGACAAGAGTCGAACTTGCACGGGAGTACTCCCACTACCCCCTCAAAGTAGCGTGTCTACCAATTCCACCACCTGGGCTCGTTTGCGGCGGCAAAAATACACTTTTTTTCATACGGCAAATCATTTTTCAAAAAAAATATTTTTTTTCAAAAAAATATCGTATATTTGCAACCTTGAAAATTTATATATAAAATGGCGCAGAAGAAAGTCCTATTCATCACCCCTGAGATATACCCTTACTTCCCTGAAGGGTACATCTCCAACATTTGTCGTTATCTCCCCCAGGGCATCCAGGAGCGCGAGAACGAAATCCGCACGTTCATGCCCAAGTTCGGGTGTGTCAATGAGCACCGGCACATGCTTCACGAGGTGATACGGCTGTCGGGACAGAACATCATCATCGAGGACACCGACCATCCGCTGATCATCAAAGTGGCCTCCCTGCAGAATGTCCGCATGCAGATTTACTTCATAGACAGTGAAGACTTTTTCAAAAGAAAGACCCCTTATTACGACGAAGAGGGCAACTTCTACCCCGACAACGACTCACGGGCCATTTTCTACGCCAAAGGTGTGGTGGAAACCGTCCGCAAACTGGGCTGGGAACCTGACATCATCCACTGCAGCGGCTGGATTTCCGCACTGGTGCCCCTGTTCATCAAGACACTCTACAAGGACAACCCCTTGTTCCAAGGCACCAAGATCGTCTATTCCATCATGCCCGACGCTTTCAAGGAGAAATTCTCCCCCAACTTTGCAAAGAAACTGCGCCTGACCGGCATTCCGAGCAAGTGTCTGACCCATTTCAGAGCGCCCGGCTACGACCAGATCATCCAACTGGCAGTAGATTACGCCGACGCTGTCGCCCTCACAATAGACACCAAGAAAAAAATCATCACCTACGTGGAACAATCCGGCAAGCCCGTTCTGCAACACCCCGATGACGACAACTACGTGGACATGTACGACGAGTTCTACGACCAAATTCTGCTTGAGTCTTCTGAAACGGAATAAACTGCGATGAAAAAGTATTTCCTTTCCATTCTACTTGCCGCCATTATCGGCTGCTTCTCTGCGTGCCAACACGATGTATCATCTATCGGGTTAGGCCTGATTGACGAAGTGGGCACGGATTTCAACGACACCACGACCATTGTCGCATACTCCTGCCTGGAAGACACCATCTTGACAAGCAAGCTCTCTTCCAACCTCGTCGGTGAACTCCACGACCCCGTCTTCGGAGACAGCAAGGCCGCCACTTACGCACAATTCGCCCTGAGCGGCTCTGCCGTCAATTTCGGCACCAACCCTGTGGTGGATTCCGTAGTGCTGACCCTCCAACTGTCGTCTTACTACGGCGACACCAACTCCCGCGTCGGCATCCGCGTGTACAGGCTGACAGAAGACATGTCATCCGATGAGAAATATTACCACTTCAGCACACTCAACCACGATGCCACTCCGCTGAACTACAGTTTGACCAGCTACACTATCCAGCCCAAAACGAATGTCGTTGTGGACACCAACTCGTACAATCCACACCTTCGCATCCGGCTGTCACAGGCTTTTGGACAGTATCTGCTCAACAACCAAGCTCACATGCTCAGTAACAGCAGTTTCCAGCAATTCTTCAAAGGACTCTGCATCGAAACCATATCCCATACAGGCTCCACCGGCTACATGCTCATCACCAATATGACCAGTGCGCTGTCCTGCATTTCTTTATATTATCATAACGAGTCCAGTTCACACTTGAAATATGATTTCGCTTGCAACAGCGATTGTGCACGTTTCACCCACTTCTCCCACAACTACCAAAGCTCCAGCTATCCTGATTTCGTCCAGCAAGTACTGAACGGACAACACGCTATCGGAGAAGAAATCCTGTTCGTCCAAGCCTCGGGCGGCGTCAAGACACGCCTCACATTCCCGCATCTTCAGCAGGCTTTCTCCCGACTGAACAACCGTGTGGTCATCAACAAGGCTGAACTGGTCATCACGGATGTTTCCCCCAACGAGCAATATCTGATACATCCCGCATCCCTCTCTATCCAAGGCATCAATGCCAACTCGGGAAGCATCATGTATCTTCCTGATGATGAATATTATACCAGCTCATCATACTTCGGTGGCACATACGATTCCCAAAAGCATGAATACCGGTTCCGTGTCACCAGATACGTGCAGAACCTCATCCTGCAGAACGCCGACCTCTCCAACTCCATCAACCTGGTGGTCAAAGGTTCCGGCGTGCGCGCCAATCGTCTCATGTTCGGCGGTCCTCAGCTGACCAACGATAAACGACTCAGACTGGAGCTGTCCTACACCACGTACTAATTGGCCGTTGGCCATTAGCCATTGGCTGTTAGCCGTATAATAGACTTCACATTTTACTCCTTTTACCCCTTTTACCCTTTTCACCCTTTCACCCTATTCTCATGGCGGATAATTTTTTGGAAAAGAAGCTTGATGAATTCCATAACGGCAAGAAAAAGACCGTCATCAAAACTGTCGGGCAGTCGTTGGACACGCTGCTGCTGAAAAATCGCAGCTACCGGGGCTACGACAAGCAACGGGTGGTGAGCTTGGAAACACTGAAGAGCATTGTCGGGGTCAACAACAAGATTCCATCGGCACGCAACCAGCAGGTTTTGCGGTTCAAGCTGGTGACGCGCGACAGCGGTGCGGACGTGGTTTTAGCCAACATCAAGTTGGGCGGCGCGCTGCCGAAGCTACACCTGCCACTCCAGGGCACGGAACCTGAAGCCTTCATCATCGTATGCAGCACCATAGCCGAGAACAAACTGGTGGACATTGATGCCGGCATTGCGGTCCAAAGCATGCTGTTGAAAGCCGTGGAGCTCGGATACAACGGCATCATCATCGGCGCTTTCAACAAAGAGCGTATCACGGAAGCATTCCAGCTTCCCTACGAACCCCTGCTCATCCTGGCTATCGGAAAAGGCAGTGAAAGCATCCGCCTCACCGAAATCGGAGAAAACGACGACCACAGGTACTATCGTCAAGACGGCACCCATTACGTCCCTAAAGTAAAAATTGAAGATTTGCTACTGCCGTAGCCTTATTGCTCGTTGCCGTTGCTCGGGCGGATATCCTTCACGTTGAGCTGGATATTCACCACATTGTTCCACACATTCTCCTCCACATGATACAGGACATCGAACGTCTTGTTGTCCTTGATCATCTCCAGCTTATCCTTTTGGTTGAAAGCAATCACATCGATAGGTTTGACAACTCTGTCAGGATACTGCACCCGTGCTTTGAGATGCTTGTCGCCGACGATGCGAGCCACACCTTCGTCCACCACGTTGTTGGACTGGAAAATCGGTTCCATGTTGCCCGGACCGAACGGGGCAAAACGTTTCAAGTTATTGAGGAAGCTGTGCGTGATTTCTGACAAATCCAATGGCATATCCACGGAGATTTCCGGAACAAAAGAGGATTCTTCCAGATTATCGCTCACATATTGCTCAAATTTCTCTATAAACTCCTCCAAATTCTCCTCTTTCATAGAAAGACCTGCAGCAAACTTGTGTCCTCCGAAGTGCTCCAACAAGTCTGAACAATAGTCAATGCCATCGTAGATATTGAATTCCTTAACCGAACGGGCGGAGCCAGTAATGAGGCCATCGGAAGACTTGGTCAAGACGATAGTCGGTTTATAGAAGACCTCCACCAAACGGGATGCCACAATACCGATGATACCCTTGAACCAGTTGGGATTGTAAATAACGATACTCTTCCGATTGATGTATTCATGCGATGTTCGAATCGTATGGATAGCTTCTTCCGTAGCGTTTCGGTCTTGTTCCTTACGTTCCTCATTGAGGGTATTGATACGCTTGCCGATATCCACAGACTTATACTCGTCTTCGCTGATGAAAAGTCTGACCGACTCACGGCCACTCTTCATTCTGCCAGCAGCGTTGATACGCGGTCCCACATAGAAAACAAGATCGGAAATGGAGATAACGCGGGAGAAAATGGTTTCCTCCTTGAAGGGATAATGCAGTTTGATACCTGCCTGATCCAAGATGGATTTTATACCCACCCGAGGGAATTTATTGATAATCTCGAGGCCGAAATGGGCCAGAATTCTGTTCTCACCCGTAATAGCCACGATGTCGGAGGCGATACTGATAGCCACCAAATCCATACGGGAGAGCCACAGCTGATCAGGCAATTTGAATTTCTGGCAATAGCCCTGAATCAGTTTGAAGCCCACGCCGCAACCAGAAAGTTCTTTATAGGGATAGGGGCAATCTTTACGTTTGGGGTCAAGGATGGCAACCGCTGGAGGAAGCTCATCACCTTCCAGATGGTGGTCGCACACAATGACATCGATACCGTATTTGTTGGCAAGCTCAACTTTGTCATTGGCCTTGATGCCGCAGTCGAGGGATATCAGCAAGTTCACATTATTGTCACGGCAGTATTCCACGCCTTGTTCAGAGATGCCATAGCCTTCGGAATAACGGTCGGGCACATAATACTCAACAAGGTTTTTGGATTCGGATCCGATGATTTCGCAAAGGAAAGAGTACAGCAGAGCAACGGCGGAGGTCCCGTCCACGTCATAGTCACCGTAAACGAGGATTTTCTGATTGTCGATGATGGCGTCGGAAAGACGTTTGACCGCCTTGTCCATGTCCTTCATCAAGAAAGGGTTGTGCAGTCTGCTGATGTCAGGATTAAAGAAATCCTCGGCCGCCTCGGGCGTGTTGATGCCTCTTTGAATCAGCAACGCCGCCAGCGGTTTTTCTATGGACAAGCGCGATGCAAGCCTTTCTACAGCCGCATTATCAGGGAGTTCGTTGCATATCCACCGTTTTTTCATAATAGAACTTTTTTTGCCAGCGGCAAAGATAAATAATATTATTTAGATATGCAAGAGTAAAATAATGAAAAAATTACAATTTCATTTTTATGTCAATATCATCCACGTAAAGCTTCATTTTCTTGTCTGTTTCGTACAGATTGTTGACTGTACGGCAAGCATGCAAAACGGTGGCGTGGTCTTTGTTGCCGCAGTACGCGCCGATGATGGAAAGCGGCAACTTCGTGTACTTGCGGGCAAAATACATGCTCAGCTGACGGGCTTGCACAATCTCGCGCTTGCGAGTCTTGGCATTGATGGCATCCGTGGAAATCTTGAAGTAGTCGCAGATAATCTTCTGAATGTACTCGATAGAAATCTCCTTCGCGTTGGTCTTCACGTACTTGTCCACCATCTCCTTGGCCAGCTCCACGGTAATGGCCTTATGATTCAGGGAGGCCTGCGCCAGAATGGCGATCATGGCACCTTCCAGCTCGCGGGTATTGGACGTGATGCACAACGCCAAATAGTCCACAACCTCCTTCGGGAAGCTAATGCCGTTGTTTTCCAATTTCTTGTTGATGATGGCGATACGCGTCTCCAGATCGGGCACCTGCAGGTCAGCCGTCAAACCCCACTTGAAGCGGTTCAACAGACGCGGCTCGAAACCGGAAATCTCCACCGGCGACTTGTCAGAGGTGATAATAATCTGTTTGCCTTTTTGGTGCAATGAGTTGAAAATATGGAAGAAAGCCTCCTGCGTCTTGGCCTTGCCGCCGGAAATAAACTGAATGTCATCAATAATCAGCATGTCCACCGACTGGTAAAACCAGATGAAATCGGGCACATTCTTGTTCTTGATGGCTTCAATATATTGTTGATAGAAAGTATCCGCGCTGACATACACCACCGTTTTGTCCGGGAAATTGATCTTTGTCTGGATACCGATGGCGTTCACGAGGTGCGTCTTTCCCAAACCCACATCCGAATAAATAAACAGGGGGTTGAAGGAAGTCTGCCCCGGAGCTTGCGCAATAGCCCAGCCGGCAGAGCGGGCCAGGCGGTTGCAATCGCCCTCCACATAGTTATCAAAAGTCAGCGTATCGATAAGATTGGACGGGATTTTATGTTTTTGGATGCCAGGCAAAACGAAAGGATCCGGGATTTCCTTATTGGATGTGTTATAGACATCGATGGGAGCCAGCGTAGGAGGATTGCTAACAGCGGGACGGTGGTGGGAAGGCAACGTGATGGTCTTCGCCTTGTGCGGATCCTCCTGCTTCTCCATCAGGATGCGGTACTTGAGTTTACCCGACTGTCCCAGCTCTTTTCGGATCACGCTCTTCAACACTTTCACATAGTGTTCCTCCAAAAATTCGTAATAGAGGTGACTAGGCAGCTGCAACACCAAAGTGTTATCTTCCAAAGAAACAGGCACGATAGGGGCAAACCATGTTTCGTATGCTTCTTCTCCAACAATATCAGCTATAGTGTGCAGGCAATTCTGCCAAATCTGAACATAATCCCGGGTAATCTTATCCATATACGCAAGCAATCTATTTTATTTCACTATAAAAGAGGTTATTAACAATATCCTCTCATTCGTTTTTCCAGACTGCAAAAATGAACAAAAAAAAGTTAAAAAAACAGCCCATATACCCTTGATTTTTAAAAAAAATAGTGTAAAACAAAGGTAGGATTAACGGGATTTAAACAGACTTAACTGATTTTATCTCAATATGTTACAAAAATCTTTATACTTTCCAACATCCATCCAATCATCGGATTGGTGCCAATAGCCCTGAATGTGCAATTCTCCGGCCTTTTGAACATAAAAAGGCACGATGGAACTCTTCTCCACTGTGGGCAAATTGTTCATAACTTTCTGATTCACCACATGAATTCCGCTGAAGGCCAAGGGGGTGGCATTCGGAAGATTCCGGGAGAGAATCTCTTCACCGGTTTGCACATTCCTCCAGCCGCACAGTGACAGGTCATCGGGATCGAAGAGCAGGTAGCGCGCGGTTTTGCGCTCGCGTACCGCAAGCGTGGCATCTGCGCCGGAGGCAACATGAGATTCCACCAACTTTGCCAGGTCGATATTGGAGAGGATATCCACATTGTGCAACAGCACATGGTCGCTGTTAGCGAAAAGCGGAGCGGCGAACTTGAGGCCACCTGCCGTGTCGCGCAAATAGGCACGTTCGTCCGACACGCGCACACGAGCGTCTTTGGGATGCGCCTTCAGAAAATCGATGATTTGGTCGGGAAAATGGTGCACATTGACCACAATGTCATGGATGCCGGCGGCGATGATCTTGTCGAGCACATGTTCCAACAAGGTCTTGTCCTCGTAGCAAACCAGCGCTTTGGGGCGGTTGGCCGTAAGCGGATAAAGTCTTGTGCCCAAGCCGGCGGCGAATATCAATGCGGAAATCATGATGATAGTTTAAAGTTTAGAGATTAGAGTATAGAGATAATATTTGATGTGTTGAGGGTTGTAGACTGAAGACTGAAGACTGAAGACTGGAGACTTGTTTCGTACCTCCCCTTGCACCCCCTTTACCTCGTGTACCACTTTCTCCCTATGCTCCCCTTTTACCTCACGTTAACGCGTTCTTTGAGCATGGGGACGAAGAGAAAGTCGCCGAAGGTTTCCTCGTCATACTGGTTGTCATCGACTTTGACGATGCGCTTCATGGTATGCGACTCGTCGCCCACGGGGATGACCATGATGCCGCCCACGGCCAATTGTTGCAGAAGGGCAGCGGGCACCTCCGGAGCACCGCACGTGACGATGATTTTGGAGTACGGAGCGAATTTCGGATAGCCCTGGAAACCGTCGCCGTAGTAGAGCACGATGCGGTCGTCCAGTTTCTCAAGCAGGCGCTTGGCACTCAGGTGCAGTTGCTGTTGGCGTTCAACGGAGAACACGCGCGCGCCCATGGCGCTGAGAATAGCTGCCTGGAAGCCCGAACCCGTGCCGATCTCGAGCACCTTGTCGCCCGGCTGCACCTGCAGCAGCTGCGACTGGAACGCCACGGTGTAGGGATGCGAGATGGTCTGCCCGTTCATCAGTTTCAGGGCCTTGTTCTCGTACGCCTTGTCCCACAAAAATGACTCCACAAACCGATGCCGTTCCACCTTGTCAAAGGCCTTCAGCACATTCTCGTCCGTGATGCCCTTCTGGCGGAGCTCCTCGATCAGCCGTTTTTTCGCTCCTAATAAGAGATAGTTGTCGGTCATTCTTCAAAATTTCAGTCTGCAAAGATAACAAAAAAGGCGGCTAGAGTCAAGCCCCGCCGCCTTTGTTATCAACATATAATGTTACATTTATTTTTTATAGAACACGAACTTGCCGTCCTCCACCGAATCCACCATGATGGTGCAATCGCGATCAATGTCCTCCGCGAGGATGATCTTGGAAAGTTCGTTCAGAATCCGCTTCTGGATGACTCGCTTGAGCGGACGCGCGCCATAGACGGGATCGTAGCCCAATTGGAGCAACAAATCCATGGCATAACGACTAAACTCCAATTTGATGTTGCGAGGTTCCAGCAACTTGCCGAGTTGTTCGATTTGCAAATCGATAATGGACCGGATTTCGCGTTTGGACAGCGGCTGGAACATCACAATCTCGTCAATACGGTTCAGGAACTCCGGTTTCAGCGTCTTCTTCAACAAATCCGTAACCTCGGCCTTGGTGCGCTCAAACACCTCCAAATCAGAGAAATTAGCCCGGTCGGCGTAGTTGTCTTGGATGATATTGGACCCCAAGTTGGAGGTCATAATGATGATGGTGTTCTTGAAGTCGGCTACCCTACCCTTGTTGTCCGTCAGTCTTCCGTCGTCCAAGACCTGCAACAGCACGTTGAACACGTCCGGATGCGCTTTCTCAATCTCATCGAACAGGATGACGGAATAGGGTTTGCGGCGCACTTTCTCCGTCAGCTGGCCACCCTCATCATAGCCCACGTAGCCTGGGGGCGAACCAATGAGACGGGACACAGAGTAGGATTCCTGGAATTCGCTCATGTCGAAACGAATCATGGCGTCTTCCGTATTGAACAGGTATTCTGCCAAAGCCTTAGCCAGCTCGGTTTTACCCACACCCGTGGTGCCCATGAAGATAAACGATCCGATGGGGCGTCTAGCATCCTGCAGTCCGGCTCTACTCCGGCGGATAGCGTCTGCCACAGCGCAAATAGCCTCGTCTTGGCCCACCACGCGCTTGTGAAGTTCCTCTTCCAAATGCAGCAACTTGGATTTCTCGCTCTGCATCATCTTGGTAACGGGAATTCCGGTCCAACGGGCCACCACCTCGGCAATGTCGTCTGCACCCACTTTTTCGTCAATCATGGCGTCATCGCCCTGCAAGGTCTCGAGTTCCTTCTGCAACTTCACAATTTGGTCTTCGTCGCTCTTGATGAGACCGTAGCGCAATTCGGCCACACGACCGTAGTTGCCCTGGCGCTCCTCGTTAGCAGCCTCCAGTTTGTAGGTCTCGATTTCGTCCTTGCAATGCTGGATTTTATCCATAATTTCCTTTTCGCTGCGCCATTTGGTGGAAATCTCGTTGCGCTTTTCTTGCAATTCGGCGATTTTCTTGCTCAATTCCTCCACTTTTTCGGTGGCATTCTCGCGTTTGATAGCCTCACGCTCGATTTCCAGCTGGCTGATTTTGTGTTCCACCTCATCCAGCTCTTCAGGCACGGAGTTAATTTCCAATTTCAACTTGGCCGCGGCTTCGTCAATCAAGTCGATGGCCTTGTCGGGCAGGAAACGGTCTCCGATGTAGCGCTGCGACAGCTCCACAGCGGCAATGATGGCTTCGTCCAGAATCTTCACTTTGTGGTGATTCTCGTAACGCTCTTTCAGACCACGCAAGATAGAGATGGCGGAATATTTGTCAGGTTCCTCAATTTTGACGGGTTGGAAACGACGTTCCAGGGCCTTGTCTTTTTCAAAATATTTCTGATACTCGTCCAAGGTGGTGGCACCGATAGAACGAAGTTCGCCACGGGCCAACGCGGGTTTCAGGATGTTGGCGGCATCCATGGCTCCGTCGCCCGAAGCACCTGCACCTACCAACGTATGGATCTCGTCAATGAAGAGGATGATTTCACCATTCGATTGGATCACCTCGTTGACAACACCTTTCAGACGTTCCTCAAACTCGCCTTTGTACTTGGCACCAGCAATCAGCGCACCCATATCCAGCGAGTACAACTTCTTGGTTTTCAAATTCTCCGGAATGTCACCGCTCACCAAACGCTGGGCTAAACCTTCCGCAATGGCGGTCTTGCCGACACCAGCTTCACCAATGAGAATCGGGTTGTTCTTAGTTCTTCTGGACAGAATCTGCAACACACGACGTATTTCCTCGTCTCGGCCAATCACAGGGTCAAGCTTGCCCTGTCGGGCCATGTCGTTCAAATTCTTGGCGTATTTGTTCAGCGCATTGTACGTTTCCTCGTTGGAGGCACTCGTCACCTTGCTACCCTGGTGCAATTCCGTGATGGCGCTCTTCAGGCCTTTCTCCGTCATGCCGGCATCTTTCAGAATCTGCGAACACTTGTCGTTGGCCATGTAAATACCGTAAAGCAAATGCTCAAGTGACACGAACTCGTCACCGGAGTCCTGACAGAAAATGATGGCTTTCTGCATGGCAGTCTGCGCGCTGCCCGCCAGATAGGAATCGCCTCCGGTCACTTTGGGCAAACGGGCAATCTCACGATCCACAACGGTAGCAATGGTTTTAGGGTTACAGTCCTGCTTTTTGAGCAGGAAGGGTATCACATTATCGTCCACATCTAACATGGACTTCAACAAATGAAGTGTTTCTATCTGCTGGTTCTGGTTGCGCATGGCAATCATCTGCGCATTAGAAATCACTTCCTGGGTTTTAATCGTTAAATTATTCGGGTTCATAGTGTTTTTCCTTTCTATTTAGACAACACCTTTTATCAATAATTTTGCCAAAAAAGAAGGACTGACATAATGGCAGTTTGCGTAAACGGTGAATGGTGAACGGTGAAAGGGGTAAAGGGAGGGAATAGGGTAAAGAGGGTAAATGGGGGAAAAAGAGATGGCGTTTTTTTTGTATTTTTGCGCTATGAAAAAACCGGACATGCATACAACCTTACTATGGCGGAGAATACTGTTCCCGATGTGTGTCATATTGTTAATTTTCAGCGGTTTCGAACATATATACGCCCAAGAAACCGAAAAGAAAACGCGGACCATTGACTCCACGATGGCCCTGTCGCCTGCCTACATGCCGGTATATACCGCCGACTTTCCTACGGTCACCTACAAACCGCTGCAATACCATCTGGTAGATACCTCCATCTTCCACACTTCCGACTTTTCCCCATTCCTGGAGCCGCAGAACCTGTATCAGACACTCGGCATCAACGGACAAGCGCACAAGTCTGTCGTTTTCGACTACGAGCGGGAGATGGGATTCACCATGATTAAGCTGCCTTTCGAGCTCTTCTTCAAGCAGCAGAAGGACCTCAGGCGTTACAACGTGCAACCCTGCTACACCCAAATATCGTATAATTTCGGATTGTCTGCCGAACATGCCATATTCGCTACCCACGCACAGAAAATCAAGAATTTTGAATTTGCGTTCAATTTGACTGGACTGGCCAACAAAGGATATTTCCTGCACCAGAAAGTCAATATGCTGAACACAGACTGGCAGTTGCATTATCATACCAAAGACAGCATCTACGGATTATCCATCTCGTACATCCTCAACCATCTCAAGCAAGAGGAGAACGGCGGATTGAGCGATCTGCACTCCTTCATCGACCGTGACCGTCAAGACCAAAACCTGACCACTTCGCTGAGCAACTTCAACGTGATGTTCAGCAATGCCTCCTCGCTGATTAACACGCATGATGTGCTCTTTCAGCAGCATGTCAACATACGGGACAAAAAGGGCCACTATTACGGTACCTTCACGCACTCTTTCCAGTTCAAGAAAATGAACTGCAATTTCTCCGACTACAACCTCAACAACGATTTTTACCAGAATCGGTACTATATCAGCACCGACACGACAAAGGATTCCATCAATTACTATGGAATTGCCAACACGCTGCAATGGTCCAACTACAGTCCCACCATGCGGCAAAGCGAGAGCGGCTACTTTTTCCGCTTCGCCGGCGGTATCCAGCACGAGTTTGTGCGTGCCCGCATGCCCCGATACACAGCCAACAGTTTCACACTGTTCGCCCGCACCTCCATCCGGCTTTTCAAGGTTTGGGACATCTACGGCAACATCTCGTATTCGTTCCTCAAGTACATCAAGAATGATGCCCACGCCGGCGGCACTGCCACCTTTGCCATAAACCGGAAACACCGCCATTATATCGGTTTCGAGGCCAACTTCTACCGCAGATCCCCGGATTTCATTCTGACCCACTATGTCGGCAACCATAACATGTGGACCAACACTTGGAAGAAACAGAACATCCTTAAACTGGATGCCTTCTACACCATTTTCGACTACAAGGTCAGCTTCAACTACTTCATGTTGAACAACTATGTATATCTGAACAGCAAGTGCGAGCCACAAGTATGCGACAAGGGTGTCAACGTCGTCCAGCTCAACCTGTTTGCCCCGCTACGGGTAAAGGGTTTTTACATGGACCTCAACGTGGCCGTACAGCACTCAACCCAATCCTGTATTTCCGTGCCGCTCTTTGCCGGCAAACTCTACGTCGCTTACCAGTTTAAGATTTTCAGAAACAGATTGCACATCCAGCTGGGTGGCGATTTGATGTACAACACCTTGTATTACGGCGATGCCTACAACCCGCTGATGCACCAATTCTATCACGAAGACAATGAGCAGGTCGGCAACTATTTGTATTTTGACTTGAACCTTACCATGCGCGTGGAGCGCATCGCTTTCTACGTCAGAGGTGGCAATCTGCTGGCTGGCGTATTTGGATTCAATTACATGACCACACCGTTCTATCCGATGCAAGGACGAAATCTGGAGCTGGGAATCACGTGGAAGTTCTATGATTAGGTGAATGGGGTGCATGAGGTGAAAGAGGTAAAAGAGGTAAAAAGGGTGAAGGGTGAAAGGTGAAAGGATGCACTATTGCGGTTCAAAACAAAAATGATTCAAAACTGTTAGACATGACATATAGAATTGAAAAAGACACGCTCGGAGAGATGAGGGTGGAGAGTGACAAGCTTTGGGGGGCGCAGACGCAACGCGCCATGGAAAACTTCGTCATCGGAAAAAAACGCATGCCCATTGAAATCATCTATGGCATAGCCACGGCCAAGAAGGCGGCGGCGTGTGCCAACTGCGACCTCGGCGTGCTTCCGGAAGACAAGCGCAACCTCATTGTGCAGGCGTGCGACGAGATACTCGCCGGCAAATGGGATGAGCAGTTCCCGTTGCACATCTGGCAGACCGGCTCGGGCACGCAGACCAACATGAACGTGAACGAGGTAATCGCCCATCTCGGACAGCTGATGAATGGGGGCAAGTTGGACGACACCCCACTCTACCTCTCGCCAAACGATGATGTGAACAAGTCGCAGTCTACCAACGACATTTTCCCGACGGGCATGAGGATTGCTGCCACCAAGATGCTTTTGGAGCACACCATCCCCGCCATTGAGCGGCTGATGGCCACTTACCGCGTCAAGATTGAAGAGTTTGCCGACATCAAGAAAATTGGCCGCACGCACATGATGGACGCTACGCCCCTAACACTGGGGCAAGAGTTGTCGGGACACCTTTCACAGCTGGAGCACGGGCTGGAAACCATCCGAGGCAGCCTGAAGCATCTCATGGAGCTCCCTATCGGCGGCACAGCTGTGGGCAACGGCATCAACACGCCTGAAGGCTACGACAAACTGGCGTTGCAATACATCAACAAGTTCACCGGACTGAGTTTCACCAACACGCCGAACAAGTTCGAGGCCATGGCCACGCACGACTCCATGGCAGAGATGTCTGGCAGCTTGAAACGTCTGGCCGTCTCTCTAATGAAAATCGCCAACGATTTCCGGCTGCTAAACTCCGGTCCGCGCTGCGGTCTCGGTGAGGTAATACTGCCCGCTAACGAACCCGGCTCCTCCATCATGCCCGGCAAGGTGAACCCCACGCAGTGCGAGGCACTGTCGCAAGTGTGCTGCCAAGTCATCGGCAACGACGTGGCCATCACCACCGGAGCCATGCAGGGACACTTGCAACTCAACGTGTTCATGCCGCTCATCGGGCGCAACCTCCTGCAATCGTCCCGTTTGTTGGCCGATGTCATCAACTCCTTCAATGACCACTGCCTGCAAGGCGTAGTGGCCAACAAGGAGCGTATTGCCATGCACCTCAACAACTCGCTGATGCTGGTCACCAAACTCAATCCGCACATCGGCTACTACAACGCCGCCAAGATCGCGCAGCACGCGCTGAAAGAAGGACTTACCTTGAGAGAGTCCGCACTGGAGCTGGGATTAGTAAGTGAGAAGGATTTTGATGAGTGGATGAAGATTAGTTGAGAGTTGAGAGTTTAGAGTTTAGAGTTTAGAGATTAGGGTGTTATGATTATTCTATTGATTGCTTCGCTTGCGCCGGTTATTTTTCTGATGACTTACATCTATGCGAAAGACCAATTCCAGAAAGAGCCTTTTGGACAGTTGATGAAGGCATTTCTGGGCGGCATCCTGGCCGGGATCTTGGATGTGCTCCTATTGAGTGCTCTTGGCATTTCGGACCTGCAGCCTTTCTCTGGCGTACGCGGGCAGGCATTTTTCCAAGCCTTCTTCCTGGCTGGATTTCCCGAGGAGTTATGTAAGCTGATTTTCCTCTATCTTTTCATCTGGAAAAGTCAGTATTTTGACGAATATTACGACGGCATTGAATATGCAGCTTTCGTGGGACTAGGCTTCGCAGGGTTGGAAAATATCATGTATGTATGGCGAGGCGGCATGGATGTTGCCATAAGCCGGGCAATGTTCGCAGTACCGGCACATTTCTTCTTCGCCATCATCATGGGCTATTTCTTTTCCCTCGCCAAGTTCAGACACGAGAAGAAAAAATTGTACTTGTTTCTCGCCTTCCTCTGTCCTGCCATTCTGCACGGCATTTACGACTTCATTTTGATGTATGCCAATCTCATCCAGAACACTGACACAATCATCGCCGCATTACTCAACCTGGGATTTTTCATCTTCTTCATCTTCATCTGGAAATTGGCGATCAAAAAATTGCGCCAAATGGCCGGGAAATAGCTTTTCATGTTTTCTCCATCATCATCAAACTGTTTTTTTAAGTAACTTTGCAGCGATAAAAATTAAAATTTGCCATTATTAACACCATCTTTGCACATTTTTAATCTGTCTTATATCCCCCTCATGAAACGAGCATATTTTTTCCTTTGTCTTGGATTGTTCACTTTTTGTGTGTATGGACAAAACACCAAAAACTTGACAATTATCAAGAATTCCGAACAAATCATCCAGAAAGCTCTCAATCTTACTGACAATGGTAAAATTGACGATGCCATCGCGCTATACAACCAAATCCCCTATGGTGACCCCAACTACGAGCATGCACAATACGAGAAAGCTTACGCCCTGGAGGTTGCCGAACGCCAAAAGGAAGCCATCCTGATTTTCAACAAACTGTTGGAAAACCCATCCTGTAGCCTACCGATGGCCTACATTTACACCGAGCTGGGCAACTGCTATGACAATTTAGAGGATTTTGACAAGGCGGTTTTCTATTACGACAAAGGACTGGAGACCAATCCCTATTATTATCACCTTCACTTCAACAAGGGAGTCTCCCTGATGCGTCAGGAAAATTACACTAAGGCTATAGAATGTTTCAAGACCTCCATGTTTCTGAATCCCGCCCATCAGGGCAGCCACTTCCAGTACGGGATGGCATGCCTGCATCTCGGATATACCATACCGGGCATCATGGCTCTCAACTACTGCACGCTGATAGACCCTTCTTCCAATTATTCCATTATGGCATTGAGGACCTTGGATGAAATCTACGAGTCGGGAGTGGGGTCATTCAATGCAGACAACCATTATTCCCTGCATGAGGATTACAAGGAACTGAACGTATTCTACCAGGATGTCGTCAAAACCCTCAACAACTCCATTTTTTCCCACAAGAAGGAACGCTGCCTGTCCAAGATTGACCATCCCGTCACCCGAGGCAACCAAGTGGTTTTCCAGAATGTGCAGGTGCGTCCCAACTCCCATGCAGTGGAGGATCAGCTCTACATTCCATTCTTCAAGCAAGTTATGGACAATCAGCTTTTCAATACATTCTGCTACTATCAACTTTCCGGCACTGACCTCCAAGATGGAAAAGTGGCGGCTAAAGCTGACAAGATGGGAAAAGAGTTGAATGCCTTCGTTCAAACCGTCGTTGACCAGCTTGACAAAGTCATCGAACAAGGTCTGAACCAAGAAAACCCAGACAACCTATACTACGTGTACGATAATTATCTTCTGAACACGTGGGGAAAAGTCTCTCAAAATGAGGAAGGAACCTTGTTGAAGCAAGGACAATGGACCACTATTGACCAAAACGGCCAGTTAAATGAGATAGCTTCCTACAAGGATGGCAAAGCTAACGGCATTGGCTTCGGATACACCAACAATCGGAAAACCACAGAAGCAATGATGTCGGAAGACATGATAACCGGTTTTATCCACACTTTCACTTATCATCCTTTTGGTGACACGACGATACTAACCATTGATATTAATGCGGTAAACAACAATCTTCAAGGCCCCTTCAAATACTACTACGACTCTGGAATACTCAAAGCCGAAGGATCGTTCAGTCCCAACGTGGAACCAGATGGCGAGCTGCGTTCCTACGACGAGCAGGGGCATCTTACCACTGTGGAGAATTATGTTGATGGAACAGCGTTTGGCCTCCAAAACAAATACTATCCCAATGGTCAGTTGACGGGTTCCTACAAAACTGAAACCGACACACAGCATCCTTTTATCTCCTACTATCCCAACGGGAAAGTGAAGATTCAGGGATCCGTCATCGACTCCAAATACACGGGGAAATTCACAGAACTATATCCAAGCGGGGCCCTTAAAGGATCTTACAATTATAACAACAACGGAGAATTAGAAGGCGAATATGTCACTTATCATCCCAATGGAATGCCAGAAATTAGAGTAAACTACAAAGATGGTGAACACAACGGGGATTACATTGAATATGACTATGACGGGAAAAATCTTATCACCTTCCACTTCAAAGACGGACAATACACAGATGCCGAAACCTACATGCCCGATGGCACCGTCCGCTCCACACATATTCTCAAAGACAAACATATCACCACCGACATGTACTCCTCCCTTGGAAGCCTCCTCGCCACCAATATTCGAAACGCCAAATTCAAATTGGATGGCAAGCAAGTTCTTTATTATGCCAACGGCAGGATTTGCCAAGAAACCAACTACAAAAATGGCAAACAGAATGGTGTAGCCAAAGAGTTCTACCAGTCAGGGCAGGTGAGCTCCTATACTGAATACAAGAACGATGTCCGAAACGGGCTCTCAATTCATTATTGGGATGACAAAGCGCATACAGTATTTCAGGAATGCCAATTCCGCAACGACACCATAGTGGGAGCCAAATACACATACTATCACGATGGTTCTCTTTGCAGCAAAGAGTTGTTTGACCAAGAAGGCAAACAGATATATTGTGCCTATTACACACCAGATGGGGTTATGATTCGTGAGATTCGCTATTTCAACGGTCTGCCTCTTCTAATCAGCACCTTTGATTTGAACGGACAACTGGTCCATTGCGATACCATACTTTTCGGCAACGGCCACAGCGATTATTACTATCCCAATGGCAACCTGTGGGCCAGTCGGGAAATCAAGGGCGGCAAACCGGACGGCACCAACATCGAATATTCTCTTGACGGCAAAATCATCACTACAAGGCAAGAAATCTCCGACATGAACAATGGTGAGAGTAAATCAACATACCCCACCGGCGAGGTCATGGACTCCTGTTCAACAACCCTTGATATCATAGACGGGGCCCATATCCGTCACGACCCGCTTGGACGTCCTATCTCCTCTGTTTTTTACGGCGGAGATGAACAGGCCCAAGGCCCATACCTCTTTTTCTATCCGGATGGCAAAAAACAGTATGAAGGCAACAATATCAACAACTTACTACACGGCCCTGTATCGTTTTTCGCTCCTGACGGGCAGACACTGTTGATGGACATCATCCATGATCATGGGAGTCCATACCAATACAGGTTCCGACAGAAAGATGGAAGTTTTTCCGAAGTCAAAGTGCTCCCCAAAGAGAATGTCCAGATCAACGCCTGCTATCCAAATGGACAAACCGGCATAGTGGCAGAATTTGAAAACGGTATTCAAAACGGTAGTTTCATTATCTATTATCCCAATGGCCAAGCTGCATACACCTCCCAGTATGTAAATGGACTCAAAGACGGTGAGGAATCTTTCTTCTTCGCCAATGGCAAAACCTCCGCAATGCGCAGCTTCAGTCATGGAGATTTGCACGGGGCAATGGAATACTATTATGAAAACGGCCAGAAGGCTTACGAAGGCAACTATTATTACGGACTTGCACACGGAGACTTCAAGAAATACGACAAGAGTGGCAAACTTATCCACAAGGTAAGTATGCACTATGACCGTTGCACTGCAGACGAAAGATATTAAATCATTCATTCATAAAACAACATTCACGATGAACAACCATCCCACACTCGACCACATCGAAGACTTATTCCCCTCCGACTTTACCGAGGAGCAGAAAGCCAAAGCCAAAACCCTTTTCTACAAGAAGATGTCCATTGCCGCACATAAATTCTACGGCGGCAAGATGCAGACATTGCCCAAAGCGCCCATCTACGGGTTCAACTGGTTCAACGTGTGGTACACGCCCGGCGTGTCCGCCGTTTCCACCACTATCCGCGACGATAACGACCAGTCGTTCTATCTCAGCAACCGTTCCAACTTAGTGGCGGTGGTGAGCGACAGCACGCGCGTGTTAGGCGACGGCGACTGCACCCCTCCCGGCGGACTTGGTGTGATGGAAGGCAAGGCCATGCTGATGAAGTACTTGGGCGGAGTGGATTCCGTGCCCCTCTGTATCGACAGCCGCGACGAGAACGGCGAGCACCAAGCCGACAAGCTGATTGATTTTGTGAAGATGGTACAGCACAGCTTCGGCGCCATTAATCTGGAAGACATCTCGCAACCCAACTGCTACCGCGTGCTGGACACGCTGCGCGAAGAGTGCGTCATCCCCGTATGGCACGACGACGCGCAAGGCACCGCCTGCGTGACATTGGCAGGACTCATCAACGCGCTGAAAATCGTGGACAAGAAGATGGAAGACATCAAAGTGGTGCTTTATGGCGCCGGTGCTGCCAACACTACCATCGCACGACTGATGATTACCGATGGCGTGAAGCCGGAAAACTTCATCATCTTTGACACTAAAGGCACGCTGCATAAGAACCGCACGCAGTACCGCGACGACAAACGTTTCTACCGCAAGTGGGAGTTGTGCGAGACCACCAATCCGAACTGCATCGAAACCCACGAAGAGGCATTCAAGGATGCTGATGTGCTCATCGCACTCTCCAAACCGGGCCCAGACACCATCAAGCCGGAGTGGATCCAGCTGATGGCAGACAAGGCCATTGTGTTCGCCTGCGCCAACCCCGTGCCGGAAATCTATCCTTACAAAGCCAAGGAAGCTGGTGCGTACATCGTGGCCACGGGTCGCGGCGACTTCCCCAATCAAGTCAACAATTCTGTCTGCTTCCCAGCCATCCTAAAGGGAACATTGCTCGTTTCGGCCAGCAAAATCACCGACAGCATGGCGATTTGCGCCGCGCACTCCATCGCAAAATATGCGGAAAACCAAGGCATTACCGCCGAGCGCATCATGCCTACCATGATGGACAGTGACCTCTTCCCCACCGTGGCCGCCGACGTGGCCATGCAGGCCATAGCTGATGGTGTAGCCCGCAAACAACGCACCTGGCAGGAGGTCTATGACATCGCCAAACACGACATTGACGAAACCCACGCCATCGTGGAACAATTTGAATCCAACGGTGTCATCCGCGAGTTTCCGGAAGAAGAAATCCGCAACATTGTCCGTCAGGTTTGCAGTGAGTTATGAAAAAAAGAATCATCGTAACGCTGTTCTTCATTGTAGGTATCACCTCAATCCTGCTGATTCTCTCCATCTTCAAGCTCTACACAGAGGCGGAGAAGGTGCAACGCAGCATCTTTGTCAACGAGGTGCTGACCGCCGGCGATGAGATAGTAAGCCGTATTGATGCGCTTATCAAGAACGACACTTTGCCGGAAGATCAGCTGGACAGCGTGAACAGTCAGTTGCCTGACACTACGGCGGTGGTCTCCGAGCAAAGGGCACGGCGCTTCCTTCTGGACTCCATCTCCTACCAGCCCATTGGTATCATCCAAACCGTCATTTTCGTCAAAGAGAACAATTCTCGCATCATCGAGGACGACACCACCTATTTCAGCGATGCGTACCGCAAAATGTTCCCCTTGAACAACGACCCATGGTCGCCGAAAAACGCCAAAGGCAACGTCTCTTCCATGGTTGCCGACATGGATGTCAACCTTGTGCAGATGGACAGTAGCACCATCCAATTGCTCAGTCCAGAGTATCTGTACCATCTGATCAAGTCATGCTTGGAAGACGAGAACATTGACGCACGATTCGATTTCGCTATTTACAACGCATTCACCACCGACTTCGTCGTGATGCCAGAATTCACCGACGAGGAAACCATGCTGCAAAGCGAATATGTGTTCAGATTGAAATACAACGAGAAAGTCACCTCTCCCAACTACCTTATCCTATACTTCCCCGCTGAGCGCGGCATCTTTTTACAGCGCATGAGCACCATTGTCGGGTTGATCATCTGCCTGCTGATTGTATGCTTCACTATCTCTTTTGTGGCACTTTACTCCCTCTACCGCCAGAAAAAGCTGTCAGAAGTCACCAACGAGTTCGTCAACAACATGACGCACGAGTTCAAAACGCCCATTTCCACCATCTCGCTGGCATGTGAGGCTCTGTCAGACCCCAATCTGCACAGCGACGCCTCCATGAGAGAAGCCTACATCAGCATCATCCGCGATGAAAACGACCGTCTGAAGGACATGGTCAACAACATCCTCCAGATTGCACAACTCAAGAAGGGGCAAGTGAAGATGAACATCGAGTTGTTGGATATGCACGAGCTCATCCACAAGGTGACCGACAGTGTGGCATTGCAGATCAGCTCTACCAACGGCACACTGAACCTGGCGCTGAACGCCGACACCTACAAGATTTTCGGTGACCGCCACCACTTGGCCAATGTCATCATCAACTTAGTGGAAAACGGCATCAAATACTCTACTACAAAACCGGAGATACTCATCAACACGCAGTCCGACAAGAAATATTTCATGCTTTCTGTCACCGACAAGGGCATAGGTATCCCTAAGAAAGCCCTGGGAAACATTTTCGACAACTTTTACCGTGTGCCCAAAGGTAACGTTCACGACGTAAAAGGATATGGCCTTGGATTAGGGTACGTGAAGAAAATCGTATCCCTGCACCACGGCCATATAGAAGTTCAAAGTGAAGAGGGCAAAGGCAGCACATTCGTCATCTACCTGCCTCTGAAAAGCACCAAATAGGATTACATCACAAACTTGAACCCAATTCCATGCACATTGATGATCTGGATGCTGGGTTCGCTTTTGAAGTATTTTCTCAACTTTGTGATATACACGTCCATGTTACGGGCGTTATAATAGCTGTCGTCGCCCCAGATTTTCTTCAACGCATAGCCTCGCTCCAACACGTCGTTTTTCTTCTCCAAAAGCATCTGCAAGAGTTCAGCTTCGCGAGTCGTGATCTTACGCTCTTCACCATCTATAATCAGTAGCTGGCGTTTTTTATCGAACTGGATGCTGCCCAGTTGGACAATCACCTCCTCGGGTTCCTGACTAGTGGTTCGGCGCAACAGTGCCTGGATACGAGCCACAAGTACGTCAATGGAGAACGGCTTGGTGATGTAATCGTCGCCACCTATGGAAAGTCCCTTAATCATATCCTCCTGCAAATTCTTGGCAGTCAAGAAGATGATTGGAATTTTCTTGTCCTGTTTACGGATTTCCTGAGCCAGCGTAAAACCATCCATCAGCGGCATCATCACATCGATGATACAGATGTCAAAATCGCCTTTGCAGAACATCTCGAAGGCAATCTCGCCGTTGGTGGCATGATGAATCTGATAGCCCTTGCCTGTCAGGTAGGTAGTGAGCACCTTGCCCAGATTAACATCGTCTTCAGCGAAAAGAATTTTTACAGGTTCCATAATTTATTACGATTAGCGATGAACGATTAGCAAATTATGATGAACGATTAGCGATGAATGATTATCAAGATTCGCTAATCCATAATCGATAAACGCTAATCGTTCATTAATATTATCCTCTGTATGGGAAATCTTTGCCGGGGAAGTAGGCTTGGCTGCCCAGCATTTCCTCGATACGCATCAGCTGGTTGTACTTGCAGATACGGTCGGTGCGGCTGGCGGAGCCGGTCTTGATTTGGCCAGTGCCCAATGCCACGGCCAAATCGGCGATGGTCGTATCTTCCGTCTCGCCAGAGCGGTGCGACATCACAGCCGTATAGCGGTTGCGCTGAGCCAAGGTTACAGCTTCAATGGTCTCGGTAAGTGTACCTATCTGATTCACTTTCACCAAGATAGAATTGGCCACACCCCTCTCAAGGCCCATGGCCAAGCGGTTGGAATTGGTCACGAACAAATCGTCACCTACCAACTGGACTTTGCCGCCGATAGCTTTGGTAAGCAGTTTCCAACCATCCCAGTCATCCTCAGCCATACCATCCTCAATAGATATAATGGGGTATTTCTTGGTCCAGTTTTTCCAGTAATCCACCATCTGCGCGGGCGTAAACTCTTCGTTGGTGGACCATTTCAGTCTATAGACATTCTTTTCCACATCATAGAATTCGGAAGCAGCGGGATCCAGGGCGATGCAAACCTCGTCATAAGGTTTGTAACCGGCATTCTCAATGGCTTTTAGAATCACCTCTACTGCCTCTTCGTTGGATTTCAGGTCGGGAGCAAAACCGCCCTCGTCGCCCACATTGGTGGAGTAGCCTTTGCATTTGAGCACTTTCTTGAGGTTATGGAAGATTTCAGAACCCATACGCACAGCCTCACGGAAGGTAGGCGCACCGATAGGCATCACCATAAACTCTTGGAAATCGACGCGGTTGTCGGCATGGGAACCGCCATTGAGGATATTCATCATCGGTACGGGAAGTACATTGGCATTACAGCCACCCACGTAACGATATAGGTCTTGGCCGGTTTCCTGTGCGGCAGCCTTGGCCGCTGCGAGAGACACGCCTAAAATAGCGTTGGCGCCCATCTTGCCTTTGTTCTCAGTGCCGTCGATTTCAATCATGCGGGCGTCAATTTCAGCTTGATCGCTAACATCCATTCCCTCAATCTGTTCTGCCAGCACATTGTTCACATTCTGCACGGCCTTCATCACGCCCTTGCCCATGAAACGGTCTTCCTGACCATCTCTCAATTCCACAGCCTCGTGCACACCAGTAGATGCGCCGGAGGGAACAGCAGCACGGCCCATAGCGCCGGCAGCGGTATATACGTCAACTTCCACGGTGGGATTACCACGGGAATCCAAAATTTCTCTTCCTAAAACTTTAATAATCTGACTCATAGCATTTATAATTTAAAACGTGCAAAGATAATAAAAAAAGGTGAAGTTGGTGCATGAGGTGAAAAGGGTAAAAGGGGAAAAGGTACGAGGAGATGTCAAAGACCAAAGACCGAAGACTATAGACTGGAGACCAAAAGGCAACTACTCTTTCCCTGAAAGTACTATCACAAACTCTCCTTTCACTTCGCCTTGGGCGAAATGTTCGACGGCTTCGGCGAGGGTGCCGCGGAAGGTGTGGGCGTGGATTTTGGAAATTTCTTTGGAAACAGAGATTTTGCGGTCGGGGCCCATAATCTCGACCATTTTCTCTAGTGATTTGACCAGGCGGTGCGGCGACTCGTAGAAGGCCACGGTCTCCTCCATCTCGGCAAACCGTTTGAGCAGGGTCTCCTTCCCTTTCTTATGGGGAAGGAAGCCGTAGAAGTAGAAGCGGTCGCAGGGAATGCCCGACTGCACGAGAGCGGGCACTAGGGCTGTGGGACCGGGCAGGCACTCTACCTCGATGTCGTTGGCCAGGCACTCGCGCACAAGGAGGAAGCCGGGATCGGAGATGCCAGGGGTGCCCGCATCGCTCACGAGGGCCACCTGCTCATGGGTTTTGATTTCGGCAAGGAATCGCGCCATCTGTGCGTGCTCGTTGAAGATGTGGTACGCCATACAGCGTTTTTCTATCTCATAGTGTTTCAGCAATTTGGCGGTGGTTCGGGTATCTTCGCAGAGAATCAAATCCACGGAGCGCAACACATTGAGCGCCCGGAGGGTGATGTCCTCCAGATTTCCGATGGGAGTGGGAACGATGAAGAGTTTCATTGTGGTCGCATTTGGTGTGCAAAGATACGAAAAAAACGCAGGAGCGAATAATCATTCACTCCTGCGTTTTTGTGGTGCCCGGAACAGGACTTGAACCTGCACGCCTTTCGGCACACGCACCTGAAACGTGCGCGTCTACCACTTCCGCCATCCGGGCATGGTTAATAAATACCCTCCTTGATGATATCGTGGAGATGAATCACTCCAAGATACCGGTCCCTACTGTCCAAGACGAAGAGGTTCGTGATGTTCTTGCTCTTCATCAGTTCCAGCGCGTCCACGACGAGGGTATCTTCGTGAACGGTTTTGGGTTGT
>Ga0310696_10000426_pt1 | contig 67770 bp, 59 predicted proteins | sample AusTroGonzalo_MG_4_FD_203885 | JGI IMG/M metagenome (GOLD analysis project Ga0310696, IMG submission 203885) | Bovine rumen microbial communities from tropical cattle in Woodstock, Queensland, Australia - Gonzalo_02 (v2) (version 2) | ecosystem: Host-associated > Mammals > Digestive system >...
GTTCACATTTTTGTTACTTCACCACGATACAAATCATCTGCCATATGCAGAATCAAATCGTGCATTTCCAAATCATCTTTATAGAACTGCGGGATGGCATCGTAGCCTATAGCAGCACCTAAGATGTTACCCGTAACGGCACCAGTACTGTCGCTATCACCACCATGATTCACAGATGCAATCATGGCATCCTCAAAACAATCAAAGTGCCGAATGGCGCAATAGAGTGCAATAGCCAGTGCTTCATCGCCGACCCATCCTTCTCCAAGAGCTTTAATGTTCTGGAGGTCTGTACGGTCATTTGCGGAAAGGTCTATTGCCACCTTTGCCATACCCATCATCTCCAGATCCTCAAGGTGATGTCTTGGGAACAAGTCACCTAACTTACCCATACCTTCACGTATATACTCAATAAAACCTTCTCGCGTAGGATTCTCATCAAGAGCTAATCGATAGATGACATGGGACATCAGGGCTGCTGAAATGAAACCCAGCGGATGCTGGTGGGTTATCTCAGCAGCATCACCAGCCAACCTGTCTGCATCAAGAATATCCATCCGACCGTCAACAGCTGCATAAAGCGGTATTGGTGCAATACGCATCACACCGCCACACCCTTTGCTGTTGTTTAACGGTTCACGTCCACGTCTAATATCAGTCAAAGCAGTAATGCACGTATTTCCTGGTGCACGACGGCAATTCAGTTCTGGCACATCACGAATCCAACATTCGGCCTTCCCCTTATGCTGACCTGTTTGGGTTTCGAGCCATTCAAGATATGCACGACAGATGGCGTGTTTAGGCTCAATACCTAATTTGGGTGCATTCAACAGTCCATTGGCTGTAAAAAGTGTCATCTGAGTATCGTCTGAAACTACAGCCTTGCCAGTATTACTACGATGAATATCAAGCCTTGTTATACCTCGTTCTCCATAACGAGCCTGTATCCCCTCGAAAGAATAGATAAATTCTACAGGGTAACCCAATGCGTCGCCAACGGCACCACCAATCAGCGAACCTCTTATTCTGTCTTGAATTGTATTCATTGTCTTTTCAGTTCTTACATATAATCGAGTGTCTTCTTATCGGATATTCCATGATAGAACATTTTCAATACCTGTTCAAATATGTCATCTGGTGAAACTGCATCGAACAGAGTCATGCAGGAACGTACTTTCATCGCATCCAGACTTCCAAAGATATCAGTTGCAGCCATCTCTTGATGGGTGAGAAGTACTCTCGTTACCTCACGAAGCCTTTCCCCAAGAATCGGATGCTGCAAGTATGCCTCTGCTTCATCATATCCGCTTATACCATAATACTTTGCATTCCAACTACGTCCCAGAATAGCAAGCTGCGGAAAGATAAACCATATCCAGTGTGACCGTTTCATTCCGTCTTGTATTTCCTGTAGAGCCTGTTCGTAGTACAGGTTCTGTACCTCCACAAACCGCTTCAGGTTATATTTGTCATCAGTAGTTAAAGCCTCTACAAAGCCTTTTGGCAAAATGACATTCTCCACATCGATAGCATTCAGAAATAGTGGCGCAATATCTTCAACCTTAAAGCCTGCGATACCACAGCCAATCTGTGTGACATAAAACTTCAATTCTGGTCGCGATTTGGCAAACGCAATAAACTCATCCACGTAAGGCTTGATAGTTTCCACACCACCTTGCATGGTGGGGATAGCATAACTCTGTCCTTGCAAACCAAAACCTTGCCCCCATATCGCACCGAATCGCTCATGCGCCAATCGTGCAGCACCGCCTCCATGTGCTCCAGCAAGGTTGCTTCCAAAGACAAATACCTCATTCGACTTTAGTTCCGTAATCCTATTTGGTGTATAATCTCTGCTGTACATAATCACATACCTTTTCAACTTTTACTCAATTCCTTTATAATCTCCTTCCGCTCGTGAAAGACGGCCTCAGGGATAGGTTCAACACCATTCTTCTCTGTCATATACCTATAAACAGCATTCAGCATTCTCATTATTTTGTTTGTCGTGAGACCCTTATCTTTTCTGTAACCACAGATTGGTGGAGGGGCAATACCCTTATCAGCGGCATAGAAAACCCAGTATGTGCAAAGCGCAATGTCAGTACGATGGAGTCCCATAGCACAAGCGATATAGAACCGACCTTCATCAATCAACCTACAGAACTCCGGGAACAACTCTATCATCTTGACAATCCACTCTTCCTCATAGGCAACAGGAAATTTGAAATATCTGATGCCACTACGCTGACATAGCTCACTATAGAAGTCCGACGAATAGTCTGCTCTTAGGTCAATAATCTGACTGATGCCAGACTCTATCATGGTGTTCCAGGCATGCAGTTGTCGGGTCGAAGAAAGTGTTCTTCCCCGGAAGCCTCCATAGACCTGTGCCAAGTCAGGGATTCCTGTTGACATAATCCTCTCAACATCCAATCCGTCAGGTCTAATATTAGCTTTCACTGCATACTTATCCAGTGCGATCTCTTCTGTCGTTTTTCCCTCAGCATTCCTTTTAACAGCCTTGCTCACATGCCATCCGTCACAGAACAAGCACTTATAGGTCGTAAAGGAATAGCCGTATCTTTTCGTCATATCAGATGCTGCTTTCTCCGCTTTAGCCTTGCTCTTATAGGAAATCTTTGATTTCCCATCGCTCCGCTTTGCATGAGCATAAATAGAGAAAGCACCCCATGCTGATCTGTTTACTATCAAGTTGTCAAACCAGTCTGGCCGACTTAGCTGATCTTTAATCCAAGTACCAATATACTTGGATTTAATGTACCTTATACTTTTATATATAGTTCCCATATAATATTACTCAATATGTTTCTATGTGTATAAGGAGTGGACAATTATAGTAAAACTATCTTTTGTAGACAAAAAAGAGGTTTTACTTACTTCATAGCTGCAAGGCAGTTGCTAATACCAGAAAAATAGATAATCATATTTTGAACAATTGATTGTAGAGTCTTAGCGCATCCTGCATGATGTCATAGTGGTCGAATGCCAAATGTGGCAAATCCGACAGTGGCCACCATTCTGCCTTGGCAGCATCATCCTGGCCAGCAACAGCGATTGGTTCATCAACGACTGCGAGGTAAGCAACGGTAACAGTTCTTCCCCGTGGGTCACGGTTAACCTTGGAATAGGCTCCTATCTGTTGTATCTTCGACAGTCGGAGTCCAGTTTCTTCCTCCAGCTCCCTGATGGCGCACTGCTCTGTCGTCTCATCCATGTTCATGAATCCACCGGGGAAGGCCCAGCCTCCCTTGAAAGGCATGTTGCCCCTCTGAATCAGCAGCACCTTCGGCTCTGCTTCTCTTGTTATTACGATACAGTCAGCCGTTACAGCCGGTCTTGGATATTTGTATGTATATGCCATAATCGATGAATTACAATTCTTTGAATGCTTCCAAAAGCATTTTCATGCCCTCAGTAGCGGTTGTTTTGAAGTGAGTGAAGCCCAAATGCGTGCATTGAGCCATTTCTCCTGGGTCAATCACGAACTTGGGAACCTCATGGTGAGCGTAATTGATGAATCCCGCTGCAGGATAGACTTTCAGCGATGTTCCTATAACCACGAAAATGTCAGCCTTGCTTACAATGTCTATGGCGATATTCATGCTGTCAACGTACTCGCCAAACATCACGATATATGGACGCAACTGTGAACCATCCTCTGCCTTGTCACCCACCATGATGGGTGTTGTCAACGGATATTCCTTCACGCAGGTTGTGCGATTGTTCATCGAGCACACCTTACTCAGTTCACCATGCAGATGAATCACCCGAGTAGAGCCTGCACGTTCATGCAGGTTGTCCACATTCTGGGTGATAACCGTCACCTCATGCTCCTTCTCCAGCTCCGCAATCATGCGATGGGCATCGTTGGGTTCCACTTCCGAAAGCTGTTTGCGCCTCCAGTTATAGAAATCAAGGCACCTCTGAGTATCATTGTATAGTGCATCCGTGCTGGCCAAATAAGCCCACTCCTCATTCGTCCACAATCCATCCTTGCCTCGGAACGTGCTCAGTCCGCTATCCACGCTGACACCTGCACCAGTCAGAAAAACTATATGTTGTCGAGTCATACTTTTCTTTTTAGATATCAGTTAGACAATAACTTCTAATCCTATGTGGTCGCTCATTTCCTTGTCCCATGGGAACATGCGGAAAGATGCAACAGGGCCATTTGTATATGCGTAGTCGAGGAAGTACGGATCTGATTCACGAAAACGATGATAGTAAGTAGGGGTAGATTCTTTGCCAAACTCTTCACCCGTCTGTTTGTGATAGATACTGTGTAGTCCGTTAGATTCCAACAGTTCATTTACCATCAGCATATCACCATACCTCTTAGTCTTGTCGTACTGGTTCACATAACAGTTGAAGTCACCAATGACCAGCGTCTTATAGTCCTTGAAGTGCGGAGCATATTCCCGAATGATTTCCTGTGCTATTTGAGGATATGGCTTCTTAGTTCTGTCGTCAGTCGGCTTAGTTGGCCATATTCCAAGAATGAGGTAATCATCAACTATAAGGGGTATAGCATAGTCATGATTGGAATTAAACCATTCAGGAACATACCCTTGACCCTTCTTCCAGACTATGCCCAACCCTTTCCATTTCTTTTGGTGGTAGAAGTATTCAATGCCACACCATTTCATCTCAAGGTTTTCGGGCAGGTGGGCATCTTCAGGGCAGGTAATCTCAGGAGCGACAAGCACATCAGCTTCTAAGCCAAGAAGTTTTTCAATCTTCCAAGGCTGACAATCATTGATATTATAGCTGACAATCTTCATTTTGTTGCTTATTTATATTGATTCAGTCTCCGGTATTTATCAGCAATTTCAAGGAGTACATTGAACTTCTTCAGTCTTTCTTCCGATAGTTCTCCTCTTGCAACTCGCTTTTTGGTGGCCTTGAACCAGTTGAGCATATCGTGCTCTTCAAGTCGGTGCTTGGAAGGACGACGATGATTAGTTTCCATGAACTCCATCATCTGCTCATACTGCTGTTGCCATCTTTCTTCTTGCGTCATTATAATCCTGAACCGTCCAACTCGTCAATATACTCCAAACAGAAATCTTCCAGGCCGATGTAGTAGATGCCGTTCTCGTCAAACCATGGCACAACATGATCACGCACCACGACAATCTTTCGATACGAATCACCTGTACGCTGCAAAGAATTGGTTTCTTGCAGTCTCTTCTCCTCGTCAGGGATGGCGAAGGCCGACTGGATGTAGCAGCGGCGATTGCCTCGATTCACGACAAAATCCACTTCCAGTTTTGAACGCTTGCTCTTGCCTTGTTCGTCTTTATAGTTGTATTCCACCACTCCCACATCGACATTAAAACCTCTGACGCAAAGCTCGTTGTAGATTACGTTTTCCATCAGGTGAGTTTCTTCCTGCTGACGGAAATTCAGCTGTGCATTACGTAAGCCCACGTCGGTCAAGTAATACTTCTGCGGCGTATTGATATATTTCTTGCCCTTTATATCGTATTGTTCGACCTTACGTAGAATATAAGCTTCTGCAAAATAGCCCAAGTAAATGCTGATGGTAGAATCATCTATCTTGGTATGCTTCACAGAAGCGAACGTGTTCTCCAGTTTCTTCGGGTTTGTGAGAGACCCGATGCTGCTGGCTACGATGTTCAGCAGGTCATCCAACACAGAGATGTCCTTTTGGATATGATTTCGTTCAATCACATCCGTCAAGTAAGTCTTTTTAATTAGATCCTGTAGGTACTTGCTTTTCTCCCTGTCAGTCTTCAGTGCCATCACCCTTGGCAGTCCTCCGTAGGTTACATACTCCTGCCATGCACGGCGTTTGTCTCCCTCATACGCCGCATAAAACTCCTTGTACATCAACGGGTTTACGTGAATCTCATCACCCCTGTCCTTGAATTCCGTCATCACATCTGTTGAAAGCATTTTTGAATTGCTGCCCGTCACATAGATATCCACATTCTTCAAGTCCAACAACCCTAAGAGGATATCCACAAATCCTATCATAGCATCCTTATCGTCTAGCCACGGATTCGGAATATTGCTCACCTCCTGAATTTCATCAAGTAGTACATAGTATTGTTTCGTAGTATCAGCAATCTTGTCCCGTAGATACTTATCCAGTTCCAACGGATTCCGGTATCTGGCATTTATTGCCACATCCAGTTTTAGCATTATCAGCTGCTCATCAGATACCCCATCATCTTTCAGGTAATCACCAAAGATATCGAACAACAGTACCGACTTGCCACACCTGCGGATGCCGGTAACCACCTTCACCCGCCCATTGTCGCGCTTCTCTATGAGTTGCTTGAGATAATAATTCCTATCAATTCTATCCATACTTCCGAATATTTTGCGTATTTACGCACTACTTTCGGATGCAAAGATAAGCAAAAATACTGAACCATCATCATGTTTTCCGAAATATTTGCGTATTTACGCATCTTTTTCGGAAAAAGCAGCAAAAGACTGGAAGTTTAGTTCACTGATTAGAGTGCGAGAGAAGAACCTCGTCAAGGAATTCCTCTACTGTATAGACTCTGTCATTGACACATCCATAATGAACAGGATAGGGAATCTTGGCGTATTTCTTGAATTCCATATTGATGAGAAATGATGTCATCATGCTGGGGATACCTGTGGAAGTGACAGCATAGGTAAACCCTGCATCCTTCAACGCTTTGGTGAGGATACCTATCTTTTCCTTCACTTTGCAATTCACAGCATACGGTAACACCTTGTTAAGACCGTTCTCATAGTCCTCGTCTGTCCTGTAATATGTTTCTGCCCATCCGTCCATGATGTACTATTTAATTCGTTTGCCTAACTGATATATTGCGTAAGCCCAGAGTGTTTTGTCTTCTCCATAGATCAAGTCTTCACCTTGTGCGTCTCGGTAGGCATCCCATCCAAATTCGTCAACATAAAACGCCATTTCCTCGACTCCATAAATGAACCTGATACTTTTTACTGGCTTCAGTTCGAAAGAACCCTCATTACATACATTGTCAACCGTATATGGATCGTTCAAGTCTATCGTAAAGACATCGGCAGTACTATTCAGCCACTGCCATCCCTTTTTGCCAATATGAACGACCAGTTCATCATTCACAATCTTTGGGAAGTGGGCGGCCACCTGATGGGCTGACGGCAGATTGTCAGGGGCTAATGGATAGTCGAAGAGACCCAGCTTCCCCTTTACACCTGTGATTGGTTCATCAAAGAGCCATGCATTTTTAAGCTGCCAGTGTGTCTGTCCCTCTCCAGCCCAGAAAGATCCGCTATTCGTCGTAAATCCAACCACATCCACGTATCCAATGATTGCAGATAGGGGCATGTCCTCAAACTCAGGAATGATACCAAACTTCCTAAGGTTGCTGATAGTAGATATTTCCTCAGGCATTAGATACTTAAGGTCATAGTCCTTAGGAATAATCTTCCCACTGGCATGAATCAAGATGCGTCCAGGAGCTGTTTTTGGTTGCCAAGTACGGTTTTCAATGTCCTTCACACCGCTGCAGATGAGTGAAGCCCAGGGCTGTTGTACTGACAATGTCTTCATTTGCTTTTCATCTTTCTCTTCTTCTGAAGATTCCGCAGCCATCCAGTAGAAGGTCTCTTCTGGCTGGAGGTCGTATCTTGTGGTTTTTTCTTTCACATAATTGTCTATCAAGTGAAGCCATGCCTTTGGCTGCTTGATCATAGCAGGGTATTTTATTCCAAATTCCTGTTGGCATGCTGCTACAATCTGGAGGATGGAAGTACCCACGTCGAGAGTCATCATATTGTCTACCAACAATTTCACACTTGCATCCTTGCGGATGTCTGTCAGTATGCCCAACTTAACTTCCTGTGCTGACGATTCCTCCTCGCCTTTATTCACTTCGATGTCAAAACCGCCTTCCAATAGGAATCGTTTCAGCAGGTTGTTCACTTCGATATTCACTTTAAATACCGACATCTTCTGCCCAGTTTTTGCTTCAAAGTAAGCTTTAGCCTTTACGGCGTCCACAGACTCCTTCAAGCGAGAGAAACGGTTGAACTCGTTCAGGTTCTGCTCAGTTATCTGCAGGTTGAGCATGGTCTTTAGCTGTTCCCTGTCCACTCCTAATATGTTCACCAATTGACTAACGCGGTGGTCTTGCTCAGTAGTCATATATTCGGTGATGTAATCACGGAAGGTCTTGCCTGGCTCCAGTGTGATGTTTGCGCTTTGTACATCGTGCAAGAATATCTCCGCATATCGCTGTTCCTCCTGTGGCAGAGAAGCAAACGAGGCCGACAGGTCGTTCAAGAGCTGTTGCAGCTCCTCTTCGGTCACGTTTGGCTGTTCAAGGGCTTTGCGATACCTCTCGAAGTTGTGGTTCATGTAGTCGGCATCTATCTTCCCCGTGTCTATTTCCGACAAATGCGGGTCAAGGTCGTATGGTGGCTCTTCATCCTGCGGGTTGCCGCCGCCACCTCCACCACCGCTACCGAACAGTTCCTTGTATCTCTGCACCAGGGTATTGTATGTGCGCTCATCGTGGTTTACCGTCACTTCTTCGCCATTGGGACAGAGATAGGTAAGTTTTCCCCAATTGAAGCCTTGCACCTTGGCTGCGTCGAGGTATTGATTGTATTCACGGAAGAGCACGGCAAACCGCCCTCTGAGTGCGGTAGCCTCTGGCAGTCTGGCAAAGTTCTCAATCCCAGCTTGTTCAAACAACAGCGCTATCTCACGATACTTCTGGTTCATGCCGCCAAGATTCACGTCGAGCTTGCTTACGAAGAGACCTAAAGGCTTGTCACCAGAATACAGACGAACAGCTTCCTTGATTAGATATTCCATCGTATGCGGATGACTGTAATACTTGATGACTCCGAAAGGTTTTTCATCTCGGCTATATAAACGGTTGGTGCGCGAAAAAGCTTGTATCAGCTCCTCGTACTCTATCACCTTGTCTATATAAAGCGTATTCACCCACTTCGAGTCAAATCCCGTCAACATTTGCGATACCACTATCAGCAGGTCGAGCCTTTTGTCACGGTTGGATGGTTGTTCCAGTCCGATGTAGGGCTTTTTATGCGCCAAACGGTTCGACAAGTCTTTTTTGAACTTGGCATGCTCAGCAATAGTATAGCTTTGTCCGAACATCTCCTTATAGTCGCTGATAATCTCTGCCAGAGCATTCTCCTTGAATATCGTTTTGTCGGGGTTGTCGTTGGGCAACGATGGGTCGAACAGAGCTGTTACCTTCAGGTTGGTAGCACGTTCTTTGAATATCCGATAGTACTTGATGGCTTGCGGTATGCTGGGAACGGTAAAGATAGCATGAAACTTATGGTTTTTACTCAAAACGAGCCATCCTTCCAATATGTCATCTACCACAGCGTTCATGTGTTCTTCTGTTAAGTACTGCGTGGCAGGCACCATGTCCTCGATGCCGCTTATCCACATGCCTTCTTCGCCATAGTGACCAGCCATCGGCAAGCCCATAATGCGGTTGAAGATGCGGGTTTTCTCCTCGTCCTGCATCACCTCTTCAACGCTGTTTGCACCAGCACAGTTCAATGCTACCTGTGTTTTCAAGTCCTTGTCCTTATAGGTCATCACCTTGTAGGGGTCAAACCCCAGCACATTACCATCGCGTATGCCGTCGGCAATACTATAGCGGTGAAGTTCGTCACCGAAGATGTCTGTTGTGGTACTCTGCTGTCTGCGATTCTCGTCCTGTATGGGCGTGCCCGTGAAGCCGAAAAACATGGCGGTCGGGAACGTCGCCTTGATATCACGGAAGGAGTCACCGAAAGTGGAGCGGTGGCACTCGTCAACAATGAACACAATGCGCTTCTCGCGAATCTTCTTCAGGTCGGCCTGTCGGATTCCGTCCTCGGCAATGATGCCAAGTTTCTGGATGGATGACACAATGAGGGTGTCGCTGACATTGGGTGACTTCATCTTGGCTATCAGTGCCTGCGTGTCCTCCGTTTCCTGTATGGCTTCGTCCTCTTGTGAGAAGTTTCGGTATTCGCGAGCCGACTGAGTACCTAACTCTATCCGGTCAATCACGAAAATGACTTTGTCGGCATTGCCGCTGTCGGCTATCAGTTGTGCGGCTTTAAAACTCGACATGGTCTTGCCGCTGCCTGTGGTATGCCAGATGTAGCCACCCAATTGGTGGTCTGTGTCGTGCCAATCACGATGCTTGGCTACACGGTCATAGATGGCTCGAACGGCGAAATACTGGTAAGAACGTAACACCTTCAACACACCGTCGGTACGGTCTGCAATGGTATAGTAGCCAATCAGTTGGTGGGCCATCGGTATGGAGAGCAGATAGGTGGCTATGTCTTTCCAGTCATTTTGTGGCACATTGTTGAAATCAGCCCAGTGGAAGTAGAAGTCTTTGTTGAATCGCCCATCAGGGCCGGGATTGGCAAAGTAGACCGTTTCTTCAGGATTCATAGCCACGAAGATTTGTATCAGCTGGAACAGTCCGGAGAAGATTCCTTCACGCGAGTATTTCTCTATCTGGTTATAGGCTTGACTAACGGGTATGCCACTTTTCTTCAGTTCTATGTGAATAACAGGCATACCGTTGATTAGCAGCATAAGGTCGCCGCGTCGCTGTTGCAACAAGGGCGAGGATGACGAAAAGTGCGGCTGCTTCACAATCTGATATCGGCTCTGTCCGGCCGCTATCTCGTGCGGATCGAAGATTTTTAGCGTAATCTCCTTTCCGAGGTGTAGCGTGTCGGCTGGATTGTCGCGTTTCACGCTCACTGTGCGCCCATTGATGAAACCGTTGAGCATCTGCGGTGTGCGCAACGTGCTTATCTGGTCCATCAGCTGCTGCATCTCGCCCTCCGTCAGCCGTTGGCCGTTTAGACGGTCAATAGTATTGTTGTTGTCGAATAGGATGTTGGCCCAGTTCTTGAGCAGATCCTTCTCTGTGGGGTGACGGAGCACTTCTTTCTCCCATCCCTTTTTCGACAGCATCTCTATCAATGCGTTCTCAAACTTTTCTTCGTTATTGAATGCCATAGGCTTCTGCTTTTCTATTTTATCAAGCAAACATCTGCTGTAAGCAGGCATGCTTAAGGGTTCTTAACTTTGCGATTTCTTCTTTCGAGCTGTTGATGGCCTCGTCCTGGGAGCGGAAGAAGTCACCAATCAGGCACTGCTCATCATAAGATGGCGCAAGGAAGGAGAAACTTTCATATTCTTGTGCATTAACTCCTGGCTGTCCCGTCCGTTGTGACGTTATCTTGATAAACTTGTCATAAGTACTGGTTTGTGTTATAGTGAAAATGAAATAAGGTGAATAGTCCTCTTTTATTCTTGCGCGAATTAAGAAACCAGCAAAATACACCTCACCGTCTTTCTGGGAATATAGGTATGTTTTTCCCACAGAAGCACCTGTTCGTGCAAATACCAGATCACCTTCTTGTAACCTATAGGAGTCAGGTATAAAATCAAGTTTGGGAGAAGTGACATCAGTTTTATTAAAGAGCCTGGTTTCATCATCAATATCGGTGATTCTCAAGTACTTCCTGTTACCGTCATATTTCCCTGCGGCAGCATTCAAACCATATTCCAATGGTTGGATTAGTGTTTCCTTGATAGTCATACGCATCCATTTATCTGTGAATCCCTTAAATCGAATGGGGGGGGCAATTTCTTCATCACTCGGGAACATCTTGTCAAGCAACGCCTGCTTCATCTGGCGTAGTTTCTCCAACTCCTGTTCCTTTGCACCAATCAGTTCGTCCAACTGCTGAAAAAACTCACCTATTTTCTTCTGCTCGTCTTCTTCCTGCGGCCAAGAAAAGGTTGTATCAGCCAGTGCGGCCTTACTAATTGATAAGACTTTTATTCCCTGCAATAACGGAACTAATTGTGAATGATAGGAATCAGAGTTAAATCGATAGCCTAAAAAGTTTGGAGAGAAATAATCGTTCGGTCTTGCAACAATTGTATGCAACCCTGCTACTACATTATTGCCATCTGCATTTTGTATTTCAACAGCTTTACCTGCTGTTTCATCTTCCGCGGTATCTGCAAAGATGACATCTCCATTCATAATAAGAGAATCAGCATAGTCAGAAACGCTGCTGTTCGTTATGTGCGGAATAACATCTGCCTGTGCATCAACAACAGCATTATACTTGACAAGGATGTCTCCATAATGAATATCTTTGACATCTCCAACTTCTGCATTTAGTTTGTCTCGAGAAAGACTATTATGAGGAGTGTCAAAATTGAATTTGGCACTCATGGTAGATTCTTCCCACTCTCCTTCGAACCCCTTGAATCTAATATTTGGTTCTTTCTTTGCCATACTACTTCACATTTAGAGTCTTCTGAAATTCTGCCAGTCCGATGTTGTCAGCCTCACTGCCTTGCAGTTGGCCAATGAGGTCGTAGAGTCGGCTCTCAGCTTTATTGATGCGCAAAGCAATGTCCTGATAGGTGGTGGCGTATTTCGCTGCAAGTCGCCGTACTCGCTCTGTAAGCAGAGCAATTACTTCAGTAGGCATTCGAGAGAGAGAGGCAGTAAGTGGAGTTATCCATTTCATGCGTAGCAAGTCGATGGCAGTTTCCTCGTCAACAGCTTGAACGGCCTGAATAGTTTGCGATTCTAATTCTGAGCGCAGTTTCTTCAGTTCCTGGTTCAATCGCTTCTCTTCCTTCTTCATGTCGGCAGTAGGTTCTTCCTCTTCAGCAATTTCCGTCAGACGAGCCTCTTTCTCAGAGATGGTGAGCAATGCATCTTGAAATAGTGTTTCCTGTACCAACGAGAAAGGCAGCACATGTCCTTCGTAACCGTCCTGCACCTCACGGTTGTTTTTCACCACCATGCGAGGATCTACCTGACGGACAGCATCCATACCTTCAGTCTGCAGAATCTCTAAATCAGTGGCAACGTGCTCCCAGTCTTGGCTAAAGAATTGGAAAGCCTGATACTTATTTACCAATGTGAACGGCTGTAAGCGACGGAACAAGTCATCACTAATGGCCGTCTGTGTCTGTTGGACATTCAGCGAAGCCATCGGCACAATGAGCGTCTGCTCCAAGAATGTACTATAATTGCTAAAGACAGTCTTATAGTCAGTCTCGAACTGCTTCACTTCTTCATTATCCTTGATAGTCTGCTGAACATTATCCGTAGCCAAATGGCTATAGCCGTCGGCATTGATGGTAAAGAGTTGCTGGCGCAGCGTTGGGAATGCCTGCCAGTAGGCTGACAGCGATGCCAATTCCGAGTCTGGTATGCCACCGAACATCGTAGCATAAATGTCGTACCGCTCTGGTTTGGGAGTGCTATCAACATAGCGCGAGATGTTCAGGTTATAGTCGTTCTGGCGAATAATGTCACGGCTAACCAGACGGGCAAAGTCTGGTGTCTGAGTACGAGAGGTCACTGCATCCACTATCTTCTTGATATCGCAAGCACGGAGTCGGTTGTTCTTGCCATCTTTCTCAAAACCTGCAGAAGCATCTACAAAGAGGATGCTCTCGTCCTGGCGCGTCTTTCGCTTCAGCACCATCACAATGGTAGAGATGCCCGTGCCGAAAAACACCTTTTCAGGAAGCCCGATAATGGCATCGATGTGATTATACTCCACCAGTTGCTTTCTTATTTGATATTCAGAGCCACCACGATAAAGGACACCGTGCGGCAGCACGATGGTCATGATGCCAGAAGGCTTGACGTGATAAAGGTCGTGCAACAGAAATGCATAGTCGGCACAGCCTTTGGGGGCTACACCAAATGGAGCATATCGCGGGTCGTTCTCTTGATCCGTGGGGTCCCACTCCTGCGAATAGGGAGGATTGCTCACTACGGCATCCACATAGAGCGGGTCGTAGGTGCCCTGTGGATCACTTTCATCGAACATAGGCCAGTCCATTGCCAGTGTATCACCATTGCGGCACTCGATGTTCGAGGGACTGATGCCACGCATAATCAGATTCATGCGGGTCAGGTTGAAGGTATTCTGCTTCAGCTCCTGGGCATAGTATTTGATATTGTTTTTGTCGCTGATGTGCCGAGCCACCGACTTGCCTATATTGATAAGTAGCGAGCCGGAGCCACTCGTAGGGTCGTAGATGCGTATCTCTTCCTGTTGGCGCAAATGGTGGGCAATGATTTCCGACATCATCACCGACACCTCGTGGGGTGTATAGAACTCACCAGCTTTTTTGCCAGCATTGGCGGCAAAGTTGCTAATCAGATATTCATAGACAAAGCCCAGCACATCATAGTCTTGACGGCCATCTGTCGGAATCTCGCGGATGAGACTGACCAGATCGCGCACAGCTGCATTTTGCTCAGCTGTAGATGTACCCAGTTTGCTCAGCCCTGTTTGGAGTGTGTCGAAAATCTTGTCGAACAGCTTTTTGTGATTGGGACTAATCTTACGGTCGAAGGCAGAAAGGGCATCGCGTACATTGGCAACTGTGAAATCCTTCCCCATCTCTAACCAAGTGGAAAAGAGATTCTCGTAGGCAATGAAATACCCCAATTCCTGCTGGATGAAGTCAACGGTCTCTGTATTTGCCTCAGTCATCTCCTTCAATTCTTCGCCGGAGATACCGTTGGCCTGAAGGTAGCCCACCTCCTTGTCAGAAAGGAACTTGTAGAAGATAAAGCCCAGAATATAGTCCTTGTATTCGTTGGCCTCTATCTTGGAGCGCATCTTATTAGCCGAAGCCCAAATCTTAGATGCTAACTGTTGTTTGTTCATTATTCGTAGCCCTGTTATTAGTTGCACATATCGCGATGCAGAATAGCAGGCATACAGGCACAAAAATGGCGTGAAGCCATCCTTATGCACTTACCTAAGGGGCAGACCTGAGAAATTGGAACCCCCGACCACGTATAAGGCTGCGACACGCCAAGGCGTGCGCAAAGCTAAGATGTGGTCATTGGGAATCCTCTTGATAGGGTCTTCCCCTGCTTCATAAATCGAACTATTCCAAAACAGGTTTCTCAGGTCTTTTCGGTAAGTGCGAAATAATCAGCCATGCATCATCAGTCCGGGATTTCTCCCCCGAAACCATCTGCAAAGATACGAATAATAATTGAAACTAAAACATATTTCCACAATTTTACACATTATTTAATAGAAAGCACTGTTTACCATCGCTACAGAGGCATTAAATAGAATAGAACTGGCATTTTGTTAGTCCCCATTGAATATATAGAGAGTACAAGGTTAGAACATGTCTTCGCCGCCTACTTTGTCACCACTTCGGATAAATGGAAAAGAGGTACTGGCAAACAAGGAGAAAGGCTACATGTAACCAGATAAGACCGCCCGCCCTTATCAATTGGGGCGAACGGCCTTATATCTGTGAGCGGACGAGCTTATATCTGCGAGCGACCGCTGAGTTCTGAGTTTTGACGCTTAGAGATGCGACAATAATCCGTCAACTATCTGGCTGAAGAGTGGGCCGCACATACCTCCTGCGCTGGCAGGCAATCCATCTTTCTCCAAGACAACCATAACAGTATAATGAGGATTCTTAGCGGGGAAATATCCACACAGTTCCATTCTGAAACTATTGTCTTGGAAGCGAAGAGTCCGACCACATGCTGCCACATCGATATATTCGTGTCCGGCTTTCATGTAAATGCCGTCAGTTACGCAACGTTCCATTGCCCTCTGAACTGGCTCGATATATTCGGGGTAGCATATCTGTTCGTGTATGACGGTGACATCTTCTGTAGCCCCACATATCTTTACCATCTTACCACCGTTAGCTATGGCATTATAGAACGTCAACATCCCTATCAGGTTATCGGGCTGTCCATTCAGGTAGAAGTTGATTTGGTGTTCGTATGCTTGTCTGTCAGTTCCGTATGCTTGTTCTATGGCTTTAGTCAATCCTACCTCCGAACGGTGGGCAAGTGCATCTTCCAGTGTAATCTCGCCATAACCGCCTCTGCGCCAGTTGTGGTCTTTAATGAGTTTTCCGCTCTTACTCTCATAGATACCGCAGTCTGTATCGATTATGGTTTTCGATGAAATATTCCTCGTCCACTGTACGGCAAGATAGGTGGCAACACCGTGCATATAGTCGTTCTCCCTGTTGAATGTATCTTCATACGGAACGATGTAATTGCCAGTGTCTTCCAAAGAACTGTGAGCCAACACTCTTCCTGTTTCCGTCTCAACAACATACACGATTGCCTTTTTACATGCGTCTGTCAACATCCTGCCTCTGCTTACGCTATCAACATACTCTTGGATGCTTTGTTCTTGTTGGATGATAGGAATTTCTTCCGTGATTACATTTTCATTTTCCAGTCCTCCACTAAGTGCCAGCAACCTTTGTTTCTCCAATTCGTCTATCTGAATATTCTCACTCGCATAGTAATTCAGTAGCCACCTTGCACCCTTTCTGCCTAAGAAACCGTGTTCATCAGCTCTCAGGTAATATCTTACAGCCTGTTCCGGGTCATACACACTGTCGCACACCTCTCCTGCATACATCTCTGCCAGAAACTTGTTGGCAAAAGGAATTTTGTCTGACATATTAATGAGCCTTTCAGCATTATACGGTTGTTGGTTCTTTCCCAGGAATGCCGGAGCCATGCACAATAACAGTTCGCCAAAAGAGCTGCCTTGTTCTGCGCCATATCGTATAGTTTCAAGTCCACCGATAGTATCACCTTCTTCCACCTGCATGGCACCATTGATGACATAACCCTCGGGCTTACCGTTTGCGACTAGCATTGACGCAACATTCTTCACTTTGTCACGATCCTTTCTGCCGATTTCGTCCATCGCCTCAAACATGAGCCTGTAGCTATCATCCTCTGGCAATGCTTTGAGGTAATCATTTAATCTAAGGCTGCTATCGTACTGCTCTGCCATTGATAACATGGCAGTCATACCAATGAAGTCAGCCTTTACAGACTTTCCCTCGCGATAGAAATCTGCCAGTTTCACGTATGCACCAGCATCACCCCAACGGGCCTTCTCCAAATAGTAATGGTACTCGCCATCTACCTGATCCACTGGCTGGACGGGGTTAGCCAACTCACTCTCAGTTAGTTGGTCTGAGCAACTTGTCAAGCCCAACAAAACCACAAAACACAAAAAAATCTTCTTCATACTCGTTTAAGTTTTATTCTAATACATAACCATATTCCACACTCCGTACGACAGAGTCTCTGTTTTCCATAATGCAGGTGGCAAAAGGACTGTACATCTTCGTAGAAAGCACAAATTTATATCCACAAGGAATGGTCGTGTGGTAACGGTTACGTACACCTATACGCCAACTTTTCTCACCATTAACGACAACTTCCCTCTTGATATACATATAGCCTTTACTGTTGCTCAGTCCAACATTGGGATAGTTGATTGATCGCGCTCCCTCTATGCTCTGATAGACATTATAGCCCAACGATACTGTGGGCAATAGGAACGCCATCATCACGAATGCCAACAATGACAGTACAAACCGCCTTGACCTATATAACATCCAACAGCAGACAGCAAAGATGATGATTGCACTCGCAGCCAGATATGCCATTCGCTCATCATCTATCTTGTACTGTGCCTTGTCGAACACATACAAACCAACGAGCAATGCTGCATATTCTATCCAATTGGGATCTCTTCCAATATGCCGATTCCAAAAGTAATAACCAACAAGAGGAATGGACATTAAAGTATAGAATGATAAATACTCTTGCATCTCATAACCTATCAGAAAAGCAATAAACAGAGGTAATACCATTGACAGGAGCAACTTTCCTATATTGTCCTTGAACAAGATGCCACCAATCAGGTAGAACCAAGGGTAACCGTTGTCCTTGGTCAGTTTTGTGGCATACTGGACTACATAGACAGCGATAGGTATCAGCCATACCCAATAGATAAGATTCCGCATCAGCATTTCCCAAACGACAGGACGTTCTAGAACCATAGGATATTCTACAACCTCGTTACCCATAACACCACTTGGAAACCTTGCCATGCTGAGGATTAAGTCGTGGAAAGCATCTTCATAAATGGCAACACCATAGAGCAAGACAAATGCCACCAATGGAATAATCGCCAGTCGCTCCTGCTTATACAACAGAAGCGAAACCGTAAATCGCAGTAAAATTGCGATGTCTAATGCCGCCTCAACTATCCAACTCTCAATGAACATGGAGTGATTGAGGGCAAACAAGAAGAAGCCAAACACCGCCATGTCAAACACATAGAATCCTTTTTTCAACTCATTCATAATCGCATATCCTTATATTGTCTTTAATACTTTCATCTTCTCTTCTGCTTCTTTACGCATAACTTCCAGTTCTTTCCTATCCTTGATGGCCTTGAATTTCACTAGGACATGCCCCTGAGTGTCTATGAAACCATAGATTTCAATTTCTTCATCAGCAGTCATACCGAAACCATCATCGTCCATATAATACCGCCCATCAGGATTCAACTGCCAGTCTACCCGCGCAACTCCATTTCGGAATCCTCGTATGAAGGAAGGAAACTGGAATGAAAGGCATTCTGCCCTATCAATAGCCTTTTCTGGCAGTTTTTTGAGTGAAGCCCAGTTAATATCGTCAGTCGTTACCGTTACCAGACACTCATAGCTGTCCATAAACTCAAATGCCGTTTTTTTGTTGTGGTTCAACACAAATCTCGGCTTATACCAGCCCCAGATGCTCTGATACAAAACGGCCATTCCTTCCCCCAAGTCTTCGGTCTTGTACAGACTTGACTTGTAAGTGTTCGACTGTAGCACCTCGTACAGTTTTTCCTCCGTACTCTTGTTGCTATGTATTCTGGCCAGTTTTTTGTATATGCTCATAAACGACTCTTTTCTTAGTACCACACCTGCATATCGTATTTAATTCCTTTCTCCTCACAGAACTGCCTGATATAGAAGTCTGCTGACGACCCTTTATCCCCGAAACGCTCATACATGGCTTTCACTAAGTCCTTCCCATTATGGGTTCCTGTCCTAAGCATCAGCTTCTTGGTGTTCTCTTCATCCCAAATGTAGTTGGCCTCAACCTCACCTCGCTTGTTTCGTTCATATTCCATTTCACTGCCCCAATAGTAGTGGTTCATGCCGCAACGCCCGTTTTCATAGACAAAGTCCAGGGACTGTCCTATTTTACCTGTGTCCTTATGAAAATCCACCTCGTAGTGTTCAAATGGAGGTTTGTAACCGTAGTACTTCTTGTGTCCCATTATTACTTGTTCTTAAATCCGGCAACTATACAAATAGCGATCTTCCCTTCGTTAGAGTCCTCGTTTCTGCCTATTCCCCAAATAAGTTCCACTTCATCCAGATTTCCAAAGACCTCGTTGATAGCAGACATTTCTTCCATCATCAATTCTGACTCTTTGTTAAACAGCAACTTAATGGCTACACGTTCCAACCGAGCATCGACATGTGCTTCAGTCAGTTCTGTCAATGCAGACTGAAGATGTTCTTTCATGTCCTTGGCATAGCACGTCTTTCTATTGCCGTCCATGAAATCGCAATTGTCACGAATCATCTTGATATCTCCTGCATCTATGCAGATCAAGCTTTTATTCGCAACAAAGTCTTTTAGTATCATCGCTTCAAGTTCTTCATCGCTCATCACGCTTGCTCTGACGATGCCTTGCGCAGCAATTCCAAAAATACTTGTATCACAGAGAAGATGGATGTTCGCTTCAAGGAACATATAGGCATCATAGAATTCCTTAAGTTGTTCTTGAAGCCAGTCTGACGTAACCGTTTTGATGCCTTTCAGAGAGAAACATGGTGAGACGAAATAGGGTACTCCATCATTCCAGTCGCCACAGCAGTCCTCATGAAATCCTTCTACTACGTCAAGAGCCGTATTCAGAATGCTTTCGTTCATACGCACATCACCTGACTCTACAACATGAGTAATGAAGCAGACGCTCTGGTCGCTTGCATCCATAGAAAGCAGCATGGGAATGTGCTCGTATTCGAATTCATAAAATGAACCGCTCTTGGCCAGTTCTATGCCAAGACCTTGAAAAGACCCTGTCAGTTTGTTAATAATTCGCTTGCTCATACTTCATCTGAGATTAGTTCGTAAGGTGTATAACCAGGGAACCACTGGTCAAGTATTGCGTCAGCCTCCGCTTCCATTGCAGGTGTGATGTATTTACAGACCTTCTTGTAGGCTATAGTGGCAGAAACCACCTCATCCAGCCAACCGATTATCGGTAATTTCTTAGCATCGAGTATATCTATCGGCAAGACAAGATAAGAGAGGGTAGAGATGATCAGAAGCTTATCCTCCTTTGAAGTCTGGGGACTCTTTAGTACCAGATATAACAGGAGCAATGGACGAGTCCCCAATCTGCCAATCTTAACGGCATAGTCCCGTAGTTTCTCCCACAGCAAATTGTAGTTGATGATTCTATCCTTCATGACATGATGGGTTTACTATGGCTTATAGACATTGAGAAATCTAACAAGAGGATTCACTACGTCCTGGAGTATACTTGGCTCTACATCCAGCGAATGTTTGTCCGCTACGACACAAATAGTATAGCGCGGATTCTCAGCAGGGAAAGTTCCTGCAAATTGTACTTGTTTGCCAATCGGAGTTTCTTTCTCTTTGTCTGTTTCATCGTAAATGTATTCCGAAGTAGCATAACCAGTCCATTCCGCATCTTCATACAACCATGCTAATTGTGGCGATTCCGTCCTGTCAACACGCAAGACATCACGTAAGTTGGCCACATTGGTTGACGTAAACACATCTTCTTGAACATTGACACTGTCCGCCTTCATGGTTGGAATAATCATCGTGCCATTATGAGCAAGGCTGTTATACCCAACAGCCATAATAAATGGGCTGGTTGCAGGATCGCTCGTGTCTGTAAGTTCCCTCCATTTCCGTTCTGCCACACTCTGGCGGTAGCCGTTCATAATAGAGTGTTGCATCATCTGGTTGTTGCAGCTCTTGATGACCATTCGATAACTCATCCCGTTGCAGATACTGTCTAAGGGAATACTGTCATTCTCCAATGCCATCACCATATGAAATGGCTTTGTGAGGGAAGCCGCACATGAATGGACAAGTAGTTTCCCCGCATCCTCTTTCTCCATGTCCGTTTCTAACGCAACCCAAGAATTCAGATGACCTGTTTTTGCATCCAGCACCACAACCTGGATCTTATCCATTTTCTGCTTTTTGATGGATTTCTCCGATAGCTTCTTTACCGCTTTGGTCATGAACTTGTCAATCGTTGTACAATCATCCAAGCTATACACCTCGTCTGGGTCATCCATCCATATCGACACCACATCATTAGTAGGCTCATACAGACTTATTATTCCTCGTTTGATTCCCTTCGTAGCATAGAAGAGGCTGATGCTGGCGCTGTCCTCCGCTAATGTCTGCTTCGAGAACCCCAAGTCCCGATATTCTATTTCGGTAACATTCTTATGCAGCATCAAGTCATAGATTCCTTTCTTACCGCCCTTGGATACGATGGCGTATTTCGGATTATAGCATATATCCACCCACTCGTATTCTTTAAAGTCATACTGAGGAATACTTCTTTTCCATTTCTCCAAATCAGACAGCTTGAAGGTGTCGGCAACCAGTTCACCTGTATCTGTCAGCACACTGTCAATAATCAGATCGTCTTCGCCAATATATATGCTATCAACAACCTCAATGACTTCATCCACATCATTATCAGCAACAGCCACTGTGTCAGCCCACACACTATCAACAGGCTCCATGATTTCCTGAGCTGAAAGGTTGGCTGGCAGCAAAACCGCTGCCAGTACCAACCAAGTCCTGAAAAACAAACTCTTTATCATACCTATTCCTATTTCACTATTTCACCTTTGCCATTCACAATCACCTTGTCATTGTTCGACACCTCGCATAAGTAGAGGTCATAGCCAATAGCCTCAATGCTCTTGTAGAGGGGCATAGTAACAATGTGACCATCAGCAGTCATCAGACCCTCATAGTAATCCCCAGCCACGTATGCCCTCATTTTCGCGTTTGCAGCGGGATGGTATGCCTCAATAGTGGTATCCACGACATTGCCATCATCATCTGTTGTCTTTTCGGTACGATACAGAACTTCATCCTTATTGTATTCCAACGTTCGTACACAGGAAATATAGAAGTCGTTGATAAGTTCGCCCTCAAGGGTGTATTTCCGCATTGTATGATTTGGGAGTGTGAGGTCAACCATGTTGTCACAAACCCACATAGAACATTCTGTCATTGGGATAACAAACTTCAGATTTTTATCTAACAGCCCTTTTTCTTTCCCTTTAGAGACACGCCACATCTCCAAGTCATTAGTAGGCTCTATTGAGCTATAATCACGGGGTAGTACAATCTTGCCGGACTTGTCCATCAGACCACAAAGGGTACCATCGTCGGAATCAACTACACAGTAGCCACTATGGAACACATAGCCTTCCATGTTCATAATATAGGGCATCTTCTGGTCTATCACCGTCTTGCCTGTACCGTCAATGAATTTGATGAAACCACCTTCCTCAACGCTGGCCAGTCCATCAGAGAATATCCACGCATGGTCGTATTTCGGTTCAATCACTACTTTGCCCGTGTTCTTGCTGAAGTATCCACGCTTTTTGCCTGTGCTAAAGCAGACAAGGGAGTCATTCCCTAATGGCTTTGCAATCCATGAAACACGTCTCAGGGTAATCTCTCCAGTCAATTTGTTGAAGATATACCCCTTACCATCCTCTGTGTTGTGGAAGTAGATGTTCCTTGCCACATACTCAGAGTGGTAGCAATAGGCATACTCACACTGATGCCCTCTGAAATAACGTTTGTAGCCTTCCTCACCAAGTGCGCACACAAGGACTAAGGCGATGATTGACATCACAACGGCAACACTGGTGGCAAACATGCCCCAGATAATCTTAGCGAAACGTCCATTTCTCTTATACCCGAATAGCCCAAAGAAACTCCCGAGGAGCTGACAAATACCCTTCCACAATACTGCGAAAAACAGACCTACACTTACATTTTTCATTTTCGTTACTTTTTTTATTTGTGATACTTTATGTTTCTTCTACAGGATAGAAATACCCCTCAATCAATTGTTCAAACTGTTGTCTGGCATCCTTTGCAAACAAGTCACTTCCCACAAACTCCTTCAACTCATCGAGCGTTCGCCCAGCCATGATAAATGCTGTTGTGTCGTTATTCCCGATTCCGTCATCTCCGACTAACTCGATGCTGACTCCTAAAGAATATCTTGCAGGCTCCAACTCGTTTTTCATCAACGACAGACCCATACTTTTTACTTGTGACGAGGCATCCATGAATCGGAGTCTGGCATCAGCGAAGTTGTCAAAGGGCAGCAGAGCTGTTGCTGACTTCACAAACTCCGCATCGCCCAAAGTCTTAACCGCAAAGTCGAGATAGTCCTTCATGTTCTGGTTTACGAATGCCTTTGTCTGCTGACACGCCTTCATTGTATTCTGTTCGATTGTTGATTCCATATCCTTTCTTAACTTTCAAATTTCCGATAGTTCACTTTCGCAGCGATGACGCTGCTCAGTGACATTTTAAACTGGTAGGCCAGATCGTCCTCTTCCATGTAAAAGAACTCCGAAGCGGCAATAATCACATCGTTGATGGTGTACAACTTAACCTGCTTCATCTGCTCATTCAGCTTATGGCAGCGCATTACCACTTCGGCAAAGTTCTCTTCGGTCACGTCAGCAAAGTTGGGCAGAAGAACCGACACGAAGTTGTCATCTCCCTGACTCGGGCTGATATGCAGGACGTTCAACTGGTAACGGATGGTGATGTGCTCACCGTCATCCTCCAATACCTTATACTTCCCGTCCTCTATGATTTTCTTAATCAGTTCATAGTTCTTGTTCATGCTGCATCCTCCTTTGATTCGTTTTCGTTGTCATTGTCGTCGTCATCCTCACCTGGTAGGCTGTCATCGCCCTCAATCTTCCGATGGAACAGGAAGAAGGTTGCCTGAAGCAAGCGCATACTGTGCTCAATGATGTCCTCCAGATTATCCTCGCCAAATAATCGATACTCATAGAAGATCCACACATCATCACCAACAACACAGGTCTTACTGTACTTGATGGCCATGTTGGTGTTGTTCACCACTTCTAGAACGAGATCCTTGTTCTCCTCCGTTACATCATAGATGTTGGGAACGGCAAAGCGCAGGAAGTTCTCGTCATCATCGTCGGGCATATAAAGGACGTTCAATCCTTCAAACTTGAAGAAATAGCCATACTCGCCAGCTTCTTCCAAAGCGAAGCCCAGTTCCTCTAATTGTGCTAAAACTTTTTCTTTATTCATATTTCTGATATATTTAATTGTTGTTCATCTACAAAGTGTCGCAATTTGCTTTCTTCTCTCAATATCATGCAGTAAAACCGATTCTTGGACGTTCTTTTCTGTTGTTCTCCACAAATTCGTCGCGCATCTTCTCATATCTACGGACATCCTCACGGCTAACGGACGGTCTTGTTGACTTGATTACATCGCGCAACATGGTCTCACTAATCTTGATGATCGGTTTATCCTCATGCTGCAGGCAAGCTTCAAAAGCGTTACGAGCCGTCTCCTTCACCATATAGGAGATGTCGCTCGATGTGTAGCCATCAGTCAGACGAGCCAGTTCTTCTATGTCGATATTCGTATCATGCGGTCTTTTATTCAACTCTATCTCGAAGAGTTGCTTCCGACATTCTTCGTCTGGCAGTCCGATATACAAGACCTGATCAATTCGACCATGACGAATCACAGCCTTATCTATACGGTCAAGGCAATTGGTGGTGCCAATCACAAAGACATTCTTTTCCACGCAGTCGTTCAACTGTGTCAGCCACTCGGCCACTTCGTCCGCCTGATGCTCGTTCCCACGCGCATCTCTGGCACCACAGAGTGCATCAAATTCATCGATCAGCAAGATACATCCGCGCTTGTTCTGCTTCGCCTTGAATGCGGCTTTGGTGAAAAGTTCTTTGATGAGACCCTGCGATCCGTGCAACCATATGCTGCCTAAATCTGATGGCTTCACTGAACACACAGACATGCCACATTCCTCGGCCAATCTTTCGCTGATGAAAGTCTTGCCAGTACCTGGTGCACCATAGAACAGCATATTGGACGGCATGATGCCAAACTCCTTGGCCAGTTCTCTGTGCGACACGATTTCCACAAAGTCACGACGCAGTTTCTTCTTGATGTCATCCATGCCTGCAACGGCCTTGAAGCCTTCACCGACTCTTTCCGACATGTCCACGTCTAAATGTGGCTCCTGCGGTGAGCGACGAGTCTCTTGTGCTTCATATTCTTCCTTATCTTTATTCATTTTATTTGGCTTTGTAATCTTATCCTTTGCACTGTCAGAAAAACAACTGAAGTTCTTGGGCTTCTCAATGCCCAGAATGCCCATAAGAAACCTACCGAGATCTTCTGCATCTTTAAATCTGCGGGTTGAAGTTTTGTTTAACGACCTTTTTACGACAAGAAGAACAGGTGGATCGATTTCCAAGTCGGGTTCGTTGCCTCTTATTTCCTTCAGTATCTCTGACTTCTGCATCGACTCATTGATGTCGTATGGATATGATCCCTGCAACATAAAAGCCATGAGCATTCCCACTGAGTAAACATCCGAGGCTGGCGAGAACTTGCCCAAGAAGGTCTCTGGTGCACGGAAGCACTGGTTAAGTGCCTCCGTGTCGAAGTCGGGCTTACCGTTGCATGCCTCATGGGGATTCTCTTCTCCAATGAGCTTTACTTTGGGTGTCTCACCTTCTTCCTTCTGTACCAACACTGTATCCGGGTTCACGTTGAAGTGTCCACCACCATTGCTTTCGTGTTGCATCTTCTTCAGGATGATTGACAGCAGATAGGCTACATACACACCGTCCTTATCCTTCAACAGTTTCTTTGCAACTGCCTCACGAACCGAAATATAAATCTCTGTTACATTCTTCATATCGACCTCCTTTGTTTATTGTTTATGCTGCATGTGAATTCCACCACTTCTTGATAGCCTTATCGAACTTCTTGTTCAGACGAGAATAGCGAGTGTCGAGCCAACCGCGTGAATGACCCACCTCCTTGGCCACCTCAACGGGTGCCATGTTCTCGACGAAGCGCATGCGCCAGATGTAGCGGTCTTCGTCGCTCCACTTCAACTTGGCAGAGAAGTCATACAGAAACTCCACCGTCTTCTGACGTACCTCCTCATCGGAGAGGTCAGTACCAAACACATCCGACAAGGGGTTAACCCCGGTCTTGGCCTTGCACCACTCAGCCATGTCAGCCACGAACTCCGATGATACCGTGACTATACGGCTCGACTTGTCGTGAAGCACATCAGACTCGAAGTGATAGTCCGAACGGAGCAGGGCATCCTTCAGCTTGTACTCTGCCTTTTTCTTGGCAGCATCGTATTCATTCTCATTCATATCGAACATAGACATAATATCCTTCTGTCCAAGGCGGTCGACGTAGATGGCAGTCAACAGGTCGTAGTACTTCGTACCTACCATCAACTCATCAATCACCAGTTTGCACTTGCCTTCCGACTGTGACAGCATTGTCAGGCGTGTGTTGCCCACTGTACGACCTTTGCCGTCGGTAATCCAGTGCTCATCCTCCAAACGCTCCATCACGGCGTTCTTGGCAACTCTTCTCAGCCAGGCAAAGAAGGTACACTGCTTGCTATAGGTGTCCAAAGTCTTCCAGGTGCCACCAGCCCACAACACCAAGTACACGATTTCGTTGAAGGTGTCATCAGAGACGATTACGTGGTAATTGTCCTTGATGTCCTTGATAATCTTAGAGCGCAGACGTGCCATATTGCACTTCTTGGGATCAGTACCATAGATGAAACGCTGACGGAACTTGGCATCCGTTTTCAGTTTCTTGATGATGTACTCTGCTTCGTACTCGAAGTTTTTGAGTCTCTCAGGGTCAAAGCTGTTGTAATTCTTCTCGTCCATAATCGTCTAATTTTGGGGCATTAAAAATGCCTAATTTTACATCCTTATCTCGGTGCAAAATTAAGCATTATTTAGCAGCCCAAAAAGTAATGGACGGTCGATACGTGAACGACCTTAAATCATATTATATCAGCAATTTACGTTTTCGATTTTAGATATTTTAACTCTAATTTTAGTCCCATTTCCGACTATACTGTAAGCTCTATCAAGGTCTGAGGAATTGAGAGCTTGTTTTTAAGCACATAAAGGTGGTCATTGGCATCTGCAAGAATGAAAGGAGCTGGCAATTCTCGCAGTTTCTCGCAACCATCGCTGACAGCTATGCGAATGTCTGAATAACAGTGCTTAATCTGCGATGGCATGAGGTTTCCATTCTCATCCTTACCCTTACCTATTAACTTGTCGAAGCGGGAATCCCCTTCGTCCTGGCCATATACAGCCTTATACAGGTTGTTAAACTCACTTCTATAATCCTCAATGTTCAGAGAGTCCACTTTGTCATGCTCATACTTATCTATTATATATATAAGGTATAGGATGAACGCCTCTCTTCGTCCAAAATGAACATGTATTTGGTCGTAGTTCTTATGAAGGAAAAGCCTATATTTGCCGTCAGCCCTATTATTAGTGTCAACTTCACCTATATATTTTATTTCCAAAGTCATTGTTGACTCCTGAGCCAAAATCTTCGGATTGATTGTCTTACAAAAGGTTTCCAACTGCTTTTTCGACATCTTAGTAAGTACCTTCTTCAGCGATTCAATATCCAGACTGCTCAACACATAGTTCAGTTCTGCCTCTGCTTTTTCATCCCTGTTACGACGATACTTGTTGATATTCTCCATCATGCGGTCTATCATCTCACTCTTCTTCTGATGGGTAATGATACCGTCAATCTTTAGTGCTTCACGTATCTTCGGTAGCGATGCACGCATACCAAAGGTGGGATGGAACATGTCACTGGCTATAGAGACGAAGTAGTTCTTCCAGAACTTCTCCGACTTGACTGCATCCTTTACCCCGTCACAGAACACCTCCGGCGTGTCTAAGGCAAAATCCTTCAATAGTTCGTTAACGCTATGCTTGCTGATACGTTCCGAAGTGTAGAGCATCATAGCCAAGTCGTTATACAGTTTCTCCCGTTCCGTTTTGAGCAGAAGATATTGTTTGCCCGCTTTGCTGGGGGCATACAGCGACATGATAAACTGACACTGCTCTTCCTTGATGGCGTTGAGTAGCGTCGGGTGATTATCCAACACTGGCAGCTTCTCCAGTATCTCAAAGTCATATTTGTTCAGCAGTTGCTTCTCACCCATAGAGGTCAAAAGTTCACCAAACACCTTTTTGCCTTCTGTAGCAATGCTGTTCACATTGTCGGGCAGTGCATACAAGCAGCAGTCTGCCAACTGTCCTGCGGCATACTCCTCTTTCACCAGTCGCCCTACCACTGGTACGTCCATCGGGCTATTATCCATTACTCTCATTTCTCGTCCTCCGTCTTTTTATCATCCTTATGTTTCAACCAGTATTGCTTCAATAGATTTGTATCTGGCAGTGATTCGTAGTCTCTTGTTTTGCACTCTGCAGGCTTCTCCGGCTCCTTCAACGCATCCTCTATTTGGATGTTTTCCCAGGACTCTTGTAGTTCCTGATAGTGGGAATACACAAAAGCGGGCAGTCCTGTCAGCATATCTTTGATGCTGTTATATCGCCCTTCATTTCGAAGCTGTTCATAATACTTCCTTCCGTATTCTATAATCTCCGCCCTAAGCTTCCCATCAGGATGGGTCAGACTTGCTGGCAGTTCCTTTAATATATACTTATACTTCCCGGTAGCAACATCCCCTTCACGGAGTGAGTATCCTGCCACTATCAAGTCGGCAGCAAGCTCCTGAATCCAAAGTTCATTCTCAAACAGCATGAACCTTACATCATACAGTAGTTCATGGGCCAGTTCATGCACAAAAGCTAGTGCCAGTGTGTCGTGGTTGTTGATGCCAGCCTTATACATCATCTGAGCATTGTAGTACAGTTCCGTTTCCTCTGCCTGTTCAGATGTCACGACCTCTGCCAGTGTTTCTGCTCTTTCGCTGATGATAGGCATTGGCAACTCAAAGAACTCTGCCACTCTCTTGATGGTCTCATATATGTCCTCATCCGTTATCGTCTCTTTGTCATGGAAATGCACATCGAAGTAGTTCGCCTTATGTCGTCTGACGAACTTCACCCAAAACATCGGGTCTTTCGCCATCAGTTCATTGTAGGCGTTCTTCGGATCTTTCACATCCTTCAGCATTTCATTTAACTCCTTTGTTGTCATATCACCAAAGTTGAGACAGGTATGTATCTTCTTGCAACGTTCTATTAAAATCTGAAATATTTTCTTTGTTCCATTTGGATATCTATTTATAAAGCCAGTATGACTGAATTGCATATATTGACTTTATTTATGTGTCAATCATCATATTGTAAGCCATCCCATTTAATAACGTAATTATCATTTAAGATTAAATTATGTTGGCCATTGGTCATTTCTTTTGCTACACCTATTCGAAAAACACCAACGTATTGAAAACCATCTAATTCCACACCATTCATTGTAATTGAAACTTTTAGTTCATACTCCCTCCTTAAATAATATTCACAATCAATATAATCGTCTACTCCATTTTCGTCAAGGTCATAAACAATACGTTTCATTTCTCCCTCTTCATGGAAATCTGAAACGATTATTTCTTTAATCGCAGCCTTTCGCCCAGATTTAATCCTCTCAACTAGGATTGCATCTCCATCATTATAAACAAAACGTTCTTTTATCGTTTGAATTTCTTTGCTATCAAAGTACTCAATATATACAGACCTCTTTCCATTCCAATCCTCAACTAACGGCTTTTTATAAATATCATCAGCAAAGCTTTTTGTAACTATAAAATTCCCATCTCCTTTATAACTAACAAAAAAATAGGAATTACCACACATGTTACCTCCACATGCAACAATATCTTCTATAAGTGCATCTTTTATGCCGTCTTCATCAAAATCTTCTTGGGCAATGATTTCTAAACACATGTCATTGGGTAAAGGGACTTTACAATCCTTCCTATCAATTATTGAATATAATTCTGCATAAGAGAAAGTATTTTCTTTCTTTACATAGTACTCAATACTACAAGTAGAATTCGTAGAAGATTCTTCTAAAAACTGTTCTCCAAGATTTTGGGACTCTTCTGATGCTATATCCGAAGGCCTTTCCTCCTTAGCATCTATTCTAGTATCTTCATAATTATTATGCATACCCACAGATGTATATTTTTTTTCTGTTCCGCACATTAATAATGCAAATAAACTAACTCCTAATGACAAAACAAAAGGTATAATCCATTTCAGTTTACCCTTCCATGTACTCCACACTGTTTTTGATTTGGAACCAGTTTGTTGTTTCGAGATTTGTTTGGACAATTCTTCCATCATTTGGCGAATAATCTGATTATTCAATCTGTCAAAATTCCCCCTTAAGTCATCCACGACTTTTGAAGGAATTTTGCCCGCAAGCTTCTTTGGAAAGGATTTATATTCATGCACCATAAAGATGCCTATTACCGGAATTAATGCAATAGCAAAGGCAACATTGGCAGAAAGTCCAAATAAAGCAAGTAAGGCACTTAAACTTTTCCCAACAGCAGATTTAGCTATGGTAGTAACTCCAATCTTTTTAACCACACTCATTACTACAGATTTCAATGCAGTAGCAGAAATTGCATGAGATAGAACTACTGTCAACTTCGCAACTAGAACCTTGCCCGTTCCAGCGGTGATAAATGTCCCAACTGTATTTAGAATCTGCTGCATCAAACTAGTGTTCATAAATGACATAACTTGATCTGTAACTTGATCAATGACTTTATCTTTAACACCCGACAATGATTGATTTGCAATTTTAGCAGCAAGTTCGTTTCGAATTGCTTTTCTTGATTCTTTTACACTATTACCTACAGCAGATTGGACTATTTTACTTGTTTGAACTGCCTCGGATATTGCAGTGACAATACATTCTTTAACTTCTTTACTGGAATAGAAGTCTAAAATAGAAGCCTCGACCTGATTTAAAATTGGAAAAGTAATATTACTTTCAACTTCATAAGCAATGTTATTCTCACTGTATTTATTATTATGTAAGAAAGCCCACAGTACTTTAGCATATCTTTTATCAGCAGCCATCGGAACTTCTTCATAAAATGTGTTTCTACAGATTCTAAAGGAAAGAGCCTGAGAAGGTGGCATTTTTAAAATTGTTTCCCTGACATCATTTTCAATCTTACAAAATAAAGATTCCTTTCTTGATGCTATTTTACTAGCAATAATATCATAGTCAAGAATATATTCTAAAGTGTCCATACAAGTAAGATTGCGATTTTTCAGAATTCTTTTTCAAAATGCTTTGTTCTTAGATATTCTCTAGAAACTTGAATGATTTTTGTTGACTTTTGGATTACCGCTCCTGCTAACATACTAGCAACGGCACTAACATCCATATTCTGTAGAAAATCATAATGACGTTCCTTTATTAGCCATTCTGATAAAAACCAAATACCTTTATTATCCAGTTCATTAAGATTAGAAATGTTTCCACACTCAAAATCCATAAGGATTTTCTCGTTATAAAATTCTGCTGTGTAATATAACAATGCATTCAAGTCATATACATCCCGAGGGAAATACTCCTCCCTTAATGCTTGTTCCTTTTCCTCATAACTCATTTTGTCAAAGCAAAGATAGTCTTTTATAATAACTGGAGGTTGCCAACTCGTGATATCCACGTTGGAATTGTACAAATCTGGTTGGAGGAATAAGTTGAAATATCTTTTTAAGGTATGAAGGTTGGGAAAAGGGCTAAACAATCTAATTGATTCTATATAAGATTTTTGAGTTATTAAGGAACTCGTAATACACAAATCTGCTATGTAAAAAATAAATAAACGATTTAACCCTATATTGCTTGATTCATTTCGTTGCATATCTTCTAAAAGAGTTTCATGCCAGTCAGGTGTTACAGCACGATTAAGGGTAATAGAATTAGATACTACTTTATATAAAGGCATTTCCTTTCCATCAAAATCAACTGAGCAAAGTCTGAAAAAACGTCCACCATTTTGAGCCAAGAGATTAACAAGCATTGGTTGCCATTGGGATTGATGCATATTTCTTAGTTCATACTCCATTCGTGCGCAGCAAATAATAAGAGATAGGCGTATAATATCTTTTTGACTCCATAGGCAATGCAACATTTCAGCCAATCTGAACAACAAGCAAGTTCCTATGGCATAATATCCTATAAATGTATAGTCATCAATTTGTTTCTCATATCGTTTGTCGTTTGAACTTAGAAAAATACTCTTCATCCTATCTCTTATACTAATAATGTGGGTATCCAATGATTCTTCACGTTCTTTAGTACTAAATAGCTTACTAACAATTGAGGCAACACTGCCAAATAGATGTTTTAGCAATGAGATATGGTTAGTAATGAATAAATAATCCTTAATTGTACCGGAGAATTGTTGTCCAGCATCTTTAATTTCCTTTGACAGAAGGTAACAATTTAAATTGTTAATCTCAGAAATCATAGCAGACAACTTGCTTTCTGGGACAAGCTTCATAAATTCCCAAACAGGTACTTCCTCAAAATTTGACTCAGATATTGATTTATCTGCAAAATATGAGATCCCTCTTAAATGTGGCAAGAAAATCCGGACAAAATGTTCCGGATTTTCCGTTATCTGCCATACTTTATCAAAAAGATCAACAGTCATAGCACAAATCCTAATTATCTCTACTCAAGATTTCATCTACTTGACGATATGAATCTATTTGAAGTCTTGAAACAGAATCGATTTTGCTTTTTAAAATATTATGAATATCGGAAATGTTGCTATTAAATTCTGTTATTGATTTAGCACAGTCTATTAAGTTTTGTATTTTTAAAAGTTCAAACTCTAATGTTTTTGTAACTGTCACATAACTTGAAGCGTTAAATTTATCATTTGAGGATAGTGAACTATTCTCAATTAGCGTGAGTAGTTGTTCTTTGTTAGAATTCGTGAGATTTTCCCACAAACTGTTTACCTGTTCAATTACGGACAAAATCTTTTGGGAAGCAGATTGCTTCAAAACATAAATTGATGGTGACGAGTTTGATGTCCCTTTCCGGGGTGTGTCATTTGGCTCTCTTCCTTTTTTCATAATGAATTCTGAAGCTAATCCTATACCACCTCCCCAAAATAGGACTTTGGTCCAAAGAGATCCACAAACAATCCATCCTGTAGAACCTATCAAAAACGCTGCACCGGACACAAGCCCAATTGTACTTAAATTCCAAGAACTGCCTGTAGAGTTCTTCTTCGTGTTCCCAGGATCAGGATTCCCAACAAATTGCACAGATTCATGTAGTAACAATGATATTGTCTGTGAAATAGTATCATTCATCCGTCGATTAATTAACTCTACGGATTCGATTTTTTGTTGTATTACACTGTTCATAGTTTTTTGAATATGTTTTGTAGTTCAACAAACTTGTTTTTACGTTCTTCAATTTCACCGCATATTTGGTCTATGCTCTTCCTACTATCTTCTTTTTCGGCTTTTATGGCATTTAACTGTTCATCAATCTTAGAAGTTAGATTATTAGCAAATTCTGTCATTATTTTATTAATTGATTCGCAATGCATTTCTACTTCTTTTCTAAGTTCCTTGTAAACGGAATCATTACGTGTTCGCATTCCGGACTTGAAATTTTTCAATTTTTCTTCTGCTTGCTTTCTAATCTTGTCATCAGCGTCTTCTTCGCTCATTTCACCGAAAGAGCGATCAAAATTGGTATGGTCAGACAAATTTATAAAATTATCAATCATCCCCTTTTGTTCTGAACATTTATCTTCCAAACGCAATTGTGATTTTCCACATAACTTTTCGGTAATGCAGCTCATAATAATCATCTCATATATATCCACATTTATGTTGAGAGAAGGGTCCCTGTTTGCAATCTCTTTAACAGTATCAAGTAATTCTTTCTTTAGCGAATCTTCTTCTACATTGTATATACTTGTCCACCTTTTATTAGTTTGATTTCTCAGATTGTCAATCTGCTTTTCCTCACTTTTAGATACGGATGACGGATTAACCACATCAACATACATGGTGCCGGATTTTGTTCGGCCTAAAAATGTGCTTTCTCTTGTGTATGAAACTGATTTGAAGTCAGTGCAATCTTCAATTAGTTTAGGTTTATATTGCAGTAGTTCTTCATTCGTCTCAAACAATTTTGTCACATGTGTTTCTTTTAAACCTTTTGAAAATACTTTAATGCGATTTTGCATTTTAGGTATGGCAACCTGCTGTAATTGAATCAATGCAGATATTTGTGAAACAATAGTACTTATGTCATAATCTCTTGCCACCGATAGTTCCTTCTCAACTTCTTCAATGATGGATTTGAAATCGTTCAATATTGCATCACGGTGACATTCTATAAAATCTGAGATCTTTTCATTAACAATCCCATCTTTATTTCTCAGGAAGATACCTTGAATGTAGTCTTCAATGATTGTTGGAAAATCTGCAATCATATCCAAAGATTCCAAAGTGGATTCCTTGTCGTGAAAATTTTTCTGGAATTTTTGCCGTAACCTTTCCAATGACGCTTCTTCATCTCCATTTAATCTTGGATTATTAGAATTGTTTGATATTTTTAATCGCAAACATTCTGCAATACCAGCAGTACAACATAGTGCTACAGGTTGACGCTTAAGGTTGGCTCCCCTTATACTTAGTTGCGTCTCTAATTGTTTTACTTCGTGATCAATAGCATCTTCTAAATTATTAGGACATTTACCATCTGTGGCAAATAGTAAGTCTAATTTATTCGCAACCAAAAGTATTTTGGAGACACCCTCACTGCTAATGTGTGCATTCATGAAAGTAACATCAGCATCAGGTAAAAATATATCAGCACGAGTTAACATAAACACAGCATGTGCCTCTTGAAGAAATTTTTCTGTTTGTCTTTGTCTTGAAACAATAGGGTCATTTACTCCTGGAGTATCAACAATTTTATAAGATTCGACAATTCCTGTATTATGATTTATGTATGTTAGTGAATTGTTATGCAAATAGATGTATAAAGCCTTCACAGTAGAAGTAAATCTACCATTTGCTCCAACATAATCAGCTAGGATATCTCTCAAATTATCTACCTCATTGAAATATCTTACATCTCTTGGTTTGTCTAATTTTTCGCAAGCTTCTGCAGTCGCGTTATTTTTTAGCATAAAACAAGCATAATCTTCAACAGAACATTCTTTTTTTACTTGTTGTTCCAAATTAAACAGCTTACTTCTAGATGCCAATTCTGGTTTCTCTTCTAAAATTTTGTCTTTTATTTCTTCTACTATCTTAGCTCTTGATTTAATATAATCCCAATCATTCCTTGTATAATATTCAACTTCAAATCGTTGTGATTTGATAGAATCGGTATATTCTAAAATAGTCAGCCCAGCTGTCATTGGAGTCGCTGCAATTGGCAAGACTTCTTTGCCTTCAAACATTAGTGCATTAAGAAAAGAAGATTTCCCTGCTTTCATTTGACCAACAATTCCAATTGTCAAAGTGGAATTGTCTTTTTTCAAGGGAACTAAGCCATCTTTAAAGCTGGTAATGCTCCTTTCCAACTTATCTGCCTGAGTTGCAGCACGGCCACCTTTACTTTTAAAGACATCAAGTGTTGTCTTTGCTTGATTCAAAAATAATGTTAATTGTTCAGTTATCATACTCGTTAATTTTAGATTTTAATGTTTCAATAAAAATATCATCACAAGTTCTTCCTTGAGAATCTTTTAGCGAGACATACTCTGGATATTTCTTTTTGAGAAACTGAAGCGTGTTTGTTTGCAATCCCTCCGCTGCTGCATGCATAATGTTACGCGCATTTTTGTCACGCATAAAAGCATATCGTTTAGTAATTCTGTCTAAAATAAATATTAACGATGAAAGGTTACCGCAATATGCTGAATATGTTAGAACAGAAAAACCATGATCATCGTAAAATGTAGTAACGTCACAACCATTGACAGAATTAATTAATTTACTGAGATTAATGTCTGACAAGTCGTTTAATGCGTCAAAAATAGAAATAGGCTTTTGATCTTGGGGCTTAGCATACTTTACAGTGTGCATTTGCTTTACTGTATCGGATTTCCACCAAGAAAGCTTTTCTAAGATTTTTTTTAATATATCTCTAATTCTTTCGGACTCTTTGATTTTTTTTTCATAGAGTTCAATAATATTTTTATGCCTTTCAATATTTTCTTTAGAATTGGTTTCGTAATACCTCGTTAACCTCTTCAGTCGTAGTAACGTGTCATCTTCTACAAGAATGGCATTTGAGTTCAAGGCTGATTCAACGTTTTTTGGTATGTCATTTAAACGGTGGTCTGTATCTTTTTCAAGTTCAATTTTTGCATTAATGACCTCTAAGCGATTGGCCTGTAATCTTGTCAACAATTGTTCTATATGCGAATTCTCTTTCTTAAACAATTCTTCAACTACATGCCAGAATTTGTCTATGTCGGTTGTACATAAAGCACTTTTTGCGGCTTCTTGAAGACTATTTTCCAACGAAAGACCTGAGCGTGACCAGTAATTTGTTTTAGAACGAACAGAGAGACAAATAACATCTTTTACGAGTTGTATTGAGCTTGCCTGAGAACTAATATAATGAAAAACATCCTCAGCTCTAGGACATATATCATTACGAGTAATAATAACCACAATGGGTCCATTATTGTGTTTGGAAAAATTTTCTATAATCTCCAACTCTTCTTCTTTCAACGAACCGCTATTGCAATCAACCAGGTAGACCAACATGTCGGCGTTATTAATGCACTCTGTAGCGATACGATTATCCCTTGAACCTGCGTTGCCATAGCCTGGCGTGTCAATAAAAACCATTTTATCAAAATTCTCATGAGGAATTTCAACGATAAAATGATGTAATGCAGTAGCTATCTGCTCACTGGCTCCTTTTTGAATAGCGCCCTCCTTTCCTTTCACGTTATTGTGCTCTATGCCATTAATTGCAGACTCGTCCAACTGTATTAATGCTCTATAATGATTTACACCAAATATATGATTTTCTTCAATATCTTTCCGGCAATATAAAAAGGCAGGAACAACTGTAGCGGGATTTGTTTCTTCAGGCAAAAGGTTAGGTTGCTGCACAAGATAATTTAACAAAGAAGATTTCCCTGCATTAAAAAGGCCTGCAACGGCAATGCGAACGCGCGGACGATTTCCAAAGGATTCATGGTCCATTGCAAACGTCAATCCATTAAATGAAGAAAACAAGTCTTTGTCAAATGTCGGATTTGCCAGAAGAGATCTATAGACATTTATTATATCTATAAAATTATTATCATCTAGTATTTTTTTTATTTCTCTTATCCTTTTAATTCTGTTGGCAGAAGGTTCGGCAGAACATATTTTTGCCATCAAATCTAAAGCGTTTTGGGGAGATACCACATACGGGTTAACTTCTAGAATGCATGGTTCGAGTGGCGTTTCAATTTCGTTTGATGACATTGTCCTTTTTCGTCCACGCCCACGTCCTCTGGAGCTATTGATTAAAATCTCATGCTCCAGAGGATTCTCTTGAGTTGCTTCCTTTTCAATATGTTCTTCCATCTTTTGAATTACACTTTCACTTTCTTCATTTGCTTTTATTTGCAACTCTTGAGGTTCATCAGCCCAAACATTTTTAAGCATATCACCTTGCATCTTTGCTTGTTTGCTCCTTTTATTGGCAGGCAAAGAATTGTGATACAACTTCGAATCTTTTGGAATATTGACCACTTTTGGGGCTTTGGATGGCTTGCTAATTGTTTTTATGACCTTCCTGTTATAATAATTGTCCATTCAAATTTTTCAAATTATTAATTACCTCAATGCACTTTGCGCTCTTTGCAGCAACTTGCTCTTGCCCAAGATTGCGTTGGCGTATAAGATCGGCCAATAGTGTTTCCAGTTGATTAATGCGTTGCTCGTATTGTTTTCGTGTAGCCTCAATTATTTGCGATTGCATCAGTCTAACCTGCTGCTCTATAGGTGTTCGGAGCGATTCGGTAATATTACGACTAATTGGTCCACGCACCTGTTCCTCCAATTGAGCTTTTAACCTATTCTCGCTATTATTTCCGAGAATTTCCCTAATCAAATCTGGAACATATTCAGCAAAGAAATTCAAAAGTTGTCCTAAAATTTGAGCAATAGGACTGTCTGCCTGCATTAAACGCTCCGCGACAAGACGAATACCTTGGACTATTGCGACCTGATTTTGAGACACCAAATCATTTAATATGCCCTGAGGCATCTGAATTGTTGTTAATAAATGCTGTGTAAGATCATTAATTTTAGCATTTAAACTGGTAATGAACTCTTCTTGTTCCTGCTTAAATGAATTTAACAATGTTGGGCGAATCACACCAAGTAAAGCCTCGTTAACTGCAGTCAAACGATTTCCTGCAGAACTACCTAAAAAAACTTCTGCTAAGTATGTCGCCTTATTTCTAATGGCCGCATTCACGCTGTTTAGGATATCTTCAGTTGATTGTTCTGGAGAGTCAACAGATTGAAGACTGTCATGAATTGCATGATTAATCTGTTCTATTTGACTTTGTATATCATTTATACGATTATCTAATTCTTCATCCGACGTGGTGGTTAATGCAGAATTCATTTCAGTTAGTAACGAAATTTGATCTTGCAAAAATTTCTTAACTACAGGTAACATTGTTTGATAACCCGTATCTCCAACATTAATACCGTCTATGAAATTCTCAAAGTCTTCTATTTCTCCCTTTATTGGACATATTTTCCCAATCTTCTCGTTTTTAAGTAGACCTTCTATTTGATGCAAAATGTACTCTTCAGTATCTATTAAATTTTGTTGTGTGGACAAATCGATTCGAGAAATAAATATCCCAATATTAAATCCATATTGCATTATTTCATTAATGAAATCTAGACTAGATTTTGATATTGCCCCATTCACAGCATCAACCAAAAAAGCATATATTGTGCCTTTTGAAATATAACGTAAAATCGCTTCGTTATGTTCCTTTATTCCTGACGATGCACCAGGCATGTCAACTAAAATAATGCCTTTATCATACCATTCTTTAATACGAGGAGACCTTGTGTATAAAATAGCATAGTCCCCTGGTGCAGCTTTTGCAGACTTATAGTTTTCTATAGAATCATTAAAAATCACTTCTTCACCCCTTTTCACAACAATATGAGGATCTTCATTATCATCAATTGGTAGAAGCTCACAAGGTATTGATGTCTCAGGTTGGGTTGAGACAGGAAGAAGTCCATCTTCTTCTAAGATAACATTTACCAAAGAAGTCTTTCCAGCATCGAAATCTCCAACAATTGGAACTTTAATATGCTCATTTTCATGAAGCATTTCTAAAAGTTGACTTTGTTCGACTTTTAGGTTTTCAACCATCTCTTCGGAAAGAAGAGGACTAACGCTATCAACGATAGTATTAATAACAGATTTTAGATCTACCATTTTTGTATTTTTTTATAATTATTAATCTTTTATTTTATACTGTAACCTATGCGAACTACTGAGGTATGTCGCATTCTTCTATTAGCATCAATTCTTCCTTTGAAGGAGAACTGATAGTGCACACCCGATCTGCTTGCTTCTGTATTATCTTCTCGAATAGATTTCTAACAAATCTTGCATTTCCGAATTTTTCATCCTTGTTTTTTACCGCTTTGTTTATTTCGAGATATACTTTACGTTCAGCTCGCTCAGTAATTACATATTGAGACTTACGTATGTTCATCATCATTATATCCATAAGGTTTGATGGCGTGTAATCTTCAAAATGTATATATCTATTAAAACGAGACTCCAATCCAGGATTAGATTCAATAAACTGTTTTATTCGATCTTCATATCCTGCAATAATAACTATCAACCTTTCCCGGTCATCCTCCATTCGCTTTAATAATGTGTCTATAGCCTCCTGACCAAAATCATTAGCCCCTCCACTAGCCAAAGTGTAAGCCTCGTCAATAAACAACACACCGTCCAATGCTTCATCGATTTTTGAATTTGTTTTGGGGGCGGTCTGTCCAACATATTCTGCTACTAAATCTGAACGTTGAACTTCAACTAAATGTCCTTTCTTTAGGATTCCTAATTCTTTATATATCTTTGCAACAATACGAGCAACAGTAGTTTTTCCCGTACCCGGACTTCCAGAAAAAACGCAATGATACGATACCGCCATAGGTTTTAGCCCATTTTTCCTGCGATCAGATTGTACTAAAACAAAATTCTTTAGGGACATAACCTCTTTTTTAACACGTTCAAGTCCAATAAGCGAATTAAGTTCGCCCATCGTTCCGTTTTCTTTCTCTTTAGAGTGTATGGTGGTATTGGGCTTATTTGTTTGCATATTTCTCTGCCAGAATCTATTATCTGGTTCTCCTCTTAAGAAAGCATCCATTCTTGGAGAAACACGATTTAAGTAATCTAAATAATCATGTGCAATTTTTATTCCGTTTTTGTCACAATACTTAAACATTTCGATTGCTTCTAACCGATTGCAAGGCATACCAGTCCCCCGATATTCAGAATCTGCAAGAATCCACTTTGCCCATAAATCTCCAACATTTGCAGCTTGTCGAAGTTGGTTTACGGAATCTGTAGTTATTAGAGCATGATCCCTAACATGATTATCTTTATTAACCAAAGACAAACATAAAAGAATGTCTTTTGCGAACAAGATACCATTACTTGATGCTTGTTTTAAATATGATGTGGCTTTGGCTTCATCACGACGAACGCCATCACCTTCATATAGAAGGATGCCGAGTATCGTAAGAGCATACATATTCCCATTGGATGCAGCCTGTGCAAGTTGATTTGACGACTCTTGTGTAATAATCATATAATTATTTTCAAATTCATTTTTTTATTTGTACCGAAGTTACTTTTATCAAAAATCAAATGTCTTTTTACATACATTTCGTTGAAATACATTGAAATACTTTGGATATTCTTTTTCTATTTCAGGCAACATCTTATTATAGAACAACTTGAAATCATTAATGAAATACTCAAAATTTGCTCCATGTTCACTTCTATTGAGATAACCTGTTTGGAAGCCATTCTGTATGAATGATTTCCTGATGAATCCTGCAGGATGAGAATCACTTCCAGTTGTTGTTCCAAGACCTTCAGAGACAAGCGATATATCTTTCATCATACCCATACCTGCTCTTACCCCCATATACCAATCGCTGATACACTCTTTTGCATAAGAACCCTTATTGGGGCCAGGAAACTTGAACATTTGAGTGCGACGATGAGTAGCTTCATGGGTAAGAACTAATGTTAACGCATTGTAGGTTGTGACATGTAGATATGCTAACTCTTGAAGATCATAACAAATGTAGTCATCATCATAAGATTTTCTGTTTGAACTAGCAAACATAGTGCCATATTTTGGATGTTCTGTGGTGTCTGCAACATTAGGAAATGGCATGTTAAAAAAATCACAGGCCGACTTTACTGCTTCTAAGATTTGCTCTTTTGAAAGAGTTTGTAACTGATGCAGACGTGATAGATAAAGGAAGTATTCCATACTATGTGGAATATACCTGCGGAGGTATTCAGTACTTATATCCATAGCTCACAAATTTTCTAATTGTTGCAACTCGTACTGCATTTGTATAAGTTGACGTTCATATTGAAACTTCAGCTCCAACTGAGAACTATATACTGTATGAGAAGATACATCCATACCCTTAAGTTGCATCATTCTTAAATCCCAATCTGCTTTTTCAATTTTAGACTGCAACTCACTAATATTTTTTTTAATTGCAGCTATTTTGCTTTGCCTATTCATTAGGGGATTAGGCATCTGTGTATTGCCATAAACTTCATTGGATAGATTCGTGCCTGTTCGCATAGGAATATAGCATTTCTGGCAAACACCTGTACCATTACAAGTTGGGCAGACTGAAATGGTATGAATATGTTGATTCCTAATCGTTCCTGTACCGTTGCATTTTACGCATCTATGACTACCATGACAATCTGGACACTCACCACGCCCATAAACTTTAAGATTCAACTCCCAACGTTTCTGAATTTTATCATTCTTTCCAAGAATAGCAAAGAAGTCGCCCTGGCACCAATCCCATCCACATGTATCATAGTTAAATGTAAATGATTCATTAGGTTTTAACTTCAACCTTCTGCGAATCTGTGTAGGTTGCTGCCCTGAACTATCAATGATGGCACAGTCAAAAGTCTCAGGCATCAGCATATTCTTGCAGGTCAAGGTAAAAGAAATTGCTCTTTTCCCACCTTGATGAAGAGAAGTAAACCAATCGAAAGAACCTCTGAAACTCATACTCTAACCTATTTAAAACCATTCCCAATGCCTGTTGGCCCTCCGCCACCACGATACGGTCTTACAGGTACATCACACCGCTGGCATGTACCAGTGCCTCCACATGCATCACATGTCTTAAACTCCCATATACGACCTGGTGGGTATATATGTCCCTGACCATGACATTTCCTACATTGTTTTGTTCCATGACATTCAGGACATTCACCAGGGCCATATTCTTTCAAGTTCAATTGCCACTTTTGAAGAATTTTGTCATTCTTTCCAAGTATAGCAAAATAATCATGATTGTACCATGTCCAGTTCTCTGTGTCAAAATCAAAACGATATGAGCGGCCTGCTTTCAAGGTAATCCCACGAAAGTAAAATGGCTGCTGACCATATTCGTCACTAATCACACAGTCTATAGTATCACTCCCAAACCAACTTGTGTTCTTAAGGACGAAAGAATACAGTAACGTCCCTGCAAGACGCTTCTGCGGATATAATTCAAATTTCCCTTTAAAACTCATACTCTTTCGTTTTCAGGTTTCATTATTGTAAATTCATCAGCAGACTTAGCCCAATTAGCAAGTGTTTCGTCAACCTTTTGATTGATTTCTGGCGTAACAGACTTCTTTATTCTGTTATAGGCAAAGTAAAGAGCCGTAGCATTGTCAAGATAGCCTAACACACCATACTCTTCTTTGGGAAGAAAGTCGTTAGGTAAAAGCTGATAGGCAAGTGCAGCCCCAATTATAAGTTTATTAAACTTGGAAGTCTTATCACTCATCATAACAAAATAAAGTTCCAACATTATTCGAGTGGTTTCTTTACTTCCCTTCATTGCATGCTTTTTAATACAATCCAACAAAGAACCTGCATTGCTTATGATTTTGTCATAATCAATGTTTTTGAAGAACTTTGTTAGTGCCATTATTGGGCTGTTGCTTTCATTCATTGTTGTTATTTTGCTTTAAGTTGTTATGTCGTTTGTTACTAAATAGCGGACAATTGTGTCCTATCTTTCGTCAGTCTGTTCCTTATGCATTAACAGTTTTATATGTCTGGAATTCAACTCCTAATATTTTTGTGGAATATGAAGAGACTTTGTATAGCCACACAACTCACACCTTGTACTTGGCAATGCAGCCATGCCACCAATAGATTTGTACTGAAAATGATAATTGTCACGAACATAATCGTGATTGGGGCACTTCAGCCCACGTATTTCTTTTATCGTACACATGCTCTTAATCTCTTTTTTGTTATTAAATGGGTTTACCCTTAATTAGTGGACAACTCGTCTCTTTCTCTCAACTTTGACCAGAAAAGATGGACAAATTATTCGCAATCCTCATCGTAGCCATCGTAAGTAATGCAGAAAGTCCTACAGCGTCTGCCTGATGACAGTACGTTGAGGACTTTTATATGCCTGTAAACCGTAGAAGATTTCTATGTCATAATGGGCAAGCGGTACATTCATATTACACTCTACTTTAGAGGTTAGTACTCTCGTTAATGGCTTATCAGCACCAACTCTATGCGTACAGAGAAAGCACAGACAATAGCCACTTCTCTCTATCGAGATTTGCGTGTAAAATTACAAAAAATCTTTGACCTGAAGAAATGTGAGGGCGAAAAAGTGACAAAATGGCCCATTTTTTGTAGTTTTTAACGCAAAACGCAGTAAAAAACTGTCTCGCACACGTTATCTTTAGGCCAAAACTGCTATTATATTTTTACAACTGGATAATCTTTTTCCCTTACTGGTAATTAGAAAAAACCTGTTGGGATGACTTTGGCTTGCTCCACGTCTCTCGCCACCAAGGAAAACCTAAAAGGAGATTTGGAGATTTGTTAGAACAGACTGTTTACCGTACCAATAATGCAGCCTAACAAGGCTCCAAGCCATACGATAGCACGTAGTTCCTTTTCCATTACGGCAAATATAATTTTCTCGCCCTCCTCTATGTCAAGTTCGTTAATGCGATCACGGATAATGCGACTGATGTCAATAGTAGAGAGTATTTTGGGCAGGTGGACAGAAATAACCTGTTGGTAACCATCAAGTAAGATAGCACGGAGTTGAGCCAACTGCTCGTCATGACCTCTCAATAGATCACAGACTGGAGTGTCAAGAAGTTTATCAGACTCCTGAGCTATGAGGTTAGTAATGATTTCCTCGGAGTTGTTGCTGATAATCTGATTGATGTGTTTCGATAACAGATGTTCAGCAGGTTCTTGGAGCAGGATAAGGAACTGTTCAACATTGAAAGCTATTCCCAAAAGACTGTTCTCCATCTTGCCAATGGCATGTTCAACAGCAGCGTGAGCCAACATCGTTCCGAGATTGGAATCAGCCAAGCGACTATGTATCTGTGCAGCAAGTTCGCGTCCTGTGTCAGACTGAATCTTGTCAAGGTCTTCCTTTGACAAGAAATGACTTAGGAATGTGCGAAGGGACTCTATGTTAACCTTTTGCTTGGTAATGAAAGCATCATAGCCATCGCCTATCTTTGTGAGCATATCTTCTGAAAGAAGATTTTTCTCCAAAACCTCTCTGTTCATCAGGTTTTCACTGATGGAACTACCAACTGCTTCTGCCAAGCGTCCACGCTCTTTAGGGATAAGTCCTGGCGTGAAAGGAATCTTCATTCCGAAGACGTATTTGGGCTGGTGTGGCCGGAACATCATTTTGATAGCCAGCCAATTTGTCAAATACCCAATGATACTTCCGCTAAGTGGGCCGATAAGGTAAGATAATTCAATATTCATAACTGTAGTATTCTATATTCTGCGTTAGACATTTTGGGAATGTCACGAGTCAACTTGCCATAATGAACGGCTTGTATGGCCTTGTTGATGATACCATGACCGACTGCAATAACAGTCTTGTTGGGATAGGTTGCCTTTACCCAATCCAAGAAGGACTTGGCACGTTGCAACAATGCCTCCATCTTCTCCACATTGTCTGGCATTGGAAGACCTTTTAAGTTTGGAATGTAACGACCTGTAAAGTCGCCCCAATCCCTTTCTCGGAGCAAAGTTGTAGTATTGATGGGCAAGTGCCAATAGTTAGCCAAAACCTGTGCTGAATCATAAGCCCGTTTTAGGTCACTTGAAACAATAGCATCAAAACGCACATTAGACAAAATGAATGTTAATGTATCCATCTGAGAAATGCCTAATGGAGCAAGGTGACCGTTACGGGTACCCTGCATAATATGGGCAGCGTTCTCTGTCGTTTCTCCGTGACGGACAAGATACAACGTGGTCATTGGCTATTCTGTTATCGTGATTATCTGCATCTTCACATAATTCGTCTCATTCTCTACAGAGTTCAAAGACCATTTAATTTCAACGTTCTCATAACTGTCGAGGAAGTCGTTCATAGCATTCATCTCATCCATCATCAGCATGGCATCCTGTGAGAAAAGAATCTGAATCTGGAAATAGCGGGGAGGCTTGCCAAGAGAGTCAATCTCAGGCTTAAGTATTTCAAGCAACTTACCGATGCGGTTGGAGTCTTCTGAATAAGATTCATTGACACTTGCTTCACAAAGATAGGCATATTCATGACCCTCCATCTGGTCATGGAACGTATATATCTCGGCTTCGTTCAGGTCGAGACTAATCAGATTGTGATTCTGGAACTCTTTGATAAGAACTATTGCTTGTTCTTCGGTTATCTGTTTCATCTTGTAAGTATCTACTCGTTATAGACTAAGATTCCTGTATAGTTATCTTTCGAAAACTTCTCACACAGGAATTGTATGACATCTGCAACATCCTCAGGCGACTTGTCATCCATAGAACGCCGAGTGAGAATATCTGGGGCGATGAACTGGCATACGCCATCAGTGCAAAGGAAAATCCTGTCACCAACTTGCAAATCAAATCGATTTATCTCCACATCAGCCTTATCGCGCTGATAGGAGAAGAAACTACGACTGATGAAATCTCCCCAGACATTGTGGTCGACATGGTCTTGGGTCTGATAGACTACTCCAACATTTGGACGAAGGAAGTAGCAACGACTATCGCCACAGTGGGCTATTACGACTGCACCATCCACAATAGCAGCGAGAACGAGAGTTGTACCCATTTCTGCCTTATGGAGAACGTCGGCCTTGGCATCCAAGGCTTCTGATGCCAAATGGAAGGCAGACTGTAGCACGTTTTCCACTCCGTGCTCAAACGACGCTTGCTTCCAGTACTCACAAATGGTCGTACAGACCACCTGACTTGCTGTTTCGCCAAACTGATGTCCTCCCATTCCGTCACACACCACGAAGAGATAGCGTCCAGCTTCAGGATTCGTTACAACTTGACAGTAGTCCTCGTTATCACGTCGGACTCCACATTCTGAAAATGTCGTATATCTAATCTTACTCATTCTTGTGCAAATTTACTAAGAATAAATCATATTTACTGTACACATTTCTATTTTATAACTAAAATTAAGGACGCCGAAAGAAAAACTCACCATCTCGTATCATCTTATCAAGTTTCCATGCCAACATTCCACAGCCCTCCTGAATCTTCTCGAAAACATAGTGGTATATGTAGCCAGTATCACCAGAAGGATCTATTAGGTCTGTTTGTTCCCCGAAACATATATCGTTGAATGTATATATTCTGCTCCATCGCACATACGGTAAACGTTTCTGTATCTCTACAACATGAAAGTGTTCCATGCAGATAATCAGATCTGCACAATCAACCAGTGACTGATTTATATAGTGGGCAGTGCCGCCCAACTCATAGCCAGACTTTCGAGCGTATGATTCCATCATATAGTCACGAGGCTCACCTTCATAGTTATGAACGCCCGCTGACTCTACAACTATATCTGTGAGTCCTTTCTGTTGGAGTTTCTGTTTCAATATCACTTCTGCCAATGCGCTCCTACAAATGTTGGCAGAGCAAACGAATAGTATTCTCATAAGATAATCTATGTTTTCTGGTTGCACAATCCATCAGAAAGGCAACGGTTCTTCTCCGTCAAAATCCATATTGTTGAAGTCAGGGGCTGATGTCTGATATTGATTGTGAAGTGGCTGCTCCCTCTGCATTCTTGACCACTCCAGATTCTGTTCCATAGCCTGTCGCATCTGCTTTACTGTCGGATCTGAAGGTAATTTGTACTTCTCGTCCAGAGCCTGAAAGGCATAGAGATTGGCAATCTCAACACGGCGGCGGTCGTACTCGTAGTCAAGGAAGAAGTCGTTTCTGTCGATGGACTTGAACTCAGGACTGTCGTTGATGGCATCCTCAACAAGTTCGTTCCACTGCTCAAACTGTTGCACTATTTTGTCCTTCTCCAGTTTCAGCAGATAGTAGATGGCTAGATTCACCTCACGGTAGTTGGCTGGTGTAATCACCTTGTCGTACCGTCCTTCACTGACACGTTCAAGTCGGGGCATGAAGGTGTCAGCAAGACAACAGTCATGGATGATGCTGAACAAGGTATCGCTGGCTTCATCGTCAGAAATAATGCGGCCCGTATGCCACAATACGGCCAGATAGTCCCTGTCCGTCAATTTTGTGCGGTCGATGACGTAGTCATTATCCTTGGCCAGACGCAGACAGATGAAGTAGTAATCGCGTTCATCAGCAAACTCGCTGATATGCTCCTTGATGTATTCCAATGGGAAATATCGAATGACAGACCACGAGCACTTGTATTCGTGGTATGTTTCCCAGAGTTCCTTGACCTTCGGTTGAAACGAGTCATCCCAGTTGTCGAGCATCTTGGAGTATGCCCATTCACGGTCAGAGATTCCTGATTCCATGAATGCGGTCAGGATTTTCTTCTGATCTTTCCAATCGAGGTAGTCAAAGCGCCACTTAATCTCCTCCCTTGACACAGACACCTTGCCACTCTTCTTGTTCACGTAGTTCCTGATCAACTTTGTGATAGGATTATTTCTTTTGGGTCTCTGATATTTCATAAGTCATTGTATATTACATAAAGAAATAGTATACAATTAAGCTTCATCTATCACAAATCTAACAAATCGATTTTTTAGATCTCTTTTCTAATTTTTCTTGGTAAAAAATAGTCCTTATTTCTTTTTTGTAGATTATCTGTGCCAGATAACCTTTTCTCCTATTCTGGGAAAATCGCAATATCATAGCATTTTGGAAAAATCAAATAGACTTATGCTCATGGGCTTTTAGTACTTTTTCAATATCAGATTCTTTGTATAGAATGTTTCCCTTCATGCGTATATAGGGCAATATCCCATCGTTGCGATAATCGCGCAAAGCACGTGGACTGACACGGAGTACTGTTGCCAGTTCTCCATCTGTCATGAGCCGTTCACCATGAAGGACGGGTTTATAGTTTTCCATTAGTACATCAGCCTTTCTGCTTGCCTTGCGCAGTGACTCCAAAGTTCCTCCAATCAGTTCATCATTGATTGTGAGTATTCTTTCTTCCATAAACATTATTGTTATATACTGTGATACTTTCCCGACTGACGGATAACCAACTCCACCTCTTCGGGGCGATAATAGAACTTTCGTCCCAACTGAGCATAGCAAATCTTATGCTTTGAGCGCATGGTCTGCAACGACCGTGGACTGATTTTTAGTATAGCACAGACATCCTCACCCGTAAGCCACTTCTGGAGTTGCTTATCCTGACACTTGCGTGAAAGTGACTCCACTCGCTGGGTCAACCGACGGGTTTCATCTATCAGTTGCTCAAAAGCCCTCTTTTCTAATACAACTATATCCATTCTGATTATTTTTATTTTTGTTCAACGGCTGCAAAGGTAGCCGGATTGCGGCAAGAACGGCATTTTTGTGTGGTAACTTGCCATTGAATGCCCTTATAAACAGCGTATGGAGGGCAAAGATGAAAAAAGTTCATATCAACTTGATATCAACTTGACATTCGGAGTGTTTTTCTTGGGGTACTTTTGCACCGTCAAACGAAAAAAGAGACCAAAGATCATGGATGTAATAACGATAGAAAGCGGACTCTGGCAGGAACTGATCAACCGCATCAAGAAGATAGAAAGGTATGTGGAGGAATCTACTAAGACTGTCGCCTATGAGGACGATGAACTCTGGGTAGATAACAGTCAGGCTATACGACTGCTATGTGTCAGTGGTAGAACGTTACAACAGTATCGTTCAGACGGTAAGCTGGCATATAAGCGTTTCGGCAAAATGGTTTGGTATCGTCTGTCAGACATTGAAGCATTTGCAGGTATTACCATGAGGCCATTGAGTCAGAGGAACCTCATTGCCATCCGAAGGGAGTGTATCGAGAAGAATAGGGACATCATGTTACATATGGAGGATTAGACATGGAAGAAATGACAAATCTGCAAGGAGAAAAGGAGATGTTGGATAAGGACTCTTTTATGGAGTGCATGCGCAGCATCGTGAAGAAGATGAACAAACAGGAACAAATGATAAAGTTACTGGTAAATGACATGAACATGCGCAACCACGAAGGAGTACTTTATCTGAGAGGTGAAAGGATGTATAGTACTCAGGAACTAATTGACAGACTGCATATCTGCAGACGCAGCATCACCAACTACCGCAAGGATGGTGAACTGCCTTATATACTCCTGAGAAACAAAGCCTACCATCGAGAGAGTGATGTCATTCGCTTCATTCAGGAGAATAGTGACAAACTCGATAAACGATGGGCAGAGGAATTCTTGACTGAAACAGCAAAAAACGGCGATACAATCGCCAACAGATAACATTATTCATTAACAATTAAAACATTTAGATTTATGGCACAGAACCAGAATCAGGGCTATCAGCCCATCGACGAGTCCAAGGTAAACTGGGACAAGATTGAAGAGAAGTTCGGTATCTCGAAAGAGGTGCTGGAGAGAACGGGAGCGAAGGACAACATGCTGAACTTCGGCAAGTCCGGACTCCTTGACGTGACGATGCTCATCTATGGGCAGAAGGTGAAGGCTGCAGCACGCCTTCAACTTACACGTTTGGATGACGGCACCTACAGCGTGCTGCCTCACTTTGTGCGCAAGGAGCAGAAACTGGAGAATGCGGAGTACATGGGCTATACCTTCAGCAAGGAGGATGCCAAGGCACTGAAAGAGACGGGCAATCTCGGCAAGGTCGTTCCGCTGTTCAACATGAAGGATGGCAAGACAGAGCCTTGCTTTGTATCGCTCGACCGCCAGACGAACGAGTTGGTACACTACCCACTGAGCCGACTCAACTTGCGTGAGAGTGTAGGCAATGTGAAGTTCACAACGGAAGAGATGGAACTGCTCAAACAGGGAGGCATTGTGAAAGACAAACAGTTTGAGAACGACAAGGGACAGAAGTTTACGGTGGACTTTCAGGTCAGTGCAGACCGCAAGAACGTGGCCTTTGTTCCTGGCAGCAGCCGTCAGGAAGTTGCACAGGAGCAGGAACAGAACAATGAGAAAAAGGCCAAGCTCAACTGGACGAACGAGGACGGCAGCATCAAGAACCTGACCAAGTGGAAAGGCATTCCACTGACCGAAGAGCAGCAGAAGAACTATCGTGAAGGCAAGTCGGTAAAGTTGGACAACTACCCACTGAAGGACGGTACAACTGGTACGATGTACCTGATGTTCTATCCCGACAAGGGCCAGCCCTTTGCCTCAAAGAACGACCCGATGCAGGGCAAGGTCGTAGCCCCAGCCTATGAGAGTGAGACACAGGTGGCCGTGAACCATCAGGGCAAGACCAACGAGGCTACCAAGAAGGTGGACGAGCCGCTACAGAAGGGACAAGTAGCCCCGAAGAACGAGAAGCAGCAAAATGAGCAGAAGCCCGAAGGCGAGAAGAAAGGACAGACGGAAGAGAAGAAACAGAAGCGAGGCCCGAAGCTCTAAACGCAAACATTGAGTGATGGGTGGACAGCCGCAGAAAGGCTGTTGGCTGTCCACCGTTTCACGCGCGTATAAATAATAATGTATAAAACCACTGAATCCATTTACTATCATACGATGATTACAATTATTGCAGAGAAGCCAAGCGTCGCACGACAAATATCCCGTGTCGTCGGCGCTATGGAAAGAAAAGTCGGCTACTACGGAGGCAATAACTACTGTGTCACCTGGGCTTTCGGTCATCTGATACAACTGGCCATGCCCGAAGCTTACGGAGTGACGGGCTTCCGACGTGAGTCATTGCCCATCATTCCCGATGTGTTCCAGCTTGTCAGTCGCAAGGATGGCAAAGGCAAGGAGGATGACGGTGTGAAGGAACAGCTTCGTGTCATCAAGAATCTGTTTGAGCATACAGAGAAGATTATCGTGGCTACCGATGCCGGACGCGAAGGAGAACTGATATTCCGCTATCTATACCAGTACCTTGACTGTCATGTCCCGTTTCAGCGTCTTTGGATCAGTTCGCTGACCGACAAGGCCATCAAGGAAGGGCTGAAGAACCTGAAAGACGGTCACGACTTCGACAATCTCTTTCTTTCTGCTAAAGCACGAAGCGAAGCCGACTGGCTTGTGGGCATCAATGCCACACAAGCCTTGACTATTGCCGCCGGAAAAGGAACCTACAGCCTCGGGCGTGTGCAGACACCGACGCTGGCTATGGTGTGCCACCGTTTCTTAGAGAATAAGAACTTCAAGCCTACACAGTTCTGGCAGATGCACTTCACAACCGAGGATAAAGGTAAGGCTGTGAAATTCCAAACCACAGGGCGATGGGAAGACAAAACTACCCCAGAAAACCTCTACCAGCAGTTGAAGGGGTATAAAAGCGTAGTTATTACCAAGGTGGAGTGCAAGGAAAAGACAGAGGAACCGCCCTTGCTATATGACCTCACAACACTCCAGAAGGATGCGAACGTCAGGTATGGCTTCACCGCAGAGCAGACTCTGACGATCGCCCAAAAACTCTACGAAGCAAAGGCCATCACTTATCCGAGAACATCAAGCCGCTATATCCCTGATGATGTTTATGATGAGATTCCCAAACTGCTACGCACCTTGCAGGACAACGAGCAATGGGGAGCACTCTCTATGACAATCCGCAAGCCGAATACCCATAGTGTGGATGCTTCGAAAGTCACCGACCACCACGCCCTGCTGATTACTGGCGAGAAACTGGAACACCCGTCCAATGATGACAAGAAGATTTACAATATGATTGTTGCCCGTATGCTGGAAGCATTCTCAGATAAGTGCGAGAAGCAGCAGACAACCATTACGGTCGAAGTGGAAGGCGTACAGTTCGTGACAAAAGGAACAGTTATCAAAAAGGCTGGTTGGCGATTCATTCAGAACGAAGAGACCGACAATGACCGTCTGCCAAACTGGAAAGAAGGCCAGGAACTGGTAGTGTCAGGATGGGGGCTGGCAGAGGGAAAGACAAAGCCCATACCTATTCACACGGAGGCCACGCTGCTTTCTGAAATGGAATCTTGCGGGAAGGGTATTGAGGACGAGGAACTGGCACAGGCCATCAAGGAATGTGGCATCGGTACACCTGCCACCCGTGCCAATATCATTGAGACACTTATCAATCGCGAGTACATGATCCGCCTGAACAAGCAGCTTATCCCAACCGAAAAGGGACTCTTCATCTACGACCTGCTGAAAGACAAGCAGATTGCTGACGTCACCATGACGGGCCAATGGGAACAGTCGCTTGCACGTATAGAGCGGGGTGAGTACAGTGCAGAGGACTTCCGTAAGGGCATTGAGGACTATACAGGCAGTATCGTGCAGGAGCTTCTTTCCTTGGAGGACAAGTTTGAGCACAGCGGTATCGGCATCCCATGCCCGAAGTGCGGAAAAGGCACGATGCAGTTCTACAAGAAGGTCGTAAAGTGCGACAATCCCGCCTGTGACTGCCATGTGTTCCGCGAAAAGGCTGGCAAAGAATTGACTAATGAGCAGTTGAAAGCACTGCTGAAAGAGGGCAGGACTGGCATCATCAAGGGATTCAAAAGCAAACAAGGGAACGCCTTCGATGCTGTCGTAATCCTCAACCGAGAGACCTATCAGACCGAATTTTCGTTCCCTGAGCGAAAAAAGTATGTAAAGAAGCCGCTATCCCGAAAATAATGCGTAACTTCGCCACCGAATTTCATTTTCATTTGTCGTTTACGCGATTATTTGAGATGGATTCAGTGGCTGCACCTCGGGAGGGATACCCGGGGTGCTTTGCTTGTACGCTGATTCTATAACCCATTAAACGTAATTTGAAAATGAAAAAGCAAGAACAACAAGAGTTGTCCTATTATGGACTGTATCTGCTCCGTTACCTGCTGGAGCAACATTCCCGCAAGGCCAAAGACCTTGGATTCATCTACCAACGAGAGTTGAACGCTGCTGAGACCTTTGAACAGGCCCGTCTTGACGGCCATTCCGTCGAGGGCGCACAGGAACTGGCGATGGCAGAACTGATGAAGGGACTGAGTCTGACACGCTGGAGCATCCTCATGGAAGTGCTGGAGAAGGAGTTTGCCGTGGAGGTGGACGATGAGCAGCGCATCCCGTTTGCCGAGAAACTACTGTCGCTGGTATCGCCCGTTTTCGAAGGCTACGACCTGGAGAACGACGGCTTTGAGAATTCAACGGACTATGTGCAGCTATACACGGAGTTGACTGGTGCCGTAGTACTTTACATCGAACAGTATGGCGTTCAATAGGAAGGCACGGCTGCAAGCCAACATTGATGCCATCCGCACAGCTTTTACCCTGCGCGATGAAGTACGTGTACCCACCGATGCTGAGCGGGAAATCATCTCCCGATACTGCGGTTTCGGTGGGCTGAAGTGCGTGCTGAATCCTGTGGACAACAAGGCAGCATGGTCTAAGAACGATCTTCCGCTCTATGACCTGACCTCAGATCTCCACAACCTGATTCGTGAGAATACGGACAGTGAGGATGAGTATAAGCTCTATGTGGCCAGTATGAAACAGTCTGTCCTCACGGCATTCTATACACCGAAGGAAATCCCTACTGTCATCTGGTCTGTGATGGGGGAACTGAACCTGAAACCTGAAAAGGTACTGGAACCGTCTGCGGGTATGGGCGTGTTCATCGACACGATGCGTACAGTCAATCCCGATGCACAGGTGACTGCCTTTGAGAAGGACAAGCTGACAGGACTATTGCTGTCAAAAATTCATGCCAACGAGGGCATGGACATCCGTGTGGAGGGCTTTGAGCGTATTCAGAAGTCAGAGTTGGGCAAGTTTGACCTCGCCATCTCCAATATTCCTTTTGGAGACACCAAGGTGTTCGACCCAGAGTATTCCAACAGCAAGTCCATTATGAAGCGTACCATTTCCAAGTCCATCCACGGCTATTTCATGCAGAAGGGACTGGATGCCGTGCGCGATGGCGGAATGGTGGCATTCATCACCACCCGTAAATACCTCGACGGCCAGAACAGTGTGCGTCTGAATCTCCTGTTCCAGCATGCTGACCTTGTGACAGCCTTCCGTCTGCCTGACAATCTCTTCAAGGAGAATGCCAATACGGAGGCTGGTAGTGACCTGATCATCGTGCAGAAGAATGAGCATAAGGAGTGGATGACTGAGGATGAGAAGCAAATCAGCCTCACATACAGTCAGGACGGGGATGACATTCTCTACAACGAGTACTTCCAACGGCATCCCGACAACGTGCTGGCAACCGCTACCCTCAGAGGCACAGACCAATACGGAAAACCAGCCTTGGAATATCAGCACGCAGGAGGTGTGAAAGGCATTGCCGCTGACCTTAAGGAAAGGTTGAAAGACGAGCTTGTTCAGCATCTTGACTTCAAGATGTTCACAGGGATGGATAGTCCTGCTGTTGCTCAACAGGTTGATGCACCAACAGAGACAGACCAACCTGAACCTGACATTGAGGAAGCCGAAGCCGAGGAAATTAAGGAGGATGGTGGTGAAGAGGAAGAAAGGACGGAATCCGCCAAAGTGGTGGATATGCCAGTCTCTAATGTTTCTTCAGATAACGAGCCAAAGCCAGGACAGAAGCCTGTTCAGGAGATAAAGCCCGAAGCCAACCAGCAGCTATCACTCTTTGACCTCTGGGGTATGACTGCCCAGGAACAACCGAAGCCCAAGGCAGAACCTAAGAAGGAGAAGAAAGAGCGCAAGAAGGAACGGATTGCCCGTGAGAAGCAAGAGGCAAAGGCAGAAATGGCAAAGAAGAGCTATGTTGAGCAGCAACTGGCCGTCTATGACTCACTGAATTGGGAAGAGAATCCTCCCATCAACGGTTTCTATGAGATGATGATGGACTTGTCGCCGGAACGTCGCAGGGAACTTCTTGAAAGGGGACAGCAGAAAATTGAGTCCAATGCTGAACAACGAAACGAAGTTGCCAAAAAGGAACAGCAGCGAAAGTCCGATGCAGAGCGCAGGGAGGCTGAACAGAAGCGCCAGGAGGAACTGATGAAACCCCGGAAGTTCGAGGGTACGATGTTTCAGCACCTACGTGACGGCTCTGTGGTCGTGGACTATCACCAACAGTTAGGTGTACTGTCTGAGGTCAGGGATGGCTCTGCCATTTTCAATCCCCTGACGCTCCCTGCCACACAGATTCCCAAGATGCGTCTCTATGTGACCGTCCGCGACTATTACGAACAGCTCTACAACTATGAGGCAGACAAGCGTCAGCCCAATGATCTGCTGCGTGCCAACCTCAATTCCTACTACGACGAGTTCGTCATGCGCTTTGGTTGTCTGAACGAAAAAGCCAATGCCAAGATGATTATGATGGATGCCGGAGGCAGGGATATGCTGTCGCTGGAGCGCAGTGAGGACGGGCAGTTTGTCAAGGCAGACATCTTCGACCGACCCGTATCTTTCTCTGTCGGGGAGGCAACTCATGTGGAAACGGCACAGGAGGCGGTATCTGCCTCGCTCAACAAGTACGGTGAGGTTAATCTGGGCTACATGTCGGAACTGACCGACAAGACACGGGACGAACTCATCCAAGAGTTGGACGGGCAGATATTCCTCAATCCGTTGACAGGTGATTATGAGGTGCGCGACAAGTTCATTGCCGGAAACGTGGTGGAGAAGATCAAAGCCATCGAGAGAGGCATTGGGGCCAACGGGGATGAAATCGACGACCAGACAGAGAAGTCGATGAAAGCCCTGAAGGATGCCGTACCTACGCCAATTCCCTTCGAGGAATTGGACTTCAACTTCGGTGAGCGATGGATTCCCGCTACAGTCTATTCGTCCTATATGTCAAACCTCTTCGAGACGGGTGTGGATATTGTCTATTCGCCCAACATCGACGAGTATGACGTGAGTTGTGAGCGGAAGAACATGAAGATATGGCGGGAGTTCTTCGTGCAGGGCGAGTATCGTGGCTATGACGGTATGGCCCTGCTGCGTCATGCCCTGCACAACACAGTGCCGAACATCATGAAGTGCGTCGGTGAGGACGAGAACGGCAACGACATCAAGGCACGTGATGCAGAGGCCATCCAACTGGCAAACTCGAAGATTGACGAAATCCGCAACGGCTTCACTGAATGGCTCGACGGACAGAGCCAGGAGTTCAAGGACAGGCTGACGCAGATGTACAACGAGAAGTTCAACTGCTTCGTGCGTCCGAAGTACGACGGCAGTCACCAGACGTTTCCCGACCTCGACCTGAAGGGACTTGACCGCAAGTATGGCATCAAAGGCGTGTATCCCTCGCAGATGGACTGTGTATGGATGCTGAAACAGAACGGTGGCGGGATATGCGACCACCAGGTGGGTACGGGCAAGACGCTCATTATGTGCATCGCGTCCCATGAGATGAAACGCTTAGGCATGGTGAGCAAGCCGATGATTATCGGACTGAAGGCGAACGTGGCAGAGATTGCCGCCACCTATCAGACGGCCTATCCCAATGCCCGCATCCTGTATGCCAGCGAGAAAGACTTTTCCACTGCCAACCGAGTAAAATTCTTCAATACAATCAAGAACAACGACTTCGACTGTGTGATTATGTCGCACGACCAGTTCGGCAAGATTCCTCAGTCGCCGGAAGTGCAGCAAAAGATACTGCAGGCAGAGTTGGAAAGTGTGGAGGAGAACCTGGAAGTACTACGCAACAGCGGCAAGGACATTTCGGGTATGATGCTGAAAGGGCTGGAGAAGCGCAAGGCCAATCTGGAAGAGAAACTTGACAGCATCGAGTATGCCATCCGCACGAGGACGGACGACGTGGTGGACTTTAGGCAGATGGGCATTGACCATATCTTTGTGGATGAGTCTCACCAGTTCAAGAACCTGATGTTCAATACCCGTCACGACCGCGTGGCGGGTCTGGGCAACAGCCTGGGAAGCCAGCGGGCACTCAACCTGCTCTTCGCCATCCGAACCATTCAGGACAGGACGGGCAAGGACTTGGGGGCTACCTTTCTGAGCGGAACCACCATCAGTAACTCGCTGACAGAATTGTATCTGCTCTTCAAGTACCTGCGCCCGAAGGAACTGGAGCGGCAGAACATTCGCTGTTTCGATGCCTGGGCCGCTATCTTCGCCAAGAAATCGACGGACTTTGAGTTCTCGGTGACGAACAACATCATTCAGAAGGAGCGTTTCAGATACTTCATCAAGGTGCCGGAACTGGCGCAGTTCTACAATGAGATAACGGACTACCGAACGGCAAAGGATGTGGGTGTGGACAGGCCGGAGATGAATGAAATACTGCACAACATCAAACCGACACCCGACCAGGAGGTCTTCATCCAGAAACTGATGGAGTTCGCACAGAATGGGGACGCTACTATTCTCGGTCGTGGGTCGCTGTCTGAGACGGAAGAGAAGGCGAAGATGCTGATTGCCACGGACTATGCCCGAAAGATGGCACTGGATATGCGCATGATAGACCCGTCGTATGGTGACCACCCAGACAACAAGGCCAGTCATTGTGCTGCCACCATAGCAGAGTACTACAAGAAGTTCGATGAACAGAAGGGTACGCAGTTTGTGTTCTCTGACTTGGGAACGTATCAGCCGGGAGGTGGCTGGTCGGTCTATTCTGAAATCAAGCGTAAGTTGGTGGAGGACTACGGCATCCCTGCTGATGAGATACGCTTCATCCAGGAGTGCAAAAACGAGAAGGCAAGAAAGGCCGTCATTGCAGCCATGAACGAGGGTAAGGTTCGTGTGCTCTTCGGCTCTACGTCGATGTTGGGTACTGGCGTGAATGCACAGAAACGGGCCGTGGCGATCCATCATCTGGATTCGCCGTGGCGACCCAGCGACCTTGAACAGCGCAACGGGCGTGCAGTCCGAAAAGGCAACGAGATTGCCAAGCTGTATGCCGACAACAAGGTAGATGTGCACATCTACGCTGTGGAACGTACGCTGGATGCCTATAAGTTCAACCTGCTCTACAACAAGCAGATGTTCATCACACAGCTGAAGTCAGGTGCCATGGGAGCGCGAACCATCGATGAGGGAGGCATGGACGAGAAATCGGGCATGAACTTCTCGGAGTATATGGCCATCCTCTCTGGTAACACCGACCTGCTCGACAAGGCCAAGCTGGAGAAGAAGATTACCGCCCTCGAAAGCGAGCGCAAGAGCTTCATGAAGGCAAGGCGCACGGTGGAGTTGGAAGTGGAAGGCAAGCAGCATGACCTGTCGAGAGACAAGGATATTCTCGCTAAGATGCAGGCCGACCAGAAGCAGTTTGAGAAAAACGTCACACACGATGGACTCGGCAATGTGGTGAATACCGTTACCATTGAGGACAAGAAGTACGATGACTTTGATGCCCTTGGTGCCAAACTCCAGCAAATTGCCGACAAGATGGATACAAAAGGCCAGCCCAAGGAAATCGGCAATGCCTTCGGTTTCCCGATTCAGGTCTGCACCGAGGAAGTGCAGAAGGGAGGCTTGCCATTCCGCGAAAACCGCTTTTCCGTTAATGGCAACTACATCTACCGCTTCAATAACGGTCAGATGGCCATGAAGGACAAGGAGGCAGCAGCCACCCACTTCCTTCGTGCCTTGGAGAAGATACCAGAGTATATCTCGCAGTACAAGCATCGTATTGAGAGCATGGAGCGTGACCTCAAACAGATGATGCCAGCCATTAACAAGGAATGGAAGAAGGAAACGGAACTCCGCGACCTGAAGACCGAACTCGCAGCACTCGACCGCAAGATTACGCTCGACCTTGCACCAAACAAGTCCGAGAAGCAGGACGAGAAGGATGAACAAGGCCAGAAGGAAGGTGTTGCTGCAGAGGATAGGAAATCAGTAAGCTTACACCCTGAGCCTCCTGATGAGGCAAAGACACATAAAGGCTTCAGAATATAGCCTTTCTATTTGAGAATAGCAGCCCCGATAGACTTCAATGTTCTGATTGGGGCTGCTTTTAGTTTGGTTGTCCTATTTCAAAACCGACCTTGGTATGTCCAGCCTTTTGAGCAGGTCATAGAACGTTGACTTTGGAACTCCAAGCAGTTCGTATGCACGTTGTGCATTTCCTCCCACGCTTTTTATGACCTTCAAGGTATGTCTGCGTTCAAACTCCGTCCTTGCATCCTTCAGGTTACTGCCACGTATCTTCTGCCATTGGATGGTATCATCTATATCCAAATCGTCGGCTGTCAGCAAATCCCCTTCACACATGGGAATGGCTGCTTTGATGACGGCATCCAGTTCACGAACATTGCCTGGCCACCAATAGTCCAACAGCATCTGTTCTGCGGACTTGTCAAATCCCCTGACTTCCCTATCACAAAGGGCGTTCCCTTGTTTCAGTATGTATTTGGCCAATGGCATGATGTCCTCCTTGCACTCACGGAGTGGTGGAATCTGAATCTGGTATTGCTTGATGCGGAAATAAAAGTCCTCGCGCAAGGAACCGTTTGCGAGTGCCGTGGAGAAGTCAAGGTTAGTGGCAAACACGAAGCGGATGTCAAACTTCCGCTGTTCCATCGAGCCGACGGGTCTGTAAGTCTTTTCCTGTATGGCACGAAGCAGCATCTGTTGGGAACGTACGGACAGGTTACCGATCTCGTCCATGAAGAGCGTACCGCCATTGGCCTGTTCAAAATAGCCGATACCGTTGTCAGTAGCACCAGTATAGGCTCCTTTCATGTGACCGAAGAAGGCTGACTCCGCCAGTTCATCCGTAAAGGATGCGCAGTCAACGGGAACCCACGGCTTGGAAGAGCGTTTGCTCCTGTCGTGAATCATCCTTGCAATATGTTCTTTTCCACAACCGCTTTCTCCCATAATGAGGACTGACAGATTCGTCTGGGCGACGATGCTCACTGTCTTATAGAGTTGGACGAAGGCTGGACTCTCCCTGCGCCAGACATCCTTCAACTGTGTCTTTCTCCTGACGGAATCCTCTGCATTCTTGACTGCAGGGATTAACTTGTCATCCAATAGCTGTTTCAAGATACAGCATTGCGCCCCGCGAGAGATGGCTGTCGCTCCATAGTCAAGGCGGTTATGGGCTGTCATGACTACTACAGGATTATCATAGCCCATGATTGTCATCCAGTCCATCACATCGATACAGTTACCGTCCTCAAGTTCATAGTCTGCAAGGATGATGTCCTCGGGAACAGATTTCTCAAGCAGTTTCTTGGCCCCTTTTACAGAAGGAGTTGTTACCGTCTGAAACCCAGCCTTCTTCAACATCCCACCGCAATATTCCGCCATCACGCCGCTATCCTCAATGATAATCACTTTGCTCATACAAGTTCCTCCTGCCTTTTCTCAGCCAGATTGATGATGGTGTCACACTGTCTTAGAATGGCATCGATAAGCTTCTCCAGTCTTTCCTTACTGAAACCCTCATCTGAGTTCAGATAGAGATACAGGTCACGCAGCGGTTTTTCAGAACGGATCTTCATCCATGTCGGCATCAGGTGATGAAGGATGTAACACAGTTCCTTGGTGTTATCGGTTCCTGCCTTGTGTAGTTTCTCCTTGGCAGCTTCCGTTTCGTCAATAAGCGTCTGGAGTATCTTCGTCTCCTCACCGATAGTCAACAGGCTGGAGAGGTCTGGCTCTACCTCAACACGCCTAACCGCGATGTGGCTTTCTACGCAGTCCACCAGTTCCTTGGCGGTATAGGGCTTGATGAGACAACCGGAGAAGCCCCGATTGATCAGCTCTTCTTCTGTAATCAGGCTGGTCATCGTCGAAACAATGACTGGCACATCCTTACAGTTGCCAACATCTGAGGTCTTTAGCAGCATCAGCACGTCATAGCCGTTGGCACCGGGCATCTTCAAGTCGGTAATGACCACATCGTAGTTTCGCTTTTCCATCAGTTCCATCATCTGGGCCACATCGGTACATGTGTCGCAGGCTGCACCGACATTGGCAAATACGGCCTTGGCCACGGAAAGGACGTTCTTGTCGTTGTCGATGATGAGGACGGAGTAGGATGCGGTGGACTTGCAGACCTTCTTGCACTTATCTTCCAAGTCCTCAGCCTTTCTGACGGGAATGCTTACATTGAAGACTGTCCCTTTGTCACCATTGTCTGAGACCGCGATGGTGCCGCCCATCTTCCGTACAATAGTGCTGACGATGGAGAGGCCGAGGCCGAAGCCTTCCTGTGCCGCAGCATTGGAGAGCTGGGTGAAAGGCTCGAAGATGCGTTGTTTGTCCTCGTCGCTGATGCCGTCGCCTTCGTCCCTGACGGAGAGGCTGAGGATGTTGCCTTCGTACATCATGTCAACGGTAATCTTACCCGTCTCTGTGAACTTGACGGCATTGGATACGAGGTTGCCGAGGATTAACTGGATGCACTGCTCATCACCAGCCAGCACGGTGTCGTCATGTACGTTTACATCCAAGTGAAGTCCCTTGCTGTCGGCCATCCTGCCGTAGGTGGAAAACAGATACTCCTTAATGGAAGTCAGCTTGAACGGGGCAGAGGAGAACGAAAGTTTATCGCTGTCGGCCTTGAAGTAGCAAAGCAGCGAGTCCACCATCGTACTCATATTGCTGACGGTTTCTGTCATGTCATCCGCATATTCATTGATCTCATCCTGACTGCCGGCATTTCTGATCAGTTCCGGATAGGCGGTCAGCGAACTGATGGGTGCTTTCAGTTCGTGGACGATGGAATAGACGATGGTACGGCGTGATTCCATCAACTCCCGGACTTGTCTGATCTTCTGTTCAAGACCGTCCATAATCCTGGCCCACCAGAACGAGATGAAGGCAAGCAGCGTCAGGACGAACAGCAGTAGCGTCATACCCCAATTGAATGTCGTGCTGCCTATCGCCTTGGCCTGTGAATTGCTACATTGGATGTCTTTGGCATTGACGCTGGCACTCTTCATCAGAATGCCGATATGATGGTTGAGGGTATAGTTGACCTCCGTGATGCTGTCTGTGTAGTCGCCGATATTCTGGACGTGCTGCTTGTTCTCATTGAGTACGGCTTCGTCGACAGCTGACACATGTACCGTCCGATTGGTGGTGTATGACTGGACGCTCTCCCTGCGCTTGTGGAAGAGATTGCCAGCCACGGTCTCCACCTTGGTATGGGTGTCGTGAAGCGTCAGCTCCTTATCCGTGGTGAGATTATCGTCATTCTCGCTCATCCGTGTGACACACTCGGAGATGACGGCAAGAAATCGCTCCTTGCTTTCCAAAGCCATGCAGATGGAGTCTATCGACTGCGGAGGACAGAACGCTTTCAGGCTTGTCAGCAGGGAATCGGTCTCCAGGCGTTTGCTGTGGTACTGCTGTAGTTTCTCGGCATTCCAGTTGCTGATTTCCTCGCCCATCGTGGTGAGGGCTATTGTTTTCTGAAGGGCATCATGAATCGAATCGAGGTGGTTGCTGATCACGTTGGATTTCAGGGCAACGGCCTCAATCTTCTGCCAGCGGAAGTAGCCGAAGCAGAAGATAAGGATGAAGAGTGACGCGATGACTGCGCCGATGATGATAAAAAGTTTAGTTCTCAACTTCATTATATCCTATTTTTCTTGTTCTCAAATGCAGGTTGGGGATGTGTTATCCGGCAATCTTTTCTTTTTCGGGGTGCAAAAGTACAAAATAATGAGAACATAGGTGCCGATTGTTCTCTTTTTCTGCTTCTCTTGAAGCGTTTCCAGTCCGAAAATTCGGAAAACAGTCCGAGATTTCGGACTGATTTGAGAGCCTTTTTGAAAGGTCGAAAAAATCTCAATCTTTTTGTAGCCTGATAATCAGTGCTTTGCGAAGATTGGCAAAAATGTTGGCACGGCTTGGAACGGATTTTGGCACTATAAGGGAGTGCGCACACTGAAACTTAGTGTTGAATTAAAAAAGAAAAGAATGAAATGAAATACGATATTCTGACTGATACGGCCTTCTTCAAGGCTGTTCAAAACGGAAACCTCGATGAAGCTACAGCCTGTTATGGCGGGTTCATTGAAAGGGTAGTTGACGTGTGCAGTTGCACTGATGGGAAGCCTATGGCATTCGCCACCTTATCATATACTGAGGTAGAACTGAATGCTGTTTCTGGTGAAAATCCCAAGACAAGCATCATGATTGAGAAGGTTCTTTCGTTCATCCACAACATGCAGAAGATGGTGGAGGACATGCCATCGTCTGAACTCAAAACGGCTAAGATGAGCGGCCCGTCACTAAAGTGGACTGGCGGTGTTGCCAATTTGGTTGAACTGGTCTATGGACTGGTGGAGATGGGATGTGTGAACGATGGCGACGTGACCATAGGGAATCTCGGCAATCAGGTGTTCGGGCTGTTTGGCCTGGATCCAATCCCGTACTCGCGTACATATACTAATATAAAGAGCCGTTCGGTACAGAACGGAGGCCGGGCTTACTTTCTGACGGAGATGCGGCAGATGCTGAACGAACGCATTGACCAGGATGCAAGGATTATGAGAGGAAGATAAGATTTTGTTTTTCATACGATTTCTATTTGAAGAAGCCCCGAACGATGTGAATCGCACGGGGCTTCAGACATTTCAGAAGTACACCACCATAGCACGTTCCTTCCTTCTGGTTGTACGGTCACAAATCCAATGGCGGAACTCGACGGCAAGACCTGTATGCAGGTGATAGGAGATGGCAATGATGCACTCCAAGTTGAATAGTTCGTCCTTATAGCCGTTCTCCAGCAGTTCATACTTGCTCAGCAAGTCCATATTGACGGCCAAGTGCTTGTTCATCCGGTTGACGATACCACGCACTTTCATGACGGTGACTCCGAAGAGACACGCAATCTCGCCAGCCGTCATCCAGACATCGTAGCCCGTCAGTTCGAATCTTTCGTGCTCAAACACGATGAGGTCTCTCTTCATCATAGCATTGCCCTCCACCTTATTTATATTACCATGCCAATATTTGGCGAGAACTGCTTGATTTTGGCCAGTTTCGTTGCCAGCGTGTCAATCTCGCAGCCCAACTTTTCTTGGGTGATTTTCGCATAGACCTGTGTACTCTCGATGCACTTGTGACCCAAGACAGAACCTACGACCTCCAACGGCATCCCGTTCGAGAGGCAAACGACCGTGGCCATCGTGTGGCGAGCCATGTGCCAGGTCAGATGCTTGTTGATGCCGCACAATTTTGCAATGAATCTGATGCGCTCACAACAGCGGTCGTGCTCAGGAACGTCAAAGACATGTCCGTCCGTGCAAAGTCCCTTGTACTTTTTGAGGATTGCCAGTGGAATTGGCAGCAGTTTCACATTCTCGGCCACGCCCGTCTTCTGTCTGTGCGTGTGAATCCACCAACTGCCATCGGCAGGATTCTTCACGATATTCTCTTCACGCAGGTTCTTCAGGTCAGCATGAGCCAAGCCTGTGAAGCAGCAGAAGATAAAGAGGTCTCGTATGTAGGCACGTCTTGGGGTGAGCCTTGGATTGTTCATCAATGCATTAAGCTCTTCCTTTGTCAGAAATCCCTTTTCAGTTTCTTCTCTTTGGATGTGGTACTCTCCGAAAGGATAGCGTGACACCCAGCCGTTCTCATGCGCACGGTGCATCAGCATCATGACTGCATTGTTGTAGAGAATGCAGGTATTGTGAGAGACATTTCTTTCTGTCTTCAGAAAAACCTCGAAGTCAGAGATGAACGATGGCTGAATCTCCTTCAGGGCTATGTCCGACACGTTATAATGGTGACGCAGGAAAGCACCGACGTGCTTATAGACAGTCTGGTATCTTGTCAACGAAGACTCAGAGCGCAGACCACCTTCATACATTCGCTGATACTCAGAGTTCCATTGGGCAAACATCGTCATCAACGTGTGCTGACGATATTCCAGACCAAGGAATGCATTCTTCACTTTCTCTGCCGTCACGAAGTTGTCACGGTCAACAATCTCCTTGTAATACTTGTCAATACGTGCCTTGATCTTGTCAAGTTCCATATTGACGTTACGAGCCATGACACTCTTGCCTGTTGCCCGACCGCCCTTGGTTTCCCAAAGGTCAGGATTGCAGTCCACCTTGCAGCTGAACTGGCACTGTGTTCCATCCACTGTGATGCGACCCATCACGGGATAGGTCCCATCTTTCTTCAACTTCTCCCTCTTGAGGTAGAAAATCACGCTGTACGTACTCTTCATTTTTACACTAATTTTACGTTTAACTTTCAGTCTGCAAAATTAGTCAATGTCGAGCATCCAATTTCTACGCAAATCTATTCAAATTTCGGCAACTCGTACCTAAGTGAGTTCAATTAATCAAACTTGCTGAATTTCAACGGGTTCCATGTCCGAAAGTAACCTATTTGCCGCGATTTTCACAATCCCACGATTTGGTTACGAATTAGAGACCTAAAGTTCTCCTTCATCCTGTATTTCAGATGTAGTCATCTGCTTTTGTCTATCTCCAGACATTCCTCAAATCCCCTGATTTGCAACGATTTTTCCGCTTTTCTCCTCTTTTGTTACCCAACCACCGCTTTCGTTCAACAAAAGCTATGGTCTTGTTCAACAAAAGCTATGGTCTTGTACTACAAGACCACCTTTTTCGGTGAAAACCGACTAAAACGAAACAGTTTTAAGGACCAATCAGCCCATAGCTGAGCAGTAACGTGAAAAACGCGGAAACGAACCCCGTCAAAACTAGCCCATACGCAATCCACTAAGGAACTCATTCAAAAAATCGAAGTCTCAGAGGGGTCAATGTAAATATTTTTCAGCACGAAGCGCCTCGACAATATGAAGCGTGCTTTGGCTATTATAGGCATCGTTTTGACCTCAAAAAGCGAGAAATCAGACAAAACGTTTGGCTATCTCGCTCTTTATTCGTAATTTTGCACCCAAATTGCGGGATTATCCCCAAATCGCAACCAAAATTGCAAATCGAAAATCAGTAAATCGTAAATATTTAGAGATGTTTGAAAATCTATCGGAACGACTGGAGAGGTCGTTCAAAATACTGAAGGGTGAAGGAAAAATCACCGAGATTAACGTAGCGGAGACGCTGAAGGACGTGCGCCGCGCATTGCTTGACGCCGACGTGAACTATAAGGTGGCGAAGCAATTCACCGACAGTGTGAAGCAGAAAGCCATGGGCATGAATGTGCTCACGGCTATCAAGCCGAGCCAGCTGATGGTGAAAATTGTGCACGACGAGCTGACGGCGCTCATGGGCGGCAAGGCCACGGAGCTGAAGCTGGAACAGCGCCCCGCCATCATCCTCATGGCCGGACTGCAAGGTTCGGGTAAAACGACGTTCAGCGGCAAGCTGGCCAACATGCTCAAGACGAAGCATCACAAGCAGCCGCTGCTCGTGGCCTGCGACATTTACCGCCCCGCTGCCATCGAGCAGCTGAAGGTGGTTGGCGAGAGCGTTGGCGTGGATGTGTACACCGAGCCGGAGAACAAGGACGTGGTGTCCATCGCGCAGCACGCCATCCGCAAGGCGAAGCAGGAGTCGTACAACGTGGTCATCGTCGATACCGCTGGTCGTCTGGCCATCGATGAGGACATGATGAACGAGATAGCCGCCCTGAAGTGGGCCATCAGACCCGACGAGACACTCTTCGTCGTCGATGCCATGACCGGTCAGGACGCCGTGAACACCGCCAAGGAGTTCAACGATAAGCTCGACTATAACGGTGTGGTACTCACCAAACTCGACGGCGATACCCGTGGCGGTGCAGCCCTGTCGATACGTACTGTCGTCACCAAGCCCATCAAGTTCATTGGTACGGGCGAGAAGATGGATGCCATCGACGTGTTCCACCCTGAGCGCATGGCCGACCGTATACTGGGTATGGGTGACGTGGTGAGCCTTGTGGAACGTGCGCAGATGCAGTTCGACGAGAAGCAGGCTGCCGAACTGGAGAAGAAGATTCGCAAGAACAAGTTCGACTTCGACGA
>Ga0310696_10000427_pt1 | contig 67621 bp, 108 predicted proteins | sample AusTroGonzalo_MG_4_FD_203885 | JGI IMG/M metagenome (GOLD analysis project Ga0310696, IMG submission 203885) | Bovine rumen microbial communities from tropical cattle in Woodstock, Queensland, Australia - Gonzalo_02 (v2) (version 2) | ecosystem: Host-associated > Mammals > Digestive system >...
CGCCGAGGTTGATGAAGCCGCCGACCTCATCGCTATATGCGTCATCTTTCGCGCCCTGCTCGTCGCAGCGCCACAACGCCTCGTTTCCGAGGTGCTGTCCACAACAATCACACTGGACGTTGTAGAAGTATTCTTTGATTACTGACATATCTTCAATTCGTTAATAATGTGTATTGTCTTACTCTGCGTGGCTTTCTTCGAGAATGACTTGCGGCTCGGTGAAATCGCAACTCAAATGCTCGAGCTCGTGCCACTTCTCGATGGGATAATAATCACTCCTCGCTTTCGCTCCTTCGCTTCCTGGTTTCACATCGTTTCCATCTGTGCTAATCCAATTAAACCACCATTCACACTTTGGCGAGCGAGCGGCCACCTCAAAGGCTTGCTCTTTCGTGTTCGCCGCCACCAGCACGATTCCTCCGGCATAACCTCCTTGCATTTCGCATCCAAATACCTTCATATCAGTTAGCTTTGTAGTTAATCACCGCCTTTCTCGTCCTCTCGTACCGCCGGATGAGTTCAAGATTATCCAAGACAGCCCTGCGGTAGTAAGGACTTCTGTTGTGGTACTTGATGCCGTCCTCGATCCCGTGCGAGGGGTTGTAGTAGTTCTGGAGCTTGTTGAACATATCCAGGCTCTTGCCGAGGTCGGAAGCATCGTCGATAGTGTAGTCTGTCCTGTAGAGCCGATTGACTTCGGCAACAAAAATCGGGACGATCTGGAGCTGGCCCAAATCTCCGGCCTTACCTTTCGCCTCGTCGCGGAACTTGCTTTCGGTGTAACAGATAGCCATAGTGAGCATCTGCCACTCGGTCAGTTCGTCACGATGGAGGTTGCGGAGCATCTGCACCGCCGAGCGGGGCTTGACCTCCACCTCTTGCTTGGCCTGCGGTCTTGTTGCGCCGAGCAGATAACCGCACATGAAGCACACAAGGCAGGCGCAGATGGTTGTGATGGTTTGTAGTGTCTGTTTCATAAGTCAATTTCCGTTATGTCATCGTTCGGATCAAGGCTCGGTTTCGCGTCCGATTTCGCCATAGCTATCAACAAGACAACCTCAATGGCTATCCACGCGATAAAGAGGATGCCGACCACGACGGCAAAGATGATTTTCGCTGTTTCCATAATGCTTTCAATTAAAAGGGAGCCGCTTGGCTGGATTTGGGTAATTTGTTTAACGTCAATATTCATCTGTCGAAATGTAAAGTTTTGGATGTGCCCGCGAGCCTCACGGCTGGCTCAACGGCTCCCTATGTAAACGGATCGGCTGGATTGCATCGCAGAGCCAGCACCTCCCCGCGTCCCACCCTTAACCACGAAACCCGATGGGCCGGGGCGTTGCATCTCTTACACCGCGATCCTTGTCAATCTTGCGCAGAGCGCATCGTTGCGCTTGTTCAACTTGTATTGGGCTTTCTTGACCCGCAGCCACTCCTTCACCTTGTAATCGAGCGGCATACACTTGGGGTATCTTGCTTTCATTAGAAGTAAAACTGTTGAATGTCTATAAAAAGGCCGCTTTCATCCTCGTCGAGCTTCACTTCTGCGCCGAGAATCCTGGTGCCATCAATCTTGATAGGAATATCCCCGGAGGTTAGCTTTGCAACCTCATCCCGGAGCTTGCGTATGAGTTCATTTGCAGTCATTGGAACTATAAATTTTTGTCGATTTCTTTCGATTTTTATAGGTTCTTATAGGTTACTTTCGGATTATCGGGAGTTCTACCTCGATGGGTTCGTCCTCCCAGCGGAGGTCGGGGAAATAATTGCCTTCAAGAAGCATCCCGAAGCCATTCCAATCGCGCTCCTCTCGCGTCGGCTTCCAACGATGAGAATAGAAAAACACATTACCATTCTTATCTCTCGCCACCCAGCCCTTGATGGTAGGGAGGGCGGAGATTTCCTGGAGAAACTCGATATACATTTCGCGCTTCCCATAATTCAAGTCTATCCCGTGTCCTCGCGTAAGGATAGGGTACTTCTCGTATGCTTTCTTGTTGATTTCTTCGGGTGTCATAGGCTATTATTTGATCGGCCCATAATACATGGACTTCAACTCGGTGTATAAATATTCCAACTGCTCCATTGTTTCCGGGCAATCGGGGTGGAACTCACTAACGGCCCATTTCAGCGCATTGACCATTCTCTCGGTGGGCTTCCATTGCGGCTGAGGGCGGAGGGATTTGAGCATGGATATTGCTTCCAGTTTAGTTACGAATCCACCCTTGTTCCCATCTACCCATCCGTATTGTCCTTCAGGAAAATTATACCTTATCAGTCGCTCTAAAAAAACAATCTTTTTCTCGTCCTCCTCGCTCCACTCTTGCTTTGACGGAAATACATTGGTTTTGAACCAAGCTATTTGATGCTGAGTTAGCCCAACCTCTTTAACGGCTTTTTGGATAATATCCTCGCTCCATTCCGCAGGCTTCTGTTCTTTCTGCTTTTCGAGCCAAGCGATGCATTCGTCAAACCGATGCGTACCCTCGTAAACGCAGTTACTACGATAAGATTCAACGATGTCAATAATCTCTTTCCTTATCTTCTCGTCCTCGCTCTCCGCAAGCTCCGGGACAAGAACAAGCATGGCCTCTTTCAACCGCCCAAAGGTGGCCGGGAAACAATTCTCCCGAACTAATTCTATTGCTTCTTTTCTGTCCATAGATTTCTACTTTATCAGTTCCACTTTTACCGAACCGCGATTCGGGTTGTTGCGAAGTTCTTCGATGAGTGCGCCAACGGCGTGGCGGCCAGCCCAGAACTCGTCGATCTCTACTTCACATCCTTCCTCCCTCAACATCTCCTCCGTGACCACCATCGTCTTCGTGGCGACCACTTTTACTCTATATGCTTTCATTTCGTTTGCTTTTTGTCGTGAATGTTGCCGGTGACACGGCTATCTGTGCCAGCGGCGAAATTGAGCGCCCAATTAAACGGGACGCGGAAAGAATAACCATCCACATTGGTCAAGATGTCCCCCTCGTAAATTTCCACCCCGTTCGCGTCCTTGAGCCCCGTGTATTGGCCGACGCTCTCGGGATCGACCTCGGTCAAGCCGCCGTCCCATCCCTGGTCTTCGATGTACACGCAAGAACACCCGTCGTCCGCCTCCCGGTACGAGAGGTTGCCGTAAACCCATTGGCCATTCGATTTGGCCTTCCCTCTAAACTTGATCTCTCGCATGGCTATTCTTTCTTTTTCTTTTCCGGTAACGCAAACCCGACCACCAGCTCGCCGTCGCGTTGGAACACGAGGAAAGCGTGGCTCTCGTCAAATATGCACTTGGTGCCAGCTTCGCAGGCGTCAGCGATGTAGTCAACCATCTTGTGTACCCATGCTCGAACCTCCGATGTTGCCGGAGGAATATGCCTATACTCTTTGTCTCTACGATAGAGGTCATCGGGGGCGCAGACAGACCACGCTTGGTCTTCCCCTTTGGGCCGACACTCCCACCTCCCTTGCGGCGGAGACGGGAGCTCGGGTAGTATTAAATTCGGTATCATTTGGCTTGTACTATAAGTTGTTTCCTTCGCTCGATCTCGGCATCAACAATATCGCGAAGCATTAAGAACTCCCTGACCGTGTATAGATAACCGTCTTTGTCCCTAAACACGCGGGCGGTCACATTGTGTTCTACCTCCAGTCTTCGTAACATCCTCCTCGCGACATGCTCATCCGCTCTTTTTGTCGGATAGTGATCAATGATTCTGATCTTCGTGCCGGGCTTTTTGTTGAAGAAGTCCTGGATCAGTTCATCCACAATACGAGTTGATTTGCCAGTATGCCTACCAACAATATTGTGAAGCGCTTCATCTGGCATGTTTTCTACCCAATCAATCGTTCTTTTTTGATCGTCAGTCAGTTCCATATCCTATCCGAACAATGTTCCTGTCAATTCAACTTTCTTCTCAAGCGTGCCGTTCATCGCCACCTCCTTGCAAGTGGTAAGGAACTCGGCCCGCTCGCCGGTAATCGGGCAGATGCCCTTGCGGATCACCCAGAGGACTCCGGCATCGCGGAGTTCGGCAACCCGGCGACAAACGGATGCCCGCTCGATGTTCAGGCAGACCGCAATCTGCATCCTGGTCAGACCATCAGGATTGGGGGATGCAAGCAGGTCATAGACCTGTTGCTGCTGCGTTCGTGTATTCGGTGTCATGGTTATGAGTTTTTGAGAATCCACATATAGACCGCAGAGGTGAAGTCTGCAATCGGCGTGTTCTTCCTGGCAAGACCAGTGATGAGGTCAAGGAACTCCTGGTTGGTCTGGAAAGCATCCGGAAGTAGTGAGATGGGGGAGTATCCGTTCGACCCAAGAGCATTGTGGAACGCTCCGCCATCCAGGTAATTGAAATGCGTGATGCCTTTCTCCTCGTTGTACTCAAGGATGAAGAGGCGGTCGTTCGTCTGCGTTTCGAAAGGGTTCGTCCACTCGCAGTATGCAGGATCAAACGGCTTCAAGTCCTCGGCAAGTTTGTCGAGCGTCGTGGACATATATCCGTTCTTCCCCTTGCGGAGAGTCTTGGCGTATGACTTGAGGCTATCTATGAGTGAAGAACGCTCGCGCATGAAATCGCGGCAGGTGGTGATGGTGTCAAGTTTTCTCATGGTGTTATCTCTTTGTGTTTCGTTGTATTCTTCGTTCCAGCTCCTCCCGGCCCAGTATCTCTTGTCATAGAAACATCGACGGATGGTGTTGAAATCGGCTGGGTTGTCGAGATGGAGTTGCCATACATCGTCGCCGTTGGAAATGATCTCGGCGAGTCGCCCAGGCCACTTGTCTTGGACGATCCGCTCACCCGGCTCAAGCACAACGCTTTGAGCCGTCCGGTAGTAAGCATAAACCTTGCAGTCCATAGGCGTCAGAAATTATCGTAATACGGAACATTCGTGAAATCCGGCATATCCTCAAACTCTGCCTGTACGGGTTGCTCGTCCCAACCGTAGATGATGTTCTCGGCTTTCTCGTTCTTGAGCCGTCTGGTTTCTTGCTCGTAGTAGAGACCGACAAGCAAGTCCTGGACGCCGGATGTCCTCGCCTTGACGACCTCGACCACGAGCGAGTAGTCCATGAGTTCCTGGACGGCGATAGGGCCGAAGAACTCGCGGCCACGCTTCTCGAAGTCACGGCCAACGCGATGGAGGAGGACGACATTGAACGCGAGGTTCGTGATGTCGCTCGATCCCGCGATACTCTCCTTACGGATGAGCTGCGTGAGGTTTTCCTTCCTCGGATGCGCGACGAGGACGATGTGAGTGTTCGTCCGCTTTGCGATGTCCGTCAGTTCAAGGATGAACTCGCGGTCTTTCTCGTTCGCGTCCCCAACGATGTTGTCGATCAAAAGGCTCATCTTGTTATCAAGGACGATGAGGTTCGCATTGTGCTGCTTGATGCAGTCTTCGATGTCTGCGCAGAGCTGGCTCCATCGGTTCCCGTATGAGTTCTCGTAGATGTGAAACCTATCGCCGAGCCAATCGTTGATCTTGTCGCGGATTCTCTTCGGGACCGAGTAGAGGTTGTCCGTCCCAGGGACGCTCTCTACATTGTTCTTCCCTGCGGCCATCTGGTCGATCCAAGCAACTATTCGTCCTCCGGCCATTTCTCCCGACCAGAGCGCAACATGGTAGTTCCTTTGGACTGCTGTAAGGATGAGGTGGTTGACAAATGTCGTCTTTCCGCTACCCGATCCGCCGGAGAGGACAGTTACCTCTCCAAGAATCATCCCCATCGTCTTCCGGTCTATGGACGGGATGCCGAACGGGATAGCCTGGGCATCCTTGAGGTCGAAGAACTTGAACTCCGATGCGGTCTTCCACTTGTGACCGCGACCGTCCTCTGGCACCGGCTTTAGGTCTTCTTGGCGAATTGGGGCGTTATATTTGCGCTTCCGGTCGAATGCCTCGTATTCCCTCCGGTCGTATGCTTGAGGGTCATAAAACAGCCTAAAATCACGCCAATGGTATTGCTGGCAGGAAGCGTGGAGGCACTTGAAAGCGAACGCCCCATTGTCAAGCGCGAAGATGGCCGCATCCGGCGCCTTGTGGTTGTTGTTGAACGGACACTCCTTGAGGATGTATTTCGTTCCTCCGGAGAACCTGACAACCTTGACCACCTCGATGTTGTGTTCCTGGAGGAAAGCGTCGAGGTCGAAGCGCTCGGTGTTGTAGTTGTTGTACTGGCTGGGCCTCTCCGGTTCCGGTAGCATCGCGGCGACCTTCTGGATGTAGGCGATGTTCGTTTCCTTGTACTCGCTTGGAACCTTGAGTATCTTGGAAATCCGCTGCGGCCTGTCATGTGTGTTGGCGCCCTTGCTTGAGGTCGTGCCGATCAGTTTGGCGATGCGGGCGGCATTGAAGACCGAGGTGTCCACCATCGCGCCGCCGTCCTCGTTGTCCGAGAAGAGCATATCGAGCGCCTGGAGGAACTTCTTGATAGTCTCGTTCACCTCCGGCGAGTTGGCGAGGAAGACCTTGTAGAGCAGATGGTATCCGTTTGCGGAGTCGGCAACCACCGGCTTCTCGAATCCCTGCTCGTCAAGGAACTTGTAAATCTCCAGCGCTTTCTTGTGCGACGCCTCCTTCTCGCTGTCGCTCGCATTCGTGCCGCTCGTGCGCTTGGGGTCGATGTCGATCAGGAGCGTGGTGCGGTAGTCGATGTCGTTGTCCGAAGTGGTCTCTTTCGGCTTCTGGATGATGCAATCGTGCTGCATCCGTCCATAGCAGGATTCCTTGACCGCGTTGATGGTCGCGTAGATTCCATAGCCATCAAAACTGCGGATGTCACGAAGGACCGCCTCAACATCGGTGTAGTATCCGGAGAATGTCTTCCCATTCCCCAAGATTCGTATTTCCGTCAGCGGGTTGTCAGCCTTGAACAGCGACCACCAACATCGAATTGTCATTTCGTCAATCATACATCCTGGGGTCTTCGGATTCTTTTCTGGTCAAATAGCGATAGTTCCTGCTGGGCTGGTGTCACAATGGTAGGTGTTTCTGAGTAGTCCGGCAGATTGTTGAGGAAAGTGGAGAACATCTTGGTATATGCTCCGTGGTTCTCGGAGAGATACTGATTGATCGTGTTCGTCAACTCTTCCTCAGTATGAGAGTCAAGAAGTCTTGAGAGTTTATCCTTGTCCTTACCTGATTTCAGGGAAACCCGGTTGCCGTCGGCGCGGACGACAGAAGCGGGGTACATGGCATAAAGCCGTAGGACGGCATCGGATTTTTCTTTAGATACTTTAGTATCTTTCTTTCTTGTATTATTTATTTTATTTATTTCTTTAGTAATGTCTTCGTCTGCGTTACCTTTTGCGTTACTTTCTGCGTTACTTTCTGCGTTTGAGTTCGGCTGGTACTTGTCGTAGTTAACGATTGATATTATGGAAGTTACATTGCTTTTTCTGCGTATCACTTTGCCACACCTTTCGAGGGTATCAAGTGCGTGTGTGGTTGCGTTTACACTCCAGCACCAGCGCTCTGAAAGAATCCTGACGGAAGTGGCGAGTTCACCGCGATTCAGATGGATGATTTGTCCCTTGATGTTGACATCTCGATCCTTGTATTCGGCGAGCTGAATCAAGTCGATGAAAGCAAATGTTTCGTTCGCTTTACCGGGCTTGAAAGTCTTGTCCGTAAACAGGTCTCTCGGTATGGTGATATATCCAGCCATTAGTCTTGGTGATAAAACACTTGCGCCCCTTCATCTTCTCTTTTTCAAGAGGTAGCGCGTAAGACGAAGAGGCGCAAGCCAAATATGATGTATGACACAAATTGGCGGGTTTGCACTATGTCCGTCCTTCGCGCTACTTAAAGGAACATAACAAAGATGCAAAACCATTTAATTCCGAGAAACAAAAAGTTTCACTTGGAAAAACTATTCCAGCCCATAGTGCTGGCGAAGCGCGGACTCAAGGCCCTCGCTCCATCCGTGGGCGGAGTTGCAGACCCAGATTTTCCTGTTGAGAGCATCGGCGAAGCCCCTCTTGTCAAGCGGCTCGTAGTACACCCCGAACTTGTAACCGTCATCGTTGCGCATCTGGTGCGGAACGAGCCTCGGACGGAACTTGTTGAAGTAGATGTTCTCGATGACATAACTCTCGTGAATCAGGTCGTAGTCCTGGATGATGGACGCGAGTTTATCGAACTTGTAGTAGAGGGGGAGGTGAGTGACCCAGTTGACGACGCCGAGACCTTCGCGGTCGCAGAGGTGGCGTGTCTTGACAAGGTTGCGCCTCCAGGGGTTCGGATGAAGCTCTCCCTTCCACGGCATCTCGGCATCCTGGAACTTCGGCTGCTTCACATCGGCGATGGTGAAGTCGTTGACCGCATAGCAGTCATCGGACGCCCAGATGCAGCCGTCATAGGCGCCGGAGAAAGCGTTGATCACCTCCCGCATCTTGTTTGCGATGTCGAGGTGAGGGCGGTACTGGCCGTCAACCTCCGGCAAGCGGTCAACCTTGAGTACGGTGTCGATGTTCTGGATGCCGGGATCGTCACCGACAACCACGATGCGGCACTTGCTCTTGAAGTGCTTCCGCCAACCCTCGACGGCGAGGCGGATTTCAGACCCCTGCGCGTCTTCCGAGACAAAGGGGATCACTACGAGAATTTCCTTTTTCATCAGTAGTTGGATAGATATTGTTCAAAGACTTCCTGGGTGATGTTGATGCGCGTCTGGAGGATGCTCCAGATAACATCTTTCACCCTTTCGTAGCAATCGTTGAACTCCGCCTCGTCCATAGAGGCGAAGGACATTGATTTCGGAATCTCCACGAACTCCTTGAGCCGAGGAGAGTAGTAGGTGTCGTAGAACCCCGCAGCAACGAGAAGGTAGGCGCGGAATCCTTCGAGAGAGCGGAAACCGCCTTGGGTCTTCTCCGGAAGGAGCGCCCAGGCGGTGTTAAGCATCGACCAGAATTTCCGGTGGAATTGGATGTTCCGCGCCACCTTGATCTCCGCCATATAGACTTGTCCGGCCCGGAGTTTCTTCTTTTCATCGAAGTCGGACTCGTAGAGCGGGACAAGCCCCACGGCGGTGTTTTGCAAGAGGAGTTTCATCAGAACGGTAGGTCGTCAGTCTGACCTGTTTGTGCGACGGGCGGCTGCGGTGCGGGCGGCGCCTGCTGATACTGCGGCTGCGGAGCCGGGGCAGGAGCAGGAGCGGCGGGTTGCACGGGCTGTTGGTATGTCGGTGCAGGCGGCGCTACCGGGGCTTGCGCATAGACCGGGCCAGCGGGCTGCTGGTAGGACGGGGCGGGTGCTGCTGCTTGAGGACGAGGACCGCAAAGACGGAGGACATCGGCGCGGATTTTCTTCTTCTCGTGCGTGACGCCCTGGTTGTCGGTCCATCTGTCGGTCTTGATCCGGCCTTCGACCAAGACGCTCGCGCCCTTCGTCAAGTAGGGAGTTACGCCGGACATGTTCCAGATTTCGACATCGTGGAACTCGGTTTCCTCGGCGATAGAACCGTCGTTTTTCTTGTATTTCTCGGACGTGGCCACGCCTATCAGCGCGACCTGGTTCTGGCCAACCTGACGGACCTCTGCGTTCTTGGTCAAGTTGCCTTGAATGATGACTTTTTGGTAGCTCATATTATTCTGTTGGTTTGAAAGACAATGAAGCGGCCACCTCTACTTGTTTAGTGACCTTCTCGAATACAGCCGGGTAGAGCTTCTGCAACTTGGCAGAGTCCACGCGGTTCTGTGTGTATGATTTCTTGCGCTTGAAGACTCCTCCCGGAGCCGCCATCTCGTCAAGGTCGTTGTCGGCCATATAAGCCAACATCCGTTCGTCGTAGAACTTCAATCCCGCCTCGATCTCCTTGATCTTCGCCTTGAGCGCGGCGATTTCGTTCGCCTTGGAGATGTAGGTGGCCAACTCGTCTTCCTTGAGTACGAGGGAGGCGTCCGGAATATCGTTCTCGTCGATGTAGATAAGGCCGTTCCGTTCCGCTTCTATGAGCGCGGCAACCTCCTCTGCCGAGACGGGTTCGATCGGGATCAGGCCCTTGATCTTGCGGGTCTTCTTGTCGATCCACATGCAGAAGCATCCCTCTACCTCTTTGTCTGGATTCAACCGTTCAAAGTAGACTTTGTAGATGCCAAGTTGCCATTGGAGCGCACGGCGGTGAAGGTCGAGCGTTGTCTTGATGTCAACGAGAACCGCCTTGCCGTTTCGGTTCTCGTAAACCTTGTCGATGGCGGAGGCAATCGTCTCGTAGTCGGTAATCGGGTACTCGCTCTCGACGGATTTAAGACCATTGGCGAGACAGAGGTCACGATACTCATCAATGAGTTCGGATGCGAAGATCGCCTCTCCGCTATCGTAGTCCTCGATCTCCTTGTGGATGGCCGTCCCCTCCTCTGCCGCCTTTTTCAAGATAGACGCAGGGATGTTCCCATAGTCGGCGCCCAAGTTGTGCTTCCGCATCAACTCGGTAACGCCCATCAGTAGGACATCGCCATCCAGGAGATATGAGTGGGATATGGGGTCAAAGAAGACCCGATCGTCATGATGCAGTTCCATTGAGCAATTCCTTTTTGCGTTTGTTGAATGCAAGGAGTACGGCCTTGTTTCCCTTGAGCTGTTCGCCGTACTTTTGCCATGCTGCATCAAGTTCGGCGACGGAATTGAGCGACTTGAAATAGGATTCCCAATTCATATCGTTCAGCTCTTGTTCCGGCGTCTTGACGGCATCAACATCATCTTCGTCGGTGGCGATGTGGAATTGCTTCATGATCACATAGCGCTCGGCATAAGTGACTGCACTACCTAAAGACTTGTCAAAGGAGTTCATGCCGCTACTGGCCCACTCGATTGGGAGTTTTTCGCCGGACTCAACATCGACCCAGGTAAAGAGCATTTTCACAGCACAGAACATCTCTGTCTTCTGGCCGTTGCGCGTGTTGTACTCTTGCCGGGTGTAGGTCGCTTCCTTAATCTCGGAAAGAAGAAGGAGGCCGAGGTCGTCCATAATGGGGCGCACGATGCCGAGAAGTTTATTCCCGGTCACATATTGGTATTTGTTCTGGTCGGCAGAGCCGTCCTTGCTAAGACCAATAATGCGCGTCTGGACTTCAAGGAGTTTAGAATAGATTGACATACTCTTGAGTATTAAAAAACAGACCGGGGAAAGGTGAATACCACGAAGACAAAAGCAAGGGCGAGGACGAAGACCTCCGCTCCCGTCAAAGTCAAAGGTAAAGTCAGAAAATGAATCTTTGGGAGCAGAGCCATTGTTGTAAGTTGCGGAGTCGGACCGCGTCTCAAGAACCAAATTCTTGCGAGCTTACCAGTTGCTCTATTGCTTTTGGCTATGGGCAGTGACGCGCCCATAGATTGGATTTAAGTCACCTATTTTGTATTCACCCTCCCCGTTGGTCTGGGTTTCGGGACAGGCCCTCAGCCCCAGATTATCTGTTTACTGCGTCGTAAAGGTCCCGATACTGATTGGGGATAATGATTTTCAGAGCCTCGATCTCCTTGCGGCGGTCGATTCTCGTCTGCTTGTCGGAGAGATGGATTTCTACAACCATCCGGTTGTACTCGTCCATCATCTTGTCGTACTTTTCCTGTTGCTCGCGGTTATCATCAAGCCGCTGCTGCTCGTCACTCTTGACGGTTTCCTCAATCTCGTGGTTGAGGCCGTTGAGTTGGGCTTCTGATTTCCGGTGTTCGGCCTGGAGGTCAGCGATGATGTCGTCGATCTCGTTGATCGTCATCGCATTCTCGCGGTGGATGAATACGGTTTCACGCCCAGTGTTAGCAACCTTGTCCGGCTCGGTGAAAGCATCGAAGGCGCGGAGGCGCTGGTTGTGAAGATGGCCGCCGGGGTGGATGTACTCGCCGTAGGTCGCGGCGCGGGCCTGCGTTGCGAGGTAGGTCACGCGGTCGCCGATGCTCATCTTCTCGAAGACCATATCTACCGTGACGGGTCGCTTCGGAACCGGAGGTGGAGGCGGTCCAGGGAGTTCGGTTGAGAATGCCTCAATCTCGTCCGTAAGGAGCTTCTTGCACTTGATTGCTTCACGCAGGAAAGCAATGAAGCCCTTGCATCTTGCAATCTCGTCCAGGTTGCTTTTGAATGTCTGGCTGTCCATCGTGAACTCCTTCTTGCAGAGGTGCTTTTCGGTGCTGCCGATGATCTGCATCGTCTCGGTAGTGAAGTTCACGGAATTAAGTGTGTTCTCGATCGACTCATACCGCATTTTCAGCATATTTGCGATATGGTTCGCAGAGGTGGCGGTCAGGCCGCTCTCCCCGAAGAATCCCTCCGGGATGGGTGAAAAGTTAGTGATCATATTTGTTTTCCGTTAATGTATTTCAGAAGATTGCCGTCCACGACATACCAATTCTCCTCGGACTTGCCGTAGGGTGCGAATTGCGGGTAGAGGTCTGGGGCTTTTGTGTAAAGACGGCGCTTGTGCTGGTCGCAGAAGTCTTTGGTGAGGAAAGAAGGGCGATAAGGAAATGCGTATGCGTTTTCTTGCTGCGCCGCATCCTCGTCGCCGATCTCGTAATACTGCAAGCAAAGTGTATAGCTCGAAAGCCAATCCCAATGCTTCTCGTACATCTTGACGACAGGATGATTGAACCATCCGTCCTTCCGTCCGGTGATGGCATCAAGAATCTGTCTGCACTCGATGATCTGCTTGCGGAGGCGCCGCTTGTCGAGGCACTTCGCCACATCAATCGGCGACGGGAATGGTACAAAGACTTGCATTGTGATAGTGTTAAAGTATTCCTGCTTGCCATTCGTCTCGATGACGCTTGCGGCTTTGTATGAACTCTATCTCTACCTTTCCGGCTTCCGTTTCGGCGCTATTCGTGTCAATATCCTCCCACCTTGTGTCCTTGGCGCGATTGATTGCTTCCTTGTCCTTTTCTGTCAATAGCTTCTCTCTCTCCCACCAAGGAAGGCTTCGGATTTCTTGGTCGCTCATATATTCTGCGAGATTTTGTCGCGCAGAGCCACGGCGATAAGGAAAGGCGCGGCGAGGCAAGACGCGAGGTTGTAGATGTACTGCCACCCTCGGTTGATTCCGAGTTCGCAGAGAAAGTCGGTGACAATCCCGATTCCGAGAATCACCACAAGCGCCCAAGCGAGGGCGCTGATCCATTTCCTTTTCATATAGAGTGTTATTGATTACGAGAGAAAGGGGCGGCGTATAAGAACAAAGAAACTATCCGATTCTGGCCACATCAAGAAGCCGCCCCCGCCGTTTCACAACGGCTATATGTAGTAGGTTGTAAGTGGTTTCTCTTGTTTCCAAGCATCATATCCCGGCGGAGGCACCCGCAACTCAAGGTCGCGCCCCGGCGCAGGTTGATGCCGAGTGCCGTGAACTCCTGGCCGCAGTCGCATCTGACTCGCCAGGTTGTCATCCGGTTGTCGGTGAGATCATCCTGGCAGATGACGGTAAGGCGACCGAAGCGCCTGCCAGTAAGGTCTATATAGTTCTTAGAGTGTTTCATAATAGAAAGCCCCGCTCAGGCGGCACGGGAGAGAAAAAGATAACCTATGGAGATGAGAAGAAGCCTGGTGGCGCATTACTGCGCATTTATCTTCTGTAATTCACTTTCCGGTATTCCGATTACTCCTCCACGAACCGCTTTCTTGATCCTTCCCTGGGCGATGTAGCGCGAGATGGTTTGCGGCGATTTGCCAATCATCTTTGCGAACTCGCGGCACGAGAAGACACGCTCGGTCTTCTTCTGCGTGAGAGCATCAGCCAGGCGGTTGTTGGATTCTATGAGTTTTGAGATAAGCGCTCGGTCCGAAGGAGAAAGGCTAATCGTTTCCATATTCCTCAACATTGATTGTCACGGAGAGTTTCGCCTTATCGACATGGAAAGTGTATCTGCGCCCCTTCCTGTCGGAATTGAGAGAGTACGCGATAGCCTTGCAGGACCGGATCGCGTCAACGGAAGGGAAGGGGAGAATGTGCTTTCCCGGCGTCAGTTCCTTGAGCATGTCGGTCCAGCGGGACTGGGACATAAATTCGTTGATCTTCTTAATATCCATCTTTAGTTTCGTGTTTGAAGTTGGTCGTCCTCCGCATTCTTGCATCCCAGGCTTGGAACTGGGCATCGGTGCGTTACGGACTTTTGATTTGGATGGTAGGGTAATGCCGTGCATCCCCGTGCGCCGATTTCTCCCGGCTTTCACCGCAGCTTCCTCCGCTGCCGCGCTCGCACCTCCGAACTCTCTTTCATCTCCTCAACCCGGAAAGTTTCCTCGGCTGATGCGTTTTTTAGTGACCCGCGCTTGGGCTTAGTCCACCAAATACTCGGATGGACGGGAGGGACAATGGAATGTTACTTATTGGGTGATTTGTAAATGTGAAGAGAACTCGCTATCTTTGCCGCCGAAAACACTCGCTATAATGTTTTTATAGGGCAAGACTCTTTTTGTGGGAGTATCCTTTCACTTTTGTCAATCGACTCGGTTAGTTATCCTTGTCCGATTGCAAAGTTGGGGAATATTCCCGAAATATGCAAGAAAAACTTGGGAAATTTCACAAAAATTTTTGCCCCTTTTTGTAACTTATTGTACCTCAAGAATTTGTGTTATGGATAGGGACATCAGAAAACGGATCGCTATGGCGATTGACACCCTCTGCGGAGGGAATAAGTCTGAGTTCTGCCGCCATATAGGGCGAAAAGCGGATGCCGTGAAGGATATTGTCGGGGGTAAGGGTACTGCTCCGGGATTCGACCTTATATATGATATTCTTGCTTCCGACTTGGGAATTTCCCCAACCTGGCTCATCCTCGGAGACGGCGATATGGTAACAAAGCCGAAATCCGAGGAGTTGACGCCAGCGGCGCCTCCACAAACAATCATTATCGGTAACTTGGAAGAACTCGCAAAAATATTGAAGAAATGAAATCGGCGGATAGAATCAACTACATCATAGAAACGCTTTGCGACGGCACCGCCCAGGTGTTCAGCGACAAGACATCCATCGGCAAGTCCCAGGTGTCTCTGCTCCGGTCTGGAAAGCTCGGCCCGGACATCGGCCCTTATGCGGAGCGGATCGCCAGGGCGTTCCCTGAGTTGAACTGCCGTTGGCTTCTTACTGGAGAGGGGAAACCGCTCGGAGAGTCCGGAAACGCGATCGTTGGTCTTCTCAAGGAACTGAGAGAGATCGAGCATAAGGTCGAGCGGATAGCAAAAGAAAAGTCCCGCATCACTGCGGGGCTTCGAGACAAGGAATAATTATTTGGATGGGTGCAGTTCGCACCATATCTTTCTCGTTCCGTGGATGCCGTCCTTGTCGGACAGGTAGTTGACCGAGAGATCGCTTACCTTTTCTGCGAGGTCTTCCGCGCTGATTCCCGGCCACCACTTCTCAATCAGGACACGGTGTTTCGCCATCATCATCTGCATGGTGACATAGAAGTCCCACGCATTGTATTCTGACGGAATCTGATCCTTTACGGACTCATAGACCTCCTCCAGCTCCGGAATCGTCCAGAACGGCGCGTATCGCTTTGCGCCGTCATTATCTATGTAGTACATCTTTACCACCTCGTTGGTGGCGTGGTCTTCGTCGAAGTGTCCGCCGGAGAGCATGCCGAATAGTTTTGCATAGAGGGCTTCCTTGTCCTTGGCGGACATGCTTTCCTCAACAGCATCGGACACGATCTTCACGGTGTCCCACATCATCCCTTCGCCCTGGCCTTTGCCGAGGCGCTTGGTCATTTCATAGAGTGTTTCCATTCTTTCTACTTGTGATTCCTCCGCACCTCGGACATGCTGGGATGACTCGCACCGGCCTTTGCGTTGTTGCGTTTCTTGCCGGGTTTGGTCTTTGCGGCCTCGGTGTCGGATATTTGTTTATAAAGTTCATTGTACTTCTTGTTTAGCATTGATAGGCCGAGGTCGGCCCACATAGCAACATAAGAAAAAAGGAAGGAGGCGCAAACTGCGGTTATTAGTTCACATCCGCTTATGAGCAGGAGGAGGAGCGTTGACCAGAAGCATAGGCATTTCGGGCAGGAGAGGAACTTGGATTGTATGCCAATCCTCCTCTGCACCTCATCGGATAGGCCCATGCTTATGAACAGGACGCATCCGATGACGAGAAATGCGGCCTCCCTCCACATAGTTTAAGCGGTCGCCAGGTTGAACGAGCCAACGAGAGAGACGGCATTGGTGATGTTGCAGCAGTCGCGCATGTTCGTGGGCGATGCGATTACGGTCCCGGCGGTGATGGTGGGCGCCGTGGCCGATCCGCAAGGTACGCTGACGGTCGCATAGATGTTGTCGGTCTTCGGACACGCGCACTCGCAGCCGCACTGGTACTGACCATTGCGGTACGGCATGTAGGTCACATTGCCGGTGATCAGGATGTCGATGACATAGGCATCGTTTCCTACGGACTGCGGAGCGCCGAGGGCGGTGTACTTGAGGTCGCCCGAAATCGGGTAAGCCCCGTTCGCGCAGACCTTGCGGTTGCCGCAGAGGTAATGAGTGAGGTCCACCACATAGGTGGCATCGGTGGCGGTAGCGCCGGGGGCAGGGATGCAAGTGTTCACATAGGTCTGCCCATTGTTGTAACAAGCCATTGTTATGAAAGATTAGATTGTTTTTGAGGACCCCCTATTCTCTGCACCGGGGTCTTTCTGTGCTTCATCTTCTTTCTTCAAGGGGTTGATGATGTCTGCCTGGCCGAACTTGGCCATCGCGTTCTCGATTCTGTCAAGCCGCTCGATGATGCCCGGCAAGAAGGTCATGATGGCGTGACCGTGCTGGGCCGCGCAATACACCTGTTGTTGGAACGAGCATTTGAGGCAATCGCCCGTACATCTTTTTTCTTCCATCCTATTTAAAATAATTGGTTACGAAATAGTTTCCTTTCCACCGCTCAACGGCGGCAGCGATTTTGTCTGCGGTGACGGCTATTCCTTTCTCCGCCATAGCTGACACAAAGCCCTTGACGGCTGCTGATGCCCGGTCTGCCTCCTCCTGGGAGTTGGCATACACATTGAACTTCATCTCGAACCCGCTCATAGGCTACCCGTTTATCGGTGGAAGCGGGGAAGCCGGTGCCGGAGCGCCTTTTCTTCCGCGAAGAATACCGCGAACGAAGTCCAGCCCTTGCGTGAGCATATCTTGGTTCTCACGAAGCCACCCAAAGATGCCGTTCGCCTGGTCGCCGAAGTTTTGGATGAAAGACCGGGACTCCGGCTCAACATCCGGCAACGCATCCTCCATCCCTTTGACGAGGAAATCGTACATCTTCTCCGCCTTTGCTACATCGAAACGCGAGAGGTATAGGGCCTGTTGCTTGAGTGCGGCCTTGCTTGTAGGTTTGATCATTGAAGCCATCTCGGATAGCCGTTTGTTTTTGTTGAACATTTATCCCGAATTTTATTATCTTTGTATCGGGGAATAGGTAGGAGTAATTAACCTACTGACAAGAGTTTCAAGACCTCTTTCCCCTTCTATTATAGTCTTGAATCGCATAAAACTTGAGGCATTATGACAAATCAAGAGTTTATCGAGTCTATTAGGCTCGAAGGAGAAGAGTGGAGAGATGTTGTCGGGTGGGAGGGATATTACATGGTATCGTCTTTTGGACGAGTCGCCACGATGTACCGAGAGTATGTTAGAAGTGATGGTGTTCTTCACCACACCGAACAAAAACTCATAAGAGGGGATGTCGTCCATTACACAAACACCGTCCGATATAACATCTTCACCTTTAGGAAGGGTGGTAAACGCTATCACATGGCCGGTCATCGTCTTGTTGCAATGGCGTTCATTCCTAACCCGGATGGTTATCCAAATGTTGATCACATTGACACGAACGGACTCAATAATCGTGTTGAGAATTTGAGGTGGTGTACGCAAGCGATGAACCTATCAAATCCAATATCAAAGCGGCGATCTCTACTTGCAAGCTCTGCTCGTATTGGTGTGCCAAATGTACCTCTGGAAAAGAAGGTGGCGCAGATTAAGTGTGGACGCCTTGTTCGTATCTTCGTGTCGTTGGCGGAGTGCGAAAGATTCGGATTCCACCATTCTGCGGTAAGCCGTTGTTGTAGCGGAAAAAAACCACAATACAAAGGTTACTCGTGGATGTATCTACCCGACTACGAAAAATCTTGTCAATAAGTCAAAGAACTAATCATAAGAGGGGGCGGGGTTGCGCGCCCCCTCGAATGGATTACTCGCCGCAACCGGGGCAGCCACACGCCGTCGCATCGCGCCAGATAGCCACCTTTTGCGGGCACTGCTGCATGTTGCCAAGCACAGCCTGATTGAAGAGGGTGTTCTGGACGCTTTGGACAGCAGAAAGTTCCGCTGCCTGTTGAGCGGTTAAAGTGCCCTGCTGGCTTCCACTAACACTATCGTTAATCGTGTTGGTGATAGTGTAACCCTGCGCGACGCGCTCTGCCCGCTCGTTGGCCAGGAGGCTGGTCAGCGTAGCAAGCTGCTGGTCGTTCGCGTTGAACTGCGCGTTGGCAAGATCGCGGACGCCGTTTGCCTTTGCGTTGGAGAAGATAGGGGCGAAAATCCACGCACCGATGCCGAGGGCGGCACCAACGGTGCCAAGGACGAGACCGGCCACTGCCGTACCGGAGGGACGACGGGACGACATTTCCGACACCTTGAAGCTCTCATAGGGAGAGAGACCCCAATGGTTCATCATTTCATCAGCCATTGCTTGAATAAGATTAAAAGTGAAACAAAATACCAACGGCTCAAAGCGAGCCGCTGGTACAAAGTTCACTATCTGCCCTCTGGCGATGAATGGATGGTCGGAAAAATCCTAACCTCTTGGTTGTTCGCCTCCTATGCGCCAACCTTTCGGGGCAATCCGGATGAATTTAGAGAACGAGTATAAGACCACATTCCTTCTTGGCTTCCCGGTGTATCTGCGCTTTATCACTCCGTTGACGGCATCCTTGGACTTGCCGAAGAAGTCTGCGATTTCATCCACCGTGCCGAGCGCACCGCCGGAAGACTCGATGGCGTTTAGGACCGCCATCTGCTGCTCCCTGGTGCAATCGCCACGCTTGATTTTCTTAATCCAGAATCTTAGCGTTGCTATGAGTATCTTATCGACCAAATCTTCCATTTTCGGTGAAGAATACCTTGTAAATGGCAACCATAAAGATCGCCGTTGTTAGTATGAGCGTAATGGTGATAACAATCCAGGCTCCGTGTTCAAAGTGGTAGATGTATGTGTCGAATAGGTCAACCGACTGTGGTAGTAGCGGGAGTGCGCAGGCAACACGATGCCATCCGCACATCATGAGCATACGCGAATAGACAAGGTGCGCAAGCACCACAATCGGAGATACGAAAAACACATAGTCTATGACATCCAGCCAGGCGCCGGAGCAGAAAGAGTACACCGTGAAGAGGACGAGAAACAAGGCCGTGTAGATGAACGGGAACACTTGCACGGCCATTGTTATCCTCCGAAGAATCAGTATGAGCCTACTTCTTCCCTGTGGACCGTTTGGCTGCGGTGAGTTCGACGATTCTCGGTCTGGGGCCGATGTGCGGAGGTTTGATTCGTGCTGCGGAGTTTCCCTTGATTGCATAGGTTGTGGTTTTTGCTTTTCCCATGATAGAAGTAGTTTAGAGAGTTATTATTCGTCAAGATGTTCGATCCTGACCTTGATGTATTCTTTTCCTTTCTTGACAATCACCTTTTTGATGTGCGCCTCGTGGATCAGTTTGTCGTTGAAGCCATATTTCTTTTGAAGGATGTCGCCAAGCGGCTTGCAGGGGTTGTCATAGTCCGCGAGCGGATTACTGAACCCAAATTCATAGTAAATACGAAATGGCGGTTCCGGTAGTTTCCTTTGTGGGAGAAGCCAAAGCATCTTGCGCTCATAGGTCTTATACTCGTTCGTCTTGAAGCGCCTACCTTGCCAGGCATCGTTGACGGAAAGCGGCTTTGTTTCAATGAAGATTTCGTCCATGATCTCTTGTTACCGTGCATAGTGTTGTTAGTCTTCGTGGTGATATTCCGGCCAGCACATACACCGAGGGTGTGATTCCCAGAATGGGACCGAGATGGGGATTGGTTTGCCGCACTCCGAGTCGCATTGCGGGCAGAGGAATCCGCTACCGCGACGGCGGATGTAGTAAGACGCACCGCCCTCCTCCTCGGCTTTCCATTCTGCATAGCGCACCGTGCTGATGATTGCGTCCTGGCCGATGAGCGTAATCTGCGCGATGAGGTCTTTCTGATAGCCGCGACCCCACTTGAGCAGTCCCTGCGGAAGTTCTTTCCAGGCAGGGGAGAGATAAGGGTTTCGGATGTAGCGCAGTACGCTTATCTTGAGATAGCTCTGCGTCATCCCCTTTACGAAAGCGAGCGCGATCCATATTTCAAGGAGTTCCTTGAGGAAAGAGCCTTGCTGATCGAATCGCGTAACGATGTCCTCGTCAGTATGTGCATCTGCCACCTCCCAGGCATCATCGCCGCCGTCCCATCCGGAATCGCGGATGAGATTCATCGCGCGGTTTTTGGCCCTTTCTGCTGCGTTGTCGGACAGGTCTCGTAGAATCCTGTTCGCTTCATCATTGAGTTCCGGGACGGCATCCCAGAGGAAGTTGGCGCCGAGATATGAGTAACGGAAAGCAAGCGCGATGAGGGCGACGACCGCCTTGTCGAAGAGGTCGTTTGCGTCTTTCTTATAGGCCGCCGCTTGGTCGGTGAGCTGCTTGTTCGTCATTACTTGTTACGAGAATCTGCAACGGGGTTCTTCCTCTGCTGGCTCGCCTGCGCCTGCTGCTGGGCAACGAGTTCGTCGTGTGCCTCCTGGGTGATGCGGTTTATCTCGTCCGGCGAGGAGTATCCGATGTTGTAGGCAAGCTCCGTGGCGGTCTTGCGGGACATACATCCGCAGGCGACGAGCATCTGGATCGCTGAAATGACATCGTTCTCGGAGAGGAAGATGAACGGGTCGAGGTAGGTCTTGATCTTGAACCCCTCGGCCTGGCTCGTCTTGCCCCTTTCGGTGAAGTAGGCATGCTTGAAGAGCGCCGCGATCTGGTTGATGAACGGCTGGAAATCCAGGGAATCGGAGAGCGCTTTGACATAGGAGTCGGCGAAGAGCATCTTCACGGTGCGGGAAGACATATCCGCACCGGACTTGATTTCCGGCGTTTCAACCGCAAACGAGCAGCGCATGATGTTCTTCTCCATGATGGCGAGCTGCGCCGCGAATGCGCCGTCCGCACCCTGGGCGGGTTCCAGGAATCCAACCTTTGCGTTGGGGTCGGGGGAGTCGATGCGGTTCGGTGTGCCGTCGGTGTTGGTTAGGACTTCCAACTCGCCGCCGAGGGTGTAGAGGATACGAAGCGCATAGGCCGCATTGTTCTCGGAGAACTGCGAGATGGCAAGTTCGTAACCCTCGATGAGACTCTGGGAGAAAGACCACACGGCGCCGTCGTCCTGACGGAAATATGCGACCGGGATCATCGGGAATCCGTGCTTCTCGATCTTGCCCTCAAGAACCCAAGACCCGTCGTTTCCCTGCTTGTAGGTTGCGAATGATGTCTTGTCAATGACATCAAGATATATCGCGGATTCCCCATCCCAATCCTCTTGCTTGTATGCTCTGCCCAGCAGCGTCATTTCTCCGGTGAGCGTGTCATAGTGAGGGTAGAGGACATCGCCGTCCGAGTATGAGAACACGCGCCACTTCACCTTCTGTTCCTCCATAAAGACATAGACGGCAGCATCTCCCGACTTGAACACCGCCTCGATTGCCTTGTCGATGGCCACCTCCATATCCTTGTCCTCCCAACCCTCGCGGAAGAAGGAGAGAGTGTCGATCATCTTCTGGTTCGTGGCATTGGAAATGAGCCGCATTCCGACATTGTTGCCGAGCAGCGATTCTTTCCTCTTGATGAGGATGCGGTTCTGGAATCCGATGGAGATGCGAGAACGGACCTTGGCCTGGTATGCCCCGGACTTCTTGTTCAGGAACATCGTATTCGGATAGTATAAGATGCTGTTGATGGAATGCGAGGACGGGTAGAACTCGCGCAGGAAGTCTGCCTGGGATTTCATCTCGAAATTCAGCACATCGGTAGGGAGCGTAATGGTCTGCCCCGGCTTGACGAGATTCTTCCCAATGGAGGATTTTTCGCTGGGGATGATGAAAGAGAACGGCTTCTTCTTAACGATTTGGTCGGGTTTCATCGTCTCGATGGATGGTGTAAGTCTCATATCGTTGTATTTTTGGCGGTTAACTATTAAAACAGCCCCAGTCGCCGCGCCTAATCTTCTTCGCGGTCTTGGCGGCATCAGCGCGGTCAACGCAGTAGATCAGCGACTCAATGAAGTCCGGAGAGTGGCCGATAATGTTTTTCATATCGGTCTTCTTGATCAGCGAGCGCGGGTTCTCGTCCTCTTTCCACTTGAGGACGAGCCGTTCCTGCATCAGCCGGTCTTCTATCGTGAACGGAAGTTTCTTCTCGGAGAAGGTCTTCCGGAGTACGGCTTCGTCAATGGACATTTGCCCTGTCTGGAGCTTTTCTATAAGGATTCCCGCGCACTCTGACTTGCGCGTGGTGTATTGTGTCTTGTCCCTTGCCGGTGCCTTGTTGTCGAACGCGAAGCAGTTGCGCATATCCTCGGACTGCTTGACCCAGTTCCCGATGCCGTTGACATCGAAAGCGAAGTTCTCGTCCGGGATATTGTTCCGGCGCAGGAACGCCTTGATCCTCGGAATGACATCTTCGGAGGTGAGCCACCTCGCGGCATCGACATCTATGATATGCCAACCATCCATAGCCCAAAGCACGAGCCAGTCGTCGCGGAGGGCGATGTCGCCGCCGCCAACGCGCGTTCCGTTCACGAGCGGGGCGCACTGGAAGAAGTTGTGCATGTCGTTTGCGGTGACGAGGGCGCCGCTATCATCAACATCCCTCCAGACGCCCTTGATGTCGTTGATGGTCGAGCGGGAGCCGCCGGAGGAGATGCGGTTCATATACTTCGGGTCGGACACATGGAGGATGGCATTCTCGGAGTAGTCGCCGTCGATGAAGGTTAGCGAGGTAATGAAATTCTTGTACTCCTCGTCAGGGTTGTCGGTGAGGGTGCAAATCTTGTTGTGTGCATTCGGATTCTCATATACCTCCTCCGGAGTGTCGCCCCAAGCTATCTCGGTGATGTCTTCACCATAGCGGCAGAAGTACCGCAGTACGCCGGAGCGCTCCGGGATAGCCTCGTCCGTTTCCGGGTCTATCCACCAACTCACGAAATGCCGCAGGGCGTTCGACTTGCCGACCGGGTTGCAGGTGCAGATGAAACGGGAGGGGAGTCCTGTGGTGGATCGGTTGGAACCCATCAGGTCGAAGATGACATTGAGGTTTTCCTTCGTGAACTCCGCAAGCTCCTCGATCACGATGTAGGGCATCTCGGCACCACGGAATCGGTCTTTCACTTGCTTGAGGTCGGCGAGGTGTTCCATCTTCATCGTTGCGCCGTTGCCGTTGTAGAACTTCGCCTCGAATGAGGTGTCTGCGAAAGAGGCGAAACCACGGAATAGCGGCTTGCAGGACTTCCAGATACCTCGCTTTACATCAGCCTCAAGGCGGCGGAATCCGTACATGTTCACATCCGGATTGTCTGCATAGTAGAAAGAACCGATGAGGCTGACGGCGGTCTTACCTGAGCCACGCGAACCACCGCAAATCACGATGTCCGCCTGACTTGTCAAGACTTTCTCCTGGAAACCGGCCTGTGGGATGATGTTGTAGAGGCGCTTACCTTTCCGCTTGAGGTCAAGATTCTCCATCCTGATCTTCTCGGCATACTCGTAAGTATAGACCTCCATCCCATATTCAAGGAACACGGGATCAAAGATGTTCGCTTCGGTATGAGGTTGCACCGTCATTTGCGGCAAAAATGCAAAAATGTTATTTTAAGTGAAACTTTTTGTTGCACTTGAAACAACCTCTTTTTATTTTTGCCCGTGTGGAAGGAGAAAAGAATACAGAAAAGCGCTACTGCCGATATTGCGGCAGTCGGCTAATGGTTGATGTGAAAGCCTTGCACGGCAAGGTGACGCTTGAGGTTAAATGCACCAAGTGCAAGCGCCAGAACATCATCGAAGAAGAAAATAGTTAGCGTACCATAGCGTACCATAGCGGCTATCAGCGTTCCTGCGCGAACCATCGGCCCGGAGTACAAGTCCAGATACGGATTTGCGCTTCGGGCTTTTTGTATAACCCAAATACGATCATTGAAATGAAAGAAAAAATCATTGCAGAACTCAAAACTGCTTACGCGAAGCTGGGGTTGAGTGATGAGGCTTTTGACGGGGTCGCCTCTCTGCTGGAGAAAACTGTCACCGAGGAATCCGAGATTGCAACTGCTGTAAGCGGGGACAATGTTAAGAACCTCCTCAAAACCATTCAGGGCCAGGTCGATTCGTGGAAGAACAAGTACCACGATAAGGCCAAGGAACTGAACAGCTACAAGGAGAAGCACCCGGACACCGATCCGGGGAAGACCGATCCTGACACCAAGGCTGACGACGACGAACCCGCGTGGGCGAAGCGGTTACGCGAACAGAACGAGGCGATTGCAGCGCGTTTCGAGGCGGAAGACAACGCCAAGAAAGCAGCGGCGAACCTCCAGGCTGTTGAAGCGAAACTCAAAGCCGCCGGGTGTGTCAATGCCGGAATCCTCAAGGGGGTCCTCAAGGGCTTCGCGCTCGGAAAGGACGAAGATGTGGATGCTGCCGCGACGAGACTCCAGGAGGAGTACAACAACTCTTACAAGGAGATTTTCGGCGATGGCCCTCAGCCTGGGTTCGGAAGCGGAAACTTCAATCCCGACCCGAAAGCCAACATCAACAAGATGAACGACATTCTGCGTCAGGAAGGGCTTCTCCCGGCAAACGAGTAAACCCTTTTAAAAACAAACAGCAATGCCTACTTTCAGCTCATTCAACGCCTATGGCTCCGAGTCCATTGAAATCGGACAGAGCCATGTTCCCGTGTGGCTGGGTAATGTCTCTCCCGTTCCCGTGGGCGGCAACCTTGCAAGCGACTTCTTGAAGAAGGGCATCCTGATCGGTGCCGGTTCTCCAATCAAGTACGCCAACAAGGTGATCACCCCGTTCGTCGGCTGGGAGGTCGTTTCCTTCACCGGTGCTTCCGGCTCCGAGACGGTGGATACCATCGTCATCAAGCCCGCTGTTCTCGGCAATGTCACCATGCTTCCCGCCGTCGATGACAAGATCATGAAGGTCGGTTCCACCTTTGCCGCCACCGGCAAGGCCGCAGCCGTCGCCTCCATCGCTCTCATCGAAGAGGGTCAGAACGCTGGCAACTATGCCGTGACCGTCCTCCACTCTGCCACCATCGACTCCGTGAGTGCTGGCGATGTCCTCGCCCTCTCCTCCGCCGAGTCTGCTGGTTCGAGCAAGTCTCTCAAGGTGCAGCCCAATGCGTACCTCTACAACGACATCTACCTCGGCAACCTCGATGACTCAGCCGCCGCCAAGAGCGCCAAGACCATCGCCGCCACTGGTGCTGTCGTCCAGTTCCACAAGTATGGTCTGCTCGTCGATATGACCTCCAGCGCTGCTGTGAAGGCCCAGATGCAGAAGGCCGTACCGGGTGTTCTCCAGGTTGAAGTGTAATCCCGCAAAAAAGAGAAATCACTATGGATACCTATCAGATTCAATTCTATGATCTGCTCTCCCGCGCACTCGTTGGTGGGCAGACCCTTCAGGACTTCCTGGACAACACGATGGCCTTGAAGTACAACAAGCTCCAGCTCGACGGTTTCGCTTTCGACCCGTTTATGCTGGATGACTTCGCGTACACCCAGACCGTGACCGAACTCGCCATCAACCCGGTCGCTCAATACTACGATGTCGATTCCCCGGCTCTGCCCGACGGAACTCGCGGTGGTAAGGAGTACACCGGCAAGATTCCTCGTATGAAGAAGGTCGAGTTCTTCAACGAGGACAAGATTCGCAAGATGCGCAAGATCGAGCGTCGCCGTGACATCTCTGCCGAGGCGGTTCAGGCCGCTGCCTACCGTAACCTGTTCATCACCGTGGACAAGCTCATCGGTGGTCACACCAACGCCCTGACCTACCAGCGCCACCAGGCCGTCTCTGCCGGTAAGTTCACCATCTCTGCCGCGAACAACCCGAAGGGTATCAAGGATGTCACCCTTGACTACCATGTGCCTGCCGCCAACAAGACCACGCTGACCAGCACGGCCCGTTGGTGGACTTCCAGCACCCACACCACCGCGAACGAGGGTGCCGACTCCGACCCCGTGAAGGACCTCAGCGACATCGTGGCGAAGGCTCGCTACGCTGGCATCCGTGGCCACTTCGAGGTTGAGATCGACTACCTCAAGGAGTGCCTTGCCCACAGCAAGGTCCTCGCGCAGATCGGCATCTCTCTGCTGCCCGCTTCGGATTCCACCGCGCAGATCGCTTTCGCGCGTTCCCGGAATTACGATGTTCGGCTTGCCGAACTTGAGGGTCTTATCGGCGCTCCGATCAAGGCGATCGACTCGCTCGTCGCCATCGAGAGCTTCGACAAGGCGAACAAGGCGCTCGTCGCTGCCAACACCAACGCCTTCAACAAGGATGTCTGGGTGTTCGTACCGGACGGCACGATCGGCACCGTTCAGACCGTGGAGCCTATCGCCATCGCTGGCGGTGACTACTCACAGTTCTACGGCGGGAAGCTGCTCATGACCGTGGATGTGGACGCTGTGACCAAGTTCCAGGGCATCTACACCGAGATGACCTCCCTGGTCATTCCGACCATGCCGCAGTACATGTGGTATCTCTTCCCGAACGCTTAGTTCTTTGAAAACGAGTTAGTGAAAACCGACGGAAGAAATGGCAAGTATCGCAAATAACATGACGATGGTGGCTTGGCTTCGTTCCAAGTGCGACCCCTATATGGATTTCTCCGATGACTTCATCTACGCAACGCTCCTTGGTAGGGGTGTTGACGACGACGATCAGAAGGTGTCCGCAACCTCGGAGAAAACACGCGACCTGTGTCTTGCGGATTGTTATGTTGCGGCTGCCGTTTCTTCCACCAAGTCGGGAACGCAGGGAGAAGCAGATGGTGGTTGGACTCACTATGTGGCGATTAAGAATGTCATTAGCCGGGATGCTTTGATGCAGATGGCGCGTGACCTCTACGCCAAGTGGGGAGAACCGTTCACCGATCCGCGCCCGAAAATCACCATGAAATCGCTCTACTGATGTATAACCCCAGATGGCCCTATACCTTCGTCGTGGCTGGCGAGAGCCTGGACGAGAACGGCGTTCCGGTTACGGACGAGAATGGGATACCTGTTGTGTCTTCGATGACCATAAAGCAGGTCGTCTATGACGGACGCTGGAATCCCATCCGCAACGCAGCCGGGCAGTTCAAGACCAAGGATGTCACCACCGTACCCTGGGGGTATAGGACATCAACGGGGGGTATGAAGACGAGCGGTGAGGTGATTGTCGCGGATTACAAGGTTTCATGCCCGATGCTCTTGACTGACATTCCTACCGGGACGGTCCTCCTGATGACTGATGCGGTACACACCTTCCGCGTCACGGTGGTCAAGATGACCACATACAACTGGGGGACGAATCTTTGGGTGGATAATGTCAAGAACTGATGGGAAAGGAGAAAAACGAATCAACCATCAAGCGGGCATTCGCCCGCCTGCAAGAGCGTAAGGATACGATCATCCGCGAGGGTATGATCAACCTGGCGAAAGCGGGGCTTGAGTATCTGGTCGCGGTGCATAACATGCACGAAATGTTCATGGCGCACACGACCGAAACAGACACGCTTGCCTATGCCGTAGCACACGATGGTCTTATCGTCGCGTCCGGATGCCACAATGGTGGCGATGATGACCTTCCTGGTTCTGCAACGGATGCGGCCATTTCGATTCTCTCCGGCACTTCCGGCTGGGTAGCGGTGATCCTTTCAGAAATGGAGGGGTATTACCGGGTTGACTACGAGCAGGACTTCCTGTTCGATGTGTCATTCCACACCGTCGCCGAGTTCCAAACCTACTTTAAGAAGATAGACCGATGAACGATTTTGACATTACCGCCATAGAGACTCTTGTTACCGACGAGGTAAGGAAACTCAGTGTTTCCTCCAATGTCTGGAACAATCGCCCCAAGTCCACCTCTGATACCATCAACGACTTCGTTGTCGTCAAGGTGTCTGGAGGGGTTACGGACAGGTGCGCGTTTGGTGAATGCGTCATCTCCATCCGTCTCTTCGCAAGGGATGTGAAGGAGATGAAGAACAAGAAGAGGCTATCGGTTATGCAGAAGGCGGCAGAAGGTCTTCCGATTTGGATAGAACCGCTGCTCATCAAAGGCAATCCGACGATTGTAGGCGACACTCCCGACGACTTCGGTTTCCACGCTCGTATCATGAATTTCAAGGCTTACATCAAATCAAAATAACAATCCTATGCCTACTCTTACCCACGCGATGCTTGACGACCTCCACATCGGTAACGCATCCCTCTCTCTGCTCCCGTACTCCGCTTCGGGAGTGGACATCACTTCTGGGCTGGACTTCTCCCAGGCGGACCAGATTTTCACCCTTGAGGGGACCTTCAACCTTGAGAGTGACGACCCGTCCAACACGGATGTCAAGATCGACCAGCACCAGGAGGTGATCGACACCCAGATTGACAAGGGCGGCAACTGGCGCATGACGGGCAACATCCCGTCCGTCGCCGAGGCCCTGCTTGCCTACTTCTTCCCGGACGGCGCAGCCGTTGCTGCCGGAACCGCGTCTCATCCGACCGGTGTTACCGGCGCCGACGGCAATGCGTACTACACCGGCAAGGGCTTCCTCGCCACGCCGGAAACCGTCGAGGTCACGATCCTCGCCGAGTCCGAGTCCAAGAACACGGCCATCCTGTTCCCTCATGTCAAGATGATCGTGTCGAAGCCGAAGAAGGACGACAACAACAACCCGGCGTACCTCTCCTTCGTGGGGTATGTTCTTCCGAACCCCTACAAGAAGGGCGAGAACCTGGTTGGCGACTTCGCCGTCCTCAAGGCGACCAACAAACCTGGGAACGCTTAACAGCTCTCATCACAATTCCTTGTCCGGGGGCGGGGTCAAAAGCCCTGCCCCTTTTTAAATGAAAAGATATGAAGCAACCCGACCTCATAGCAAGAAAGGACTACATCGACATCGTGAAGGATGCGCCCACCGAGATTCGCATCGGCAAGCGGCGTTTTCAGATACATTGGATCAAGCCGTACACGATGGAGCGGTTGACCGAGGTGTGGCTTGAGCGCGACCTGGCATCCGCCGAGGTGCGCAAGGGCGCAGATGTCCTTAAAGACATGTGCAAGGAGCCGTATTTCGCTTTCAAGGAAGCGGCGCTGATGATTCTTAACAACGACATCAAGATTCGCCTTTTCTACGGATTCCTGTGGCGCTATCTGGCGCACAAGTACGACGAGACGCAGATTGCGCAGATAGTCAAAGCGGGTAAAAAAAAACTTCCGCTGGAGGCGCATTACAGAGTTATCGCGTTCTCGATGGATATGAGGACGGATGTGATGAAGATGACGGCGAAGGAAGCCGAGCAGTACCGAGCCGAACTGCTCTTGGCTGCGAAGCAGCTTTCGTCAAAGACTTCCCGGCCTACGGACGCCCTCGCTGGCGGCTTGGCCGATGGGAAAGGAACTTCGGGTACAGGTGCATCCTGACCTGCGCCCAGATTGAACTGATGCAGTCCGACCTGCCGCACACGCTCTACAAGAGGCCGAACCGGAAAGACGGCAAGAGCGGCGGTAGCCAGGGCGGGTTCAAGTACAACGAGAATGATCCGGCCATCCAGAAGCAACTGGAGGCCAACAAGAGAGCCGCCTTGCGCAAGGCGCACAAGAGCGGCGAATATACAACAGAACAGTTATTCCAATAATCACATAGTCTATGGCAGCGGGTACGATAGATTCATTGAACTTTGAGGTTCTTCTGGACGACAAGCAGTTTGACGCGAAGATCAAGAGCGATCTCGCCAATGCTGAGAAGTTCAACACGCAGTTGTCGAAAGTCCTTGATTTCCGTGGGAAAATCCGCGACACGAACCAGCACCTTACCGGTACGAGTTCGGCGCTTCGGACCATCTCGCAGTTGACCGGCGTTGCTTTCAGCGCCGTCGGCGTCCGTCGTTTCCTCTCCTCGCTGATCGAGATTACCGGTCAGTTCGAGGTGCAGAAGATGGCCTTGCGGAACATGGTGCAGGACATCGACAAGGCGGACAAGATATTTGAAGACCTCTACAACTTCTCCTCGAAGTCCACTTATCGGTTCTCGGAACTCGCCAAGTATGCCAAGCAGTTGGCTGCATTCAGCATTGAGTCCAACGACCTGCTTGATACCACCAAGCGCTTGGGCGATGTAGCTTCCGGAATTGGTGTCTCGATGGATCGCATCATCCTGGCATACGGCCATGTAAAGTCCTCCGGTTTCCTGCGTGGCATCCAGCTCCGTTCATTCGCCCAGAACGGCGTCCCGGTGCTTGAGGAACTTTCCAAGATGCTTACCGAAACATCCGGGAAGATGGTTACGCTTGGCGATGTCTTCGACAAGATGACTCGGCGAGAGATTACTTTTGAGATGGTTGAGGAGGCATTCAAGCGTATGACGAGCGAGGGAGGGAAGTTCTATAAGATGCAAGAGGTGTTGGCGAAGACCCTCGCAGGTCAGATCAACATCCTCAAGGGCAAGTGGGAGAACTTGATGTATGCTATGGGAGAATCCCAGGAGGGAATATTGAAGGGTGTAGTTGGCGCCCTTACCAAGATTGTTTCCTCTACTGAATCGTTCGGGCAGGCCGTCTCTTGGGCTATCGGAATACTCGGCGGATGGAAGGTAGCATCCTTGATTGCGGCGGCGGCGACCGATACGCTTACTGCATCACAGATTCGTCTTATCTCGGTTGTGGGCAACGCAGTTAGCGTGGCTTTGAGACCATACACCCTCTTTGCTACTGCTATTGCAGCAACCGTTGGTGCTATCGTCAAAGCGGAGAAAGATGTCCAGTCGTTGGAGTCTTCCGGAAACAAGGTGAGGGAGGCTGCAATAAAGAACAATGAAAAGTATATCACAACACTCAACGCAGAGACCCGCGAGCTTGATAAACTCTACGAGCGCGTAAGACACGCGAAAGAGGGAACGGAGGAATATACAACGGCTAAACTTGCCCTTGAGAATAGGTTCTCTCCGTACATCAACCAACTCAAGGCAGAGGGTGTCGAGGTCGGAAATCTCGCCGTGCTATATGATGGTCTGGCCACAAAGGTCCGCGAGGCCAACAAGCAAAGGTTCCTTGAGTCCGCGCAAGAGAGCATCTTGGGCGCAAAGGAGGCAGAGATGAAGACCATTGAGGAGCGGTTTAATGCTATCATTGGTCAGATGAATAAGCGTCTTGGCGGAGAACTCTCTATGTCAGACCAGGCGAGCATCTGGTCTTACATGATGGGCGACCTCAACGCGCTTACTGGGCTGAGTTCGGAGGCCCGCGCGATTCTGAACAAGCGAGAGAAGGGCATCCATAAGAACAAACTCGCATACCAGAACTATACCTTCCTCGACCAGATAAACGATGTTCGTGAGGGATACGAGTCCTTGATGGATGTCTATTCCAGCAAGATGGAGGAGGCCGTGACACTCTATCAAAACACGATGTCGAAAATCGGTGATGCCAACGAGGATGGATCAGAGAATGTCTATAAGTTGTCGTCTATTATTGAAGGCATCAAGAAGTTCGACAAGGACATCGAGGCACTTCGTCGCAAGGCAAAGAGTGATTCCGGACTTACCGAGGCCGAGAAGAATCGTCTTGATGCGCTCGTTGAGAGCAGGGAGGAACAGGCGAAACTCTATAAGTCGATTATGGGCGTTGATTATGACAAGTTCATCAAATCGTCCACGAGAGAGCAGAATCAGGCCGTCAAGGATCGCATCCAGAACCTCAAGGCGGAAATCGCTATCTTTGAGAAGTACCGCGATGCGAGGGAGAAATTGCAGCCGTATTTCGGCGGCGATACCAACAACCAGCTTGCCACGCTCTTCGGGGGTGATGCTGCGAGCTACGACAACATTGATACTGCCCTGCAAAAACTCATCAGTGACCTCAAGGCGCTCGGAGAAGAAGGCACCCAGGCCGCCGAGCAGATAGAGGTCAGGCTTGGCACCGATGCGCTCGGCCTCCTACTCAAGCGTCAGAAGGCGCTCAAAGCCTACGAGGATAGTAAGTCCCGTTGGATGACCGAGGAGTATGGTTTCGGCGGCGGTGACGGCACGGAGAGAGATGTCCGGAAGATTGTCACCGACCTGATCGAAGCGAACAACAAGGCGCTTGAGAAGTACAAGGAGAACGCCGAGAAAGCGCGTGAGGCGCACAAGGGTGACGAGCAAGCAATCCGCGCAGAGATTGCCGCTCTGAACGATCTCCTCTTTGCGGAGCGCGAGTACAACAAGCAGCAGGCGCAGTCCGCCATCAATGCTCTGGCGAGGGGCAAGGCGCAGGAACTTGCGTCTGGATTCGATATGCGCGACTGGGGCGATAAGAGTATCGGCCAGGTTCGCGGCATTTGGCGTGGCCTTTCCGAACTCGCTAAGAACCCCGACATCCAGCTTGACTCCAAAACGAACGAATTGCTCACCAAGGCCGGTATCACCCTTGAGAAGTTCCGCACCAAGACCAAGGAGGAGCTTGACAAGATGACCGAAGAGGCCAAGGAGGAGTACCATAAGAAAATCGGTGAACTCGTCCAGGAGGTGGTCGGCGATTTCACGCAGGTTTCAAGCGCCATACAAGGGTATGCCGAGGCGACGGGCAACCTCGGCCTCGCTGCCGCTGCCGAAGACTTTTCTTTCCTTGCGAATATGGTTGGCAACTTCGCGTCGAAGATTCTGAGCGGCGATATTATCGGTGCTTTTTCCGGCCTCGTTACGACCATCGTGACCGGGTTCTTTGAGGCGAAGCGGGCTGTCGCCGAGTTTGAGCGGGAACTTCGCGCCATGAAAGAGGAGATTCGCGTTTCTGAAATCAAGGACGCTCTCAATATGGATTCTATCTTCGGCACCAATGATGTTGGCAAGGTACGCGCCGCCGTTGCTGCCGTTGACGAAATCAGGAAGCACATCAATACTCTTGGCGCCGAGATGCCGAAGGTCTTCAAGGAGAAGCGCGACTTCTGGGAGTGGTTCTTCAATAGCGGCCTGTCGGATGAGAGGTACAACAAATACTCATTGGAGCAGCTTGCCGAGTCCATCGGTGGCGACCTCTATGATGCTTATGGCAACCTCAACGCCGACACGCTGCAAAAGATTCTCGACACATACAAGAATCTCGGTGCCACCGAGAGGGAGTGGATAGAACAGGCCATCCACGATTCGGAGATGTATATGGATGCAATGAATCAAATCTACTCCGTGATGGAGTCACTGTTCGGAGACATCGCATCCCAGGCGGCTGATAAGATAGTCAATAGCTGGATCAAGGCTGGCGATGCCGCGCTCGACTATGCTGACATCCTGAACGATGTGGCCGTTGCTTATGCCAAGATGATCACCCAGTCCATGCTCATAGACTCCGTGATGACCGAGGACTTCAAGAAACAACTCTCGTCGAAGTTCTCCGTTGGGGATACCGCCGGTGCAATGGAACTCATCATGGAGGGTATGGAAACGATGCAGGCTCTCGCGCCGCAGATTACCGAGGCGCTTGAACCGCTCCGCCCGTACATCAATGGCGGGGGAGTTTCATCCGACACGCTCCGCGACGGAATCAACAAGGAACTCGTGGAGGGTAATTCGTCGCTCATCGCATCCTACATCAATGCGATGCGGGCAGACCTCTCCGTAATGCGGGCGCAGGATGCCGCCGGGTGGAAGGATGTCAATGCGATAATGGTTGCTATGCCCACGCTTGGCGACCACCTCGCCAGGATTGCTGCCGCCGACGAGAATACCGCCAGGAACACCGGAGAGATTCTGGCGAAGTTCAAGAGCATCATCACGGCATCGCCTGCCGGTGGCAGCGCGGTCCGGACTACCAAATAGTTCTTTCAAGTGAAACTATTTGTTTCAAATTGAATAACTCAAGACTACATTCGCAATATGGCAATCTACAATCCGGCAATCCGCGACTACGCGCCTTTCTACATCCAGCGGGCAAGCGATGTCAGCGCGATAGATGTCCGTACCACCTACGGAATCATCATCAAGGATAGCGGCTACCCGATGCAGCGTAAGGTCAAACAGCCGTACAAGAATGACTGGAAGGACCGGAATGGTGACGATGAGTGGAACGCCAGCCTCCAGTACGAGGCATTCGAGTACACTTTGGAGTGCGCCCTCTTCTCAACCGCAGCGAACTCGTCCACCGCAAGGCAGGAGTTGAAGAATGCTGTGAGGACTTTCCAGAATGCCATCAAGGACGGAGAGTTCAAGATATGGTCGGAATGGAGCAAGTTCGGTTTTCAGAAAGTTCGGATTGAGGAGTTCCCGGACCCTGGTTCTTCCGGCTTCTCCGAGTTCGATGGTCACTGCCGTCTTATTTTCAAGATGGTTGTGAAGATTAACGACCCGGTGACTGAAATGAAATATTACAACGGATCAATCGTCACCGCATAAAATGGCCCACTTTTCCATCATATCATCGCAAGGTCAGCACCCGGTACTTTTCACGGGTGCGCCTCGCTATGTCGGCGCATATCTGAAACCCGGCTATCTTGAGTTCCCGGAGATTGGTTCTCCGACCGCGATTGGCTGGCATGTGGGGGACTATGTTGTGTATTCCAGGACGGGCCGGACTTATCGGCTCTACGGAACGCCGAAAGCAACGGAGCAGTCCGATGCGAACAAGTTCGGCGCGGCGTTCCTCTACGAGAATGTGCAGTTCTTCGATGATATGAAGCAGTGGGAACTCTGCCCGTTCACCGACCTGGTGCCTGACGACAACACTGTCCATTTCTCCACGCAGGGCGTTGTTTCTTTCTTCGGGAAGCCGTTGAATGTAGCAGAGCGCTTGCAGGCTTGTCTTGAGAATCAGTACGGTGCAAATAGCTGGGAGGTCCGCATTGTGGAAACATCTGATGCAGACATTCTGGAAATCCTCAACACAGAGGTAGAGTTCTCGGTGAGCGGCGTGAACTGCTTGCAGGTTCTCGACAAGGTGTACGAGACCTGGAACAAACTCGGCTGGGCGTACACAATCGAGAATGGGAAGAATATCCTGACCATCGGTGCGCCAAACGATCGCACGGCGGCCAACACCACGGAGGGCTATGCCTATGATGACGGCCTTGTTGCCGTGGAGAAGTCCATCGCCAATGCTGCTGAGATTGGAACACGCCTTTTCGCCTATGGTTCGATGAAGAACATGGACGCGACTTACTATCGCGGCCTTGACATCTACCAGGCCGAGTCGGTTGACATCGAGCATCTGATGATACCGATTTCAAACTGGGGGACCACGAGCAGCAAGCCGGATGCGAGGAAAGCATACATTCAGGATGCAACGGCCATCGCAAAGATGGGCATCATACCCCGTACTGCATACTTTGACGGCACCGGCGACCTCCCGGACATCCACCCTACGATTGAGCGGATGACGATAGGAGAGGTATATGATGCCGGTGGCGCCGGGTATCTCCCCGACCTTAACGAGTGGTCCCGTGACCAAAGGATTGACGAGATCATCGGCGCGACCAACCCGTCGGACGAAGGCGCTGCATCTGATATGGGCGTTCGTTTCAAGGAGTCTATATCTGACACTTTTGATGCCGTGACCGAGGTCGGCTCGGCTAACGATTTCATCGAGCCGGACATCTACACCACCACGCTCACCAAGAGTGGTCGCCTCGTGTTGAAGTTTGGCCGCAACATACAGACGATCACCCTCAATGCTGCCTGGGATGCGAGGTTCAATGTGGCCACGATGGAGGTTGCTAATGGAAACACGGTAGAGACCATACCACTCAACATTGCGCCGGTGTCATCCTCCTCGTTCTCCTTTGTCCTCCCGGAACAGGTTGTCATCCAGAATGCTGTCGCCGGTACGCTCCGTGTCGGTCTGAATATTTTCGTCCTTGACAACGCGCCAACGGCTGAGACTGACACCGTTACCATTGCCATAGATGGTGATACAACTATTGAGGGTGGTGTCGAGTACATGCTTGACAAGACCTTCTCGGTTGTCATCCCTCAAATTGGTTTCGACATCGAAAAGTATGCTGCTCTTGGAGAGGGGAAGAAGATTTCGATGAAGACCGGTATGTGTGCTGGACGCGACTTCGAGATCAAGGAGGTGAATTATCAGATAGCAACGGATAGTTGGCATCTGACCCTATATCGAAGCAACGACGAGGATTTGAATATCCTCTTCCCGAATACCGATTACCAGATAGCTTCCGGAGATCAGTTCGTGCTACTTGACATCGCCATGCCGGAGATGTATGTGACGGTTGCGTCCCAGCGCCTTCTTGAAGCAGCGCAGAAACTCCTTGCAGACATCTGCGAGGAGAAGCCGTTCTATGCTCCGCAGATCGACGCAAAGGCAGTTGTTGACGAGTCTCGTGTTCTCCTTGAGGGTCTTTGGATGGACATCTCTTTCAACGGCACCCAGGAGTATGCGTTAATCGACTCCATCACGATTGACGAGAACGGCTCGAACATTCCAATATACGATGTTGCGCTTCGCCAGGAGAAGGGGCTGGATTGGACAGAGAATATCGGCTCTGCATCGTCTGGCAGGTCTTCCGTTTCCGTTTCCGGGAACGAGTCATCTGAGGTTCGCGGGACTGTTACATCCGTTGGCCTTACCGCTCCAGAGGGGTTGAATGTGTCCGGCTCTCCGGTTACGACTGCCGGAATACTTGGACTAAGCCTGGCGCCTGGGTACAAGATTCCTCGCACCGAGGAGTTGGCGCAATACTTTGAACTCGGCGGGTCCGGCGATCCGTCCGGTTTCGTCCGTCTCAAATCCGAATACAACTTCCTCGGCCCCAGAAAGGGCTTGATTTTCGACGCGCAGACAAGCAGGATAGAGAGCAACCCGCCCGACCTCTATGTGAGGACGATAGACGGGCAGAGGGTTCTTTACTCTCCGCTCCCGTTGATTACCGAGGGGGACCAGATCGTCTTGTCCGGGACGCCCGGAGGTGGCGGCGGGAGCAACTACCTCCGCCTCCTTGAAGATGTGTACCATAACGAGAGCGGCGTAAGGCGATACGCCTCCGGCAATGTCGGAAGCACCGACCTCCTCGCGTATGATTCTACGAAGGGTTGGTATGCCGTTCAACTTGGGAGCGGACTTTCGTTGAGCAACGGCGTCCTCACGGCGTCCGGTGGCGGTGGCGGAACAAGCTACACTTCCGGTACGGTTGAGGAGTTGAACGCAGGCTCCGGCACCGTCGATCGCGTGTGGGCCCCTTCCGTCCTCGCATCCTGGCTTTCCGGCAAGGACTATGTGATGAGGACGACGGCCCAGACCATCACGGCGGCGCACACCTTCTCCAACGGCTTGAAACTGAACACGGCGTCCTCGTCGTGGACGAACTCCGACCGGGCGCTCTACTTCGGGGCGAACGGGGATGATGCCAACCTCCGCTACTACAATGTCGATGCGGACAAGGGCCTGACATACAACCCGAACACCGGCGCATTGAAGGCGGGGTCTTTCGTGAAGCGCGGCGGCACATCGGCGCAGTTCCTCAAGGCGGACGGCAGCGTGGATTCCAACACCTACCTTACCACGTCATCTGCGGCGGACACTTATGTCCTGAAGGCCGGGGACACCATGACCGGCGACCTGACCATCAAGAAGTCCGGCGGCGGCGCGTTGAACATCCAGGGTTCCACGCACAACGCCGCTTCTGGCGAGATCGTCTTCAATCCGCACGGGACGCAGATACGGAACGGCGCGAAGATCTCTGCGGTCGCCGGAAGCACTTCCTACGACCTCATCGACATCGTGTTCTCGGCGTCGAACAACCGCACCTCTCCGTATTCCCCGGATTGGTACGAAACCCTCCGCATCAAATACGACAAGTCGGTCATCCTTGCCAACGCGGGCATCCTCAAGTGGATGAACAACCCTTCGGAGGGCGACCCGACCGCGATCGACTGCATCAAGCTGACCTCCGGGAACATCTTCATCATCGGGCGCGGAGTAGCGAACAACTCCTATGATTCCTACCTCGAAGGCAAGTCCGTCTATATCCGGACCGGCACCTCGACCTTGACCTCCCGCCTTTCGGTTTCGCAGTCGGCCATCACAATGAGCCTCGACACGATTCCCAATGTGGACAATAACTACAAGCTCGGAAATGCCAACAGGTATTGGAAGGAGTTATACACGAAGAAGGTGTACCTTGCCGATGGTATCTACATCGAGTATGTTGACAACTCCGGCAACGGCTATGTCCATATCAACGCACCGCTCGTGACCGACGGGGACCAAATAGTGCTTTCCGGCACCCCCGGCGGCGGTGGCGGCGGCGCGTCCTTCCTCGCGGACCTCAACGATGTGACCCTCACGAACCTCGCAAATACCAACCTCCTCCAATGGAACGGCAACGCCTGGGTGAATGTCGCGGCGAGTTCCGTCGGCGTGACCACGGAAGGTACGGAGGCGAACTTGAACGCAGGGACGCCCTCGACCGATAAGATGGTGTGGGCGCCCGCCACCCTCGCCTCATGGCTGGCCAACAAGGAATACTCCACCACGGCGAACACGGTGTCGAATGTCGCCGTCGGCGGCTCCGGGCATACAACAGAGCTTGCCATCACGAAAGCGGGGTCAACGAGCTACATCACCGTTCCGTTCGCAACGATGACCGAGCGACCGAAGTATGTCACCCCGACGCAATCCGCAGATGCCATCGACCTCAACACCATCCTGGCCGGAGGTGGCATCACCAGGAATGTCTGGAATCAAGGCTACTGGAATCACGCGCCGAGCGGCATCGGCTACTTCGGCGCGGCGTGGCAGATCAACGCCCATTCATCGGAGACGGGCGCGATGCAATTCGCGTGGAACGGCAACTACACCGGGACGACCCCGACGAAGAGCCTCTGGTTCCGCGTCCGCAATAGCGAGCAATGGGGCGACGACTGGCATCTCATCTACGACAGCGCCAATCTCACGAAGTCCGTCATCACCGGCTTGCTCGATGCGGGTAACGGCACCTACCTCCCGCTCTCCGGCGGCACGATGACGGGTAGCATCAACATGACCGACGGGAAGCAGATCATGGATTCCACCGGCACTTGGGCCATGCTCGGCCTCTCGTCCACCGGCGTGTTCTATTGCGGCCCCGGCTACCAGGTGTCCTCCGCTTTCCTCATCCGGTCCGGCGATATGGACCTCAAACACAGAAGGTACACCTCGAACACCGCGTCCGGCTACAACGAGTACACGATTTTCGACGAGGCGAACGCAAACCTCCTTTCCGTAAGCTGGTCGGCGCTCAACCTCACGGCGGCTGGCACCCTTACGGCGAGCGGCCTCGCTACCCTCAGCGGTGGCATAAGCACCACCATGGAGACGGCGAGCGGAACTATCACCGCGTTGAACTTCGCTCTTTCGGCGACCAACGCAAGCTCCAAGATCGTCTTCGCCCGCGAGGGTTACAACTACCTGCAAATCCCCGCCAACGGGCAACTCAATGTGGTCGCCAATTCCTCGTTGAGCGCGGCGAACTCCACGGCCATCTTCACGGCTACGGACATCCGGCCCGGCTCCAACGGCGGGTACAATCTCGGCTATGTCGATTCCTCGTCGGCGGACAACAACCGCCTCTGGAATGTGTACGCGCAGGAGATGATGCTTATAAAGGCCAACGGCCCCACCCTCACCTTGCGCGGAACGGGCGACAATACCGACGGCGCGACCATCCTGTTCAAGAGTTCGAGCGCCAACCACAACGGCTTCAAGATTGCGGTTGAGAAAGCGGCGTCCAGCAATAACCGTGGCCGTCTCGCGCTCAACTTCTACTCCTCGAATGTCACGACCGACCCTTACGAGCCGGATTGGAAGCGGGCCATGAGGGTTTCCTACAACGGGAATGTCCTCATTGGGGCGTCGGACTTCTCCAACACCCTCTACGCCTACGGCACGGCGGTTATCGGCTCTGCCACGGCCATCTCCGGGGCGACCCTCTCCGTCACCGGCGTGATAGCGTCCACGGGCGACCAGGTGGTCACTTCCGACATTCGGATGAAGACCAACCTCAAACCGATTGAACTCTCCGTGGAGCAGATTGCGAAGTGCCGCGCCGTCACCTTCGACTGGACCACGGGAGGCCACTCCTTCGGCTCCGTCGCCCAGGATTGGCTCGACATTCTCCCGGAGGCCGTACACAAGGGAAACACCCTCTCGCTCGCCTACGCACAGCTCGGAACAGTCATCGGCATCACACTCGCCAATCACGAGACCGAGCAGGACACGGAGATACGGGAATTGAAAGAAAGAGTGAAATACCTCGAAGAAGAAGTGAAACGATTAAGAAGTTAGCTTATGGCTTGGGACCCTACCACAAACACCCTCACGAAAGGGTTCACGAAGATAGGCGCGAATGGGAACGGCGACCTCCAGGCCGCACTCGGTCGCTCCGGCAATAACTCGCATCTGCAACTCATCTGTGACATCGACGGGAACGGAAACCGGGTGAACAAGATTAACGCGGCGTCGAGGTACAAGCCGTTCTGTTATAATACCGTCCCGTTCGCTTCCGAAGCGGCGCGTGTGGCTCGTAACTGCGGCCTCACGATGAGGGGTTATTCCGCGCTCTCAACGATGTGGTCTGCGGCACTTGCGCTCGCCCCGGATGAGTTTTGCTGGGCCTACGAGCCGCCCCGCGCATCGCAGACCTCCGAGCCGAAGCGGGCTAACGACTTCATCAACGAGGACAGCACCACGAGGGGGTATTGCTCCACCTCGAAGTTCCAATTCGGCTACCGCCTTCTCCCGAACCCGATGACCAGGTGGAATGTCCCGCCGAAGGTGCAACTTCCGAGTGATGTCATGCTCTCCGCAGACGCAATCGACCTCTCCGACTTGCAGGGCGACGGCACGAGCGGCTACACGAGCGCCAACCATGCCTACTACAAGCTCTCCGACTTCTACTTCGCCATAGCCATCGCGGAGCGTGGCGCTTCCGGGCCTCAATGGATCATGTGCTTCGAGAGTGCGGACCTTCCGTTGACCGTGGACTATTTCAACTCCGTTACAACGACGAAAGACTACGATGTGGTCTTCTTCTTCTTCAAGCCCCAGACGGCTGGCGGAGCGATATACAACGGAGGCTCCTCCCCTTTGCCCGGGACGCACATCCTCGCGCCGCAGCCGTATGTGCAATTCCACTACGACTACTCCCTGGGCATCGACACGACCGCCATAATGAATGCGGCCCGCGACACCATCTCGCTCACCATATCGGCTACGAGTTCGGACATCCCGTACCACCATATCTCGCTGATATGGCAGGACGGCCAGACCACGCGATCCGCATCGTTCACGAATACTGCCGGGACACTCACGCAGACACCCGCCAGTTTCTCGGCGACATACGCAAGCGGGTGGGCCACCGGCACGACCTTCCTCATCCGCATATACACCTCCGCCTCCGCATACAAGGAGCAGACGTTGCCTGTTATGGAACAATCATAATCACCAACAATAAAGCATTATGAACGACGACAACAAAAAAAGAATCAGCATGTGGCTCAAGGTGGCCGCTCTGTTCATCATCGCAATCATCAACATCGTCACTTGCGCTGGCGTGTGGAACTACTGCGATGAGCCTTTCGTTTGCAACTGCGCGATTGCGCTGTTCATCATTGACCTCACCGCCGTGGTTTACCTCGGCATCAAACTCAAAGACAAAAACGAAACCAAAGAGAGCAAGTAATGGAACTCGAAATCAGCAAAATCATCCAACTCGTAAATTTAGGCGTACTCAACACCACCGAACATGATGTGCCGGTGGAGGATGCTTACAAGGCGTCCAAGTTCCGCCGTGCGCTCAAGAAAGCCTCCGATGAGGTGATAGAGCGCGAGAAAGCCCTTGCCAAAGAAGCTGGCATCGAGGACTATGGGAAAGGTTCGGAAGCACCGGAGGAGGCGCGCAAGCGTTTCGCCGAACTCAAGGCCGAACTCTACAAGGATAGCATCGACCTCCCTGGCATCAAGCCGATGTCCTACGCATCCTTCCACGCGCTTTCGAAGGAGAACCGGGATGTCCCCATCCAAGTCCCCGCTCTCGACAAGGACGGCAAGGAAACTCTTGCTACGATCAATGTCGATGTATTCCGGAATTGTGAAGAAATCCTCGAAGGCGTCCTCTGGGTCGCCCCTGCCGAGGAATAACCATTAAACTCAAAACACAATGCCTAACTACTCTTGCATCACGCACATCGCCGCAACAAGCTACCGTGGCGACTTCGCGTACTCCGATGGCTCCGGTCACTTCGGCGCGGACGCCAACCTCAACCTCACTTCCATTTCCGGCACGAAAGAGGGCATCGGCTCCTTTGAAGCCTACCTCGACGACGGTGGATGGAACTACAACCCCCATTTTACCGATTTGACAAAGGTTATGGATTTGGTCAATTTCATGACCGGAGCCATCGCTGGCGTCACCGCAGACCTTGCACTTGGGGTGTAAAGACTAAAAAAGGAGGCGCACCTCGCGGCGTACCCCCTATCTTCTAAAATATAAAGGCTCACGAATTTAAGAATTTACTTTCAAAAAACAAAAAAGATTATGACAACGGAAAATAACACTATTACTGCGGTCATTTCCAGCGGAATTGGCAGCACCGCCGTCATATTCTTTCGTGACGCCGTAACTGCTATGATACCCTGGCTCATTCTCTCCGTGCCGTTGATCGTCCTTGACCTCGATTACGGCATCAAGGCCGCGCGACATCGCGGCGACAAAATCCGATTCAGTAAGGCTTTTAGGAAGACCTTCGGCAAGGCTGTGGAGTATGTCGCGTGGTGCTGCTTCGCCGCAACCGCCGCCCGCGCATTCGAGGCCAAATGGCTCGAATGGCTGGTGATGGGTGCGGTGAACATCAACGAGATGGCCAGTATCATCGGCAACTACGCGGAAACGAAGGATGTGACTATCTCCTGGTCTTACATCTGGAACAAGTTGCTCCGTATCGTCGGCGCCAAAGCCGGAATCGACACGGGCGACATTGATGTAGGCGAGGTGGTTAAACCCAAGCCGAACCGTGATCCAAGCGCAGGTAAATTCACAAAGAAGTAGGGTATGAAGCAGTATGTGATGACCTATGCCGAGATCGGATATAAGGGCGCTCTCATCCAGCATCGTGAGGTATTCCATACGAGGCTGGGCGCCCGTATCAACTTGTTCTTCTCCAAGATGAACAAGAGGAGAATCTGGAACAAAATCAAAGAAGAAGAAAGGTAATGGTACGATTGACTAACCAAAGGAATCCCGCCGCAAGCACCGATAAGTCCACTATCGGTCGGCTCTATGTCGAGGAGGGCGGCTTCCTCTGCCACATCCTCGAACCGCCGGATCGTGGTCTCGACAAGTCGATGCCCATAGACGAAATCCGCAAGAAGAAGGTCTATGGCGCGACCGCTATACCCAAGGGTGAATACGAGATCAGGTTGCTCGTGTCCCCCTCGATGAAGGACAAATCCTACGCGAAGAAATACGGAGGGCGATTCCCGTACATCATGGATGTTCCCGGTTTCGACAGCGTTCTTTTCCACCCCGGAAACACGCCGAAAGACACGAAGGCGTGTCAAATCACCGGCGACTTTAGCCCCAGCAAACCGGACTATGTGGCGAACTCCGTCAGGGCCTACCAGGACTTGATGGATTTCTACCTCTGGCCCGCCTTCCTCCGTGGTGACAGGATAACCTACAAGGTCGAGTAGTATGAAGACGAAGACAATCCTTATCGGCCTCGCCGTATTCCTTGTGTGGTGCGCGATAGAAGCCATCTATTGCGAAAACAAGGGCTACAAGAGAGGATTCGCAGACGGAACGGGGAACACCCAACACGACACCACCATAGTTGTAGATACCGTCCGGGAATACTACCCAGTCGAGGAGTACAAGTATGTGGACCGGCTTGTCTATGTCCCAGTGACGGACACCATACATCAGCACGACACCACCTACCTGGTCATGCAGATGGAGGTAAAGGGTTACAAGGACGAGGACTTCGCTTTGGAGATAGAGGGCATACAACCCTCCCTGCGGTGGATAGAGGTGTACCCCAAGACAACCTACATCACCAACACGGTTACGAAAGAAGTACCCTATAAGTACACTTTCTCCGCTTTCGCGGAAGCATCCGCCACGCTCAACTATTACAATGCACGAGCCGGGTTGATGTACGACCGCCAGATTAGCGGACGCTGGAGAGGATATGCCGCTGCCGGGTACGAATACGGATCACTCGGCAAAGGCCCCTTCGCCCAGGTTGGTACGAAATTCAACATACTACAAAAATAAGGGGTGCGCGTAGTGCCGGAGGCTTGTCGGATTGGCTTGCCGGTACTCCCACCCCTTTCTTTATTAGGAATTAAATTCGTACATTTGCAATACCTCTACCGATGGTAGGTGGCATACAGAGCCTTCGGACGCTTGGGCAGTTAACAAGCGTCCATTAGTACATCCACAAGTGTGGAATGTAATCGGGACGCGGCGCGACAAAGATTCGTGACCGCGCCCTGTCTTTTATTTGAAGAACGGAATGGACGCGAGCATCCGCGCGTTCTCCTCCTTGCTGATCCGGAGATACTTCTGGAAGTTCTGGATGGTACGGTGGCCGGTGATCTTCATTAACTGATAGTCCGGAACTCCGGCGAGGTGGAGGATGGTGGCACCCGTCCTCCTCGCGGTGTGGGCGCTCACTTTCTCCCATTTCGCCATCTTCCTGACCGTGACCTTGCCGCCCTTGGTCTGCCTGGTGTCGTAGGTCTCAAGAAACGAGTCGCCCAGCGTCTTGCATATAGCTTTCATCCTACGGCCAAGTTCCTGCTCGGTCATCCTGGGCGCCGCCCCTCCGTTCCTTTCAAGCACCTGGCGGACGCGAGGGGAGAGCGGAACGATGACGGAATCGCCGGTCTTCGGCTGCACGAACTGGATCATACCATTAACGATGTTGGAATCCGAGAGTCGAGAGTAGTTCTGGAAACGCGAGGCGGTATAGACTCCGAGGATGAAGAGGTCGCGGGCCATAGCGTCCCGGCCTTGCAGGTCGGCAGACCAGAGGGCGTCCACCTCCGCTTGCGCGAGGGCGATAGAGTCCGCCGTTTCCCACCGATACGAGAACTTCCTATACTCCTGGGATTCGTGGTAGCCGAGTTTGTACCCCTCGATCAGCACGGACTTCACCTTGGCCGCGAGGGTGGCGCAGTAGTTGGCCGAGAGGTTGATGGCGTTGCAACGCTGCGAGAACCGCACATACCAGGCGCCGTTTACATCCTCCCAGTCTTCCCTGGTCCCCATAATCTCGGACACGCGCCGGTAGGCGAGACTCCGGTCTTTCGCAGACCTCGTGTCACGAGCTGCCCATTCCCTGAAATAGTCCCAAAACTTTGGGCGGGACATACCCGCACCCTCTTTCTTCTTCTGCTCCTCGCCGGTCAGCGCATAGGCTATGGCATCCTCTATCTGATCCGGAGTGGAAAACTGTGTCAATTTCTCGTTAAGGCGCACCTCGATCGCCCTCAGCCGGACATTTATCTCCTCGTCCTTGCATCGCTGCTTCTTGAAATCGCAGGGGCGCACCTTGATGCCCACCATCTTCCTGTATTGCTTGCCGCCGTGGTTTATGACAAGGCGCAGCGGCGTGGGTTTCTGCCGGGCGGGGCTGATGTCCTCCTGGCGGTCGAACGGATAAAACGCGAAAGTCATTTCTTTGTCGGATTTCTTTGCTCGACAAAGGTATGAAAATTGGCTGGATTATTGGCTGAAATCCGCTAACTTTTTGTGAATCGCTTATCACTATGATTCGCAAACATTCACACTAACTGCCTGATAGTGCGCCAGGAGAGCGCCGTGGAAAGGAAGAGTTCAAGTCTGTTAAGTGGCTCGAAGAATCCCGCCTTGAGTGCATCAAAGCGGGATTTCCTTTTTCGTTGGCTGGATTGTTGGCTGAGAGAGCGAGGAGGGTATCACCCCTCCCCGTCCTTATCTTTTCTTGAACTCGCAGACCACCGCCTCGCCGTTCTTACCATTGATGCGCCCCTCGACCTTGAACGAGGTGCGGCTGGTAATCGTGCCTGGGCTGGATGAACTGAACGAGTACACGAGCGTCTGGCCGAAATGCTCGGCACGGCGGCACTCTATCTCCACCACCCCGGCGAAGGTGATCTTGTCGCCGTCGATGGCATAGTAGCCCATATTACCGGCCTGGCCGTTGAAGTAGAGTTTGTGGGTGTTCTCGCCCAGGAACTCGGTGTAGAGGTCGCCGTCAGGCGTGGAAGCGGAGTAAAGACCAAGTTCTATTCCCTTGGGGTTCTCGATCTTGTGGCAGGCGGCACAAGCAACAAGCGCCGCCGCGAGGATAAGCATTAACTTCTTCATGGCATTGAGATTAAGCGTTCAAATTTAAGAATTTAATCCGAAAAATGTTCTCGCCTGGTCGTTGAGGTCAACGGATGTGGGGACGCAGTAACGCTGCGTCATCTGGACAGAGCTATGCCCGGCGAGGCGGCTGATGGAGAGGAGGTCCGTGCCGGTCTTGGCGAGGTTCGTGCAGAAGCTCACCCTGGCCGTGTGGCTCGTGATGAACTCCCACTTCTCCCCCCGCTCTTCCTTTCCGTTCTTGAAGACCACCACGGCGGTGCGGATACCCGCCCGCCTTGCCAGGCGCCGGATAGCATCGTTGTAGGTGGCGAGGTAGAGTTCGCGCCCATTCTCCTTCAACCACTCGATCCGCTCCGCGATGCCGGGACGCAGGGGGATGGTGGTAGTGGTCTTGGTCTTCTGGCTCACATAGGTGAGCATACCCCCATCCGTCTTTTCCGGGCAGACGGTGTTGGTGTCGGAGATACGCATGCCGGTCCAGGCGGACACGAGGAACTGGTTCAGGACTATCTCCTCGATCTCGTTCTTGGGGGTCACGCGCTCCAGCGCCTCAAGTTCGTCCGTGGTAAGGTAGGTTTTAAGCGGTTTTTCGCCCCTGGCGGTGATGATGGACTCCCAATCCTTCGGGAGTTCTATATCGTCCGAGAATCGCTTTAAAATGGCCTTAAAAGCGGCGCATACGGTCTTGGCCGTGTTGGGGGCCACCGTCCGGGCTAAATGGTCACGAAACTCGTAGAAATTGCTCTTCGTGAGGCCGTCCCAGGTGAAGATGCCAACGGCGCGGAGGTGCTTGATGATAGAAGCGGCCTGGCCGGGGTTGGCGGCGGCGTGTTCAATAGACTCAAATAACTCTTTCATAAGGCAAAGATTCAGATGTTTGGAAGACCGGGGAGGTATCACCCCCTCCCGGCCTTTTACCCCATAAAAACACAGTTAACACGACGCGCCAAGCGGCTGATTATCTTGACGCGACAGGTTCTACATAGCCCGACATATTGATGCGGCCAATATCATATTTCTCGATGAAACTATGATTTCTCCGGTATTCGTAGGCGGAAGAAAAAGAGTCGAACTTTTCCGCCTGGTCGAGTTCTTTCGTCGTGGTAGGCCAGCAACCCACCCTTGACGCGAGGTAACTCCCGAAGCGCATAAGCACATAACTTGCCATAGCGCCAGGGATTAGGACGCGACATTATACGAGACCCACTGGCAGAATTTGGGGAGCGTGAAAGCCCTATACGATGCGTTTGTCATCGCGCCAAAGTCCTTGCCGCTTGCTACGAAGTCGGGGAGGTTCCCGATATACACAACGAATACATGCGTCACCACGCCCATCCCGTCAGGGAAATCGACATGGACGGCCAGGTAGGTGTCGCCCTCCTCGTCCTTGAGGACATCGGCGACGTAATCGCCGAACTCCTGATTCTGAGATACAAATGTGAACATAGCGCAAAAAATTAGAGGTTATTGGCGAGCCTGCGCGGTATCACCCGCGCAAGCCCGAAGAGGTTACAGGCCCAGTTCTTTGACCAAAGCGTCGAAGTCCAGGTTGTCCAGCGAGACGCCCCCCTCGTTGTAGTTCTCGTAGGAGAGCATGCCTGGACGGACCGGATCGTCGTCAGTGTTGACGACCACCTCCCGGTGTTCCTTCTCGACATGCACCCAGACCTTGGGGTTGCGCCCGGTTGCGGTTGCGACGGCAACGATGACGGTGCCGCGAATTTCGGAATCGGTCTTGCCGACCGTGTTTTCAATGATGATCATAAGCAAAAGTATTTAGGATTAAACGGTTGCTGCGTAAACGCTCCTGGGGTACATCTTGGCTCTTGCGGCCTGGAACTCCGGGGAGTTGTTGATGGCTTCACTGGACATGCGCCAGTGGTTCTCCGGGAAGGCGATCTTTGCGGCCACGCCAGGCATGTAGTCTGAGCCATCGGGGATGGCCACCCCCTCCGCCTTCCCTATGTTGATAAGATACTGCGAATAGATGCGGAAGACACGCTGCCAGGTCTTGCGGTCGTGCTTGGAGCGGTCCCAGTTATCGCAGATTCTCCGGTACTGCTGGAAGATTGTAAGTAATGATTTAGCCATAACACTAAGGTCTTTAGATTTCCACCTGTCGTGTCTCTTTCGAGTCCGCGATCCGGCGGCGGATTTCCTTGTAGCAGGTAGGACCGACAGGGAAGAACCCTTGACCTCTCCCTCCGTCGTCAAGTACATCCTTTACATCCCCCTGTTCGTCAGTCCAGAAGCCGCACTCCAATAGTTGGACCAGCTTCGTCGTTTTGGGGTTCAGCCTCCTGCCGCAGATTTCACAATGCTCGAAGTTGTTCCCTGCGTAGGTCCGATCATAGTTGAGATCATGGCGGTCGTCCTGCCAGTAGGGTGTTACTTTAATGGTCTTCTTCATATCCATGTGATTTTATGGTTATCTGGAGAGACGGGAGGGGTATCACCCCCTCCCCCCCCTCTTTTTGTTACGCATTGGCCCAGTAGGACCAGGTGTGAATCTTGGAAACGCCGTAGCGTTTCAGGTAGGCATGCAGGCGCTTCTCGAAGCCGTCCCGGACGAAGCGGAGAGCAGCGGCCACGGCCTTGCGCTCCTCGTCTGTGAGCTGGCGCCAGCCCTCGCGCACAGCGTCCCAATAGTCTACGCTGTACTGCTTGGTCCGTATCCAGGCCGTGTTAGAGTCGTACTTGTCGGCGGCGACAAGGACCGGATCGTCGCCTTCCTCCAGGAACTTCAATTTGACATCGAAGTCGGAGAGGTTCGCGTTGAGGAAGTAGGCGCGAAGTTTCTCCTCGTCGGCGAGGAGGGAATTATACAGGTCGTAGTCGGGGCCTTCGTCCTCGAAACAGAACTTGTTCTCGATCGACGGCTTGCTGATCAGATAGAAGCCCTCCGGTAGTTTGACGCAGGCAGCGGTTTTGCGCTCCTTGTATTCCCGCCCTCTCGTGCATGTGTCGAGATATTCGCGGCGGGCGACGAGGTATGGGGCCTCAGCCTCCTCTTTCTTCGCCGTGGCGGTTTTAGCGCCTCCAAGAAGGGCGCGGACGGCCTCCTCCTGGCGCTTGGAGAAAATCCAGCCAGGACCGCAAGACAGGCGAGGATTGAAGCGCCCGCCCAGCGCCTTGAGACTGTCAGAAATGGACCTCGTATCACCCGTAACGGCGATAGCTTTCTCGGAATAGTCAACGACCTCGAAAGAGGACGCCGGAGCCTCCTCCTGGGCCTCCTCCTTCATGGCGGCCTTGACATCGTTGAAGTCGGCCTCGGACAGCCACTCCATGCAGGAGAGACCGTCGGGGAAGCCCTCGGTGTCCTGGATCATAAACTCAGGGTCACGCTCGTCCTTGTGCGCGTCCTTGCACTTAGCCAGGAAATCGGAATAGCTTGCGCAGTCGGAGAGGTCGATCCACGCACCGGCGATGCTGCCGGAGTTGTACTTCCCATAAGTACTAACATAAACTTGTGCCATAGCACGGAAGCCCTGTTTATATCCCGCCGGACTTGCGGTGCAAAATTTAGAAGGCGATACAAATATAAGCAGAATATTTTAAACTGCAAAATAAATTTGAAGTATTTCGCGGTTCTATTCCTTGGTGGTGCGCTCCAGGCTCTCCACTGCTTTTCTTACAGCATCCTCTAAGGTTGTGCCATAGAAATCATGCTTGGTCCAGTGCGGCCAATCTCCGATCTTTACACCCCACTTAGGTTCTCTAAACTCCTCGTGGTACACAACCTTATGAGTGCCGTTTTTAAACACTTTCTCCTTGATGGTGTCCCCGTCGTTGATCGTTTCTCCATCGCGGTATATGTGGAAGCCAACAATATGCGTAGGGAAACACCTCACAGTTAAATTGTGCTTCTGGATCAGGGAGAAAATCTCCTCAAAGGTCATTGAGTTTGTCATGGCTTTTTGTTTTTGTTAAGGCAAAGGTAGGGCAAAGGTGTGCAATGTATTTGCACAATAAAAACGAATTGGAGGACCAGGCCCCGGTCAGGGGGCCAGGCCCTTGCATTATGCCGCGACAGCAGCGAGCAGGCGCCCGCGCTGCGTGGTGACTTTGTGATATACGCATGTCCCGTCGCTAAACAGCCCGCCCCGCTCGAAGATGTTGTCACCCACAAGATCGGCGCAAACACCTTCCAGATACGAGATGACTCCCTCCAGGGCTTCGTTTATCTTCTTGTGGATGTTGGCCTCCTGCATTTTCTTGATCCCGGCGTTCCAGTCGGTCCCGCGCTCGCAATAATCCCAGTCCTCGAAGATGTCACGAGCGATGGCCTCCAGGTCGTCGTAGTCGTTCATGCTGAAACGGTCATTCCAGCCAACGGCCTCGAAATCCCAGTCCAGCGTGGCGTCCTGGTAGTAGCCTGGCCGCACGATGATCTTTCCGTACAGGTTGAAACAGTAATTCCGAGAGAGTTGGACATCGCCCCACTTAAATTCAAGGATGACCGTCCCCTCGTCCCTGTGGTATCTTGCGCCATGCTCCGGTTCGTTCATGATCCGGAATCGCTCCCCGTCGGGCCGATTCTTGGCAGCAGCCTGGATGTCGCGGATGGTTTTGTTTTCAACGACATAATAGTATTGTGCGTTGATCTTGGAGAAATTTGTAGTACCCATAATGCCAAAATTTAGAAGTTATTTGCAAAGGGGATGGCGGCCAGGCCGTCCCCTCCGTGTTATGCTTTCTTTGGATTTTGCATTGAAAGGGCCCTTTGTTCGCAAAAACTGGTCCCACTGCACCAGTTATAGCGATCTTTCAGGGTCTCGATGTCATCCACCAGTTCCTTGTATTGTTTAGGAGTCAAGTCGTGAAGGTGGAACGGGTCCCACTTCTTATAAAAGCGCATCGCGGCGCGGTGGGTTTTCAGGACGTCATCCTGGCACTGGCCGCACCTGTTGAAATCCGTCTTCGGACGATTAAAGACAGCCGCAGACGTGGAGAAATACGGAGAGGCATTGCTACCAATAGTCTTGTAGCTAACTTCAAAAATTTCCGTCCTTGATAGCTGGAACGTAAGATTTAATTCGTTCATATCACAAAATTTAGAGGTTAATTTGAGAGGGTGGGGCCGATCAAAGCCCCGCCCCCTTGATCCTGGCGGCGAAGGTGTGCGCCCCTATCTTTTCGAGAAGATAGACGGCGACCCGCGCGTCCAGGTTTCCAAGCAGCGCCGCACGGACGCAGCAGTCAAGTTGCAACAGCGGCATGCCGCAACCACCCCGGCGCCGGTAGTCCTGGAGCGCTTCACGAAGCACCCCCGCCAGGTAGTTAGGCTCCGCCTCCATCGCGGCGTATGTGTCGGACAGCTCAGGGCTGGCCGGGACCAGGGCCTCGCCCTCGCTCTCCTCGGTCCGTTTACGATCCAGGCGGCGAGCCAGGCCCCACAGTGCGCCAATGATTGCACCGACGCCCCAGCAAAGAAGAATTATTTTCATAAGCCAGGAAATTAGATGGAAGGAGGGGAGCCGGTCAGGGCGCCCCTCCTTTGTTATTGCATTACAGTCATTAAGGCCATAAGGCCCATAGTTGCATGGACCTGGGCCTCGTTTTCCATAGGCGGGAGGTCCTGGAGGCGCTTTTTATTCTCCTCGGTCAGCCCGGCGTGAAGTTTCTGGAAGGCGCCAAACATCGCCTCGCAGCGCTCATTTTCCGCCGCAGCCTCCCCGTCGATCAGTTGACGCTTCATTTCCGCCTGCATGTCCTTGGGGAACTTCCTAATCATGCCCTTGAGGGCTGTTTCATAATCGAAGCGTTCCCAGGTCCTATTGATATACGATACCTTCGTGTCCCGGACATCGTAGTCCAGCGACACGACCGTGTGACAGAACCCGTTCCGGGTCCAGGTGGTGTAACATTTGAAACGGTACTCCTTCCCGTTCACTTTGCAGGAAAACTCCTTGCAGTTTCTTTTCTGTGTCATAATTGCAATTTTTAGAGGGTTTTGGAAGGGGAGCGGGGAATCACCCCCGCCCCTCTTTATTGCTGCCGTTTAGTCCTCGAAATAGCCGTCCACAAGCGACAACACAAAGTCCTCGCCGTGCGGCGTTTTCCCTTGCACCTCGAAGACATAAAAGCCCTTTTCGCGGTTAAAGAAATCGTCCTTGCGGGTGACCTCCCAGCCGGAGGCGATAAGATTGTCGCGCTCCTCGATCATGGCGGCCTTGGCGTGGTCCCAGTCCTTAAAATACCGATCACACCGGCGCCCGCCGACGGTCTTACAGTAGATTGTAAACATAATGCAAAAGTTAGGGGTTTGGAGAAGAGGAGGGGAGTCACCCCCTCCCCCTCTTTTCTATTTACGGCGTCACGATCACCAGGCGCCAGTCGCGCGGGGAGCTGTTACATTCATAACCGGCGCCCCGGAACGCTGCGACCAGGCGGCAGGCGTCGGCGGACGATCCAGCCCGGACTAAATATTTACCGTCTTCGTCCTCCCGGACATGCGGTTTCTGGAAACTGGCGCGAGGCGTCGCCAGGGCAATAGCTTTGATTTTGTCCATAATGCAGTATTTAAGGGGTTATTTGAGAGGCTGGGGGCTGTCACGCCCCCGGTCCCTTGATCATGAAAACAGCACGTCCATTTCCGTAATATCCACGTCTGTGTCGTTTTCCTCACAGTAAGCCTGTACGCACTCGCAAATATCATTTGCGAGACCATAGTCCGCCTGCTCGATAGGGATTCTATAACGATCACACAGGGAGATAGCGGCGGCGGCTCTAATATCGTAGTCGTCGATTCGCTCCCGGCAAAAGGCTTGCACGGCCTTGATTGTATTCTCGCTCATAACGCAAAATTTAAGGGGTTACTTGCAGCCTGCCAGGGGATCAACCCCGGCGGGCCGTTTAATATCTGGAGAAAAGGACGTCTTCGAGGACTTCCAGGCACTGAGCCTTCCCCCACGCTGGCGCCCAGGAGCCCGGCGCGTAACGGTGCAAGCACTCAGAGACAAACCAGGCCGGGCAAAGCGCCAACAGCCATAACACAATACGGATAGCTTTGTAATTCATAACACAAGATTTTAGAGGTTTGGAAAGAGAGGGGACGGCCAGGCCCCCTCCCTTTTATTTGTCTTCCGTATGATAGCAAAGCGTATCCCCGGCGGTATGCTCATACACCCGGAAATTCGTCTTGAAGCCATCATTCTTTGCGGCCTCCTGGAGCCTGGCGGCAGCGCTAAGCGCTTTTTCCTTGTCGAAGTACAGGGAATGAATCCCGGACCAGCCCCGGGAAGATTGCCGGATTTCGTAAATCTTAGTGCGAATAACGATCATAATGCAAAAATTTAGGGGGTTTGAAAGGGGAGGGGCGGTCAAGCCCCGGCCCTTTGTTAGCCTTCGTAATATTCACGAATAATTACAGCGCCATTCTCTTTGATAAGGTCAGGGAGGAGGACCGCCAGCTCCCCGGCGTCAACTGCCGTATCTAAAATGATACAGCCAGTTTCTTTGTTTAAAACTTCGAATAACATTGCACAGGAGTTTAAAAGGTTTGCAGCCTGGCCCCCGGTCAAAGGAGCCAGGCCGGAAATGTTAACTAACAAGATACGACCCGCCAGGAGTCTCTACGCGAAGCCCGCCAGGGACCCGCCAGCCGCAAGAGAAACCAAAGCTATTATACGAAATGATTCTGAAATCTTCGCCGCCTTCGTTTTCCATCATGTTTTTGCAGTCTCTTTCCGCCAGCGCCTTTGCGCACGAAAAACGACCGTAACAGTCGGAAAGGGTTGAATCTGTCGAAAGATCATACATTTTGATCCAGCGCTTGCCGCGCTTGATGGTGCTGTTGATTTGTTCCATAATGCAATTTTTTAGAGGGTTAAAGAGAACCCCGGCCAGCGGTCAAGCGGGCCGGGATTGATAGCTAAGAAATGAAGTACAAAACGCCGTCAATTTCCAGGCTGATAGCTTCCTGTTGCATGATCTTGCAAAGGTCCTTACAATAAGCGACGACCGCGCGACGGTTACGAAGTTTTTGAGCCAGGCTGCAAAAGCCCACACAAATAGTTACATTTTCCAGGACAAGCCCGGCGGACTGAGAGACCCAAGCGCCGCGAACGTCGTAACTTGTCGCACCGCCGAAAAGCCCGGAAAGGAAAGAAAGCGTATTTTCAACCTGCTTTGAGTTGTCGCAAGACTCAGAAACGGCGACCGTCGAAGGTACGTAAATTTTGAAATTGTGGCGTAACATAATGCAGTTATTTAGAGATTTGAAGCCCGCCACGCCGCGAAGCGTGACAGGCTGTATTTGTCGGTTTTCCGATCCACCGAAAAGCTAAGAAGAAGAAAGTTTATTTACTTTCCGTTTCCCTTTGTAAGCCGGGCGTATCTACCTGCAAACCGTAAGCCGGGAAACTGTCAAAGGCTGGCCGCGAGTGTGGTTAATTCGTTTCGTTCCTTTGCCTACACAAATATAACTCAAATATTTTAAACTACAAAATATTCAGACACTTTTTTTCATCAAAATATCAAATAAATATTTTTAATAATATACCTTTGCAGCATGGAAACAAATCAAGTACTTGAGCGGGTCCGCTCGATCATGAAGGACCGGAAAATAACACAAAAGGACCTTGCCGCAAGGCTGGGAGTTAGCCAAAACCAAGTTAGCCAGTATCTGGCAGGAGTGCCACGCCTGGATACATTCCTAAAAATTGCCGCCGCGCTGGGGCTGGAAGCCGCCGAACTCCTGAAAGACGAAGCGCCGACCACCACAACAGCCGCAATTTGCCCCCAGTGCGGAAAGAAGCTAACTATAACCCTGAAATGAAACTTATATCGTACACGATACGAGTTTCACCAAAAAAGTTTCAAAAGTTTCAAATCTTTGTGACCCATGCCCGGACAGACTACCAAATTAACGAACCGCGAAAGAGCCGCCATTTTACTCCACGCCGCAGGACTGGAGGACGACTGGACCGAACTCTATTTTATAGCCGAGGACAAAAGCAGGAAAGACGCCGAAAGTGTTAAATTTGTCGCTGCAAGCGTTTCCAGATGGAAAAACAGCGACAAAATTAAAAACTGCCTTTCCGAGTTTCGCAAACTCCTGGCCGACCGAGAAGCGGACGCCAGGACCGAAGGACGCGAGGAAGGAAGAAGGACCGAGGCCGAGAGGATGAACAAAGGCGGAGGAAGTGAACCCACCGAAAGCAACCGCCGCCGCGAAGTTGCCGCCGCCGTTGACTATTACGACCCCGAAAACCAGCGCAAGCAGATAAATAGAATCATTCAGGAGTCAAGCGACGACCCGAAAACGCAGTTAGACGCGATCAAAGCCATACAACAGACCCAAAGAGACGACAAACAGGCCGCCAGAGACCAAAAACAGGTCCGGGCATACTTGCCGCAACGCTGTGAAACTTGCCCTCTCTACATTAAAGCCCGCGAAAGGACTATAAAATAGGTATTTTGTAAGCGACCGGCGAAGCGATCCAGCGGGCGGGAAGGGGACCGGGGGGGGGCAAACCACCAACGAAGGAAACGCTCTCCCTATCCTCCGAAATATTTTTTCTCAAATTTTTTTTCTTGCAATTTACGACAAATGCAAAATCTGCATGCTGTAAAGTGTTGATACAGAGCGTTTCGTAAATTTCGTAAATCTTTTTTAGGGCTTTACGCAGGAGAGATAAAATATATATATAGAAAGGACTGAAAAAAATATACGAGATTTACGAAGTCCTGATTATCAATGCGTTAGCTGGTGTAAAAGTTGCAAATTTCGTAAATTGGTGTAAATTGGGTTAGGATTCGGCGTTTTGCATAAAAATAGTTTCATAAAAAGCAACACATAGTTGTTTTAAGTGAAACTATTTTTTATCTTTGCGGTATGACAAGGAAAGAAGAAAGGATATTGTCGGAGTTATACCCCGGCGTGTCAAGTTTCACGGACGAGCAGGTCGCGTTCGCGCACCGAGCCATTGAAATCTGCAACAGGGACGCGAAGCGTTCGAGGATTCCCCGTACCGACATCGGCATTGGGGAAACTTTTTTCCGCAAGGGCAAGCGGTACAGGTGTATTCCTCGCCGCCGTGTTGGTTTGCCTTGCGAGGCGTGTTCCGGGTGCGCGTTCAATCAGTCGGATGCGAAGTGTGCCGGATTGCGATGCTCGAAGTTCGACCGCAGTGACGGCAACAATGTCTGGTTCGAGGAGGTTGTATGATTTCCATTCTGCGTGAGGAGTTTTCGGGGCTGTTGACGGCGAGGGCGGAGCCTTTGTCGTCGGTGTTGTCTGTACGCGCGGTGAAAGACCGTGTGGACTCCTTGACGCTATTTTGCCGGGAGTTGTTGCGGTCGTCGTCGTTGTGTCTGGTGGATGGTGATCTGCATGTCTTCGATGGTCGGAGTTATGTGTCGTGTTCGCGGGCTGATGTGGTGGCTGTGCTGGGGAATGTGCTTGTGGATGGAGGGGTGTCGCCGACGGATGTCCGGATGATGTCTGACATGCCGATGTCGGTGATTGGTGAGCGGTCGTTCCGTTCCGGCCGTCTTCTCTGTTTCCAGAACGGCGTGTACGACCTGGACGACGGCTCGTTCACGGAGGGTTTCAGTGCGGATCGTGTGTGTACGGAGCGGATGGAGTACCGATACGACCCTTCTGCCGGATGTGCGGCATGGGAGGCGTTTCTTTGCGAGGTGTTGCCTGATGCTTCGGTGCGGAGCGTCCTCCAGGAGTTCTTCGGCATGGTCTTTCTGGACCGAGAGCGGTTGAGCGTGGAGAAGTTCGCGTTGATGGTTGGTTCCGGTGCGAATGGGAAGAGCGTAATCGGCAATGTGATGCGCAGGGTGCTTGGTGCATCCGGTGTCACCTCTCTGGACACGGCTCAGTTGCGGGACGAGAAGATGTTGCCATTCATCGGGAAGCGGTTGAATTTCGTCCCGGACATGGCGCGGAACAAGGACTTCGACTCGGCGATCAAGGCGCTTGCCTCCGGCCAGGAGGTGACTGCGAGGCGTAATTACCAGGACCCGGAGCGGGTGAAGTGTCCGCCGTTGTGTTTCGCCCTGAACGAGTTGCCGGTCTTCCGCGACCTCACGCCCGCTTTCTTCCGCCGTCTGCTGCTCTTCCGGTTCGACGTACAGATCCCGTCGGAGCGTCAAGACAGGACGCTGGCCGACCGGTTGTGCGCGACGGACCTGCCGGGCATCTTCAACTGGGTGATTACCGGGCGTGACCGGCTCATCCTGAACGGCGGCGAGTTCACTCCTTGTCCGAAGATGGACGGCGAGCTGGAGTCGATGCGCCGGGAGGTGTCCGCCTGTTCGTACCCGGCGCGGGCGTACCTGGAGAGCCGTGGCTACTCGGTACGTCCGGAGTTCGACGGCCAGACGCCTGTGCTGGTCTCTCAGAACGAGATCGCGCTGGGCTTGCGCGACACGGTGTCGCGTTACATGATCACGGCGGAACTCAAGCGCCTTGGCGTCCAGACTTTCCGGAGCAAGGAGCTGTTCTACAAGGTATATCCCAAAACGAAATAGAAATGAAAGCATTGAAAGACAAAATCAAGCTCGACGCGAACGAGCGGCGTGTGGGTAACTTCGTCATCCGCGACGAGGAGAACCACATGAAGGTCATGGACATCAACTCCCTCTTCACGCACCGTGTGGCGAAAGGCGTACCGGTCGGTATGTTCCTCAAGCAGCTCTACGACGAGATCAAGGGGGGCAGGAGCGACGGCAACGGGCTTCACAACTGGCTCGCGGTCATCTTCTCCGTCTTCTCGTGCATCCCGGACCAGGAGTACCTGGAGAACGTCTTCAAGGAGACGGAGGCGTGTATGAAGCGTCATCCGGAGTGCTACGGCATGAAGCTGGACGGCACGGAGGAGGAGGATGCCGCCGCCGCGCAGGAGGTGAAGGAGATGATGGGTTTCGAGGAGGAGGTCAAGGAGATGGTCGGGAACGATGGCCGGTCTGAGTAATTTCCAGTGCGGATGGCGCCGCATCGCCTGCCGTGTGATCCTGTGGTTCAACGGTCTGCTTCGCGGTCTTGGGAGGTGGCTTTTCCACCTCTCATTCGCCGGGGTGCAGACCAGGCTGTATAAGCGGTGGTACATCGAGCGCCAGGAGCGTATGACTGTTGACGAAATCAGAATGACGTATGGCGGTGGAACGGAGTCTTGATCTCGGTCTGGCGGAAATAAGAAGTAGTATGGCCATACCTACACAACCCATAGATTTCAGCCCGTCGAAGGTCTTTCTCCAGAAACTTGACGGGTCGGAGCCGCCGATCGTCGGCGAGTTCCCATCGGCTCCACCTCTGCCGAAAAAGGTGGGTGGGGAACGGTGGTGGACGGGATGCGACACCGGCCCGGGATTCGGCGAGACCGTATTGACCGCAGAGGTGTCCGTTCCGCCGGAGGCCGTCGCGGAGTTGAAGCGTATGGCGCAGCAAGCTCTCCTCGACACTTTGGTTAATGTGATTCGGAAAGCGCGATACATAGACCGCTATTTTCACGTTTTTCATTTGACGGAGGAGATATATCGGCGCGATTCCGCCCTCTGCCACCGGCTCCACCGGATGAACCTCACCAGATACCTCCGCTCCAAATGCCTCTATCCGGCCCGTGGCATCCGCGTCACCCTCAAGAGCGGCGCGGTGGTCTGGCGGAAATAAAAAAAGCCGCCCACACATCTCTGCGTGGACGGCACCTCTAAATTTTGCATTACGGATTTAAAAATCCAGTGCAAAGATAGTGAATCCGGAGGGGAAATCAAAGCCTCTCCGGATTTTTCTTATTCGACTATCCCCATCCGGCGCAGCCTGCCCCGGATCGCGTTCTCCAGGAAGGTGCGGTACTGCTCGCGCAGGAGTTCCGGCGGATTGTGCATGAGGACTACGGAGGCGAAGGCGTCACGCGCCTCTCTCGCGTCAGCCAGAGTGTATTTCCCGGTGATGAGCGATCCGTTGCGCCTGGTGTAGTGATAGACGACCTCGGTGCTGATGAAGGTCCGCTTCCCGGCGAACGCGAACTCCATGTTGAAGATCATGTCCTCGAAGACTCGCACTCTGGGGAAGGATGTGATGGCTTTGCGCCGGTAGAGGCATCCGGTCACATGGCCGACATCGCAGGTAGGCGTGAATAGGACGGGGGAGAGCCGGTGCCGGAGGCCGGGCGGTTCTATCTTCCAGATGCTCTTCTCTCCAGTTGCCTCCCATTCGTTCATCTCAAGCCCCACGATGCGGTCCGCTTCCGGGTTGCGCTCCATCTCGGCGAGGAGGGTGCTGAGGGCTTCCGGGAAGAGCCAGTCGTCGGAGTCGAGGAAGGTGACGAAGACGCCGGATGCCACGGCGAGACCGAGGTTGCGGGCGTGGAAGAGGCCGTTGTTCTTCGTGGATGAGACGATGGTAAACCGGGGGTCGCCATCCGTCTGGGCGATGATCTCGCGCAGACTTCCGTCGATGGAGCCGTCGTTGACAACGATGCACTCCCAGTCCTCCTCGGTCTGCTCTTTCACGGAGTCCAGGCAGCGCTCGATGTATTTCTCGGTGTTGAAGACCGGTACGATGATGGATGTCTTCATGGCTAAAGGTCTTTCTGGTCGCACCAGGTTCCGGGTTTAAGCGGCATCGCGTGGTCTCTCTTGACCTTGACCTCGATGCTGTACCCCACGAGGCTGCCGCCCTCGGTGATCTCGTCGGCGCCGAGCTGACGGACTATCGAGCGACCGAGGAAACCGGCCATCCGGCGCTGGGCTTCTTTCTGCATTCCGATGATGTTCTTGCCGAACTTGATGGTGTCGGAGTCGGTGATGGTGTAGTAGGCGGTGAAAGTCTGTTGCTTGTTGAGATCGTTTTCGGCATAGTCGAGCAATCTCTGTGCGCGGGCGAGCGATTCCCGCAGTTTCATATTCTCCTCCCGGAGTTTCTTGATTTTGTTTCCGAACATAATGTGATTAGAGTGTTAAGTCGATTTTGAAATAGTCTTCGAGGAAGGCGCGTGGGCTTATCGCGCAATCCGGGAAGAGTGGCGGGTTAACCCTGGTGTTGAACTCCTCGTATGAATCGCAGAAAAGGTTCTGGAAAGCGACGCCGTATGCGTCGCCCATGTTTGCCTTTGCGGAGCAGTTCGGGTGTGTGTCCAGGTAATACTGTTCTGCGCGAAGAACGGCGAGGAGGAACTTCGGATATTTTCTGAAATCCGCCTTGCCGCAATCGCCTTTGAGCGGGCATCCTATACAACCAAGGCGGCGTTCAGGATGAAAAATCCCGGCCTCATCATAATAGACCGGGGCGCATTTGATCTTCTCTTCTTGGATGAACCTCACGACATCTTCGAGCGTCCATTCGAGGATCGGCAGGTAAATCTGAACCGTATCTTTCTTCGAGAACACTCGGCAGACCTCCGGCTCCTTATATCGCCTCTCTCGGTCATGGGACTCATCACGCCTAACTCCTTGAACTGCTCTTGAGTACACTTTGTACTCCTTGAGTATGTCGCAACAGAATCTTGCCCTTCGGGTAGGCATGCCTTTTCTCCGAATAATGTCGAGGAATGTTTCCTTCGGCCTGATGATGGTTGCGCCGACCTCTTTGCAATGCGCCGTTGTTCCCGGCGGGTCGATCGAGGTCTGCTTGTAGATGGCCTCGTGCGGGATGCCCGCCATCTGCGCCAGGCGGAGGATCACATCACTATCTTTGCCGCCAGAGTAGGAAATCTCCAGCGGCCCGTCTTGCGGGATTGCCCGGAGGAGTTTGATTGCGGCGTCAACTTTTCTATTATAGTCCATATTTAACGCTTAAACTTTGTAACGATAAATCTCTCGGCTTCGGCCTTGAGACGAAAAAACGGGGGCATTGCGGCCTCCGTAGATTTTGTGGTATAGATTTACTTGCTTGCGCTTCGCACTTAAATTTGGCGGGCCGCTTTCGCTTCCCGTGCATTTTTTACGGCTTTGGAGAAATCATTCCAGAGTTCTCGTTCCACCGTGTACCCTGGGGATGACATGAAAGCCGCCATAAGGTTCCGGTAGTGAGAGATGGTCGCGTGGTTCTTGCCGAGGAGGGCGCCCACTTGTATGGTGGTCATTCCCCTCTCCAGCAGGACGTGGGCGATCATCGCCCGTGCGACCACGTTGTCCCGTTCCCTTGTCTTGGTTGCGGCATCCGCTCCCGACACGCGGAGCATCGTCTGTCGCAGTTCCTCGGCCCACTCCCGCATCCTGGGCGAGAGCACCGGCGCCGGTTTCTTTGGTCTTGCCATTGATTTCTCGTTTATAGTCTTCGTAGAGCCAGAGGCAAATCTTGTTGGCGACCACCTTGACGGCGGCTTGCACGCGGTTGAATTGCTTCTGGGAGATGGTACGGCCTTCGCCGAAGCGGAGGCGTGAGTATTCCTTGCTGGCCTTGAGCACCCGGTCGATGTAGGGATCGTAGAGGGGTTGGCCGGAGGCTGTCTTCCAACATTCGCCGTGGAAGTCCTGGGCGTCGGCGGCAAGGAGGTTGCAGAGCCACGTTTGGGAGAGCTCGCGTTGTGTCTCGATGGGGAGTGAGTTGTCGCACTCCTGGATGGCGATTTCGGCGATGCCGAGGTGCGGTTGGATGAACGCCTCAAGCTCGTCGGCCTTGTCGATGACGTACTCGGTCTGCTCTTGGTCGAACGCGGAGAAGAAGTTGCGGAAGAAGGTGTAGAAGCCGTCGGCCATCTGGTTCTTGTACTTCTTCTGGAGGCCCTTGCAAGGTTGCTTGCGTATGCTCTGCTCGAAAACCTGCTTGGCGGCGTCGAGGAGGAAGAAGTATGTGATGGCTGTGAGGTTGTCCTTGTTTCCTTTGACTTGGTGGTAGCCGCGCCGCTTGTAGATGGCGTCGTTGATCTCTCGGTTAGTCATACTTGTGTATCTTTTCGTTAAGCCACATCAACGCTACGGAAAACCACGCGAGCAAGCAAGCCGGGGCGAACACGATGTTAAACACCACTTGCTCGACGAACCTGCTTGCACGGGGGCTCCCGCCGCGCAAAACGGACAAGACATATAGCGAGGACTCACAGACCGCGCAGATGACGGCGGCGATTCCCCACCAGAGAAGGATGTCTAAATTTCCGATCTTCATTTCTTGCCTCCTTTGCTCCAATGGATTCCGACGAGCGCTTGGAGAGCTCGGACGAGCCAGCAAGGGCGGAAGCCCTCGAACACGCACGTTGGTTTCGCGTTCTTCTTGCCGATGTAGAAGTATGAGGTCTGGGGTCGCTTCGTCTTGGGCGCCGTCGCTATTGCGGTAAAAGTTCGTTTCATTTCTTGATCTCTTTAAGTTTGTCGATGCTCGGAAGCCCGAGGAGTCGGAGAGCTTGGTCGGCCTTGCGCTTGGTGGTCACGCCCTTCAAGAGAAGATAGTTGAAATCGTGATAGATTTCGAGCGTTTCGGTGTCGGGGCGATATTCTACATACTCATACCTTCCGTGTCCGTTGTCGTCCTTGACAACGAACCTAAAGAAAGGGATGGGAGGGAGTATTTCATTCCCTTTCTCGAACCCCCATTTGAGTAGGTCTTTCTCTGTGATCATACTCTATTTGTTTTGATTGTCCGCTCTTGAAATTGCTTGCACGAGGCGAGAGGAGAGCGAAACGCCTCTCCACCCCTTTAAAAGAGCGAGGTCGTACTTTCGGAGTTTGTCGCTTTTCTGCGTGCGACCGAACTTGAATTTTCTCCCTCCTTTCCAACGATTCGCGTTCTCTTTCATCCCCGGCCCTCCTTTTTCTCCTTGTACTCCGCGAGTGCGTCATAGAACATCTCGGTGATGTGGCCGATGAGGTAGGCGAACGTCTCCTCGTCCTCAACACCCCTGGGGTGGAGGATTTGGTAGGCGGCGTGGAAGATTTCGTGAGCTACTGCCTTCGGTGACGGCTCGCTGTTGAACACGATGAGGTAGTTCGGCGTCCCGAAGTTGCAGGTAAGGGCCTCGACCTTCATAGACGGGTCTTTGTCGAACTGGTCCTTGAAGGACTGCCGACCATCTTCGGGAAGGCCGATCTCGTTGAAAAATGCGTCCAACTCTTTCTGGTTGGTGTCGATTGCGAACGAGAGGTCGCAATCAAAGATGTCGATAGGGAATCCTGTGATCATATTTCTTCCTCTTTAAGTAGTTTTCCGTTCATTCTCTCCGGGTGCCCGACGAGGACGCACCAAATGCAGTTGGTGGCCCATTGTTCGAGGTAGGCCAGCGGCTCGCTTGTGTCGAACCCGCCCAGCGGAATGTCGAATTGCTCGCTCAACAGGGCTACATAGTGAAGTGCTTCGTGGGCGCAGATGCCAGCCCCGCACTCTTTCGGGCGAAACATTGACACAAGGCAACCCCTCCAATGGCTTTCTTTGTTGCCGACGCGGACAGTGTTTGCGAATTGGCCACCCTCGTCGAAAACATCTCCAAAGGAATCACAGATTTCTCCTTCATTGTCGAACGGGTAGAACAGCTCCGCTACATCCTCGGCGTTCGGTTGCTTGCAAACCCAGAGCCTCGTGGGGTAGATCACGGGATCGAACTCGTAAATCTTCGTATTCATACTCTATTCCTCCCCGTTAGGCTCGATGAACTCGATACCATATCGCTCACATTGATACTCGAAAGAGGTGCTGAACCTTTCAGCCCAACAGAACGCAGCACCAATATAGTAGTAGTCCTCAACTTTCTGCGCGGCATGTACTTTCTGCACCAGTTCTCCCGACGCAGCATAAGGAGATTCTTCCCACAGCACAATAATCATCTCCCCCTTACCGAGCAGCTCCTTGAGCCGCTTGTAGTCCTTGCTTGTCTTGTAGTTCAGTTTGCTCATTTGACTTTGCTTTTGGTTTCACGAATCTTCTTGGTCAGTTCTCGGTACAAGTCCCACTCGATGTTGAAGTGGTTGATTACCCAGCGGAGGCCACCGAGGAAGCCTCGCCAATATTGTGCGTCGAACTTCATTTCTCGTCCTTTTTGATGATTACTGATACCTTCTCGCCGAAATAAAGGTTGTTGGGTATCTTGCTCATAGTGCGAACATAGTTCACGTTTTTGAGGTCGCTGACCACTTCTCCCTCCACCGCGTCCTTCATCAGCCGCTCCTTGCAGACCATCCACCCGTCGGCAAAGGCTGGTTTCATAAGACGAAATGCGCCATAGGTCAGGCTTTGTTTGCCTTTGACATATTCGTTAGCCGCATCAAGAGCCTCCTTGTCATATTTCGGATCATAGTCATCAGGCGCATCGTTCTTGCCACAGACGCGCCACCTCTCGGCAAGCATACCATCGGCAAAAGCCTGGCGCTTGGCAAAGGTTGCCGAATCCTCGTCCACCTCCGCACGATAGCCGATGTACCAAGCTGCCGCCTCTTGCACATCGGCGGGGACGGGTAGGACGGCCCGGGGTTGGGCGATAAGGTTCTCGGCATCCGCCGTAGTGATGCACACGGAGATTTCGCCGAAGTTCAACTCAATCGAGTGCTTAACGCCTTTGATTACTTCTACTTTCATATCTCTATCGTTTTCCATTGTTTTCTTTCATCCAAGCCTTTGCCTGCTCGATCCAGGGTTCAAGCTCATGGAATTGCTTATACTCGGGTTGGCCTTTCGGAAAACAATCCGGGCAGAAATATGCGCATGGCGGATTGGCTTCGTGCTTTGTTACATGCCACCCGTGATAGAGAAGCCATTGTGTAACAAGTATAACCGTTGTGGCGCAGTACGGTTTAAGAAGCGCCAGCTCCTTTTCACTGTACATATTCGGCACCTCCAGCTCCTTACCGCAGGACGTGCATTTGACCAAGCCTACACGGGAATTAAGCCCGTATTTCTCACGCAGTTCTTTGATTGTCATATCTCTACTTCTTTAAGTGTTTCATCGGATTCCACTTGAACTTTGTCAACTCCTCTGCAATTTGTTCTCTAAATCGTTTTACTCCCCACTCCGCGAAGTGGCGGGCGAGGGCGATGATACCTTCGTTGTCGAGGTAGTGGCCGCTCATTGAATCGAACTTGTAGTCCTTTTTCAGATTGGCATACCTCTCGTTCCACCACCGCTCAATCTCCGCCTCCAGGTCTGCCTCCGGCGCGATGCTCCCTTGAATCGGCTGCGGCGGGCACATCTTGTCGAACTCGGCGCGGAGATCGGGATTCTTGGCGAGTATCTGCGCCCACTCGCGGAGGGAATGGGTTTCTTCGGCAATAATCTTGTCAATGTTGCTCCGCACCTCGGCTCGTACCTTCGGGTCGCAGTTCTTTACGCATACCTCGAAAAGTGCATTGGTCTTATTCGGTTGCTCCGCCTCGACGAAGTAGGCGTATTGTGCATTATCCGCACCGTCATATTGAGAGCAAGCGACTCCGCCGTTCATATCCCTCGCAAAGCAACCTCGATAGGACGAGCGGTCAATAAGGCAACACTTATCACAACACTCTGCTTCGTTTGTACAGTGTTCCACTCTCACCCGCTTACCCGCGATGGTGATTATTTCTTCTTGTTTGCTCATATCTTACTACATATTTTTTGCATTAACATCGGCTAACGCCTTGATTGAACGGCAACTTCTTCCACGCCACCACTCCTCTATTGCTTCGGCTTTATCTCTTGGGCACGGATCAGGCTCATAGGAAGCAGGGCAATACATACAACCATCCCCATCATCGTGATAGTGGCGGCAGACCGTTTTTAGTCGCTTAACCAACGCCCGAATAATCCTATCGTTCAGCTTCTTCATATTACTTCGATTTAATCTCTTAGCCAATGATCCGGTATCTGCACACCGGTCTTGTGCTCATATGCCATTGCGATTTCAGCAATGTCGAGTTCGTCGATGCTATAGTCACCCGTAAGGAGGATTTCACGGATCGTCCTAAAGGCATTCTCGGTCATACCTGCAGTCATCTCGAAAGGGTCATGTACTACAGTTGCTGTTAACTTGCCGTCTTCTGACTTGTAATAAATCTCGCCCATATTGCTTCGATTAAAGGGTGATTTCTTTCTCGATGCCGCAGAGGTGATCGTCCGCATATCTCCAGAGATAACCACCAGCGCTTCTACATACATATTCTTTCCCGTCTTTTTTGAGTTTTTTACCGACCGCACAATTATGGATATTTGAGCTTCCAATATGAAGCGTTCTGCTTGCCTCTTTTACACTATTAAACGTGCGAACAAACTCTCCATCTGTGGTGAATTGACTGATCCGCTTTGAGACCCTTTGAGTACGTGTTCCATATTTTGTGTTATACTCTTTGGTACACCATTCAAGGTTCTCCACACTGTTGTTCAACTTGTTCTCGTCTTTATGGTTCACATCGCTTAATTTTCCCCCGTTTGGAATAAACGCTATTGCAACGAGACGGTGAATCGCAAAGCTCTTCGACTTACCATCTTTACACAAGAAAACATTCAAATAGCCGTCTTTTGAAACCGACGGCTTCAACACTTTCTCCTTTGAGATATAGGCAAACTTACTGTTGCTATTCTTTTGCCGAGAACAACTTTTTACACGCCCCTTGTTCGAAATAAGATATAGTCCCTCATAATCCGGAAGCTCTCTCCAAGTCTCCCCGTCAATATCCATCATGTCAAGAAGTTCAACGCTCTTGCTCAAGACCATTTTTGCGACAAGGGGGTTGCCATATATAGACAGCAACTCCTCGCATACACGGCGAGATGTCTCATTTATGGAGTAATGCTCTTTCTTGCACCAGCCAGATACTTTCAATTCTTTTGCTTTCATAGCACGATAAACATTACGATCACGATGATAGCGGCCACGCCGCAGACAATCCAACGGGAGGTTTTCTCGTCCCGCTTGGCTTTGGAACACGGCAAGCTCGTCACGGGGCAAGTGTCCCCGTAGAACTCGCATTGGTGACAGATGGCCTTCGGCACTCTGTACTCTTGGACTTTATACTCTGGTTTCATTTTCCTCTTTCGTTAAATCGTTTCAACACTTCCTCGCAGAGTTCGGGGTTGGTCTGGACTTTCGTCTCAAACTCGTCCTCCACCTCCCTGATGATCCCGGCGAGGTCACGGATAGTCACCCA
>Ga0310696_10000429_pt1 | contig 67454 bp, 65 predicted proteins | sample AusTroGonzalo_MG_4_FD_203885 | JGI IMG/M metagenome (GOLD analysis project Ga0310696, IMG submission 203885) | Bovine rumen microbial communities from tropical cattle in Woodstock, Queensland, Australia - Gonzalo_02 (v2) (version 2) | ecosystem: Host-associated > Mammals > Digestive system >...
GTTTTACTTCTTTGTAATAAATCTAGTATTGGTATTTGTGCCAACGTAAGCAAAAATGAATAAAAAAATAATTTTGCACGTTTTTTTATTGCTAAACGGTTAAAAAACTTTTTTATCTTTGATTTTTTACCGGTAATAACCGTATTTTTTACAGATTTATCAACGTCACTTTTATCAACAATACATATTATATCTAAATCACCATGTTTTTTTTGTGATTTATTTATTATTTTTGTTTTTGTGATTTCTTGTATCTTTTGTAAATTATCATCCCATCTTGCTTTTTTTTCAATAAATTCATTTGATGCCGCAATAATATCTTTGCAATATTTCGGATTTTCCAGTGCATATTTACATAAATCACGTGCTTCATACGGCGATTTATACATCGGTATTTTTACATGACCTTTGGTCATTTTTTCCAGCAATCCTGAATACGATGATATTAACAAACCATTTGATGCCATTATATCAAATACACGCCATGGAAAAGCATAACCTTTGCACTGCGGATGTGATATAGATATATTAACATGTGATGAATTATAAATTCTTTCATTATCATCTAATGTACAAATAGGTTGTTTTTTATACACAGATTTTAAAAACATATATTCATCTGGTAATTTATCCCATCCTAAACCATATAAATCCAGACCTAAATCTGTCACAGAATTCAAAATAAACAACCGTGGATCAAATAATGGATAACACTGTAAAATATCATTATTAAAATCAGATTTATATCTTTCAAAAAATTTATCAAAATCAATATTACCATTATATAAAACCTGTTGCGCATCATTACGTAAAACAGCATTATTTTCATATAATTCTGCTGCTTGTTTCGAAGGCTGCATAAAAACACTTCCAATGAAAGAAATATTTGCTGTCTTTTCAAGACATTTTGCATGAATAGACGTTGCCATATGTAATGATGCAATATGTTTTTTATCTAACCCCAAATTTTCATATTCAGTTTGTTCCCAGCCATGCCAAAAAGAAAACAAATAATATCTGTCAATATACTGCTTTATCAAATGTACATTTGACCACATATCTAAACCGTCCGCATTCATTATACATATTGGACAGTCTGTATTTTTTATAATAGATTCTGTTATTCTGTTATTAAATGCAAATATAATATCTGGATTAAATTGTTTGATATTTGAAATACATTCAAAATCAACATTATTTATAGAATATATATTAACACATTTAACATTATTGCTATTTTTACGTAATTCTGAAATAAAACTTTCATAAAAACAAATTATGCCCTTTGGGTTTTTGGCATCTAATATTGGTTGTGAAAATAATACTAAAATATTTGACATAATTTATCTATTTTTATTGTTATCATCTGATGATAGATATCTGATTTGATTTACTGATACAACTTTGCTTTTTGCAGGAACACTTTTTGTTATCACAGCACCAGCACCAATCAACGAGTTTTCACCAATAACTACACCCGGCAATATTGTTGCATTTGCACCAATAGATGCACCACGTTTGATTACAATTCCTTCACATTTCCAATCTTTGTTACGCGATTTTGGATATCTGTCATTTGTCATTGTGACATTTGGACCAATAAATACATTATCTTCAATTCTTGTGCCATCCCAAATTTGAACGCCACATTTTATTGTCACATTATCCCCTATTTCTACATCATTTTCAATGAACACATTGGAACAAATATTACAATTTTTACCAATTTTTGCCCCCGATAACACAACACAAAACTGCCATATATTTGTATTTTCACCTATATTTTTACTTTGCACATCAGATAAAGGATGTATCATCTCGCCCCCCTACCTTGTACAGCAATTTCTTTCATAAATGTTGGATAATCACGTATATAATCATGTTCATCATAATATTCTGATGCCAACACCATAAGCACACAATCAGGAGAAAAATTAGTAAATTCACGCCAAATATTATGTTTAATATATAAACCTTTGGCTGGGTTATCTAAATGAACCTTTTCGCGTTGCTTACCATCATCTAAAATAAAATCACAAGACCCAGATGTACAAACAATAACTTGTTCTAGTTTCTTATGAGCATGCTTACCACGAACAACATCTTTTTGTGTCCCCCAAATATAATAAACACGCTTCACATCAAACGGAAGACCTTTATCTTTTTCAAGTGCAACCAATTTTCCACCATGATCGCCAAGAACCTTGAAATCTAATATTTTATACATAAAAACCTCTTTTTTTTAGGATTATATATGATATATGTATAATTTCAACAAAAATATATTTAGTAAAAAACTGTCTTTTTGACCTTATTTTTTATAAAATTGTAAAAAATAATAGCTATTTTAGCTAAAACGGTTATAATTTCTCTTCAAAGGAAGTATTATGTTAAAAGTATTAAAATATGCACTTGTTATTATAGTCATTTTACTAATTACTAGCTTATGTCTTATATTTTTTACTTCTAATAATAAAAATTGGATAAAAAATGCTGATGTTGATTTATCTGTATACAGACCTTATGTACTTAATACAGAAATAAATTTTAATCACAAAGGAAATTCTAAAAAATATATAAAACAAGAAGATGGTTGGGGCGGACAAGAAAAAGAATATCGAATAAACCGTGGTAAAGAATCAAAAGTAAAATTATATATCAAAGATGGTAAAAATAAAGATATTTTATTAAACATGCATTCATTTGGACTTTTTGATCAGAACAAGTACAAATTTCAAACGATAACATTAACTGCAAATGATACAGAAATTCAAAAATGGGAAATAAATTATGAATCTAATAATTATTCCGCAACAATACCAGCAAGTGTAATGAAAGATAATACACTTGTATTGACTTTTTTAATAAAAGACCCTTATATATATGTATCAGAAAACGATTCAATACCTATTGGTATAGCAATAAAAAAAATGGTATTAAAAAACTATTCTACAAGTGAAACTAAAAAGAAAGTTGCTAAATGGTTAAAAAATAAATTAAGTAAATTAAAATAATATTTAATTTTTACATTTTTTTAATGTTTCACCTGTATCATTTTGATCAACATGTTTATTACGTATTTCTTCATCCGCTTTGATACGTTGTTTTAATAAAATTATATCTGGATGATTTTGTATTTGTTCATTTATCTTATCTATGGCTGATTCTATATCTTTTTGATTACGAACAAATATTGGAATTATTGAATCTGATGCAGAAATTACAGATTGTTTTAATAAATCTTGATTATCATCTATAATGGACAAATATGCACGTATATGTTCATCTTCGTGTTGCAAAATTGCATTATAAGAACATGTATTCGGTTTATGCGAAATATCTATTTGAACTAAAAAATTAGAATAACCAATTTCAGCATCTACATTTTTTAATGATACACAAAAACCATCTTCTATGGACGTTATATCTGTTGTTATTTCATAATTATCAACCATGGTAGCAATAACATTGCCATGTAAAACATCCATTTGTTGCAAGGGTTGCACAACTTGTTTGCTCCACAACGGCGTCTTGATAGTTATTTTTGGGTTTAACTTGTATATTAAACAATCATCAGCCAAAGACATTGTTGGAATAAAAAAACACAACAAAAACAAATAAAATCTTTTCATAAACTACATTGTTTGCTTTTTTAAATATTCTGCAACAAAATTATTTCCATAATTTTTATATAATTCTTCTGCTAATAACACCGAAGAACGCCCAGATTCAAACAACCGCAACATATTACCTAAACCACCAAGTTCTGTATTCAAAATTACAGATTCACCATTCACAGGTCTTGATAATAATACAGCACGTTTTAAATTTGGGTACGCTTTACCTTGGATAAAAGCCATTTCCAATGGATTTAAATTCCATTTTTCATAATCACTTAAATCAGCAGCAGGATTACGGAAAAACAACACAGTTTGTGCCTGACCACGAACAACATCACCTATACCAAGTTTATCTAAAACATTTGCACGTTGAAAAGCAACCATATACGCCTGACGATTTTTTCTACCTTCTTGTAATCCAGCAATAAAATTATCTCTAAACATTTTATTTTCTAACATTGGTGCTGTTTCATCAATCATAATCAAAGAAGGATTTCCACCAGATACTGTGATATTATTTATTCTATGTAATATATAAGATATGACAGCAGGTGCTAATACTTCATCTTGTAATATATCTGTAAAATCAAAAGTTGTTAAACGAGAATATAAATCCAAAGTATCAACATCTTCATTAAACATGTCACCATATTGCAAAGGATCAACCCATTTTTTCAAAGCACCACGCATATTACCACTAGATGAAAAGCAACTTTCATATAAATTTTTTAACAATCTGTCTTTATCAGATAAATAATCAAAATTTACTGATACAGCACGTGCAATTTCTTCTTCTGAAACAACATCATTTTGACCATTTATCATAGCTAACCATCTACGTAAAAACGCGCGATTTGACGCTGTATCTGGCATTTTTAAAGGATTTAAATGTGTTAAGAAAGTATTATTATTTTCATCTTTTTCTTTACCATTCATTGTTATATATTTACCATCCACAGCCAAAGTAAATATTTCTGCACCCTTGTTTCTATCAAAGAAAAACGCTTTTAATTTTGGATGTCTTAAAGATTGTGCGATTAAAAATGAAAATAATGTTGTTTTACCGCCACCTGTTGGTCCAATTGTTAATGTATGTCCAACTGCTGCTGGTTTATCAGATACATGGAATTGGAATTGATACGGGGTTCCTTGGGCTGTTGGAAAAACAACAAGTGGTCCAGGACCCCAATCACTATCTTTAACACCACGTGGCATAGAGGATAAAGGTATGCTGACAGCAGCTGTTTTTGATAACATCTTAAAACTACGTGGAAAAGTATCAAATCCAGGAATTTTAGCAAAAAAAGATACTTTTGATGCAAAATTTTCAACCACAGGAGAAATTCCAAAACCTGCACATATTTTTTTAAATTCTGCAATATGTTCATTTAAATCATCTGGGTTATATCCGAATAAAACAAACAAAGGATAATAATCAACCAAAGTTTGATTTCCTGTAATATTTTCATCCATAGATGTTTGTGCTTCTGTTAATTGCTCTATTGTAGATTCTTGTGTATCATCCGTAATAGTTGATTTATGCTGACGTATCAAAGATTCTATATCTTTATATCTTAATACATGAAAAGCATTCATACATATCATTTCACATTGTATCGTTGATATAGTATCAAAAAATTCTTCATCAAGATAATCAGGAGATATTTTAAAAGACAACATAGCTGAATAATATTTTTTATCACCACTATTATATTCAACAATACCATTGTTTTTAAAATCTACATTATCAACAGTAGCTAAGTTAGATATATTATCATCACAATTTTTTATAACAGGTTTTGATACAGGTGACAAAATTCTACCAAAGAATGTAGCCATATTGTCTGTATTATTATTTTTTAATAATTCAGGTTTATATGCAGACAATATCGATTCTATGTATCCACAATATTGATTTAATTTATCTCTATTATTTTGACCTTTGACTGAAATAACGAGATAATAAGTATTTGTATAAATTTTTAAACCTTGGTTATTCCATTTATCATATATTTTTTGTAGAATTGGTTGATCAAATTCGTAATTTGTTTTTTCTTCTACAAAATCGCGTATTGTAAAAAACCTTAAATACACATTGTTATCTTGGATTTGATTAAATAATTGAGCACGCAAATCTAGTAATTTTTCACGATTTTTATCGTCCATCATACTAGTTTGAATACCCTTTATTTTGTAAACACGAACCAAAGATCCATCAGTCATTGATAAACTGTTGTCTTGATAAACTTTATCAAATGGTAGATAATCAGAATACTTTACATAACCAAATTTTGGTAAAATTCTTTTAGTTAATACAGGTATATAAAATAACATTAAAACAAAAGCTAACATTATCAACAAGACAACAACTGTTAGATTTAATGTCATAGAATTTACATTTCCTGCAAAATAATCAAATAACTTATCCATATTTTACACCACTAACCTTTTTGGTACCTTGTTTTTTAATAATTTAAGATTCGCGAATATAATTTGTGCTATTTGTGGGTCTTTTTTAGAATAAATACCTAAAATAGAATGAGATAAACTTAACAATCCTAAAAAACATAATGGTAATAAAAAATTATTTATACCAAATAACAAAGCGATGACCATCAAAATAACAAATAAAATAAACCAAAAAACAAAATTTAACAAAGCCAAAGAATAAGGCACATAAAATATGCGCGGCGGATTTGCTAAAGCTTTTAGAACTTTTTGTTTCAATATTCTCTCTCTTGATAAGTTAATTATAACAATTTCAACTTTTTTCAACAAGCATAAAAGTAAAAACATTAAAATTTGTTAAAAATATTAAAAAAACACTTTTTTTTAACTGTTTATTATTTACTATGTTTTTTCAACAATTTTATAAAAATGCTTGGAAAACTAATATTTTTTTGTTGAAAACTTGTTGAAATAAAGTTTATTTTTAATTTTAACAAAATAAACAAATACAATAAAAATAACAATAAATATAATAAATATTTGATTTTTTATAAATCTGGTTTATAATTGCCTAGCAAAAAGGATTCAAATATGAAATTTTTAAGTTCTTTAAAAGCTTGGAAAAAACGCGGTAATGTTAAACAAATTCGCCGTGGAAAGCAAGTTATATTGATTGACCCTGCAAACCCAAAATTAAAGGCTAAACAGGGATTCAAAAGAAAATAATATAATCCAATTGGATGATGTTTTTTTATACCCAAAGATTTTTGGGTATTTTTTTATTGTTCAGATAAAAAAGCTTCTTCAAGCACTTTTTTTACTTCAAAACCACCTAAACCAGACATACGCAAATAATTTATTTGTTCATTATTTGGTTTGTAAATACTAGCACAATGTACAGCATTTTTTGGGACTGATTGTATATATTGTGTTGGTTTCAAAGTTATTTTAGCACTTTCATCCGCCATAACAGAAAAAGAAACATCAGAATCACATAATTTTAAATTTTTATTTATAACAGCATAACCATTTAAAACAGTATTCGTGTTTTTATGTGCTAAAACTTTTGTTTTTATAAAAATACCGGTTTTTTCACATAAATGTTCCCCTTTGACATCTATTTTTAAAGAATCGTAATTTTGCACAATAATTTGTCCATCAAAAACACTTTTTTTACCGGTATTTTTGACAAAAATATTCAAAAAAGCCGGTTTTTTATTTATAATTTTTCCAGAAAAAATAACTTTTGTATTTTTAGCTTTTAAATCTATGTTTATATCTATATTACCGGCTATTTCTCCAATATATATAATATGTACCGGCATTTTTGGTGTTTTTAAAACAGATATAATATTTTTATCAATATTAAAATCAATGTTTGTATAATCTGATAATTCATCATTAAAAATACCATCACGAAAAACCAAAGTTTCCGCAGGAAATGTTTTTATATTGAATTCTTGCCAAAGGTATGACATATTTATATCCGATTTATTTATACAGATAATATAATAAATAAAAAATAAACAAACAACAAATTTAATTGGTGAACAAAATGGGATTTAATTGTGGTATAGTTGGATTGCCAAATGTTGGGAAATCTACGTTATTTAATGCTTTGACTCAAAGCGCTGCTGCAGATGCGCAAAATTATCCGTTTTGCACAATAGAGCCAAATACAGGTCGTGTGGTTGTTCCAGATGAAACCTTACATAATCTTGCACGTGTAGCTGGTGCAGAAAGAATTATACCAACTCAACTTGAAATAGTTGATATTGCGGGTCTTGTCAAAGGAGCATCTGCCGGTGAAGGTCTTGGAAATAAATTTTTATCCAATATTTTATCAACAGATGCAATAATTCATGTAGTTAGATGTTTTGAAAATGATGATATTGTACATGTAAATGGTAAAATAGACCCATTATTGGATATTGAAACTATTGAAACAGAATTGATGTTGGCTGATATAGAAAGTTTAGATAATCAAATAAAAAAACTTGAAAAAAAAGTTCATGGTCAAGATAAAAATGCTGCTAAGTTATTGTCTGATGCAACATCAATAAAAGCAAATCTTGAAAAATCTATACCTGCACGTGACCAAGAAATAGATTCTTTACCATTTAATTTATTGACCAGCAAACCTGTGATATATGTTTGTAATGTTGAAGAATCGGCTGCTAGCAAGGGTAATAAATATTCAGATGTCGTGCGTGAAAAATTTGGTGCCAAAGCCCCAGTATTGGTTATATCCAGCAAGATAGAAATGGAAATAGCGCAAATTGTTGATATAGATGAAAGAAAAATGTTTTTAGATGAACTTGGGTTGAACCAATCTGGTCTAGATCAAGTTATTCATACTGGTTATGATACTTTGGGATTACAGACTTTTTATACAGTCGGTCCAAAAGAAGCTCATGCTTGGACAATAACCAAAGGTATGACTGCCCCTCAGGCAGCTGGTAAAATACATAGTGATTTTGAACGTGGTTTTATTCGTGCAGAAATAATATCACCATCTGATTACATAGAATATGGTGGTGAAGTTGCAGTCAAAGAAGCTGGAAAAATGCGTTTAGTTGGTAAAGATTATATCATGCAAGAAGGTGATATTTGTCATTTCTTGTTTAATGTGTAAAAAAATACCGGCTTTTTTGAATATTTTTATCAAAAAGGCCGGTATTTTTTAGTTATTCATATCTAATAATAAATCTAGTTTTTCTTGAGCATCTATAATTTTTTTATTTATATCTTTTAAAGATTCAGAACCAGTATCAGAATTATTTAGCATATTAGATAGTATTTGTTGTTTTTCTAGATTTAATTTTTGAACATATCTTTGTAATTTAAAAGAAACAACAAATTTTTCGGCATTTTCTAAACTTAAATCAGTTTTTGGTGTATCTTCATCAAACGAAATATTTAATGAAGATAAAAAATCCATATATTTTTCTGCCAATTCAGGATATGTTTGAACAACAGATTTTATAAGGTTTAAAGTCATAGTATCTATATCAGGTAATTCTATATCGGTTGTATATTTTTGTTTTTTCCATTTATGCCATTGATTAAATTTCCGATTGTTATATTCTTGTTCTATTTCATTTTGTAATATTTTATCTGTTATTTTTGATAAACAATCTTTTAAAAATTTTTCTGCTTGGGTTCGTCCATTTGGTGTATTAGTTAAATAATTTTTATTTACACTTTCCCATAAAAAATCAACCAAAGGAATAGAATTATCTATAATTTTTTTCATAGCAGATTCACCTTGGTTTTTCAGTATTTCATCAGGGTCTTTACCACCAGATACAAAAGCAAATTTTACATCAGAATTATCGCGTAAAAAAGGTAAAACCAAGATGCAAGCCCGTACAGCGGCTTTTTGTCCAGCAGCATCACCATCAAAACAAAATGTAATATTACGATTTGATTTACATAATATTGCAACATGATCTTCTGTCAAAGCTGTACCAAGTGGAGCAACTGTTTCAGGAAAACCATGATTTTGCATTTGTATAGCATCTATTTGACCTTCGACAACAATACTGCGATTTTGACGATGAATAGCATCTCTTGCAAAATTAAAACCGAATATGGTTTGTCTTTTATGAAATAATTCGGTATCGGTTGTATTTATATATTTTGGTTCGCTACCATCCAAAGAGCGACCAGAAAAAGCAACAACCTGACCATGTGCATTAAATATAGGAAACATCAATTTATCACGAAAAAAATCATATAAACCATAATTACCAACACGTACAAGACCTGTGGCAAGTATTTTATCAGATTTTATATTTGAAAATTTTAAAGAAATTACACCGTTTTTTGGGGCATAACCTATTCTATATTTTTTTATCATTTCATCAGAAAAACCGCGATTTTTTATATAATCTAATGCATGTTTTCCATCATCTGTATATAATAAATCCTGATATATCTTTGTTGCTTGTTCTGTTATTTGTATATAATTTTCTTCTGCTTGTTTTTGTTCAGGTGTTTTTTGTTTTATTTCAGGCATTTTTATTCCAGCCATATCAGCTAATTCTGATATAGCTGTTTTAAAATCTACATTTTCAGATTTCATAACAAAAGAAATAATATCACCATGTTCCCCGCAACCAAAACAATGATAAAAACCTTTGTCTTCTGAAACAGAAAACGAAGGTGTTTTTTCATTATGAAACGGGCAACACCCCCAATAATTTTGACCTTTTTTATTTAAAGGAACGCGGCGCGAAATAACATCAACCAAAGACAATCTTTGTCTTAATTCATCTGTAAAAGAATTATCAAATTTTGCCAATTATTTTGTCTTTTTTGTTAATTTTTTATTGTTTATTAAATTTATTGCTTCGTCTAAACTTGGTTGTTCTTTAACAGAAACATTTACACGATTAGAAGATAAATATGGTCCATATTTACCATCACTGTAATAATAAATAACTTTGTCTGTTTCTGGGTTTTTACCAAGAATAATTGGTTCTACTTTTTTCTTTTCATTAAATAATAAATCTTTGGCTTTGTTCAAAGTGATTGTTTCAAAATTATACTTTTTTGCAGAAACATTTTTTTCACCATTTGTCACATAAGGACCATATTTACCAACACGGAAAAATATGTTTTCACCTAAATCTTTTTCAGATTGTGATTTTTCTGTATTTTGTGTTTCTGTGTTTGGTATATCAGTTGATAATTTCAAAGTGTAATTACATTTTGGATAATTACTACATCCAACAAATGCACCGTACTTAGACAATTTTATACCAAGTTTTGCACCACATTTTGGACATTTATCTTCATTATCTTTGAATAAATGAAAGTGCATAAAATCATTTATATTATCAATAATATCCGTTGTTTTTACATCTTTTGCAGAATCAATCATATTGCTTGTCGGATTCCAAAAAGATTGCAAAGAAGATAATTTATCTTTTTTGCCATTTGAAACATCGTCTAATGTATCTTCTGTCTTGGCAGTAAAATTAACATCAACTAAATCTTTGAAATAATTTACTAAATAAGAAATCAATACCCACCCAGATACAGTCGGATGAAAACGATGTTGTTTGTCTTGTTCAACATATTTTCTATCTACAATAGTACTCATAATAGTGGCATATGTTGATGGTCGGCCTATACCTAATTCTTCTAGTTTTTTAACCAAAGATGCTTCTGTAAAACGTGCAGGTGGTTGTGTAAAATGTTGTTCTGGTTTCAAAGATAAAATTTCAATTTTATCATTTATGTTTAATACAGGTAATTTAACATCTTTTGATTCTTTTTCATCATCATCTTCTTCAATATAAACCTTCATAAATCCGTCAAATGTACGCGTTGTACCAACACAGTGGAATATTGTATTTTTGACATCTATATCAATCGATACTGAATCAAATTCAGCATTACTCATTTGACAAGCAATAGTTCTTTTCCAAATCAATTCATATAATTTTTCTTCATCTCCAGATAAATTTATTGTTTGATTTATAAAATGTGTTGGACGAATTGCTTCGTGCGCTTCTTGTGCATTTTTAGATTTTGTCACATAAATATTCGGAGTTGATGGCATAAACTTGTCACCAAATTCTTTTAATATATATTCACGAATTTCATTAACCGCTTCGACTGATAAATTCGTTGCATCAGTTCGCATATACGTGATAAACCCTTGCTCATACAATTTTTGAGCAGTAGCCATAGTTCTTTTAGAAGAAAAGTGCAATTTGCGTGCAGCTTCTTGTTGCAAAGTAGATGTTGTAAATGGTGCGGCTGCATGTCTTTGAATTTTTTTCTTTTCTAGATTCGATACAAGACCTGTTATTGGTGTTTTTACTATGGATAAAATTTCATCAACTATTGTTTTATTTTCAATGGTCATTTTATCTATTTTTTTACCACTAAATTTTACAAGACTTGCTGTAAATTTAGTTTTATTAAATTCGCAATTCGCATCAACAGACCAATATTCTACTGGTTTAAAGGCTTCTATTTCTTTTTCTCTATCTATAACTAATTTAACAGCCACAGATTGAACGCGTCCAGCAGATTTTCCAAGATTTTTACGCCAAAGCAAAGGTGAGATACCAAAACCAATTAAATAATCTAGAATTCTACGAACCAAATAAGCATCGACCAAATTATTATCTATTTCACGTGGTTCTTTTAATGCCGCTAAAATAGCATTTTTTGTAATTTCATGAAAAGCTACACGATATACAGGTTTATTTTTTATTACATCGCGTGTATTTAATATATCGTTTATGTGCCAAGCTATTGCTTCACCTTCACGGTCTGGATCGGATGCTAAATACACAGCATCTGCTTTTTTGATTTCGTCAATAATCAATTTAATTTGTTTTTCTTTACCAGGCATAATTTGCCACTTTGGTTTAAAACCATTTTCTATATCAACGCTACCAGATTCAGGAACTAAATCACGAACATGTCCAATTGATGCAATAACACGCCAACCATTACCAAGATATTTTTCAATAGTTTTCGCTTTTGCAGGTGATTCAACAATAAGTAAATTCATTTTAAAACCCCTTAGATGATAACTGTTGATCTTTGTGTATTTGTGCATTTTGGCATAAACCGAAACCAAATAGCAACGACATCAGACTACTGCCACCAAAAGACATTAGTGGCAAAGGAACCCCAACTGTCGGCAATAAACCCAAGACCATAGAGATATTTATAAAATAATAAATAAAAAAGTTCAACATAAAACCAAAACAAATTAACTGACCAAATCTGTTTCGACATTTTTTAGCAGCCCAAAACAATATGATAACAATAAATGTATATATCATTAGCAACATAAATGCACCCAGAAAACCAAATTCTTCACCCAACATAGTGAATATAAAATCAGTCTGTTTTTCCGGTAAAAACGATTGTTGAGATTGTGTTCCAGACATATATCCTTTGCCTAAAACACCACCAGAACCAAAAGCTATTTTAGCTTGGTTTATTTGATACCCTGCACCACGAGAATCCAATTCTGGGTTTAAAAAAGTTATAATTCTATCCCGTTGATAATTGTGCATTGCGCCATACCATACCGCAGGTGCGGCTAATAAAGCTAAAATAAAGGCAATCAAAAACCATTTTTTATTTGCGCCAACTATATAAAACATACCAATAGTAATCAATGCCAAAGATATACCTGTACCCAAATCAGGTTGTAAAAATATGAAAACAAATGGTATCATCAGCATTAAAATTGGTACAAAATAATTTTTAAATTGTGATAATTCAACTGAATTTTTCCAAGCAAAATATCGTGCCAAAGCTAATACAAGTGTAATTTTTATAAATTCTGATGGTTGAATATTTAAAAAACCAATCGATAACCATCTTTGTGCGCCCATGCCAACATTACCAATAAACGTCACTAGTATAACCATAATTAAAGCTATTATATACCATACATATGCAGATTTTATCCAAAATTTAATATTAGAAAACGCAACAGCAAAAAATATAAACATGCAAACAATAATTTTTAATAATTGTGACATAGCAAAAGGAAACCAAGAGCCACCACCAGCACTAAATAAAACAACCAAAGATAGAATTAAAATAATGCACATAGGTATAAACAAAGGCCATGAAAAACGTGAAAGTTTTTCATTAAAACTCATCATATTTGCATTAGAAACACGTGTTGTTGATACCATTTTATTTTAATAATTCCTTTAATATTGTTGCGGATGCATGTGCCGCAGGTGAAGAGCCACCGGCATGTTCCATAATGACGCATACGGCATATTTAGGGCTGTTTGTTGGCGCATAACCAACAAATAAACCATGATTACGTAAATTCCATTTTAATTGTTCTGTGGTTAAAACACCACGTTGTCTTTCTGTTTTTGATATATTTCGTACCTGAGATGTTCCTGTTTTTCCGCCCATTTTTTTTCCGTTTATATTTATAGCGCTACTTGCTGCTGTTCCGCCTTTTTGGGTCACTTGTTCTAAACCGTTTAATACATATTGAATATTTTTTTGTTGAATCCCCAACTTTTTAAAATTAGGTTTTTTATTAGAATAAATTAAACGTGGAACAACATTTTTATTAGATGCAACACGTGCCATCATCACAGCTAATTGCAAACAATTAGTTAAAATAAAACCTTGACCTATACCCGAAATAATAGTATCTCCATGTACCCAATAAGAACCAATATTTTTTTCTTTCCAACGTCTATCCGGCATAATTCCAGGCATTTCATTTATTAAAACATCATCCATATATTTTTGATTTAATCCTAATTTCAAAGCCATAGATTTAATTGCATCAATACCAATGCGCAAAGCAACTTGATAAAAATATATATCACATGAATGTTTCAAAGCCCCAGCTAAATCAACCCAACCATGACCATCTTTTTCCCAACAATGATATTTATGATTTCCATATTCCCAATATCCAGGACAAAAAATTTTTTCATTTGGTGTAATCGCGCCACTTTCAAGTGCTGCTAGTGCTACAACAATTTTAAACGTTGAGCCAGGTGGATATAAACCTTCGATTGTTTTGTTCATAAAAGGTTTTGCTATGTCATTTAACAAAGAAGAAACGTATTCTTCGCCATCGTCAGTTTTAAAATTATTTGGATCAAAACTTGGAGTAGAGGCCATAGCTAAAATATCACCTGTTTCTATGTCTAAAACAACACCGCAACCCGCACGATTCAAAGCCAATGCATCATATAAAACTTTTTGAACATTTTCTTTGATTGTTGTCTTTATATCAGAACCATATTGTGGCTGTATAAATTGTGTTTTATCTTCACCAGTAATACGCCCAACAGCATTTGTCACCAATACTGTTTGACCAGATTTGCCAGATAAATTGCTATTAAACCTTTTTTCTAGTCCAGTGATACCGGTTGTAAAAAAGGGCGCATTTGGCAAAGCTTTTTTAGGAATTCCAACATAACCAAATATTTGAGCACCAGCTGGTCCCAATTCGTATATACGGGAAAAACCGGTGCTTATATGTATACCTGGTATGTTTTTAGCAGCTAATTTTGCCAATGTGTCCCAACTAAAACTTTCGCTGATTAACACAGGTTGAAAAGGTTGTTGTTTTTTTATATTACGCCAAATTCTATCGACTGTTTTTTGACGCAATTTTAAATCTTTGATTATAGTATTCATCAAAGATTGTAAATCAGTTGTTTCTTCTGGAATTATATATATCCTGTATACAGAAGTATCTCTTGAAATAGGAGACCCAGATTCAGACAAAATACTACCGCGTTTAGGCATAGTTATTTGAATTCTAAAAGAATTATTTTCGCTTTTTCGGGTGTATTCTTTGTATTCAAAAACTTGCATTTGCAACATGCGCAAAACTAAAACAGAAGTCAAAATAGCACCACCTGTTAAAAACAAGGCACTGCGTCTATCAAAAGTACGTGCAACTTCTGTGTCTATCATTTCCTTATCCATTTATCTATGGCTGTAATCGGTGTGTATAAAACACTTAACCAAACAAACAACCACAAATTGTTTATAAAACCAACCCAAGTAAAACTAGAAAACATCAAAATAAAAATACCTGTGCCAATAAATAACATAAATATATACAAAGCATTATCTTCTGTGTGTGTTATATCAATATAGTTTTGAAATCCATTTATCGCATAAAACAAACAAAATATACTGGTCCAAAATAATGGTAAATTACATCTGTAATCTATAAGAAAACAAAACAAAGCACCAAATAAAACAAACCAATTTACTGGTTTTACAAATGTATAGTAAAATATTGGTATCAAAGCCAATATGCCAACGGGATTCCACCAATTTGCAGATAATCGCCACAAAAATATTGTCATTAAAAATGGCAATAATTTTTGAAAAAGATGTTTCAAATTGTTCATCACTTATAAGAATCTATATTGTTATACTTTAATACCATAACTCGTGATATTTGGTTTGGACGCAAAACATCAACTTGTTTATCGTCTATCATATTTCCAACGTATATGCCAGCTGGTAAAATACCACTTATGTTGCTTGTTATAATTTTTAAACCTTTGCGTCCAACAAACAAAGGATTACTGAAAAAAGCAATAAAAGACTTGTTTTTACCATTTCCTTGTAAAAAACCAGATATATCTGTTCCCGCAATTCTAACTGCTAAGTTTGTATCTGCATCGGTCAAAGCACGCACGCGACAAAACATAGAACCACAATCTATGATAATTCCAACCAATCTATTATCAAATGATACAACAACCATGCCACGTGATAAATCTGATTTTGAACCACGATTTATTAAAAATGTAGTGTGATGAAAAACTGTATCATCAAACTGTACGTCAGCAATGACAGTTTTAAAGGGTGAAGCATGTTTTATGTCTATTTCTTTTTCTAACTTTTTATTTTCTTCTATTGCTATATCACATAAATGCTTATTTGACAAAGCCGTATCTAAACGTGCGCGCAATTCTTCGTTCTCAGAACGCAACAAAGATGTTTCACGAACCCATTTGGCACTTTGTCCAACAATTCGCACAGGCCATGTGACAACATCACCAACCCAATGTGCAACAGGTAAAACAATATGTGCTAGTCCATTCATAATCGTATAGTCTGGTTTTGCAATCATTATATATATTACAAAAATAGGCAAAATAGCAGCTGCAAAAGCAGATTTTAATATTTTACCTAATTTATAAGATAATTTATCTTTGGTCATACTGGACAGTTTAAACGCAAAAAAACCAATATTCAATAAAAACTTGATTTTTCTTTTTTATCTGTCAAAATATAGGCAATCGACATGGCAAGGCATTGCCACGAGAGATAATCAAAAGGATAAAAAATGCCAAAAATGAAAACAAAATCATATATGAAAAAACGTGCTTCCATGACTGCAACTGGTAAAATACGTGTTGCAAGGAATGCTCACCATAAATGTTTATTGCACAAATCTAAACGTGCAAACAAAGCTGGGGCGAAGCCACAGTATTTGAACAAGAACATGATGGGTCAGGCTAAAATCTTGGCTCCATACGGATTGGATTAAAGGGGCATATCATGGCAAGAGTAAAACGTGGAACAACTGTAAAACAAAAACATAAGAAAATACTTGATAGAGCAAAAGGTTATTTGGCTCGTCATCATTCTACTTATCGTGCTGCTCGTGAAAAAACTGAAAAGGCAGGTCAGTATGCTTACCGCGATCGTCGTCAAAAGAAACGTGATTTTCGTTCTTTGTGGATTGTTCGTATAAATGCTGCTGTACGTGCTAATGGTTTAACATACAGCCAGTTCATGAATGGTTTGAAGAAAGCAGGTGTTGTTTTGGACCGTAAAGTGTTGGCTCAGATGGCATATGATGCTGATAAAAACTTCGACACATTGATTGAAACTGCAAAACGATTTATTTCCGCTTCTGCTAAATAACTCTTGGCGGCGGGGTTTTGTTTTGTCATAATAAGGCCGTAGATATACGGTCTTATTTCTTATAACGGGGATAAAAAATGAAAGATACAATTAAAAAGATTGATTCATTAGAAGATTTACAAGCTTTATATGCCAAAGTTTTTGGTAAAAATGGAACTATGACACAAAAATTGAAAAATATGGCAAATTTATCTAATGAAGAACGTGCAGTTATAAACACAGAAAATGCAGAATTACGTCAATTGTTCAAGGATAAACAAACAGAATTAGAAATGGCTGTGTTAAATGCTAAATTAGCAGATGAAAAAATAGATGTCACTTTGGATACGGAACCAAAAAATCGCGGTACAATTCATCCTTTGACTCAATCTTTGAAAGAAATCACAGCTATTTTAGAATCTTTTGGATATACATTATGGACAGGACCAGAAATAGAAGATGATTGGCATAATTTTACCGCGTTAAATACACCTGAATATCACCCTGCCCGCGATATGCAAGATACATTTTTCTTAGAAAATGGTAATGTTATGCGAACACAGACATCTGCAATTCAAATTCGTGCAATGGAAAAAATTGGTGCGCCAATAAAAATGTTTGCTGTCGGTTCAACATATCGTAAAGAGCTTGATGCGACACATTCTGCAATGTTTCATCAAATAGAAGGTTTATATATAGATAAAGGTATAACCATAGCAGATTTATTAGGAACTCTGCGCACAGTTTTATCAAAGTTTTTTGAAAAAGACATTGAATTGCGTGTTCGTCCATCTTATTTTCCATTTACAGAACCATCTGTTGAAATAGATATGAAATGGGGTGATAAATGGCTTGAAATGTTGGGGGCTGGTATGGTTCATCCAAATGTTTTGCGTAATTGCAATATTGACCCAAATGAATATCAGGGTTTTGCATTTGGTCTTGGTTGGGATAGATTAGCAATGATAAAATATGGTCTGAATGATTTACGTGCATTTTATGATGGCGATATCAGATGGCTAAAAAATACTGGTTTTTAATCAAAGGGGTAAAAAATGAAATGGTCTTATGAATGGTTAAAAGAATATCTGGATACAGATTTAACCCCGGCACAGATTGCTGATAAATTAACATCTATTGGGTTAGAGGTTGAAAGTGTAGAAATACCTGTTTTACCAATTGCTGCAAAAATTGTTGAATGTGTTCCGCATGAAAATAGTGATCATCTGCATGTATTAAAGGTTGATGATGGAACGGGTATTTTGCGTCAAGTTGTATGTGGTGCGCCAAATGCACGTGTCGGTTTGGTTTCTGCGCTGGCAAAACCCGGGTGTAAAATTGGTGATATGGTAATTCAATCTGGTAAATTGCGTGGTGTTGAATCAAATGGTATGATGTGTAGTGGTAAAGAACTAGGAATTAACGATGACCACAGCGGTATCATTGAATTAGATGAAAATAAAGAAATAATCGGACAACCAATATCTGCTTTGCAGGATTCTTGTTCTGCTATATTTGAAACATCTATTACACCAAATCGACCAGATTATTTAGCTTTGCGTGGAATTGCATTGGATTTAAGCGCTGCAGAAGCAGGCAAATACAAAGAAGATGAAATAAAAGAACTTGATTTGATTGCTGGTTCTCGTAAAGTAAATTTATTGGCACCAAATGCGTGTCCTACGTACCGTTTCTGTGAAATACACGGAATTAAAAATGCACCATCAAATAATGTTGTTCAAAGACGTTTGCGTGCTGCTGGTATAAATCCAAAAAATGCACCAATTGATGCAACGAATTATATTTGTTATGATATGGCGCAACCAATGCATTGTTTTGATGCAGATAAAATCGTTGGTGATATTACTGTGCGTATGGCAAACGAAGGCGAAAGATTCACAGATTTGTTTGGAAACGAACATACATTAAATGAAAAAGATTTAGTGATTTGTGATGATGCTGGAATTTTAGCTTTGGCTGGTATTGTTGGCGGAGATAGAGCTTCTACAAGTGACAACACAAAAAATATTATTTTAGAATCTGCATATTTTAATCCTGTATTTGTTCGTAAATCTGCGAAAAAAATTGGTTTATCAACAGATTCTTCATATAGATTTGAGCGTGGAATAAATCCGAATATATCAAGTAAAGCTTTGGCTTGTGCAGCAAAAATTATAATGGATACATGTGGTGGAAAAATTGTTAATGTTTCTGTGGCTGGTCGTACATTCTATACGCCAGAATCTGTACATTATAACCCGTCCTTGTTTGAACAAAAAACTGGTATTAAACTGGATGAAGAAACCCAAAGAAAAATTTTAACTGATTTGCATTATGATATAAAAAATACTAAAATTGGTGATTGGCTGGTGACACCTATTCCGTCACGTGTAGATGTTGTAATGCCAGAATCAATAGTTTCTGATTTAATGCGTATTTATGGTTATAATAAAATAGGTTTCGATTCTTTGCCACAAAATACCATAGGTGCAACACATAATGATATGGATTTGCCATTAAAAGAAAAACTAGCTGGTCTTGGATTAAACGAATCAGTTAGTTTTGGGTTTGGAAATAGTAAATTGGAAAAAATCTTAACAAATAAACCTGTTATCAAAGTTGCAAACCCCATTCTTGTTGATATGGATACAGCGCGAAATAATTTGATTGAAAACATGCTTGTTATGGTTGCAAACAATGAAAAGCGTGGTTTTGGTGACATAAATATTTTTGAACTTGGAACTGTGTTTGATGGTGATAAACCAGGGGAACAACATACATCACTTTGTATAATTCGCACTGGTGTCACATCGCCAAAGCATTGGCAAAAACGTAATCGCGCAGTTGATATATTTGACATAAAATCTGATTTAGTATCATTGCTTGGTGCCCAGAAATATACAATTGATACTGCAAATGCACCACTTTGGGCGCATCCATATAGATATGGCGCAATTGTTCAGGGTAAAAAAGTCTTGGCTGAGTTTGGACAATTACATCCATCTATTGCTAAACAAATACACATTAAAAATGATGCATATATTGGTTTAATAGAAGATATTGAAAATCTGCCAAAAAATCCAAAGCCTAAAAAAATACCAATGACAGATTTTATGCCGATAACACGTGATTTTGCTTTTGTTGTCGATACTAATTTTGAATCACAAAAAATAATATCTACTACTTTGTCTTCTGACCCAAGAATTGCAGATATTGTTGTATTTGATTCCTTTGATATGGGCGATGGAAAAAAATCAATTGCTTTTACAATTACGATTTATCCACAGCAAAATATGAACGATGAAGAATTGCAAAAGATTCAAGATACAGTAATTAAAAATGTTGAATCAAAGTGTGGTGCAAAATTACGTGCATAATAATAAAAATACCGGTTTTATAATCGGTATTTTTTATCTTGTATAAATAAATAACGTTTTGTTATAATACGAAAATAAGCAGAGAGTATATTTGTTATGTTTCGTGTTCTATCATTGATATTTACTATTTTATTTATGTGCATGTCCGCATATGCCGAAAATGTATGTGTCAAAGATGGTACATATATTGGTATTCTAAGGAAAAATGTAGATGTAAATTGTGGCACAGCAAATGCTTGTACAGAATCTTGTGATAAAATTGTTTGGTTTTCTGCTAATAAAGAATGGAAGGTTGAATTTGATTATAAAACTATAACCGGTATTGCATCGTGCTATAGTACATCTGGAACATTTGGTAATAAAAATGAAAATTTTGCCGGTACAACCAGCAGCACAGGTAGATATTGCTGGTGTAAAATGGAACCTGTACAAAATTATGGGTATTACACTGGCATGTCGTCTTTTTGGGTGTATTTAAAAGATTATGGTTCTGGTAATAATGCATTTTGTGCTGACGGTTGTACAGAGTCATGTGCCAGAGCGATGGCAAAAAATTCTTGTTATAGCAATTTCCGCACAGCTTTATTTAATACAATACAAATTGGTTCTACCCCATCTCAAAGTTCTTGTCCATCTGGATATGTGAATCTTGAAACTGTTTCTTCTGGTACTTTTGCAGCACAAAGTAGTGGCTCTTGCAGTGAAGGGTATTATGCTTATGACACATCGTATTCTTGTTCAACTGGGTATAAATGGACAAATGGTACATGTGCAGAATTGTGCAGATTAGGCAGTAGCAACAGTGCATTGTTAGCCGGACAGACAGTTTCTTTATTTGCAAATCCTATGACAGCAAATTACTTAACTGTGGGATATAACACTGGTAAATGTTATATCAGTTTGGCAAGTGGTACAACAGCTGATAGTGGTTTGAATATAAAAACTGCTGAAAATACATATTATCACACGATTGATTAAATTATTTTTAGTAAAACTATGTCAATTTAAAGGTACGTTTAAATCAACATATTTTTTCATAAATTTTTGCGTTTTTAAAAAATTATATAAAATCTGTTGTATTAAACGGTTTCCGTGGCATATAGCGATTTTTATTTATTTTTTATTTTTGCAAATTTTTATTATTTTTCATTTCGTCCGAAAACGTACCTTTGTGGAAGAATTTATACACAAGGATATGTCGGAAATATGGGAAAATTTTATATATCAAAAATTATAAAAACATCGATAATAACATTATTTTTAGTGTTTATGCGTTCTGTATCAGCACTTGAAATGTGTTTATCTGATGATAGTATTGTTATAATGCTTGATCCATCTGTGTATTCAACAGATAGACACCCAATCGCAGAAAGCACAACGGATACATTGGTTGCTACTACTACTTGGTACATCAATATGCCATATGGTCAAATCCGGGGACGTAGTGCGTGTTTAAGTAGTGATTATGATTGTCTTAGTGCTTATTATAATTCTGCTGACCAAGCCAGTGCATATCAAGATAATGGTGGTGTTTTAATAGATGTCGGCAACAAAGTTATTGGTGGCGAACAAAATGGTAGATATTGCTGGTGTAATGCTACACATCCAATTGTTTCTTTATGGCTGTTTGCGTTTCCGATGAATAATGTCACACAGTGTATAAGTAATTGTACTGCACATTGTTCCTATTTATCTTCAGGTCATTTTTCTGGAAGTACAGCGTTTAGAAAAATGTTATTTAAATCAGTTATTGATTAAAATACGTTCGTTATATAAAGAAGATTTATTTATATTTAATAACTTGCTTTCATATACCAAAAGCAGTAATATTCGTGCCAGATAAAGATTTATTTAAAAGCAAGGGTTTTTTAATATGACAAAATTGATTGTTGATGGAAATTGGGCAGCAGCTGATGTTGCATACAGATGTGTTGATTGTGCGGCAATTTACCCAATTACACCCAGTAGTACAATGGGTGAATTGGCTGATGAATGGTCTTTTCAGCATAAGAAGAATATTTGGGGTGTGATACCAGAAATCATAGAAATGCAATCAGAAGCTGGTGCAGCTGGTGCTTTGCATGGTGTTTTGCAAATGGGGTCTATGGCGACAACTTTTACCGCGTCTCAGGGTTTATTACTAATGATTCCAAATATGTATAAAATAGCGGGCGAACAAACACCATGTGTGATGCATGTAGCTGCTCGTGCATTAGCGACCCATGCATTATCTATTTTTGGTGACCATAGTGACGTTATGGCTGTGCGTCAAACAGGTTTTGCCTTGTTGTCCAGTCATAATGTTCAACAGGCTCATGATATGGCAGCAATAGCGCATGCCGCAACTTTACGCTCAAGGGTTCCTTTTTTACATTTCTTTGATGGATTTAGAACCAGTCATGAAGAATCTTCTTTGGTGCGCATAGAAGATGATGTTTTACGTAAATTGATACCGGATGATTTGGTTGCACAAAACCGCGCGCGTGGTATGAATCCAGATAAACCCGTTATACGTGGAACAGCCCAGAATCCAGATGTTTATTTCCAAAGCCGAGAAGCATCTAATTCACTTTATGATTCTGTGCCAGAAATTGTGCAAAAATGTATGGATGAATTTGCAGTTTTGACTGGTCGTAAATATGGGCTAGTTGATTATGTTGGTGACAAAAATGCAAAGTTTGTAATTGTTTCTATGGGTTCAAGTTGTGAAACAATAGAAGAAACTTTGGCTTTCTTGCCTGCTGGGGTTGGTTTGATTCGTGTGCATTTATTCAATCCATTTCCAATAAAAGCATTTTTAAAGGCATTACCAAGAACAGTAAAACAAATAGCTGTTTTAGACAGAACCAAAGAAGCTGGTTCGATTGGTGAGCCGTTATATCAAAATGTCAGAAGTATAGTTGATTCCAAAATATCTGTGTTTGGTGGTCGTTATGGTCTGGGGTCAAAAGAATTTAAACCGCGTGATGTCAAAGCGATTGTTGAATATATGATGCGTGGTGAATTACATCATAATTTTACAGTTGGCATAGATGATGATTTAACACATCTATCTTTGAATACAGATAAATCATTTACCATAGAAAATCCGGATGTTAAAACCGCTATTTTATATGGCATAGGTAGTGATGGAACTGTGGGTGCGGTTAAGAATATTGTTAAAATTGTCGGTGAAAATTCAGATTTATATCCACAATCTTATGCAGTTTATGATTCAAAAAAATCTGGTGGAATAACACAATCTCATATCAGATTTTCAAATAAACCGATTAAAAGTGAATACTTGGTAGAATCTGCAGATTTTATTTGTGTATCTAATTTTATGATTGCACAAAGATTTGATGTATTTAATGCTTTGCGTCCTGGTGGAACAGTGATGATAAATACATCGTTATCACCAGATGAAGCATTTATGAATTTACCACGTTCAGCTCAAGAACATTTGATTCGTATGCGTGCAAATTTGTATTTTTTAGATGCTAATGCAGCTGCAAATGAATTAGGTTTAGGTAATCGTATAAATACTTTCATAATGTTAAATTTCTTTAATTTAACAAATGTTATAGATGTAAATATAGCCAAAGATGCGGCTAAATCTGCCATAGAAAAAACATATAAAAAGAAAGGCATGGATGTTGTTCAGGCTAATTGGAATGCTGTGGATAAAGCAGATACTTATTTGCATAAATATAATTTTCCATCATCGATTTCTGAATTTGCACCGGATTTTATTCCTGCTATGACACTTGATACACCGACAGAAATTGCAGGAACACTTGGTGAAATGGCTGCTGGTCGTGGTGATGATATACCTGTATCAAGATTCAAAGTTGATGGTACTTTTGGTGCAGGTCAATATCCTGTGGGAACATCAAAATATGAAAAGCGTGCATTGGCAACACGTGTTGCAAGTTGTGATTTAAGTAAATGTATTCAATGCGGTAAATGTTCTATGTTGTGTCCGCATGGGGCGATTCGTATTAAAATCATGAACAAAATTGAAATGGAAAAAGCACAACAAAATGGCATTGTTGTTGTTCCGATGAAAACCCCAGAATTAGGCAGCGATTTATTTTATACGTTGAATATATCTGCCGCAGATTGTACTGGTTGCGGTTTGTGTATGAAAAACTGTCCATCAGGAGCGATTTCTTTAATACCAATGATAGAAGGAATCAAAAATCAAAAAATATTTGATGCTGCATTGAAAATTCCAGACATAGATAAACAAAAATTAAATCTGAATATTCCAAAGCATGTTGAATTATTGCCACATTATTTTGAATTTCCAGGTGCGTGTTCTGGTTGTGGAGAAACACCTTATATTCGTTTGATGTCACATTTATTTGGTGAAAAAATGGTGGTTGCAAATGCAACCGGATGTTCTTCTATTTATGGCGGAAATTTACCAACTACACCATGGACTTGTGATGATCAAGGACGTGGGCCAGCATGGTCTAATTCGTTATTTGAAGATAATGCAGAATATGGTTTAGGTATGCGAATTGCATTGAATCAAAAACGGTCTGCACTAAGAAATGTTTTATTTGAATTGAATATTCCAAATGTTGAATCTTTGTTTGCTGAAAAAGATATCGTGAAACAGCGTCAAATTGTTCAAGATTTGCAACAACAATTATCAAATATATCTGATAGCCGTGCTAGATATGCAGAAACTTTGCTGGATGCAATTGTTGATAAATCTGTGTGGATTGTAGGTGGTGATGGTTGGGCGTATGATATCGGATATGGTGGTTTAGACCATGTTTTACACAGTGGTGAAAATGTAAATATTTTGGTTTTGGATACCGAAGGTTATTCAAATACAGGTGGTCAGCAATCTAAATCAACACCGTTTGGTGCTTCTATGAAATTTGCAATTGGTGGTAAAACACATGCTAAAAAAGATTTAGGAATGCTTGCTATGATGTCTGGTGCTTATGTTGCACAAATCGCATTAGGTGCAAATCAAGCGCAGGCAATACGTGCGTTTCGTGAAGCAGAAAGTTTTAATGGACCATCTATTATATTAGCATATGCACCATGTATTGCGCATGGATTTGCGTTGCAAAACGGTGTTGAACATCAAACTAATTTGGTGAATACAGGGGCTTGGCCGTTGTACAGGTTTAATCCTGCTGTGATAGATAATGGACAAAATCCATTAACAATGGATTCACATGTTGATACACCTTTCCCACTAGAAGAGTTTATGAAATCAGAAACAAGATTTGCTGCTGCGCGTTCTGTCAATCCAAATTTTGATAGATTGGTGGAACTAGCAAAATCTAATAATTTATACAAGGCCGAGTTAAAGCAACATATCGCTAATTTTGCAGTGAAAGTAAATAAGGATAATGGCGAAGGATAACAAAAATGAAAAAGATTTTAATGTTTGTAATGTTGTTTTTATGTGCTTGCCAGACTAAACATCGTGGTTATGTTTTTCCAGAAGATTTAGATACTAAATTGTCTGGAATTAAAACGACTACACAATTGCAAGATGTTATCGGTGACCCCCAAACCAAGACTATTTATGGTGATGAAGTTTGGATATATTATGGGGCAGATGAAACTATGCGTGGGCCTTTTCCTGTGTGTTATGACAATAAAACAATATTATTAGCATGGGTAAAAAACAACAATGTGTTGAAAACCAGGATTTTGCACGATGAAGATTTGAAGGATATAAATATCGCAAAGGGTGAAACAGATATTCCTGCGGCCATAGAATTAAATGCGATTGAAGAATTGTTTAACAATATTGGGCGTTTTTCGCCAGCGGGTCTTGGACAATAAATTTTAGCCAAATATTTGTTTTTTCAATTTTTTGTGTTATAATTAGACTTATAGAGAGAATGGCAAAAGACAAGAGTTGTAAGATATGCCGACAAAAAAGATAGATTTTAAGTCTGGTCAATACGTGGTTTATCCAACACAAGGTGTTGGAAAGCTTTTGCGTGTAGAAGAACAGACAATTGGTGACCAAAAAATTAAAATGATGGTCATAGATTTTGAAAGAAACCATATGACTTTGCGTGTTCCTTTGGAACGTGCGGAATTGTCTGGTTTGCGCCCATTGTCCAGTATTAAGAAAATGGATGAAGCTATTGCTTCTGCAAAAGGCAAAGCGGGTGCTAAACGTATGATTTGGGCGCGCAGGGCTGCTCAGTATGAAGAAAATATCAATTCTGGTGACCCGATGAAACTGGCAGAGGTTGTGCGTGATTTGCAAAGAAGAACTGCAACAGATACAATGACTTTTTCTGCTAGACAATTGTATTTACGTGCTTTGGAACGTATGGCGCAAGAATTTGCAGTTTTACATAAAATGGATTTAGATGCAGCATCTGATAAAATAGAAGATATTTTGGGTGTCCCCAAAGAAATAGATTTAAATGCTGTGGAAGAAGACGAAGAAACAGATGAACCTGAAGATGAAGAAGAATAAATTTTAACGCATCGTTTTGATGCGTTTTTTTCTTGTTTTTATGGTTTTTTTTCGCAATCATATAATCATAGACAAACAAAGGAATTAAAAATGGCAGGCAGTATAAATAAAGTAATATTGGTTGGTAATATCGGTCAAGAACCCCAGGTTCGTACCATGCAAAGTGGCCAAAAGGTGGTCAGTTTTTCATTAGCTACATCTGATAGATGGCGCGATAAACAATCTGGTGAGCAGAAAGAACAAACAGAATGGCATCGTGTTGTTATTTTCAACCCAAGTTTGGTTGATGTTGCAGAACGTATGTTGCAAAAGGGTACAAAATTATATCTAGAAGGCTCTCTGCGCACACGTAAATGGCAAAATCAGCAGGGTATAGATACATTTACAACAGAAGTTGTATTAAATCCATATTCTGGTCAAATGGTTATATTGTCTGGTGCAAAAACAATGGACGGCGGTGCTGACGCATCTGCTGCACCTGCTCAACCACGTGAAGAAGTTCATATAGAAGATATTGCAGACGATATCCCTTTTTAATAAATAAAAGGTTATAAAAAAATCCGGCATCAGCCGGATTTTTTAAAAACCAAATGCTCCCATACGTTGAGATTTTGCTTCCATACCCTTTTGCAAACTTTCACCAAGACCTGGTTTTACGTATTGTGCGCTGTTTTTAAAACAGGCTGTTTTTGTTTTATAGGGCATTTCTGAACTTGCACCATCCTTACCAGAAAACCAACCACCAAGGAATTTTGCAGTAGTTGATACTTGTTTTAAATCCCATGAAAAACCATCATAGTTTTTACAATCATTATAATCTACACCTTCGCAATATTGATAATCATGCCAATTTTGTAGATTAGTACAAGTCTTTTTGACCGGTGTGGGTTTTACAGGTATTTGGTCACATTTACCATTGCTTTTATTCCATTGTTTATTGTCGCCACAATTTATACCTGAAATTGTGATATTAAATGTTATATTTGTGCATATATGTTTCCATACGTTATTACCTGTATATTGTGCATTTCCACTACACTGAGCCTTAGGATTCTTTATTGATATGCTATTACTGATTTCAGTATCTATAGAGCTATAATCAATTGTTCTATTTATATTTATATTTTCTGTTGTTTTAACCGGTTGTTTAGGCTTAACTGGTTCTGTTTGTAATTTTTCTTCTTTCTTGTTTCCTATTTTTTCAAAGTAGAACGTTTCTGTACCACACGTAATGGCGTCTTCTATATCGCACTCACAAGATGTATTTGATTCTATCATTTTATTTTTAATTAAAAACGCCTTGGCTGCATCACAAGATTCTACTGATATACCGGATGTAGATATTTCATCAGTTCCTGATGTGCTATCATCAATTTTAGGGGCATTTTCTTTAATTTCTTTGAAATTAAAATCTTTATCACCACATGTGATACCAGTACCACCACAAACACAAGAATCATCTTCGGATATTGCTTTTTTACTAATCAATAATTTCTTTGCATCATCACATGTATCTACAACATCATTACTAGAATCATAAATAATATTTTGTGGTTGTTTTGCAGCAGCAATCGCAGCTTGTTTAGCTGCTTCTTGGTCTGCTTTTAATTTTTTATTTAAATCTTGTTGTTTTAGTAATTCTTTTTGTTCTTTTTTGACTTTGTTATCGTAATCGTTTAATACAACAGCTTCTGCAATATTAGCACCAACACCAACCGCAGTCACACCCAAAGTAGAAATACCTGCAATTTTTAGATTTTTTGTTGTACCTTTACAGGCTTCTAATTTTTTTATTTTCGCTTGTTTTTCAGCCATCAATAAATCAATAGTTTTTTGTGCTGCAACAGAATTAGCCATTGGTATCAAAGCTGTTATTAAACCAATCACAAAACATTTTTTCATTATATGCCCTTTTATTTATCGCCAGAATCATATATTTCTGCAAACCTGAAGGTATATGAATTCAATTTGTTGTCATCACAGAATATATTATTACCATCACGCCCGCAATCTTTGATTTGTGCCATTGTTATACCGCGAACATTTGCCCACTGAGCTATATATTCCGCCGCAGAAGCAAAGGTTCTTCTGCCTGCTACATCAATAGTTTTTGGCCAATTACATTCGCATGTCGGAGAAGATGTTTTTACTGTTGTACCCCAACCTGCACAAGTATTTTGACATTTTTGAACATCTTGGATTATTTCGCCTATTTCATCTCTGTTTTCTTCTCTTTTTAAATCTTCCATCATTCCTGCAACCAATTTATCTTCACCAGACATATCTTTTAATGACGGTAATTGCACCCCTGCTTTTGGTGCGGTTAAACCATTCTGTAATTGTGTGTTCGGGGTTTGCAAAGCAGCTGCTTTGTCTATGTTATCAATCTTGGCATTTAACTTTTTTTCTGCTTCAGCTTGAGCTTTGGATTTATAACATCTATAAATAACCGGTGAATGTGCTGTGGCTGCGACATATTCGCATGTTTCACCACAGTATTCTTGGCATTTGACCCCATCAGTAAATGGTTTATAGTCCGCAATAGTAATATTATTTTGTAAATCTTCTACACAGCTCCATCTTTGAGTTGTTGAAGATTGCATACATCCAATCACAGTTTTGCATTCTGCTTTGCAGGCAGATTCTGTGGCAAAGCCTGGCTGTGCAACATCTGCTTTCAATTCTTTGAATAGGAACTTGTAATCTATGCCACTTTTAGAATGACACAAAATAGAATTATCAGTAAAATTAGCATTTTCGCAATTTGACATTTTTTCGTTTGTTAGTTCCCATGTATTTATTTTTTTATTTGCATCTGATACCATAAAAATATCATTTTGAAATTCACGTACCAATTGTATTCTCGCAACCACAGGAGATTCTGTCACACAAACATAATATGAAGAAATTGAACCGTCTGATTGTGTTTCAGATTTAACGTTGCATGTGCCAGATTTGCATTTTTCATAACAATCTGCAAAATTTTCAAACTTGGTTTCCAAAGTTTTTTCTGGTTGTTGTGTTTGTGGTGTTGGTGCAGTTTGCTGTTCTGCTGCACGTTGCGCCCATAATTGTTTATTTAAATTTTGTTGGGTTTCCAACTCTGATTCAGCCTTTTTAACCTTATCTTTGTATTCATTTAATACAACAGCTTCTGCAATATTTCCTGCAACACCAACCGCAGTTAATCCCAAAGTTGATAAACCAGCAATTTTTAACCCTTTAGTCGTACCTTGACATTTTTCAAGTTTTTTCATTTTTTCTTGCTTTTCAGCAGTCAAATCAGAAATACGCGTCATTATTGCAGGACACATAACTGGTATCAAAGAAATCATCAAACTAATCAAAAAAAACTTTTTCATGCGGACCCCCGTTAAAACAAAATTATTTTGTCCCCTGTAGTGTTGCATTTTGAGCTTTCATGTCAGCAGTCTCGGCCTTGACTTCTTTTAATTTGTCCTTTTTATTACTGATTTGAACACCCTGAACAATAGCTGCAACACCAGTTGCAACAACACCTGCGCTACCAATCACGGTTGCAGCTGTCCAACCTTTCTTGCTGCTTTCACATTTTTTAATTTCTGCATCCAAAATACGAATATCGTTTTCCAGAATTTGAATTACGCGCGCTTCATCTTCTGTCACAGAATTGGCTTCTGCCATTTGTTGTTCGTATTTTGTCTGGCTGATATTATTAACCTTTAACCCAGCATTTGCGGTGCCAATAAAAGCAGCAAAAAATAATCCTGAAACAACCAAAGTTTGAAATTTCATTTTTAAAACCCCTTTCTACATTTCTTGATATTATATCATAAAAAGCGATTAAATAAAAATATAAAATAGGTAGCTGTGCGTGATTAGTAAAAATAAAATCCGCATAAAAATGTGCGGAACAACAACTTCATGGTGGGTGGTATTGGGCTCGAACCAACGACCTCCACGATGTCAACGTGACGCTCTAGCCAACTGAGCTAACCACCCAAAGCAGACAGATTATAACAACAAAAATCTAGATTGCAATATCAATTTTAAAAATACGTTTAATATTATTTACAAAATTCTGTGTATAATTTATCAATAATCGCTTTGTTCTTAGGATTATTTTGTACAAAATATTGATAGTCATGACCAAATTCATCAAATCCACGGTGTTCATGACAAATGTCCAAACCAGAATCATGAATTTTTTCTGTAATCGCACAACTTATTTTTTGGCATTGTGACTTTTTATTACAAATATCACAACTAAAATGTTTAAGTAAAAAACTACTATCTAAATCGTATATATCAATAAAATACATATTATTACTTTCCTTTAATACATTGCCATATCTCATTCTGTTTAATTTTTGACATTTTCTCGTCTTTTTTTTATGAATAAATCTCCATATAATGTATCAAATTTTTCCTTCAGTTCGTTCAAAGTGTTGCGGGCTACTTCATCATTTGGGGCAACATATTTGTACCAATTCGAAAGCATTTTTATAGGAACAAAATTTAAGTTTTCTAAGTTCTTGCGCAATTTACAGGACAAACCCCAACATTTTGGATTATACTTACAAAAAGTGCATGAGAAACGTGCTAGGTTATAACCGTTTGAAACTATATCTATGGTGTAATCTTTTTTAAAACACATTATAAAATCCTCCCTGTTTAATACATTGTCTGTAAAACGTGTTTATTCTTGTCTATGTTTGATAACATCTTGCCACTACCACATGCAACACATGCCATTGGATTATCAACCAAAAATGCAGGTAAACCAGTAGCAGCACGAATCGCCATGTCCAGACCACGTAATAATGAACCACCACCAGTCATCGCAATACCCAAATCAGCAATATCAGCAGATAATTCAGGTGGTGTTGATTCCAAAGCTAAATGGACAGTATTCACAATTTTTTGCACAGTTTGTGCCAAAGCAGAAGCAATCTGAGATTCTGTCACAATAGTTTCACGTGGCGTTCCGCTTAATAAATCGCGACCCTTGATTTTCATACTTAATTCGTGGTCTTTATCTTTTGGCATTACAGCTGTACCAATTTTCTTTTTAATTTCTTCAGCTGTGTTTTCGCCAATCAATAGATTCTTATTTTTGCGCACGTATTCAATTATATCTTCATCCATTTGGTCGCCAGCTGTTCTGACTGCATTAGAATATACTATGCCCCCCAAAGACATAACTGCAACTTCTGTTGTACCACCACCAATATCCAAAACCATAGACCCCACAGGTTTATCAACAGGCAAACCTGCACCAATTGCTGCTGCAGTAGATTCTTCAACAATATAAACTTTTCTTGCGCCGGCTGCATCAGCTGCTTCTTGAATAGCACGTCTTTCCACTTGGGTTGCACAAGATGGCACACAAATAATAATCAAAGGTGCAGCCAATGGGTTTTTCTGATGCACTTTGCGAATAAAATATTTAATCATTTCTTCTGCTACGTCGTAATCTGCAATAACCCCGTCACGCAAAGGACGAACAGCCGTAATAGAACCAGGTGTGCGACCAAACATTTGTTTAGCTTCTGCACCCACAGCTAATATTTCTTTGCGTCCCAATAATCTATTTTCGGCAACAGCTACCACAGACGGCTCATTTAACACAATCCCACGACCTTTCACATAAATCAGAGTATTTGCGGTTCCCAAGTCAATAGCCATATCAGCAGAAAAAAATTTTAATAACCAATTATACATGCGTATTCTTCCTTTGGCTTCTTTTTTTCGCATTATAGACCAGACAATCAAAAAATCAAGTCTATTGGATAATTTTTGCTTTTTTATTTGAAAATCTTTATATTTTGGTATTATTAGCATTATGAAACACAAAACTATACGTAATCACAGAGATTTTTTAATTGCGCCTGATGACGTACATGGCTTTTTTGTGCGTACAGATTGTTTTATCGTTAAAACTAAATCCACTAAAAAATATGGTGATAACAAATATGGTATTATTGTCACCAAAAGAACTTTTAAATTAGCTGTGCAAAGAAATCGCGCAAAACGTTTGTTGCGTGATTGGATTGCTTTTAATGAAGATTTAATGTTGCCAGATTTAGATTATGTTTTTATTACCAGGTTTCCTATTTTAAATTGTAATCGTAAAAATGGTCGTGAAATGGTATATCAGGCTTTTAAAGAAATCACAAAATTATATGATAAAAATGTCAAAAAATAACAGTATATCAATTCGTTTTGGTTGTGCAGCTGTTCGTATGTACCAAATATGTATTTCGCCTTTTATTGGTGGTCGTGCAGCATGCAGATTTATCCCAACTTGCAGTGAATATACACGCCAAGCAATAGAAAAATATGGTTTATTGCGTGGAGTATGTTTGGGGATAAAAAGAATATCACGTTGTCATCCGGCTGGGGGATGTGGATACGACCCTGTTCCTTGACATAATAAATCAATATGATAAAATCTTGTATAACAGACGTAATAAAAAGGAATAAAATTATGACATCTTTTCGTGCGACAGTTGAGAATATGTCCAAATTGATGGATGAAATGGGCATAACAGAACTGGATATAGAAAGACAATTATTGCTTGGATTGTATCGCAAACATATTCACCTATCTAAACAACAAGCAGTTGCTGCGCCGGTTGGGTTTGTGTCAGCACAACAAAAATCTGTTGATGAAAATAAAATTTCTGGACATGTTTTGAAATCACCAATGGTTGGTGTCGTTTATTTAGCTCCAGAACCTGGTGCAAAACATTTTGTAGAGGTTGGTGACAGTGTCAAAGTCGGTGATACAGTTGCTTTGGTGGAAGCTATGAAAACTTTTAACCCTATCAAATCTGATGTTGATGGTGTTGTCAAAGAAATTTTAGTTTCAGACAGTGCCGCTGTAGAATTTGATTCACCAATCATAGTAATAGAATAGGTTTTTTTATGCCACAAATTAAAAAAGTTTTAATTGCTAATCGCGGTGAAATCGCATTGCGTGTGATTCGTGCGTGTCGTGATATGGGTATCAGAACGGTTGCTGTGTATTCCACAGCAGACAAAGATGCAATGCATGTTAAGCTGGCTGATGAATCTGTTTGCATTGGGCCAGCGCAATCATCTGAATCTTATTTAAATGAATCTGCTATTTTAACAGCTGCTTTGTTAGCAAATGCAGATGCAATTCATCCGGGTTATGGTTTTTTGTCGGAACGTGCAGATTTTGTTGAGAAAGTAGAACAACATGGTTTAATTTGGATTGGTCCTAGTGCTGATATGATTCGTCAAATGGGTGACAAAGTAAATGCTAAACAAACGGCTATTAAATGTGGATTGCCGGTGGTACCTGGGTCTGATGGCGCAATAAATACCATAGAAGATGCTATTGTTTGGGCTGATAAAATTGGTTATCCTGTTATGATAAAGGCTGCCGCAGGCGGTGGTGGTCGTGGTATGCGGGCTGTGCATAACGAAGAAGAATTACGTGAAGCTTTCCCTTTAACCAAAATAGAATCAAAAGCCGCTTTTGGTGATGATACATTGTATATGGAAAAATTGTTATTGCATCCACGCCACATTGAATTTCAGGTCTTGGGTGATAAACACGGTAATGTTGTGATTTTTGGCGAACGTGATTGTTCTTTGCAGCGAAAAAATCAGAAAGTTATGGAAGAATGTCCTGCTGCTGTTTTAACACAAAAGCAACGTGATGATATGATTGAAATTTGTAAGACAGCTGCCAAAAAAATGGGGTATACAAATGCAGGGACGTTTGAATTTATGTTTGAAGATGGTAAATTCTATTTTTTGGAAATGAATACGAGATTACAAGTGGAACATCCTGTCACTGAAATGGTTTATGGTGTTGATTTAGTTCGTGAACAAATTAGAATTGCTGCTGGTGAAAAATTGGGATATACGCAATCTAATGTTGTTGCACATGGTCATGCCATTGAATTTCGTATAAATGCAGAAGACCCAGAAACTTTTGTACCAAATCCTGGTAAGATAACTTTGTATGCACCATCTGGTGGGCTGGGGGTACGTGTTGATTCTGCTGTGTATAGTGGATATACGATACCATCAACTTATGATTCCATGATTGCAAAATTGATTGTTCATGCCCAATCTAGAACTGCTTGTATTATGCGTGCAGAGCGTGCGCTGGACGAATTTGTTATCGAAGGAATTAAAACAACAATACCATTACAAAAAAAGTTGTTAAACAATTCTGATGTCCGTCAGTTAAAAACAGATAATCATTGGTTGGAACATTTTTTGACAGAAGAAAAAAATGATTCAAAAGAATCAAATATAGAAGAAAATAATGAATAAAAAAACGCCGGTATTTACCGGTGTTTTTTTAATTTTTACTGATTACGTTTTTTTCTGAATTCATCCAATGAAACAACCCTTTTGTCATCTGGTACAGTATTCGCTTTTTCATCCAATGGTAATTCAATATCATTGTCGGGTGTAGTTGTGTTTGGTTGTTTCGGATGAAAAGACAACATAAATTCAGTTGATGGGTCTTTGAATTCTACCAATGCAGAAAACGGAACCCGAATAAAAAACGGACGCCCATCAAAAGTTAATTGGACACCAAATTCTTTATCTGAAACATTAAGATTATTAAAAGAATACTGCAAAACAATTGTCATTATATCTGGATAACGTATACGCAAGAAATCAGGTAATACAACACCAGGATCGCGGGTTTTGAAAGTTATAAAAAAACCAGCATCATCACCAAGCCCATTAAATTGGGCATATAGCAAAGCTTCTTTGACAACTGATTTTAATGCGTCATCTAATAATTGTTGATAATCTATTTTATGCATTTGTTTTCTCCGCTGATTACTATATTACTTATTGTGCCATCTTGGCAAGTGACAAATACGGCATCCGGAATGTTTTGAAAAATATTTATGTCTAGACCAGTTGCCCATACTTGTGCTTCTGATTTATTTAATTCTTGGAATAATCTTGTTCGTGCATCATTGTCAAGATGTGCGGCGGCTTCGTCTAATAATATCAAAGGTTTTTTACCTGTTTTAATATGAATCAATTTTGCATGTGCTAATATCAAATCTATCAATATAGATTTTTGCTGACCGGTGCTAGTTATATTTGCGGGCAAATTTAATTTTTTATTAAAAACACCAAAATCCGATTTATGAACACCATCTATGACCATTTTATCACCAACTAAATCACGGTTGTTTTGTAGGTATTCAAAATAAGATTTTTCTGCATTTATTACGGTGTTTTCAATAATCAATTTTTCAACCATACCATTTACAGATACACCACCATTTTCAAAAAAATAATTTATTTCAGATGCGTACCTTATGCGCCCTGCCCCAACAGCAATAGCTGTTGATGCAATCTGTTTATCCAAAGCATTTAACCAATTATCATCAGCACCAGATTTTAATGCGCCTGCTCTTTCTGATAATAATTTATTTAAACGTGCAATTCTGCCGATATGCGCGGGTTCAAAACTTGCTGCTAATCTGTCAAAGAAAGCACGTCTATCTGATGCAGATTCCATAAAAATTCTGTCTTCTTTTGGGGTCAGCCAAACAATGCGTAATTGTTTTGCTAAATCAGTCAAATTTGCATTTTCATTATCAATTTTTGCATGTCTGTTTGTTTCACCAGAATTTAAAAATACACAAATATCTGTGTCTTCTTGGGTTGTTGCAAATACAGAAAATCCGCCATCTCCATTAAACCTTGGCAACATTTGTATGTCTGCACCGCGCAACCCGCGTTCGCCAGATAATAAAGAAATCGCTTCGAGAATAGCTGTCTTTCCAGCACCATTTAATCCGGTTATAATAATATTCTTATAACCGTTAGTTCTGATTCTAGAACTTTCGTGATTTCTGAAATTTGTAATAGTGATTTGATTTATCATTTTAAAAAAAACTTGGAGGCCAGGGTCGGAATCGAACCGGCATAGAAGGATTTGCAGTCCTCTGCATAACCACTCTGCCACCTGGCCTTTTGTGCAAAGCTATCTTAGGCAAAAAATAAATGTATTGCAACATAAAAATGTCAAAAAATTAAAAAATAAAAATAAGATATTTTTCATAGTAAAAAATTATAGCCAAAACACATTTTTATGTTATAATGATTTCAAACTGAGAGAGATGATATATGAAGAAACTAGCTGTTTTTCTTGCGTTTGTGCCCGTGTATGCTTTTGCAGAAGATGATTGTGCAACTATGCGGCATGTTCCCACATCAGAAATGTCTTTACAGGAAGTTTTAAATCTGGGTTTGTGTAGAAATCCACAAACTGCCGCAGCTTACGCATCTTTGCAATCTTCCAGATATACAAAAAATGCTTCGTATTCAAATTATTTACCATCAGTTAGCGCGCATGGTGGTGCAGAGCGTTCGCATACAGAACATGATTCTTGGGATTATACAGCATCGTTATCTGCATCATATTTAATATTTGATTTTGGCAAACGTGAATCAGATTTAGCACAAACTTTGGCTACGTATCGCGCAGCCGGTTTTGACTATGATGAAACAATTCAAAATTATGTGTATTCTGTAATTGGTGCGTATTATGCACTGTTAAATGCAGATGCAGATGTTAAATCTGCAACATCTGCTTTGACTGTGGCGCAAACTGCAAAAAACACGGCAGATAAGAAATTTAAAGCAGGTGTTGTTGCAAAAGCTGATGTTTATAAGGCAGACACTACACTAGCAAGTTCTCAATTGTCGTTAGAGCGTGCAAAAAATAATCGTGAGATTGCAAAGGGAACATTGTTAAATAAATTATCTTTTCCTGCAAATCAAGATATTAAAATCAAAGATATGCCTGCCAGTTTTGGTTCTGATGCTGAATTGGAAAATATAGATGAATTGATATCTATCGCACAGAAAAAAAGACCTGATTTATTAAAAGCAAATGCTAAAACCAGTGCAGCATGGCATAAACGTAATTCTGCATTTTTAAAAAATTTACCATCTATATCTATGACAGGAACGGCTGGATTGCATGCGGACAGTATGGGTGGGTTATTTGAACATATGTCTGGTCGTGTTAGTGGCAAGGTTGGTGTTTCTGTGTCTATGCCTATATTTGCTGGTTTTTCGAATATGTATAATGCGCGTTCTGCCAGTGCTGATTATGAAAGTATGAAATATACAGAACACAGTGTTGCAAATAATGCAATGATGGATGTTTTTACAGCATATCAAAATTATAAAACAGCCAAGACTGTTTTGAATCAATCTGAAACATTGTTAAAATCTGCAACAGAAAGTGAGCGTGTCACATCTGGAATGTACAAAGTTGGGCGTGCAACAATGTTGGATTGGCAAACTGCGCAGTCTGAATTGGTTGATGCACAAAAACAAAACAATTCTGCAAAATATGATTTGTTTGTGAAAAGAGCCGCAGTTGCGCTGGCTATTGGTGATATAAAATCTGGGTTAAAGGATGAACAAAATGCAAAATAAAAACACGGTACAAAAAGCTTCTTGGATTAAAAGATTTTTTGGTTGGATATGGCGTAATAAATGGTGGTTGATAATATTGTTGTTAATCGTTGGTGGTTTGTGTTGGTGGTTGTGTTCGGGTAAATCTGGTAAAAAAAAGGATTTTGTGACTGTGGATATTACACGTGGTGATATTGTTCAAACCGTGACTGCTACTGGCGAAATACAGCCTGTGAATACAGTTAGTGTTGGTTCTCAGGTTTCTGGTACAATTGAAGATATTTTTGTTGATTATAATTCCAAAGTTAAAAAAGGTGATATTTTATTAACCATAGAACCATCTGTATTACAGTCTTCTGTTGATGAAGCAAACGCATCTCTGAAATCCGCACAATCACAATTAAAATATGCACAAAGCGAATACAGACGCAATCAGTCTTTGTACAAAGATGGTTTTATTTCACGTGCAGAAATGGAAAAATCTCAAACAACATATGAACAAGCAGAACAGGCGGTAAAAAAAGCTCAATATTCTTATGACAGAGCGGTCACAAATTTAGGATACGCAACAATTACTTCACCTGTTGATGGAACTGTTATTTCAAGAAAAGTTGATAAAGGTCAAACTGTGGCTGCGTCTTTCCAAACACCAGACCTTTTTGAAATAGCTGAAGATTTATCAAAAATGCAGATTGAAACAGCTGTATCAGAAGCTGATATCGGCATGATTAAAGAAGGATTACCAGTGACATTTACTGTGGATGCTTATTCTGGGCAAACTTTCAAAGGTGATGTACATCAAATCAGGTTATCACCAACAACGGTATCAAACGTGGTTGTTTATACAGTTGTTATAAATGTTGATAATTCTGATTTGCGTTTAATGCCTGGTATGACTGCCTTTGTCACAATTGTCGTTGCAGAAGCAAAAGATACATGGAAGACAAAAAATTCTGGTTTATTGATTCGTTCATATAAAAATTTAGCTGAAAAGGTTCCAGAAGATATAACACCAAAAACACATCTTGCCATAGAGCGTGATGGTAATTTGACTTTTATACCTTATACCAAAGGTTTAGTGACACCGACCGAAACACAATTGATATCTAGTGAAATCAAAGATAAAGATAAACTGGTGGTTGGTTTTGTAGGTCAAGTATCTACAAATAAAAGCACAATGCGTGGCGGACCAAGAATGTAGGGTTAAACGTATGAAAAAAGAACCCCCTATTATTGCTTTGAATAAAGTTTGTAAAAGTTTTCCTTTGGAAATCGGCGGAGAACAGCAGGTTTTATTTGATATCAGTTTTACTATTAAATCTGGTGAGTTTGTCGCGATTATGGGGCCTAGTGGTTCTGGTAAATCTACGTGTATGAATATTATAGGTGCGCTTGATTCTGCGACATCTGGCACATATGAATTATATGGCAAAGACATCACAACAATGACCAATGATGAATTAGCCACTGTACGAAATGAATACATAGGTTTTGTTTTTCAAAATTTTAATTTATTATCAAAACGTAATATTTTGGATAATGTTATGTTGCCGTTGATGTATCGTGGATGGGTTATGGACGACAGAATTCGCCGGGCGCGTGAAATGTTAAAATTGGTTGGATTAGATAAATTTGAAACTTATTTACCAACTCAACTTTCTGGTGGAATGAAACAACGTGTTGCGATTGCGCGTGCATTAGCTGGTAATCCAAAGTTGATTTTAGCAGATGAACCAACTGGTGCCTTGGATTCCAAGATGGGTAATGAAATTTTACATTTCTTTAAAAAATTAAATAAAGATATGGGAATAACTATTATAATGATTACCCACGAATTTGAGATTGCTAAATATGCAGATAGAATTATCCATATATATGACGGAAGAATTGTATATGATGGTTCTGTGCCTGCAAATGAAAATACGTTATTAAAAGCAGAAAAAGGCCACAAAAAATGACTCTGCGTGATATATTAAAAGAATCTTGGTTATCTATTAGCGGAAACAAATTACGTTCATTTCTGACCGTTTTAGGAATTATTATTGGTGTTATGGCTGTTGTGATAATGGTTGCTGTGGGTGAAACTGTACAACAATCTATTACAGATCAATTTTCATCACTTGGAACAAATACTATTGTAGTGCGCGCAGGTGCTGCACGTTCTGGTGGTGTTAGAATGGGAAATAGACAAACTTTGACAATCAGTGATGCAGAACAAATTGGAAAGTTGCCAGATGTTGTTGCTGTGACACCGGCACAAAATGCTGGTGCTCAGATAATTTATGGAAATAAAAACTGGGCGACAACCATGATAGGTGTTTATCCTGATTACACAACTATTCAAAATATAGAAGTTGAATATGGAACATTTTTTGACCAATCTGCTGTCAAAAGTGCATCTACTTATGCTGTAATTGGACCAGATACAGCCAAAGAATTAAATATGCCAGAAAATCCTGTTGGGGAAATAATACGTATTCAAAACATGCCTTTTGTTATTATTGGCGTGATGAAGGCACGAGGTGATTCTGGAATGGGTTCTCAGGATGATATGGTTATTATTCCAATAACAACATTAAAAAAAAGATTGCAAGGCTCAAAATTTCCAGAAGCAGTATCTATGATTGCGTTAAAATTGTATCAAGATGCAGATAATGCAGTAGTCACAGACCAAATAACTGCTCTGCTGCGTCAAAGACATAGAATCAAAGAAGGTGACGAAGACGATTTTCAGGTGACGGACATGAAACAAATTATGGAAACAATGAATACTGTGACAGGTTATTTAAAATTATTACTAGTTGCAATTGCAGCGGTTTCATTATTAGTCGGTTCGATTGGTATTATGAATATGATGTTGGTTTCTGTGGCAGAACGTACGCGTGAAATTGGTGTTCGCAAAGCAATTGGCGCTCGTGAGCGTGTGATAATAATCCAATTCTTATCAGAATCTGTTTTAATATCTTTTATTGGTTCTATGTTTGGACTGGTGTTAGGTGTCGGATTATCACAAGGTGTTGGTAGATTTATACTGGATTATAACGTTCCTTTCAGTATTTGGCCTGTAGTCGTTTCTGTGACGGTTGCTGTTGTGGTTGGTTTGGCTTCTGGTGTTGCCCCTGCTATCAAAGCAGCAAAATTAAACCCAATTGACAGTCTGAGATACGAATAAAAACATAAAAAAACACCGGCATTTGCCGGTGTTTTTTTATTTACGCAGACCCAATTTTTTAATAAGTTCTTCGTATTCATCAACACTTTTATTTTTGATGTAAGCCAACAATTTTTTACGGCGATTAACCATCAACAACAAACCACGTCTTGAATGTTCGTCTTTGTGATTCGCTTTCATGTGTGTTTGTAAATTATTGATACGTTCCGTCAAAACAGCAACCTGAGATGCTGCAGAACCACCATTATCACGTTCAGATGTTTTGAACGCAGCGACTAATTCGCTTTTCTTTTGTTTTGTTATGGACATTATCTAATCCTTTGTTAAATAGTTCTTTGTGGGCGAAGCAAACCATCATTTATGCGCCCTATGCCAACGAATTGACCATTGAAATAAACGCGGCATAAACCAGTTGCTTCGTCAGTTTTTATGAATCCGCCATTTTTATATAATTTGACATCTTCATCTTTCAGATTGATTACCGGAATGTCCCCCAGTGCGCAATCTGGTGCCATCAGATATTCACTGATGTCCAGGCTATTATTAACCAGATTTTCTAAAAAATCAAGTTTTACAGCATTTTTTATTGAAAAACCGTTAGTCAAAGTTCTGCGAATATATGTCGTGGTGGCCACAGTTCTGCAAATTTGTGCAATATCACGAACAATTGAACGAACATATGTTCCACGCGAACAAACTACTCGGAAGTTATATTCGTCACCATTTTTACCAATATATTCCAATGTATCTATACGAATTTTTCTGGGTTTTATATCAATTTGAATGCCTTGGCGTGCTAATTCGTATGCTCTTTGTCCGTTGATATGTACAGCAGAAAATCTTGGTGGTATTTGTTTTATATCACCAATTAATTTTTGAACAGCATTTTTTATATTTTCTTCATTTGGTATTGTATCGGATGTTTTTATAATTTTACCAGTGATGTCTAAAGAATCTGTTTCAATGCCAAATTTCAATCCGAATAAATATTCTTTTTTATTCGGGCAAATTTCTTCAATAAAAGGAATCATTTTGGTCGCATTACCAACCATTATTGGTAATACACCGCTTGCCATCGGGTCCAATGTTCCGATATGTCCAAATTTTTTTGTGTTAAACATCTTAGCAACACGCCAACCAGCAGTTCTGCTGAACATACCAATTTCTTTATCTAAGATGATTATTCCATCCATGTTTATCCAAATAACGACAGTTGGTCGTTTTTCTTAGGTTCTTCAACAACGGGTTTTACAGACGATTTAGTTTTTACGATAGTTGTATTTGGTGTAGATTCTAAATTTGCCAAAACTTGCTCTGCGCGTTCCACAATATTTTGTGGCATACCTGCCATTTTTGCCACCGCAATCCCATAAGAACGGTTTGCAATACCTGGTATAATTTTATGTAAAAACACAATATCGTTGTTATGTTCACGAACATCAATAGTTAAACAAGAAACATTGGTTAAATTTTCTTCATCAACCAATCTTGTTAATTCGTGATAATGTGTCGCAAATAAAGTTCGTGGTCTTAAAGTATTTAAATATTCTAATACTGCTTGTGCAATTGCCATGCCGTCAAAAGTAGATGTTCCACGCCCTATTTCATCAAAAATTATAAAAGATTTTTTTGTTGCGCGATTCAATATGTTTGCGGTTTCAACCATTTCAACCATAAAAGTAGATTGACCGGCTGCTAAATTATCTGATGCACCGACACGACTGAATAATTGGTCGCAAATTCCGATTGTGGCACTGCTTGCTGGTATAAATGAACCCAGATGAGCCAATACAACCAAAATCGCATTCTGACGCAAATATGTTGATTTACCGGCCATGTTTGGACCCGTTAATAATGCGATTGTTTTATTGTCAAGATTACAATCATTTTTAACAAAATTATTTCCGTTCTGGCGCAAAACATACTCTATAACTGGATGTCTTCCCCCAACAACATTAAATTCATCAGATGTCGTTATAGTTGGACGCGTCCAAGAATATAAATCTGCGCACTCAGCCAATGATAACCATACATCAATATCTGCTATTAAATCAGCGGTATTCATTAAATCATCAGATATAGATTTGATTTTGTTTATCAAATTATCAATGATTTCTGTTTCAATAGCAGATGCTTTTTCTGATGCACTGCGAATATCATTATCTAAATCAATCAATTTCGGCGTGGTAAAACGCATGTTTCCAGCCATTGTTTGACGATGTATAAATCCAGATTCTGGTGCCATCAAAACATCTGCACGTGCAGATGGTACTTCGATAAAATATCCAAGAATATTATTATATTTTATTTTCAAATTATTTATATTCGTCTGACTGATATATTTTGCTTGTAATTCAGCAATAGTATCCATTGCGCCATTTGATAAATTACGCATGTTATCTAATGCGGGATTAAAACCAGTTTTTATTACATTACCATCTCTGAAAAAAGTAGGTAATTCATCTGATAAGGCAAATCTCAATTCATTTGACAAAGAATCATGTGTATTTATATTTATGAATTTTTCAGATAATTTTGAATCAAGTTTTTGACCAAACATACGTACAGAATCTAATATATTTAGAAATTCAGATATATTGCGCATATCACGCGGCGTTCCGCGACCTGATAATAATCTAGACAAAGCACGATTAACATCTGGTATTCGTGATAAAACACTGTTGATTTCGGCCATTAACGGGCGATTTAATAACAAATGCCCAATATGTTCTTGACGCGACAATATGGCATTTACATCGGATGGCAAAGTTCGTAAATAAGAACGTAATTTTCTGGCACCAAATGCGGTTTTTGTTCTATCTAAAACGTCTAATAAACAAATACTACCGTCATTTATTGGTGCGTCTATTTCCAAGCTTTTCCATGTAGCATAATCTATAATCAACTGCTTACCAGATTTAAAATCATAAGGCGCACGAAAATTCATATTCGCACCGCGTTGTGTATTAAATAAATACCCTGCTAATAATGTTATCGCTGATACATTTTCAGATGTTTCAGATTTAACATTTCCGCCGAATACACGCATTACAATTAAATTTATATCTGAACGAATATATAATTTTTCATATACAGGTGTCGTTTTATATATATCGCGCAGGTTTTTTAATATCGGGTTTTCTGCGTCTCGTTCAGGATAAATTATTTCAGCAGGATTTATACGAACCATATCGTCAATTATAGAATCGGTTGTACCAATAAACATTTCGCCAGTAGAAATATCACAGCCAGCCAAATTAAACTTTGAATTATCAACAGAAACAACTGAAACCAAAAAATTAGATTTTTTTGGTGTTAAAAGATTTTCGTCTGTCAGGGTTCCAGGGGTTAAAACGCGTACCACCTTGCGTTCAATAAATTTATGCCCGCGTTGTTTTGCTTGTTGTGGTGTTTCCATCTGTTCAACCAAAGCGACTTTAAATCCAGATTTCACAAGACGACCAAAATAATTATCTGCGGCATGCCAAGGAATTCCACACATAGGCACATCTTCACCAAAACCATCTGTTCCACGATGTGTCAAAACCAAGCTAAGTGTTTCACTAACAATTTTTGCATCTTCAAAAAACGCTTCGTAAAAATCACCAAGACGAAACATCAACAATGCATCTGGATTTTCAGATTTCATATCAATGTATTGTTGCATAACTGGGGAAAGTTTATTTTTTTCTGCCATATTTTATTCGCCGGTATTTGATACTTTTAATGTTTCTATTTTTAATTCAGCTTCTTTTAATAATTGTTCGCAGTAAGCTTTTAATTTTATACCTTGTTCGTATGCTGCGACAGAATCTGCCAAAGGTAATTCACCAGATTCCATTTTTTGAACCAATTCAGTTAATTGTTTATAAGCTTCTTCAAAAGAAAGTTTTCCAGCATCCATATTTAATCCTTTGTTTTAACAGGTGCAAGATACCGCAAAAAATACACTTTTGCAACAATTTATATATCAAAAAAACCGCCAGATGGCGGTCTGTATTTTATTTTGTAGGCGCAATAATAATTGATTTAGTTCTATCTTCTGGTTTTGATTTAGATTCCAAAACACCTTTGTCACCAATCAATGAAATAATACGTTCAAACAGCTGTGGTACTGCATCACGACTTCGCGCCAATATTCTTTTATCACCATGCGTCATAACTGCAATTTTTACTTTGTTCCCTTCACCTAAAAACTCGAAAACTTTTTTCATTTTTACATTAAAATCATTTTCTTCTATTACAGGTGTGACCCAAACTTCACGTAATTCAATTGTTTTTTGTTTTTTGCGTGCTTCATTCGCACGTTTCTTTTGGTCATATTTATATTTGCCATAATCCATAATTTTTACCAACACAGGTGTTGCATTTGCGTTTATTTCAACCAAATCTAACCCCATGTCGTATGCCATATTCAAAGCATCATTTACACCCATAGCACCAAGATTTTGACCATCTTGACTAATCACTTGGACTGTTTTTGCAAATATCTTGTCATTTACACGTGGCCCCATATCGCGGGCTTTGTTGTTATTAGTAGCCGGTTTAATAGTATACTCCTTTGATAACTGTGATTTAATTATTAAATATTTTTACGGGTTTTTCAACAATTTTTGCACATTTTGTAGTGCCAACCAAACATCACGCTTTGCGCTGGGTTTCAAAATCAGATAATTTGGATGATAAATTGGTATAATTTTATAGCTTTTATCGCAGCTAATTTCATTACCATGTCCAGATTTTAAATCTGTTTGTCCAATTTCATATGCCGCCAGTGTGCCCAAAGTGATGACAATCTTGGGATTTAACATTTCTATCATTTTATCAACAAAAGGACGCACCAAATCTAATTCTTCACGTGTCGGTGTTCTACCACCGGGTGTGCGCCAAAAAACCAACGGTATAATAGAAACTTCTTGTCTGGACATTTCTATTGCAGATAACATTTTGTCGATTAACTCACCAGCTGTTCCAGATAATATTTGACCAGATAAATCATCTTCTGTGCTGGGGATATCTGTGATAATCAATAGATTATTCGGATTATTTGCAATATTTGGTAAAACCACATTGGTGGCACCATTGCGCAAAGGATGATTAAATTCAGAAATCATACGAATTAAAGATTTTATATCAGTTGGACGTTCAACCATAGATTTTATAGAATCCAATGTAATGGGTGCAGTTGGTGGCACAATAATAGATTGGTTGCTTTGCCGATTCGCAATATTGCTTGATGGCTGTTGAATCAAAGGTGTTTTTGATTCGTTTTTTATTGGCGTTTCTGCAAGTTCCCATCGGACACCAGCCATATTCAAATCTTGTAAAGCATTACTTCCCATGTTTTATCCTTGATTTTATGTACGTTTTAATATACAATATAACCCGAGCAACAAAAACTCAAGGGGGTATTTTCATGAAAATAAAAAACTTTGCTTTGTTGGCTGGTGTTGCTGGATTGTTAGCTGCCTGTGGTGGTTGCAATGTGGTTGAGCCGGCTGATTTGAACAACCAACGTGTATTCTTTGCTTTTAATTCAGCAGAAATTTCTGAAGAAGCAAATAATAACTTGTTGGGTCAATCTTTGTATTTGAAAAACCATGAAAACACAAAAATCCAAATTGCTGGTAATTGTGACGAACGTGGTTCCACAGAATACAACTTGGCTTTGGGCGCACGTCGTGCAAATGCTGCAAAGAAAGTATTGGTTGATGATGGTATAGATGCAAGACGCATTTCTACTATCTCTTACGGTAAAGAACGTCCATTGGTTCTTGGCACTGGCGAAGAAGTATGGAAATTCAATCGTAATGCAACAACAACAGTTAAATAATACGTATTTGTTGTAATAAAAAAACGCCGGTATTTGCCGGTGTTTTTTTAATATTTTTTATTTGTATTCATCTAGATAATTTATTTATTAAATCTTCCATTTGAATGCGATTCGTGAAAATAATTGTAAAATCACCTGCCCCACCCCGTTTTTCATGCAATTTGACTTTTGTTTCTAATATTTTTGATAATTTTGTTTCTATTTTTGCAACATACGCAGAATCCAAAGTTTTTGTATTAAATGAGCGGCTGGTCTTTTTCCTTTCAGATTTTTTAACCTGTTTTTGTGTGTCTGCCACAGATAATTTATTATTTATGATATCATGTGCCAATTGTTCTGGATTATCTGCTACGGCAATAGTGCGTGCATGTGATGCAGATATTTCACCGTTACGAACCATTTCTTTAACAGATTCAGGCAAAGAATTTATGCGCATTAAATTACGAATATAACTTTCTGATTTTCCAATCAGTCTTGATACATCTCCTATACTGTATTCGCATTTTTCCATCAGATTTTGATAGCCTTCCGCCTCTTCTATTGGGTTCAAGTTTTCACGCTGAACATTTTCAATCAAAGCAATTTCCATTGCGTTTTGATTTGTTAATGTTTTCACCAAAGCTGGTATCTCACTTAATCCTGCCATTTTTGCTGCACGATAACGGCGTTCACCAGCAACAATTTCATATAAGTAAGGCTTGTTTTGAACAGTTCTTAGTATAATAGGAACCAGCACACCCTTTTCTTTGATTGATTCAGATAATTCTTGTAATTCACGTTCATTAAATTTTTTACGTGGTTGGTCTGGATTCGGGCTGATTTGAACCAAAGGAATAGGTTTAACAACAACCCTTTCAAGACCTGTTAAAACAGAAATATCCGGTATTTGACCCATTTCTTGATGTAATTCAGCTAAACCTTTACCTAAGAATTTAGATGTCATTTTGTTTCCTTTTGTTCTAGTGCATTGACAACTTCTGTTGCAACACGTAAGTATGCTTGGGCCCCAGATGATTTAAAATCATAAAACAAAGCAGGTTTTCCATGACTCGGTGCTTCTGAAATGCGTACATTGCGCGGTACAACAGTTTTAAAAACTTTATTACCAAATGTATTACGTACATCATCTTCAACTGCATGTGTTAATCCGAGTTTTTTATCGTACATAGTTAAAACCATACCTAAAATATCCAGACCAGGATTCCATTTTTGTTGGATTGCATGAATTGTAGATAATAATTGTTGGACCCCTTCAAGGGCAAAAAACTCACATTGCAAAGGTATTATGACAAAATCAGACGCGCTTAGAGCGTTTATGGTCAGCATACCCAGAGCAGGTGGGCAATCTATTAAAATATAATCGTAATTATCGGCAATTTGTAGCAAAGCATTACGCAAACGATATTCGCGATTATCTAAATCCAACATATCTAATTCTGCACCAGCAAGTGCAGCAGAAGCAGGCAATATATGCATGTTTGGAATAGGGGTTGTTAAAATATTTTCTGCCGCTGATGCGGTTCCCATCAAAACGCCATATACACTTTGTTTGTGAGATGCACGAATAAATCCAAGCCCTGTACCAGCGTTTCCTTGGGGGTCTAAATCAATCAGTAATACGCGTTTTTTTATTGTGGCTAATGAAGCTGCGATATTTATGGCAGTTGTTGTTTTTCCTACCCCACCTTTTTGATTTGCAAATGATATTACCTTTGCCATTTTTACTTCCTTTCAATATAAATTGAGTATATTAGATGGTGTAAAAATAGTCAATATAAATATTAAATTACGTAAAATCAATAAGTTATATTTTGTTTCATATGAAATAAATCTTTATTTTATGTCGCTAATATACACAATATAACCGTCACCTGTTTTTGATGGATATAATTTATAATTGAATTTATATTTTGCTTTTGCAGTCAGAATTTCTGATTCGATTTGCCGGCCTTTTAACAAAAAAAGCCGGGAATTTTTTTCTGATGTGTAATCTAATATTTTAATCAAAGGCGCAAAAGCGCGTGCGGTGAATATAAAATTCCCGGTATTTACCGGTGTTTTTGAAAGAAAATTTTCTATCCTATCGTTTATAATGGTTAAATTTGGTAAATCTAATTCTTTTTTTAAAACAGATAAGAAATCTGTCTTTTTGCGAATCGATTCTATACATGTCACATTCCAACCTAAAATTGCCAAAACAACACCAGGAAAACCAGCGCCACTACCCAAATCGATAATTTTTACGTTTTTAGGAATAAAATCTGCCAATTGAGCGCTATCTTGGATATGCCTTTGTTGAATATCAGATAATGTACTGGGGGCAACAAGATTCATCTTGGTTGCCCATTCTTTTAGCAAATTTTCATACCTAATAAATTTTTCTTTATTATTCATAAGATTTATTTTAACATATTTTATTATGAAAGAAATGAAAAGTTTTTTTAAATTTATATTAAGTGCAAGCATAGTTTGCTGTTTTTGTGGTTTAACGCTGTATATTTGGCGTAATACAAATGCTGAACATGCTTTAAATGAAAATATTGTTGTAAATACCGATTATGGTTCTTTCTTAGCTGCCCAGCATGCGTTGTACATAAATGATTTTGATACAGCTTTGAAAATGATACAAGATATTAAATCTGATATTCCTGTGATTGAAGATGTCAAAGATTATATTGATTTTTTTAATGGGAAAATGCCAGATAAAGTTTCTTCTATGAAACAAGATAAAGATTTAGTCAAAAGATTAATATATGATGCCCATTTAATTCAAAATGGTAATTGGAAAACAATTTACCAACGTCACAGTAAAGATACTTCTGTTTTTACTGCGCCATTAAGGATTTTTTCTGCTGTAAATCAAGGTAAAACCAAAGAAGCATTAGATTTTGTAGATTCTTTAAGAATGAATAAATCGTGGAAGGCTTTTATCCGCGGTCAGATTGCTATATTGAATAAAGATGTTAAAAAGGCTGCACAAGAATTTGCGGATGTTCATCCTGATTTTATGAATATAAATGATTATTTGTATTTAATGTCGTTTTATAAAGCAAACAATATGACAGAGGATATGGATATATTACGAAACGATTTTATTGCAAAGCCTGCTGGGATGTTAATGTTATCTTACCAAGATATTCCGGATTGGTCTGAATTTGATGGTTATAAAAATAATTTGGTATTCAGTGTTATACAGACTGTTTCTCATACACAAATTATGCTTTTCACAGATTTATCTTTGATGATGTTGCGTTTTGCAGAATTGATTGCGGATAAATCCAATGTTGATGCTATTAACTATTATTTAGGACAGTATTATTTTTATAACTCTGGTGATTATGAAGCATCTTTTAATAAGATTACAAAAACAAATCCTTTGTATATATTTGGAAAAAAGAAAATTGCAGAAAAAGCCGGTAATTTTGAAGAAATACGAAAAATAGCATACAAAAATCCGTTATTTATTTCGGCTGTGACGGATGTAATAACATCGGATATAAAAGATGGTAAAAAACAATCTGCTTTGCGATTATTGAATCGCGCATTGAAACAACGTGATTTAAATGACACAGGGCGTGTATATTTTTTAAAACAACGTGCAAATGTTTATTTGATGTTTAATCAACCTGATAAAGCACAAAAAGATTTAAAAGCTGCGCAGGAAATAGATGACAGGTTGTTATCTGATGTTTTATTGTTGCAGGCGCGTATCTGGACACAACAGAATCGTAATCTTGATGATGCATATGATTATGCCATGTCCGTAGTTAAAAGAAATACTTCGGATGTTGTCGCTTGGGATGTATTGGGTGTAATTGTTGAAAAACGTGAAGGTGTTGATGCTGCTTTGGAATTGATGGAACGTGTTGGTGAAATTTCTGTCACAACATCTTCTTTGTACGAGCATCTGGGGGATTTTTATATCAAACAAGGCCATAAAGAAAAGGCTATGAAGTCTTATCTGCGTGCTATTGATTTATCTGATGATGGTTTGGTCGTTGTGCCTGTTGTTCAAAAGAAAATAAGGAAATTGAAATGAAAATTGGTGTTTTTGGTGCAGGTGCGTGGGGGACTGCATTAGCTTTTGTGTGTGCCAAATCAGGTAATAATGTTATTCATTGGGGTTTTAACGGCATTTTTGATGGATTATCTGATTTAGAAACACCAAAAAATATCACTAAAACCGACAATATAGTTGATTTACAGGATTGTGAATATTGGTTAATTGTCACGCCTGCGGCTTTTTTTCGTGAAACTGTCCGTAAAATGCGCAGTATATACCAAAATCAACCAATTTTGATTTGTACCAAAGGTATGGAAGGTGACACAGGTATGTTTATGTCTGAAATTTTGAAACAAGAACTGCCTGAATGTAAGAATATTGGTGTGTTATCTGGACCACAATTTGCAAGAGAAGTTGCGACAAGTGTTCCAACTGGTTCAACCATAGCAGGAAATGATATAGTTAGAGCTGGTGGTCACATAGCATTATCTGAATTGTATTTACAAGATACAGATGACATTATTGGTGCGCAAATTTGCGGTGTTGGTAAAAATGCAGAATCTTTGATATCTGGTTTTTTAACTATCAAGGCGCGCGGCGAAAATGAGCGAGCTTTGATATTCACACGTGCATGGAACGAAATTGTTGATATAGCTGTTGAAATGGGTGCAAATTGTGGAACTTTTCATGGTCTTTGTGGGGTAGGGGATTTGTTTTTATCAGCCACATCACCAACCAGTCGAAATTTTTCTGCCGGTATTGCGATGGCCAAAGGTGAAGAATATACAGGAACGGTTGAGGGTATATTTGCATTGCGTGGCTTGATACATCGTGGGGAAAAATTAAATATCAAAACCCCAATCCTTTGCGAAATAAAAAACAAAATGGGATTATAAAATATATCCTTAGACAATGTCGGCTTTTTTGTTGCAAATGAATAAATATAGTATATAATTTCTTGCCGAAAGTGCAGGGGATGAAATTGTTCTTTCTTGTATTTGTGTAAAGAATACAAAAACGAATAATTTATCTCCGCATTGATAAAAAATTAAACAAAAAAATGGAGATAAAACAATGTTTGGTTTATTTAGTAAAAGTGAAAAACATGTATTGAATAATCCTGTGGCAGTAGAATTTCAATATGGTGATGAAACTGTCAGATTGGAAACCGGTCGCTATGCAAAACAGGCAACAGGTTCAGTTATGGCAACAATGGGTGGTACAATGGTTTTGGCAACCGTGTGTGCTGAAAAAACAGCTGTCGAAGGTCAAGATTTTTTTCCACTGACAGTTGATTACCAAGAAAAATATGCATCTGCGGGTCGTATTCCTGGTTCTAGAGATAGACGTGAAGGCAAAGCAAGTGTTAGTGAAACCTTGATTGCACGTCTTATTGACAGACCAATTCGTCCTTTGTTTCCAGATACTTTTAAGAACAAAGTTCAAATTATTGCTCAGGTATTTTCATACGACAAGAAAAATCAGCCTGATATTTTAGCGATGATTGCCTCAAGCGCTGCTTTGGCTTTGTCTGGTGTTCCATTTGCTGGTCCTATTGGTGCTGCGCGTGTTGGATACAAAGATGGTCAATATTTATTAAATCCATCTAAAAAGGATGTAGAAGATTCTGAAATGGATTTGGTTGTTGCTGCTACCAAAGACGGTGTTTTAATGGTAGAATCTGAAATTGGTGAATTGGATGAAAAAACAACTTTGGGTGCCGTGAAATTTGGTTTTGATGCACAGCAGGTTGTTATTAGTGCAATAAATGAATTGAAAGAAAAAGCAGGCAAAGCTGATTGGGAAACACCTGAACACAGCGAAGAATATATCGTTATGGAAAAAGATTTTGAACAATATGCTGGTGATATTGAAAAAGCTTTGCTTATCAAAGAAAAATTGGTTCGTCTGGATACTTTGGCGCAAATACATGCAACGGCAAAAACACGTATTCCAGAATTGTTCCCAGATACAACAACTGCTACTTCCACTTTGGAATCTTGGGCAGATGAAATCGTAGAAAATATTACTGCACGTATTATGCGCGGCAATATTTTAGCTGGCAAACCACGTATTGATGGTCGTGATACAAAGACTGTGCGCCCAATTGAAATTGAATTAGGTGTTTTACCACGCGCGCATGGTTCTGCGTTATTTACACGTGGTGAAACTCAGGCTTTGGTATCTCTAACGTTGGGTGGTGGCAAAGATGCATTACCGATTGAATCTTTGGATGGTGATGACGAACGCGATTTTATTTTAAATTATAATTTTCCAGGATATGCAGTTGGCGAAGTCAAAGGATTAAAATCACCAGGTCGTCGTGAATTAGGACATGGTAATTTAGCGTGGCGTGCAGTTCATCCTATGATTCCATCTCGTGAAAAATTTGATTATGTTATTCGTGTATGTAGCGATATTTTAGAATCAAATGGTTCTTCTTCTATGGCCACAACATGTGGTGCAACGTTGGCAATGATGGATGGTGGTGTCCCGATGAAAAGACCTGTGGCAGGTATCGCTATGGGATTGATTAAAGAAGGCGATGATTATGCAATCTTGACGGATATTTTGGGTGACGAAGACCATTTAGGTGATATGGATTTCAAAGTGACTGGAACCGATAGAGGTATTACAGCATTACAAATGGATATTAAAATCACATCTATTACTTTTGAAATTATGGAACATGCGCTGGCTCAGGCAAAAGATGGTCGTATGCACATTTTGGGTAAAATTGAAAAGGCTATCAAAGCACCACGTAAAAACGTTTCTGAATTTGCACCTCAGGCTTATACCATGAAAATCAATCCGGACAAGGTTCGTGATGTTATTGGCAAAGGTGGTGTTGTAATTCAGGCTTTGACACGCGAAACAAATACTCAAATTGAATTAGAAGATGATGGCAGTGTTAAAATTTTGGCTTCTAGCAAAGAAGATGCGGACGCTGCGATTGAACGTATCAAAGATATTGTAGCAGAACCAGAAGTTGGTGAAATCTACAAAGGTGAAGTTAGTGGTGTTAAAGATTTTGGTTTGTTCGTCAAAATTTTAAAAGGATTTGAATCTATGGTTCATATTTCTGAAATTACGGGCGAAAGATTAGAAAAAATCGAAGATGCTAAATTGAATATTGGTGATACTGTGTATGTCAGATATCTTGGTACAGATAAACGTGGTAAAACACGTATGTCTATGGTTGGTATCGACCAAAAAACAGGTAAAGAAACCAAATAAAAGCATGGGCGGATTTTTTCCGCCCATTTTTAATCAAAGGAAACAAAAATGGATATAGAAAATTTGATGGCACGGGCTAATTCTTTGCAGGCGAAAATTTCAGCAGCCCAAGATTCTTTGGCAAAAATGCATGTCAAAGGCATCGCAGATAATGGTGCTGTGATTGTTGATATGACTGGTAAATACGATGTATTGTCGGTTAAAATTGATGACAAAGCAATGTTAATAGGGGCACAAAAATTATCTGAATTTGTCACAGCTGCTTACCAAGATGCTAAAACCAAAGCAGATGTTTTGATTGAAAAAACAATGTCTGAAATCACAGGTAGTGTATCAGAACAATAAAAAAAACTGGACAATACAAAAAAAACAGGTTATCATAAGCCTGCTTTAACGGGTGTTTAGCTCAGTTGGCTAGAGCATCTGCTTTACACGCAGAGGGTCAGGGGTTCGAGTCCCTTAACACCCACCAAAACTAGATACATTATAAAATTGTGGCAAACATATGAAATTTTATAAAATGCGAATGTATAAATAACCTTTGATAAACATTTTACGGGGAATTATAAAGCGCCCGGTTTTGGGCGTTTATTTATAAAAAAAAGGAACTAACACATGGCACAAAAATATTTAATTACATCTGCATTACCGTATGTAAATGGTGAATTGCATTTGGGACATTTGATTGGTTGTTGGTTGCCCAGTGATGTTTATGCCCGTTTTTGTCGTGCTGTGGGTCGTGATGTTTTATATATTGGGGGTGCAGATGAACATGGTACCCCTGCTATGGTTGGGGCACAAAAAGAAAATATGTCGGTCAAAGAATATAATGATAAATATTATGAAAAACACTTACGTGCAGTATCAGATTTTAATTTATCATTTGATAATTATGGTCGCACACATACTGATTTACAGGAAAAACTGATACATGATTTATTTACACGTTTGGATACTTCTGGGTTAATACAAGAACGTGAAACTGTGCAACCTTACTCTGTTGATGACAATATGTTTTTGACAGACAGGCAATTGGTTGGAACATGTCCAAAATGTGGTTATGACAAAGCGCGTGGCGATCAATGTGATAAATGTGGTTCTATATACGAAGCGACCGAGTTATTAAATCCAAAATCTACTATCTCGGGTTCATCAAACATTGAAAATCGTCCAACGAAAAATTTGTTTTTCTTGGCATCCAAGGTTGAAGGTATCTGGAAAAAATGGTTGTCAGAACACGCACCAAAATGGTCCAAGACAGCATCTGCAATTGCAAAAGGTTGGGCAAACGAAGGTTTGCGTGATACATCTATTACACGTGATTTGTCTTGGGGAATACCTGTAAATAAACCTGGATACGAGAACAAAGTTTTTTATGTGTGGTTTGATGCACCATGGGGTTATGTTTCTATATCTCAGGCTGCTAATAAAGATTGGGCAACATGGTGGAAAAATCCAGATTGTCATTATGCTCAATTTATGGGTAAAGATAATGTGAAATTTCATGCTGTATTTTTCCCAGAACAACAATTAGCTATGAATGATAATTGGAAAACTGTTGATTTGTTGAAATCTATGAATTTTTTGAATTTTGCTGGCGGAAAATTTTCTAAGTCCGAAGGTCGCGGAATATTTTTAGACCAAGCAATTGATATTGCGCCGTCTGATTATTGGCGTTATACGTTATTAGCATCAGCGCCTGAAACAGATGATACAGATTTTACAATCGCTAGATTTGCAGATATTGTAAATAAAGATTTAAATGGAATGCTTGGCAATTTTGTTTCACGTGTATGTAAAATGTCTGCTAAACACTTTGGTAATAATGTGCCAAAGGCAGGCAATTTAGGTTCTGATTTGGTTAAACAATTAAATGAAAAATTAAATGATTTAACAAATTCTTTGGATAAATGTGAATTCAGAGATGCTGTATTTGCATTACGTTCGTTGTGGGCAATTGGGAATGAGTATATGAGTACCAAAGAACCGTGGGCTTTGGTCAAAGATGGTAAAATGGATGAAGCAGGATATGTGTTAAATACTTGTTTTCAGTTGATTGATTTTTATGCACGTATATCTGCACCGTTTATTCCAGATACAGCAGAAAAAATGCAAAATATATTTATTGAAAAACATGATTTATCTTGGCCAAAACAATTTGAAGCACGTATCAAAGATGGTACAGAATTTGTTATCCCTGAAAATCTGTTTGAAAGAATTGATGATGAACGTGTCAAGGAATTGACTTCAAAATATGCATCATCAAATAACCAACCACAATTAACAATTGTTAAAATTGTTGATATAAAAAATCATCCAAATCGCAAAGATTTGCATATTGTGACAATTGATGATGGTAATATAAAACAAGATATCGTTTGTGGTGCGCCAAATGTTCGCAAAGATATGTTGGCTGTATTTGCACCAGTCGGCGCGATTTTACCAAAAACAAACAAATCAATTAAACTGCGTTCTGTTGCAGGGGTGGAATCAAGGGGGATGCTTTGCAGTGGTGCAGAGTTGAACATATCTGATGATGATAATGGTATTTATGAAATCACAGATGATAAAAAACCAGGACAGGTGTTAAAATGAAAGAGGCTAAATTTAATCAAAGAATTCAAATTTATCGTTATGAAAATAAAAACCCAATTTTGATGCTTGATTTCAAGTGCAGAGACTGTACTGAATTTCTTTCTTGTTCTCATTCTAAACACAAAGGTGCTAATTGTTGTATAGAGCAAGAAATGGTCGCTTCAAAGATTTTCAGTAACATTGCTAAAATTAACATCGGTAAATTGGTTAAATATTCTGTTGATACTAAAGATTGGATGTTTTTAAACAAAGCTCAAAGATTAGTGTGGGCAATTAAAGAAGAATATACAAAGTAAGATGAAACATGTTCAGTTGATTTTGATGTCTTGTTGTGCGCCATGTTCTTGTGCTGCCATTAAACAGTTGGCAGACGGCGAAATTAGCGGCATAGACAATTTTATTGTAATGTTTTTTAATCCAAATATTTTTCCAGAAACTGAATATCAAAAACGGTTAAATGAACAAATTAAATATTGTGAAAAATTGGGTGTGAAATATGTTGTTGGTGATTATGACCACGAAAAGTGGAAACGAGAAATAAACGGTCTCGAAAATGAACCAGAACGTGGTAGGCGATGCAGTAAATGTTTTGCATATAGATTTTGTTATGCACGTGAATATGCTAAACAACATGGTTTTAACGCAATTGCATCTGTATTTGGTGTATCAAAGCACAAAAGTCAGGCCCAAGTTGATAATGCTGGCAAAGAATCTTGTGCTGAAATAGAATATTTGCCGGTTGATTGGAACGAAAATCTACGTCAATCCATAAACCACGAATCTGATTTTTACCGACAAAAATATTGTGGGTGCGAATTTTCTATGCGAAAGTAATTAAACTTGTTTTTTGCTTTTAATTTCCTATAATTTCATAAGAGACAAACAAAAGGGCGATTATGTCATCTATATATGTTTTCCCTGGTCAAGGCTCGCAAGCTGTTGGTATGGGACACGATTTATACGAAAACAATCAAAATGCGCGTCAAGTATTTGATACGGCTGATTCCATATTGGGTGAAAAATTATCAGACATTATTTTTAACGGTCCGATGGAAACATTGACTTTGACCGCCAATGTTCAGCCGGCAATTTTAATAACATCTGTTGCTATGTTTCGTGCGGCAAATCCTGCAACACCTGATTATGTTGCGGGACATTCTTTGGGTGAATATACCGCACTTTGTATTGCTGGTTCGTTATCTTTGGAAGATGCTGTTAAATTGGTTCGTCTGCGGGGCCAGGAAATGCAGGCAGCAGTTCCAAACGGGCAGGGTGCTATGGCTGTTATTTTAGGAATGGATATAGATGCTTTGAAAAATGTTTGTGCGATTGCAGAACATGAAACTGGCGATGTGTGTGATATTGCAAATGATAATTGTGATGGGCAGATTGTTATATCTGGCGCAACCAAAGCTATTGAACGTGCGATGGAAATTGCAAAAGAACATGGTGCAAAACGTGCTATGAAATTGCCTTTGTCTGTACCGCCACATTCAAGATTGATGGCACCTGTGGTTGAAAAAATGAAGATTGCTTTGGATAATATAGAAATTAAAAAGCCAATTGTTCCATTGATTTCAAATAAAACTTGCCAACCAATGACAGATATTGATGAAATCAAAGAATCTTTGATTTATCAAATTACACATGGTGTTCGTTGGCGTGAATCTGTATTGAACATGGTTGATTTGGGTATAACAGATTTAACAGAAATTGGTCCAGGAACTGCATTGATTGGTTTGGTTTCCCGTATAACAGATAAAATAACAACGCATAAATTGGAGATATAAAATGTTCGATTTGACAAACAAAGTTGTTTTGATTACTGGTGCCACAGGTGGTATAGGTGGTGAAATAGCAAAACAGATGAAAAAGGCTGGTGCAACGGTTGTTGTATCCGGTCGTAATTCTGAAAAATTAAATAAAGATTTTAATGATGATTTTATCAAAATTATTGCTGATTTATCTGTTGATAACGCTGCGGATAATTTGATATCTGACACACTTGCAAAAGCAGGTCATTTGGATGTTTTAATCAATAATGCAGGTATAACCAAAGATACTTTGTTAATGCGTATGAGTGACGAACAATTTGATGATGTTATAAATACAAATTTGCGTGCAACGTTTAAAATGTGTCGCAGTGCGATTATGCCCATGCTGAAACAAAAATGTGGTCGTATTATAAATGTGGCGTCTATTATTGGTGTTGTGGGTGGGGCAGGTCAGTCAAATTATGCAGCATCAAAGGGTGGAATTATAGCGATGACCAAATCCATTGCAGCTGAAGTTGCATCTCGTGGTATAACTGCAAATTGTGTTGCCCCAGGTTTTATTAAAACACCTATGACAGCTGTTTTAAGTGATGAATTAAAGAAAACATATTTATCACAAATACCAGCGGGTCGTTTTGGGGAACCGGTTGATGTAGCAAATACGTGCGTATTTTTAGCAAGTGATGAAGCATCATATATCAATGGGCAAACCATACACGTAAATGGTGGTATGGGACGTTTTTAATTATGCAAAATTATGATGTAATTATTATTGGTGGTGGTCATGCAGGAACAGAGGCAGCAGCTGCCTCTAGCCGTCGTGGTGCAAAAACATTACTGATTACAATGCAAGAATCTGATATTGGTGCAATGTCTTGTAATCCGTCTATTGGTGGCCCAGGTAAATCACAAATGGTTGCTGAAATGGCTGCAATGGGTGGTGTTATGCCTTTTGCGGCTGATAAATCTGGTATTCATTGGCGAACATTAAATGCAACACATGGTGCAGCAACTCAGGCATTACGTGCGCAAATAGATAGACGATTTTATCATAATGCTGTTATGAATATTTTACATGCGACAGAAAACTTGACTGTTATATTTGAATCTGTTTTTGATTTAAATATTGAAGATAAAATTGTTAATAAAAAATATTCTGCTAAATCTATTGTTTTAACAACTGGCACTTTTCTTGATGGATTAGTGACACGTGGTATTGAAAAAATACAATCTGGTCGGTTAATGGATAATGGCGAATATCAAGAAAATGATACACACATTTCAAGTGTTTTGAAAAAAATTGGTTTTGATTTGCTACGATTAAAAACTGGGACACCTGCGCGTATATATCGTGATAGCATTGATTTTTCTGTATGTGAAGAACAACCAGGTGATTTTCCACATGATTGGTTTGGACTTGGTGATGAAAGTAATAAATATACTGAAAAATGCTTTATCACACATACAATTGAAACTACACACGAAATAATTCGTAAAAACATAGCAAATGCACCAATGTATAATGGTGATATAACTGGTCTTGGACCACGTTATTGTCCGTCACTAGAAGACAAAGTTATGCGTTTTCCAGAACATACTTCGCATCATGTGTTTTTAGAACCAGAAGGGTTTAACAGCGATTTAATTTATCCGAATGGTATTTCAACCAGCTTCGGTGCAGATATTCAAGATAAATGGATTAGAACAATACCAGGATTACAAAATGCAAAAATTGCACGATATGGATACGCTATTGAATATGATGCAATAGATGCGCGTGCGTTAAAATCTACCTTGGAATCCAAAGATATATCTGGATTATTTTTTGCAGGTCAAATAAATGGAACCAGTGGCTATGAAGAAGCAGCAGCTCAGGGTTTAGTCGCAGGTAGCAATGCTGCTGCATACGCATTAAATAAAGAATTTTTGATACTAGACAGAACTAATTCTATGATTGGTGTATTGATTGATGATATAACAACGCTTGGGGTTGATGAACCATATCGTATGTTTACTTCACGTGCAGAATACAGATTAAATTTGCGTGCCGATAATGCAATATTGCGTCTGGGTAATACGGCAGAATCACTGGGCTTAATCACCAAAGATTTACATGATAAAATAAGAAAATTACGTGAAAATACAGCACTTGAAAATGATAGGTTTTATGCTGGCTATATTGCAAGAAATGAACGAGAAATCGCAAATTATAAAAAAGATGCTGAATTAAAAATTCCGCGTGATTTTAATTATAAATCTTTGTCTGGTTTAACAAATGAATTGATTGAAAAAATGACAAAGACCAGACCTGAAACAATCGCATCTTTATCACGAATACCTGGAATGACACCCGCCGGAATTATGGTAGTTTTGCGTAAATTAAAATGCGGGAAATAAAAGTTAAAGGAGTACAATTATGCGTTTATATATTCTTGCACCAAACGGAAATGATTTTTCAGACCAACAAATGTCAAAATTATCGACAGTATATTAAGAGATTATTTTTGTCGACAAGGTTATAGAGTTTTCTAAATTACCAAAAATAGATGACGATACAGACAAAGTTTTTGCCATTGACCCCGATTTTTGTGATTGGAATATACCAAATAGTGCATTAGACACAAACGGCTTAAAAGCGATTTGTTTAGATACAACGTCATATTCTTGGGTTGATTTAGAATATGCAAAAATAAAAAATATAATTATCACAAATGTCCGACATTGGTCTACAAATGCCGTTGCAGAACAAGGGATTTTAATGGCATTAATGTTGGCAAGGAAAATACCATTATTGACACAAAACAATATGCAAATAAACTTTGCGACCATGCGCGGAACAGAATTACGCGGTAAAACAGCCGGAATTGTTGGGCTTGGTCATATTGGAACGCGTTTATGTGAATTGTGTAAAGGTATGGGGATGAATGTTGTTTACTGGTCTGCACACAGCCGAAAACCAGATTTTCAATTTGTATCTTTACAACAATTGTTCGCTCAATCTGATTTTATATTTCCTGCATTATTAAAAAATAAAGATACAGAAAAAATTATAACAGATGAATTATTAAAATCTATGAAACCAAATACTATTTTTTGTGAAATTACAGAAAACTTTATTTATAACCACAATCTTCTGTTAGAACTAGCCAAAACCGATAAGATTGGCGGATATGGATTTGAAAAAGCGGAAACCGGTTATACTGGCAATATTTTGGCTTTACCACCATTGGCATACTATACTGTTGAAGCAATGGAACAAAACATTAATCAATGGTTGGAATGTATTCTTGGTATATCAGGTAATGTAAAAAACCAAGTAAATTAAAGCCTGTTTTTTTATTATGAATAACTGTTGTTCTTACTACTACCCGAAGCGTCGCAGACGCGAAGGGTGGTGCCGGTTATAGGACTTGAACCTACGACCCCCTCATTACGAATGAGATGCTCTACCAGCTGAGCTAAACCGGCTTGTCCTGGGTCAGTATAACCAAAACATTGTATATTTTCAAGTTTTATAACTTGATTTTTTTAAAAAAGTATTGTACAAATAAGCGCATGATAACAAAAACAATAATTATTATTAAATAACTAGCACTGCGCTTTGGCGGTGGCTGGGGCGCGTAAGCGCCATTTTTAATATAAAAAAGGGTATAAACACATGGCATACAAAAAAACAGAACCAAAGGCAAATTTCCCAAAACTGGAAAATGAAGTTTTGCAATTTTGGCGTAAAGATGATACGTTTCATAAATCTTTGAATAAAACAAAGATGGGTGAACCTTTTAATTTCTATGATGGACCGCCTTTTGCAAATGGTCTGCCACATTGGGGACATTTGGGTGTGTCTTGTATCAAAGATATGGTTTCAAGATATAAAACTATGCGTGGTTTTTATGTTGAACGCGCATTAGGTTGGGATTGCCATGGATTACCAGCTGAAAATTCTGTTGAAAAGAAGCAAGGTAAAAATGCAAAAGACATTGTTGCAGATGACGGAATAGAAGCTTTTTGTGATATGTGCAAAAAAGACGTTATGACGTATTCAAACGAATGGTTGCGTTTTATTGAACGTATCGGTCGTTGGGTTGATGGTGGAGAAACACTTGGTTATCGTACAATGGATAAAAACTTTATGGAATCTGTAATTTGGGCGATAAAAAAATTATATGATACAGGGTTACTTTATAAAGATTTCAAAGTCAATCCGTTTGATTGGAAGCAAGGAACGGTTTTGTCTAATAGTGAAGCATCTAGTGAATATCAAGATGTTATTGATGATACTGTCACAATTTGGTTTGAACTTGAAAATGGTGATCGGGCGATTGCATGGACAACAACACCTTGGACATTGCCTGCAAATTCAGCATTAGCTGTGAATCCAAATATGAAATATATTCGTATGAAACACGATGATGGTTATGTTTATGTTTTGGCAGAAAGTCGCTTAAAAGCGTACGAAAAGATATTCGCAACATCTGAAAAGCTTGGCGAAGTCATGGGCGCTGAATTGGTTGGATTACATTATAAACCCATATTTGATTATTACACAGATATAAGCAACGAAAATAAAAATCTATATACGGTGATTTCTGCTGATTATGTAAGTGATGGTGATGGAACAGGTATTGTTCATATTGCACCAGCTTTTGGTGAAGACGACTATTTGGCTGCCAAAGCTTTAGATTCAAAATTTCCTGTGATTTTAAATGTAGATGATTACGGTAATTTTGATTCGACAGTTAAAAATTGGGCAGGCGAAAATATATTCGAAGCTAATCCAAAAGTTATAGATTGGTTAAAACAAAATGCTCGCTTGGTTAAAAAAGAACAACATAAACATGCTTACCCATTTGGACCACGCAGTCATGAAAAATTGATATATCGTGCAACAGATGCTTGGTATGTTGATGTTCCAAAAATTCGTGACAGACTGGTTGAAATAACTAAAAACGAAACACGATGGACATCTGCTGGAAATCGTTTTATGGATTGGATTGAAAATGCACGTCCATGGGGTATAACCAGAAATCGTTTTTGGGGGGTTCCTTTGCCAATTTGGGAAAAAGATGGCGAATATAAAATTTTTGGTTCTGTTAAAGAAATGGAAGATTTCTTTGGGGTAAAAATTGAAGATTTACATCGTCCAACGCTTGATAAATTAACCAAAGATGGTTGGCACAGAATAACTGATGTTTTGGATTGTTGGTTTGAATCTGGTTCCATGCCATTTGCATCATTACATTATCCATTTGAAAACCAAGACGAATTTGAAAAAACTTTTCCAGCAGATTATATTATCGAAGGTCAAGATCAAACACGTGGTTGGTTCTATCATTTGATGATTATGGCGGTTGCTTTGTTTGACAAGCCTGCATTCAAAGTTGTTTCTGCAAATGGCATGATTTTGGATGAACAAAAAAGAAAGTTTTCAAAATCATTGCATAATTTTGAAGATCCTTCTGAACAGCTAGAATTATACGGGGCAGATGCAATACGTTTATTTATGCAGGGAAGTAATTTTATGAAAGCAGAACCTGTTTTAATTGATAAAGCTGGTAATGTTTTTAATGATACAATCAAAACGATTTTGACACCGCTCTGGAACGCATATCATTTCTTTACATTGTATGCAAATGCGTCAAACATTACTGTGACCAAAGAGCCTAGTTCTGATAATTTGATGGACAGATACATCTTGGCAGAATTAAACAGTTTGATAAACACAGCAACATCTTCTTTAGAAGAATACAAGCCAGATATCGCAATCAAAGAATTTGTAAGATTTTTGGATATATTAAATAACTGGTACATCCGTTTGAATAAGACAAGATTCTGGGAAGAAGATATAAGCGCTTTTGAAACATTGCATTATGTATTAAAAACATTTTGTAAATGTTTGGCGCCATTTGCACCATTCGTTTCTGAATACATATTCAAAAATTTGACTGGCGAAGAGTCTGTTCATCTGCAAGATTGGCCTGTTGCACAAAATACAGATAAACAAATTGTTGAAGATATGCGCCGTGTTCAATCAATTGTATCTGTAGGCAACCAATTGCGTGAGCAATATAAACTGCGTAATCGTTTGCCATTACAGGACGTGACAATTGCTGGCGTAGATATGCGTGAATACGCAGATATTATCAAAGACGAATTAAATGTTAAAAATGTCAAATTTATTGAAGATATTCATAATGTTGCAGATTCGTTTGTATATTTAATTACACCAAAAATTGGTGCAAGATTAGGTGGTGCTTTGAAAGACATAATCCCATCAGTTAAACGTGGTGATTATGAAATCAAAGGTGATAAATTGATTGTTGGTGAATATACTTTGAACAGTGATGAATTTGAAAATCGTTTGACAGTCAAAGAAGGTATAACAGGTGCTGCTTTGCCAGATAATACTGCTGTTGTTGTATTGAATACAGAAACAAACAGTGAATTGATAGCAGAAGGTTTGGTAAATGATGCTTTACGCTTTATCCAAGATTCTAGAAAAGCAGCGGGACTTGATGTGTCCGATAGAATAAAGCTGACATACACAACCGAGATTGCATTACATAATGCCATAGAAACCCATAAAAAGCGTATAATGCATAATGCTTTGATTGTCGAATTAAATTTTGATGAAGCCAATCAATTTAATACTGAAATTGAAGGTTATAATTTATCAATTAACATCGAGAAAGTAAATGCTTAACAACAACATAGTTTTGACACCGGATATCTATTTTGAAAATGTTTGTCCAACATTGAATATGAATATCCGGTCAGAATTGTACGCAATAAACGAATTTACTTTTGCTGTGGCGGTTATTTTGTCTGCTCAGACAACAGATAAAAAAGTAAATGAAGTGACCCCTGAACTTTTTAAAATTGCACCGACTCCTGATAAAATGTTGGCATTGGGTATTGATAAATTAAAAGGACATATTCGTGTTATTTCATTTTTTAATAACAAAGCAAGAAATGTTATTGAATTATCAAAACAATTAAAAGATGCAAACAGTGATGATGTAAATTATCATTTCCCAGGTAAATATCATAATCGCAATGAATTGATGAAATTGGCTGGGGTTGGTCAAAAGACAGCTAATGTTATTATGAATGTTTTGTGGCACGCGCCAAATATAGGTGTTGATACGCATGTATTCAGATTATCTCATCGGTTTGGATGGGTTGATGAAAAAGATAATACCCCAGAAAAAGTGGAAGAAAAATTATTAAAAATTATTCCAGAAAAATATCATGAAATTGTGAATCATACTATGGTGTTGCATGGACGATACACTTGTAAAGCCTTGCGACCAAATTGTGCCAATTGTCCGGTAAGTAAGTGGTGTAATTCAAAAGATAAATTAAATTAGTTTTGAATTGAATTAAATATCGCAGCCCTATAATTTTCTACATTTACTATATCCCAACCACAATTAGATGGACAGTTTTTCCAACAATTAGACGCGTCACTATAAGACGTTCCAAGCAACCACCAATACGTTTCCACCGGATAAGTTATTTTACACCAACAATAAACACCATTTTTTTCGCCACCAACAACAATTGCATCATTTTCCATCAATTTACCATGATATATAAAATTATTTATACCACCACACCAATAGCATTTCATACCATGATCACCACTTAAACATGCAGACGTCCCTCTGAATCCAGTAGATGTTGTCCATTTTGGCGAGCTTATTGAATAAAACCCAGTTGGTGTAGAATTTAAAACAACTGCCACCGTATCATTAGGCACACAAGCATCCACAGCAAAAACAAAATTTGTATATATCAAAAATAAAGATATAAATAATAATTTTATGATTTTCAACATGTAAAATTTTCCCATACTTCTGATATTTTCCGATACATAAATTCTTCCACAAAGGGACGTTTTCGGACGAAATATAAAATGATAAAAATTAAGAAAAATAAAAATATATTAAAAATCACCGTATGCCATAGAATCTGCATAACACAATAGATTTTATATAAAAATTAAAAAATGTAAAAATTTATAAAAAAATATGTTGATTTAAACGTCCCTTTAAATCGCAAGGGTTTAATGATAAAAATTCTCCCCCTTGGGGGGAGTGCG
>Ga0310696_10000430_pt1 | contig 67352 bp, 63 predicted proteins | sample AusTroGonzalo_MG_4_FD_203885 | JGI IMG/M metagenome (GOLD analysis project Ga0310696, IMG submission 203885) | Bovine rumen microbial communities from tropical cattle in Woodstock, Queensland, Australia - Gonzalo_02 (v2) (version 2) | ecosystem: Host-associated > Mammals > Digestive system >...
GACATAAACTGACGATATCATAACTGATTAAGAAAGGTCGGATCACACCGATGAAATTCTCATTTTCAACCAAGGGATGGCGTGTTGATTCTTTTGAAGAATTTTGCGCAGTCGCTGAAGACTTAGGGTTCGAGGGCATAGAGCCTCATAATATTAACAACCGCATATTCTCGGATAAGGACAGCGTGCTGCATGAGTATTCGGCAGCGTCCACAATGCGTATGCTGTTTGAACACAGCCTGTCGCTGCCTTGTATCGATGTTATACCGGATATCGCGGACGCGGATCTGTATAATAATTCTATAGAAGAAATAAGAGCTTGCTTAAAGATAGCTTCTAACCTCCGTATCCCTAATATCCGTTTGCGCGCGGCTGATCATGAAGATAAAGAAGCCGCTATCGCAAATGTACGCAAGGTGATAGAGGATGCGCTGCCTTACGCCGAGCGCGAGAAGGTATCTCTGCTTATCGAAACACGCGGACTGTATGCCGATACAGCCCTGCTGCGCGACACCTTGGAGTTCTTCGCCAGCGACTATGTAGCGGCTCTGTGGAACCTGTCTGCGGCTTATTTCACCGCCGGCGAGAGCCCTGCCAAGATCATCGCCAACCTCGGCGCGTATGTGCGCCATGTGCATATCAACGACGCAGTCAAGACAGACGACGGAGTAGAGTACCGTCTGTTGGGCGAGGGCGATCTGCCTATCGTCGAGATGATGAAGGCTCTGCGTTCGGTCAACTATGACGGCTATATCTCTCTGGTGTGGGATCCTACATGGTGCCCTGAGCTGGATGATATGGAGATCATTTTTGCCCAGTTTATCAGCTATATGCACCAGTTCGCGGATACATCAAAGAACGAGACCGCGCTCTATTATAACAACGCTCACACCGGCAAGTTCGTGTGGAAGAAAGAGACGCTGATCGACGCCACCTTCTCACAGGTGCTCGACCGCATGGTCGAGGAGTTCCCCGACCAGATCGCTTTCAAATACACCGCCCTGGATTATACACGCACATATTCACAGTTCCGCGACGATGTTGACGAGTTTGCCAGAGTTCTGATCTCACTGGGCGTAAAGGCCGGTTCACATGTAGCTGTATGGGCTTCCAATGTGCCTCAGTGGTATATTGCGTTCTGGGCTACCGTAAAGCTCGGAGCCGTACTGGTCACAGTCAATACTGCCTATAAGATCCACGAGGCTGAGTATCTGCTCAAGCAGAGCGATACCCATACCCTTATCATAACCTACGGCGCAAAGGATACCTCATACGGCGACATCATCGCGCGTCTGTGTCCCGAGCTGGAGAATGTCGCCGAGGGCGAGCAGCTGCACGCCAAGCGCCTGCCCTTTTTGAGGAACGTAATCACCGTAGGCTTTGAGCAGAAAGGCTGTCTGACATGGGAGAAGGCGCTCGGATACGCGTCCAAAACGCCTCTTGCCGAGGTCTATCGTATGGCTGCCGCCGTCGATAAGGACGACGTGTGCAATATGCAGTACACCTCCGGTACTACAGGCTTCCCCAAGGGCGTAATGCTCACTCACTATAATATTGTAAATAACGGCAAGAATATCGGTGACCGCATGGATCTCTCAACAGCTGACCGCATGATGATCCAGGTGCCTATGTTCCACTGCTTCGGCATGGTTCTGGCGATGACAGCTTCTATGACTCACGGCGCGTCGCTCATGCCTTTGCCTTACTTCTCGCCAAAGCCGGCGCTCGCATGCATACACAGCGAGCACATCACAGCCTTCCACGGCGTTCCGACTATGTTTATCGCCATGCTGGAGCATCCTGACTTTCCCAAAACGGATTTCAGCTATATGCGCACCGGTATCATGGCAGGTTCTCCGTGCCCGATCTACGCTATGCGCGAGGTCGTCGAGAAGATGCACATGACAGAGATCACCATAGTCTACGGCCAGACCGAGGCTTCGCCCGGCTGTACCATGAGCTCCACCGATGACTCTATTGAGGTGCGCGTCACCACGGTAGGTAAGGAGCTGCCCGAGATCGAGTGTAAGATAGTCAACCCCGAGACCGGCGAAGAATGTCCGCCCAATGTAACCGGCGAGTTCCTCGCGCGCGGATATAATATCATGAAGGGCTATTATAAGATGCCCGAAGAGACCGCTCAGGCCATCGATAAGGATGGCTGGCTGCATACCGGAGATCTGGCGTGCAAGACCGAGGACGGCTACTACAAGATCACCGGCCGCCTTAAGGATATGATCATCCGCGGCGGTGAGAATATCTATCCCAAGGAGATAGAAGAGTTCATATATACCAATCCCAAGGTGTCCGACGTACAGGTCATCGGCGTGCCCGATGAGAACTACGGTGAAGAGATCATGGCCTGCGTAATCCTCAAAGAGGGCGAGACCATGACCGAGCAGGAGATGAAGGACTATATCGCGGCTAATATGGCTCGCCATAAGGTGCCCAGATATATCGACTTTGTCGACGCGTTCCCGATGAATGCCGCCGGTAAGATCCTCAAGTATAAGATGCGTGAGGACGCTGTTGAAAAGCTCGGTCTGCAAAAGGCCGCCAGCGTGGTGACTGCCTGATGAAGAACGGCTATTTTGTAATTGACTCACACTGCCATATCTATCCCGAGAAGATCGCCGCTAAGGCTGTGGCAGGCACTGATAAGTTCTATGATACAGTAGCGGCTTGTCTGGGTACTCCGTCGGATTTGATCGAGGTCAATAAAAGAGCCGGGGTTGATCATAGCCTGGTCCAGTCGGTAGCAACTACGCCTAAGCAGGTGCGGTCTATCAACGAGTTCATAGCGGCTACGGTCGACGCCTCGCCCGATAGGCTGACAGGCTTAGGCACTCTGCATCCTAACAGCGACGATCTGCGCTCGGATGTCGAGCACTTGATCTCGCTGGGACTCAAAGGCGTCAAGCTCCATCCGGATATCCAGAACTTCAAGGTGGACGATTATCGTTGCCTTAAGATATATGAGCTGTGCGAGGAGTTCTCTCTGCCGCTGCTTATGCACACCGGCGACAAGCGTTATGATAACTCCAACCCCAACCGCCTCATACCGATACTCAAGATATACGACCGTATCAAGATCATCGGCGCGCATTTCGGCGGCTGGTCGATTTGGGAAGAGGCCAGCCATGTGCTGTGCGATATGCCCAACCTGTATGTAGACTGCTCATCATCTATGCCGTGGATATCTGACGAAAAGACCGTTGAGATCATCCGCCGTTACGGAGCCGACAGGGTTTTGTTCGGCACCGACTATCCCATGTGGTCGCCGGTCAACGAGCTTGAGCGGTTCATGAATCTGCCGCTGAGCGATGTTGAACGCCGCATGATACTCAGCGAGAACGTGTGCAAGGTATATGAACTTAATATTTGAGCATATAATAACAGAGCGCTCCGATGCGGAACGCTCTGTGTTTTTATCAGTGTTTATGCTTGTGGTGTTTCAACGCGCCTTTGAGCTTGCGCAGCAGCAGATGATACTTGCGTTCTTTAGCTTCAGGCCTTATAATGAATCTGGAACAGTCATATGATTCTTTGCCGCTGTCGCGTGAGAAGCGGAAGTCCTCACGTTCTTTGATCAGCTTCAGAAATTCTTCCGCTCCCGAGGCCGAGCACAGCCTTGCGCTGAAGCCCGAGTCCATCAGCAGACGCATCAGGCGCGTTTTAGCATACAAACAGTCGCCGATGTAGTCCTTTCCGGTTATCAGGAAGATCAGCTTCACATTCCTGATATCGGGCGCTCCGTACTCGATACCGTTGCGCAGGGTGAGCGCTGATATACGGACTTTATCCGCTTTGCTGTCAGATATGACGGGTATAGCTATCCTGCATGATATCGCGCTGTTGGCTGCAGCCTCGCTTCGCAGAATATCGCACAGCAGCTTTGTCGCCTGTTCCGACGGCTCGCCGTCATATTGCAGAGCGGCTACGCGTGCCAGTGCTTCGTTCTTGCTGCATAGCTCCGCGCCTATCTCTATGTTATCTTCGTTTATTATATCGCTGATCCTCATAGGTATAGTATATGCGCTGTGAGTAATAATATTATTTTCTTTTTTAGAATTATAAAGAAGGTTTGATCATGAGTAAGATCCTTGTCAGCGGATTGTGCAATCTGGAGACCTCCTGCAGTGTTTCGGGTTTCCCTATAGAATACAGTCCCGTTGATTACAACTTTTTCGGTATCGGCAGCGTGCCGTCCGGAGTAGGGCTGAATCTGTCGCTAGCGATGTCAGCGCTGGGCGACAGCGTAACTTTGCTGTCGTATGCCGCCGATGACGCAGCCGGATGTATCCTGCGCAATACGGCCGCCGGTATTATCGAACGCTCGGTGTTCCTGCCGTGTTCGTCAACTCCCCAGAGCGTGGTGCTTTACGATTACTCGGGCAGACGCAGGATATATACCGACCTCAAGGATATGCAGGAGTTGCGTGTTCCGCCTGAGGTTTTTGATAAATATTCTGACGTGGATGCCTTTTGCCTGTGCAATATAGGTTTTTCAAGATCTCTCCTGCCGCTAGCTAAAGCTGCAAGGAAGCCTGTTTTCACCGATGTGCACTGCCTGTCGGAAATACATGATGAGTATAACGCTGACTTCATGCGATACAGCGATGTAGTGTTCCTGTCGGATGAGAATATCCGTGGCAGGGAAGAGAGCTTAGCGTGCGGCATAGCTGCTGAATACGGATGCAGTATCGTCGCCGTAGGTATGGGCGACAGGGGCGCTATGCTGTATATGAGCACCAATGATAAGGTGTATCATTCGCCTGCCGTTACCACCCGTCCTGTTGTCAATACTGTAGGCGCAGGCGACGCGCTGTTCTCAGCATTTGTGCACTTCTATATGACAGGAGACTCGCCCGAGACCGCTATTGACAAAGCCTGTGTGTTCGCCTCATACAAGATAGGCGAGAGCGGAGCCTCACAGGGCTTTATCGATGAAAACAGCTTGATAAAACTATATAACGAAATTCACGGATAACAAAAACCTGAGCCGCCCGATATGGACGGCTCAGATTTGTTTAAGAAGAAAACAACTATGCTATTTATTATGAAAGGAGATAGGGGTAATCAAAATACGAAGAATCCGAGAGTACCGATGAGCACCGCCAAAGCGGCTCCGCTTACTACGTCGCGAATGAAGTGTACTCCGGACAGTACGCGTATAACGGCGATGATAGCGGCCAGTCCCATCATGATGATGCCGATCGTCATGTTGATGTACATGAATGCCATGGCGATGATGAACGCTGATACGGTATGGCGAGAAGGGAAGCTCTTGCCTTTAGTATTCTTATGTACTACGGGAGTATAATTGAACTTTTCATAAGGTCTCTCGGCATTGATTATCGCGCGTGATATCGTAACTACGATGAAAGTCCCCAGCGGAATAAGCGCGAATCTCAGGAACATCTCACTGTTCCAACCGTGGTTGATGATAAGACAGATAAGCTGCAGGGGATAGAAGATATACATTACCAGCGGCAGAACGTCGTGCAGCGCCTTAACGGTATTGGAACGCACTTTAGTCTCGCTGAAGTAGTTGCTCATGCTCTGATACTGTTCGGCTTTCATCCTGCCACTTCCTTTCTGTCTCTTTTTGTCATCTTGACTGTGTCTATATCATAACAGACTTTTTTGACGGTTGGATAAACAAAAAGTGACTATTTTATTAACATTCTATGACGATCATGTGATTGTGTGAATAATCTGTGAATGTTCGTCAGATTTCTATGCTTATATCGTAGCTTTCGAGCCAGTAGTCCAACTCGATGATATACGCCAGTATCTGCGGAGCTCTCATCAGTTGTCCGTACCACGGAGAGCTCAGCGACTCTGGATGCTCGGCGATATCTCTGATCCCATCGGCGGATATCAGCTCATTTATCCTGTGACTTTTATCGGGCAGGATCTCTTTGACCCTCTCGCGGCACAGCCGCATATACTCGGGGTTGTGGGTCTTGGGATAAGGGCTCTTTTTGCGATAGCATATCTCATACGGCAGTATATTTTCGAATGCTTTGCGGATTATGCCCTTCTCTCTGCCGCCGTGAGCTTTTAGCTCCCACGGCATATTGTATGCGTAGTCTACCAGCCGATAGTCGCAGAAAGGTACTCTGACCTCTAACCCCGACCACATGGAGCATCTGTCTTTTCGCTCCAGCAAACACTGCATGAACCAATAGAAGTTGAGTGCGAACATCTCGCGCATGCGCGCGTTGAGCGGACTATCACCGGGCAGCTTTTCCACATCATGAATTGTGTCCAGATATCTCTGCCGGACGTACTCTTCGCCTTTCGGCAGCAGACCGCGCTTTATCACCTGTCGGCGTATTTGCTGCTCTCGCGACCATGGAAAACAGTCCTCAAAGAGTATTTCGCGGTTATGATACCACGGATAGCCGCCGTACAGCTCGTCGGCGCATTCGCCCGACAGAGCTACGGTGAAATCGCGCTTTATCTCGTGGCAGAATAGCAGAAGCGAAGAGTCTATATCCACATAACCCGGCAGATCGCGAGCTTTTACAGCAGGATACAGAGCATACATAAGATCAGCGTTGTCCAGTATGATCTCATGATGATGAGAGTGAGTGTTCTCAACCATCAGATGTATATAATCATAGTCGGCGTTGGGTTGGAACAGTCCGGGTTTGAAGAACTTTTTGTTGTCCCGATATTCTACCGAATATGTGTTTATTTGGGGATTTTTATTTCTTTTGTAGAAATTTGATGCAACTTGGCATATGATGCTGGAGTCCAGCCCTCCCGATAGGAAGAAACACATCGGTACATCACTGACCAGCTGTCGTTCGATAGCGTCGGTCAGCAGATATCGGACTTTCTCTATTGTCTGTTCTTCGCTGTCGGTGTGTTCCTCGGCGCGCAGAGTATAGTATCTGTGCTTTGTCAGATGTTCGTCCTCATATACGGCGTATTCACCCGGCAGGAGTTCTTCTATGCCTTTCAGCACTCCGTGACCGGGAGTCCGCGCCGGTCCCAAGAAGAAAACTTCGTATAGTCCCTCTTCATCGATAGCGGGTTTTAGCACGCCGCTCACTAAGATCGCCTTTATCTCGGAGCCGAACACGATACCGCTTTTGTATAGGTGATAGAACAAGGGCTTTACGCCTATGCGATCGCGGCACAAGAACAGCCTGTGAGCCTCTTGCTCGTATACGGCGAAGGCGTATATGCCGTTGAGCATACCCACACATCGTTCTTTATAGTAGCAGTACGCCTTCAGTAACACTTCGGTGTCGCTGTTAGTGCTGAAGCTGAACCCTGCAGCCTTTAACTGCAGGCGCAGTTCATCAGCGTTATATAGCTCTCCGTTATATACTATAGTGTATTTTTCGCCCTCATACAGCGTGCTCATCGGTTGCTGACCGTTCTCGGGATCTATAACGCTAAGCCTGCGGTGGATAAGCGCGACATCCCTGCGCACGTATTCACCGTGTTCGTCGGGACCTCTGCGCTTTAGCTGCGCCGACATCCTTTCCAGCGCAGTTGACCTTTCGCTTATATCTATACTGTTATCTAACCATCCTGCGATACCGCACATACTCTATTGCCTCCTAATTTTTCCTAAAGAACCGATGAACAACAGCGACAGCATGATCAGTGCGCCTGAACCTATGTAGGTAGCTGAGGTCGCCGCGCTGACAGGGACGTCTATGCTGTTGAATACTGTGCTCTCCATCGGCGAGATCATAAGGTATATATATGTGACCGCAGCTGTTATTATTCCCTCTATAATTCTAAATATGAAAAACAATGTTTTCTTTACAGGGATATCTTTGAGTATAGCGAATATTTGGAAGTGTACCGCCAGTCCGCCGAATCCGATGAAGAACGCCGTGATATACAGCGGATACAGGTGGCATATTTGCTGACATCCCACCGTGATCTCTAAAGCCGCTGACACAACGCGCGAGACGTCTTCGTTTAAGAAGAGCGGCAGTATTTCGATCACAGCAGCAAAGACCAATACCATACCGCACATGGCGAATACCGCGTATGATGCCGAGCGTACTGCTCCGACCAGTGTACCTGACTTGGCATCTCCGCAGGGACGTATCGCCGGCGGTTCACTGTGTACCGTACGCCCGACGATGAAAGCCGTCGCTATCAGCGACACTGCCTGAGCGAACAGCAGTATTCCTCCCGAGTCGGTACTGCCCAGCAGTGATCTTCCGACATAGTTTATCAAGAATCCCGGACCGGACGATACGGCGATATACGCGGTCTTGACCGCTTCGCTCTCGCTCATCCGACCGGAGCGGTACAGCAGAGCTGTGCACCCGGCGCCTATCGGATATCCGCCCAACAGCGATAGAAAGATAACGCAGGTCGCTTCATCCGGCAGGCGCGACGATCTGCCGATCAGCGGATTCAACGGCCGCGACAGTACAGCCGCGGCAGGGCTCTCTATTATATACGCTGTGAGGACCATGAAGATAAACAGCGACGGCACCAGCACACCTGTGCAAAGCTCTATGCCGTTCACTATGCCTTGATAACACTGATCGGCATAAGCTATCGCCAGATAACTGCCTGTCAGCGCAAGCATACATGGCAGGAGTATTTTTCTTATGTAGAATAATATTTTACGAAACACTGACATCACCGATAATATATATGCCGGATGCCTCATAAAATATATGGGTGATTTTATGGCTAAGGAAAAGAGTAAGAAGCGACATTCGGTCATGCCGCCTATGCTCAACGCTCCGTGCATAGAGCTCAGCGGTAATCGTGAGGCTGTTATGGAGGGCTGCAGGGGAGTGCTGGAATACTCACCGCAGTCGGTTAGGGTCAACGCCTCGGGGATGATAGTATCGTTCAGCGGCAGGGGACTTGACCTGCGCTGTATCTCCGAGTCTGCGCTGATAATCGCCGGATACATCACCGGCGTAGAGTTCACGGTGTAGGAGGATAGCGATGATCCTTGATGTCATACGCTATATGCGCGGATATGTTGAGTTCAATATATCGGGACGCTTCCCTGAGCGGTTTTTGAATATCACCTCACGCAACGGTATACACCTGTGGAACGTACAGCGCAGCTCAGATAACTTCAGCGCGGCTATGCTGATGTCGGATTACAAACGTATACGCTCCATTGCACGCTCTGCCGCAGTGAGGCTGAGGATAACTAAAAAGCGCGGTATACCCGTGACAGCCCACAAGTACCGCGACCGTGTCGGCATAGTCATCGGCGCGTTCATGTTCCTGCTCACCGTATTCATAATGTCGCAGTTCATCTGGAGCATAGATATAACCGGACTCGACAGCATCAGCGAGAGCGAGATGCGTTCCATGCTTGCCGAGCACGGTATGTATGTAGGAGCCTTCAAGCCCATGCTGGACTACGGCAGCGTAAGTCGCGCCGTTATGCTCGATAACTCCAAGGTCGGGTGGATGGCGATAAACGTGACGGGTTCATATGCCTCGGTGGAGCTCAAAGAGGAGTATCCAACTCCAGATATATCGGATATGAAAGAACCCACGAACGTAAAGGCGCGCCGCGACGGCACTATCATCCGCGTTGAGGCAGGCGAGGGTAAAACTCTGTTAAAAAATGGATCGGGCGTGGTGGAAGGTCAGCTGGTGGTCAGCGGAGTCATGGAGGATCAGATGGGCGGTGTACGTCTGGTCAGGGCTAATGCCAGTATCATTGCCGCTACATCATACCATACCGAGATATCGGTCGCGCGCGAGGCTCGTGTCATGAGCCCGGTCGGCGACCCTGTCAAGAGAGATTCGGTTAGCCTGTTTGGGCTCAGACTGCCGCTGATATATTCTGCTGCCGATTCGCCATATGCTCTGACCGATACATATACCGACAGCCTGCTTGTGCTTGATACGACCTTGCCGATATACAAGATAAGGGAGAGCGTACAGGGCTTTGAAAACGCATATCGCACGCTTGACAATAATTCCGCGAAAGAATTATTAACCAAGCAGGCTCAGCTGTATGAGGTGTTTTCGCTCAGCGGCTGCGAGGTGACTTCGCGCAGCTATAAGCTCAAGCCCTCAGGGGATGAGTATATACTGTCGGCTGATTATGAATGCGTAGAGGATATCGCCGTGCAGATCCCAATAGGTGTTGATGATAACACCATTCGCCTCAGGGAGAAGCCAAAAGAATAGTCCTTGTAATAAACGGATGATTATGGTATACTGGGTGTACTCTGTAAATAGAAAGATGATCATATGCGTATTTTATGTATCGGCGACGTAGTCGGTTCGGTGGGATGCGATTTTCTGCGTTCGCATCTGCCTGCGTTCAAGAAGCTTCATAATGTCGACCTGACCATATGCAACGGCGAGAACTCTGCCGACGGCAACGGTATCACTCCGCGCTCGGCGGATAATCTCTTCGCCTCCGGAGTGGATGTCATCACACTTGGCAACCACAGCTTTCGACGACCCGAGGTGTTCAGATATCTGGATGAGAATCCGTATATCATCCGCCCGTATAACTACCCCTCTTCCGAGACTCCCGGCAGAGGGTTCTGTACAGTGGACATGGGATACACTGCCGTTACCGTGATCAACCTCATGGGTCAGGAGTATATAGATACCCGTGTGGATAATCCCTTCACAGCGGTTGAAAAGCTCCTCGGACAGATCGACAGCAGGATAGTCCTTATGGACTTCCATGCAGAAGCCACCAGTGAAAAGCGCGCTATGGGACTTATGCTGGACGGCAGGGTGAGCGCGGTATTCGGCACTCACACCCATGTGATGACCGCCGACGCCTGTGTGCTCCCCGGCGGAACCGGATATATAACCGATCTGGGTATGACCGGCACGATAGACTCGGTGCTCGGAGTCAAGAAAGATATCATCATCAAACGCTTTTTGACCAAGCTCCCCGGCAGGTTCGAGTATGCTGACGGCGCGTGCAAGATGAACTGCACCTTGTTCGATATAGATCGCAATACGGGCAGGTGTACATCCGCTTCGTCATTTGAACTAAGATAATCAGCAATTTGTAATTCTTTTTTGTATATAAAAAACTTGCCTATTCAAGGAAAATAGTGTATAATATATTACAATTGATACAATTATGTAATCATGCAGTATTGCAACAAAGGATGTGTTTCCGATGATCAACGGTGAAACCCTTAAATTGTCTATTATATCAGGCGCTAATAATATCTGCGCTATCAAGGCGCGTATCAACGACCTGAACATATTCCCTGTGCCTGACGGAGATACCGGTACAAATATGTCTATGACTATCATAGCGGCTGCCGATATGCTCGAGGATCTCGAGGACGGCGATGTAGCTACCGTAGCTCACAAGACCGCTTCCGCTATGCTTCGCGGCGCCCGCGGCAACTCAGGCGTTATCACATCTCTGCTGTTCAGAGGTATCGCCAAGGGCCTGGAGGGCAAGGCTGAGGCTACCGGCGCTGATCTGATCCACGCACTGGGTCTGGGCGTAGAGGCTGCTTACAACGCGGTCACCAAGCCTACTGAAGGTACCATCCTGACAGTAGCCCGTATGGCTTACGAGGCTGGTCTTGAGGCTCTCGACACCGAGGACGAGCCCTCAGTACTGTGGGAGATCGTCTGTGACGCGGCTGCAGACGCGCTCGAGCAGACCCCCAAGATGCTCCCCGTGCTCAAGAAGGCCGGCGTAGTAGACGCAGGTGGCAAGGGCATCCTCACCATATTTGAGGGTATGCTGTCCGTTATCCGCGACGGTGTTGTCGTAGAGAAGACCGCCGAGGATGAGATATCCGATAATACAGATGACGACTTCTTCCGCAGCGCAGCCGCTGAGTTTGATGAGGTCATCAACTTTACATATTGCACAGAGTTCATAGTAGGCCGCGACTCTGAGGTCACTGAGGATCCCAACGAGCTCAGGCTGTATCTCGAGACCATCGGCGACAGCATCGTGCTGGTAGCTGATGAAGAGATCATAAAGGTACATGTGCATACCGATCAGCCCGGCGACGCTCTGCAGCACGGACTCGCCTACGGTCAGCTTTTGACCGTAAAGGTAGAGAATATGAAGCAGCAGCACGAGACCGCAAAGGCTGAGAACGCTAAGGCAAAAGCTAAGGCTAAGTCAAAGGATAAGAAAGAGGATAAGGCTCCGGCCTTTGCTGCTCCCGTAGAGGAATACGGCTTTGTCGCAGTTGCGGCTGGCGAGGGACTGTCCAACCTCTTCAACGAGCTTGGTTGTCTGAACGTAGTTTCCGGCGGACAAAGCATGAATCCTTCTACCGACGATATCTATGAGGCTGTTATGAGCACTCCTGCTAAGCGCGTGTTCGTTCTGCCCAACAACAAGAACATCATCATGGCTGCACAGCAGACAGTAGCTCTCTGCGAGGACAGAGAGGTCATCATCGTACCCACTCGCACCATTCCTCAGGGTATGTCCGCTATGCTCGTATTCGATCCCGACGCAGATGTTGAGACTAACGTCGAGAACATGATGGACGCCGCTAAGAATGTTTCTACAGGTCAGGTCACCTTCGCCGCTCGTGACTCCGAGTTCGGCTCCAAGAAGATCAAGGAAGGCGAGATCATCGGCCTAGAGAACGGTAAGCTCACCGTCACATCCTCCACCGCCAACAGAGCTCTTTATAAGCTCGCTAAGTCTATGATCGATAAGGATATGTCGTTCGTGACCGTTATTTCCGGAGAGGATATCTCTGACGAGGACGCCGCCGCTGCGGTCGAGATGCTCGAAGAGAAGTTCGCCGATCAGGTCGATATCACCTATATCAAGGGCGATCAGCCGATCTATTACTACATCATCAGCGTAGAATAAGTAATTATTCATGAGGCTGTCGTGTTTCGACAGCCTCTTTTTGTTACTTCACAGGAACCTAACTATTATGTCATTATACGAAGTCCCGATAACTAAGATAAACGGAATAGGCGAGAAGAAGGCCGCACTGTTCAAAAAGCTCGGCATAGATACCGTCGGCTCGCTGATATCATACTATCCGCGTTCATATGATAACTGGTCTGAGGTCACGCCGATCTCACAGCTGTCACATGGCGAGAGATATGTTGTGCGCGCTAAGGTCGCCGCGGCTGTCAGCACTGTGCGTATCTCCGGCGGCAGACTGATGTCCAAGGTCAGCGTGTGCGACGACAGCGGTTATATGACTCTCGTGTTCTTCAATAATAAGTACATCTCGTCCATGCTCCGCTATGGTGAAGAATACTGCTTTATGGGCAAGGCCGCGTATGACGGCTATGGCTATCAGATGGTTTCGCCCGAGTTTGCTACTGCCTTATCAGCCAACGATATCACGCCTGTGTATAACCTCACGGCCGGACTGACTAACCGCGTAGTGGTCAAGGCGGTGTCCGAGGCTCTGACCATGCTGCCAGAGGTCATCCGCGATCCTATACCCGAAGAATACCTCAGGAGATATGATCTTTGCTCGCTGTCATTCGCCCTGCATAATATACATTTTCCGACCGATCTGCGCGCTATGGAAAAGGCTCGCCGCAGACTGGTGTTTGAAGAGCTGTTGGTTCTTAATCTTGGCATGCGTTTGCTGAAATCGCGCTCGCGAGAGCGCACCTCGGTCATGATGCCCGAGGACTATACTGCCGAGTTCATCGACAGGCTGCCGTATGAGCTGACTTCGGCTCAAAAGCGCGCCGTCAGCGACTGTGTCGGCGATATGCAGCGCAGCACATCGCCTATGAACCGCCTCATACAGGGCGACGTCGGCTCCGGCAAGACCGCCGTTAGCGCCGCTGTGTGTTATAACTGTGTAAAAAACGGATATCAGGCGGCGTTCATGGCGCCCACAGATATCCTCGCGCATCAGCACTACGATACATTCTCTGTCATGTTCACCGGTACGGATATCAGTATCGAGCTCTTGACAGGCTCTATGACTGCGGCTCAAAAGCGAAGGGTGCGCGAACGCCTGGAGAACGGCGAATGTGATATAGTCATAGGTACCCACGCCCTGTTGTCTGACAGCACGGTATTCAGCCGGCTTGGCTGCGCCGTTACCGACGAACAGCATCGCTTCGGAGTAGCTCAACGTTCACGACTCGCCGCTAAAGGCGAGCATCCGCATATACTTGTCCTGTCCGCTACACCCATCCCACGTACACTGGGACTCATCATCTACGGTGATCTGGATATCACGGTCATAGACGAATTGCCCCCCGGACGTACCGAGGTACAGACCATGCTCATCGGCTCGGATAAGCGCGATCGAGCATTGGGATTCATACGCAAACAGGTCGATGAGGGCCGCCAGTGTTATATAGTCTGTCCTCTGGTCGAGGAGGGAGAAGGCGTAGACGATCTGCACAACGCCAACGACTACGCAGCCGAGCTTATGCTGGGAGTGTTCAGGGATTATCCGGTAGGACTGCTCCACGGTAAGATGAAGGCTAAGGATAAAGACGCCGTGATGGCTCAATTTTCCAACAACGAAATCTCCATACTTGTGTCAACGACTGTTGTTGAGGTGGGAGTGGATGTACGCAACGCCACCGTAATGATGGTCGAGAACGCTGAGAGGTTCGGATTATCTACTCTCCATCAGCTGCGCGGACGAGTGGGAAGGGGAGAGTATAAGAGCTATTGCATACTGGTCTCCGACAATGGCTCCGATACCACCGAGCAGAGGCTGTCGACCATGTGCCGCACTAACGACGGTTTTGAGATAGCCGATATGGACCTAAAGCTCAGAGGCCCCGGCGATTTCTTCGGCAACCGTCAGCACGGTCTGCCTCAGCTTAATATCGCTGACTTCTCGGATACCGAGACCCTGGCTCAGTCGCAGGAGGCGGCACAGAGGTTGATAGAGTTTTCGCCCGACCTCAGCGATCCTTCCGTACGCGCGCTTAGAGCCGAGGTCCGCAGACTCTTTGAAATCACCGGCGAAGCGCTAAACTGAATGATGCATAACAAAAACCACCCTTCGTTCATACATCGAAGGGTAGTTCAAATATATCCGGATATCAGTCGATCTTATGTACCTCTTCAAAAACGCATATCAGCCGGTCGGATATCGCTCTGTCCTCATGCAGACTGCCGAAGTACCATTTGCGATAGCCTGTGTTGTGCATCATGGTGTCCAAAAAGATATTCAAATCGTTTACCGCGGCGTTCTTATCTATCACTCTCTTTACCGAGGCCGGAGCCTCATGAGTTATGATCAGGTCAACTCTGCTGCCGTGAGCGCGTACATTGTCAACAGCGTATTTCAGCTCATCGTCGTCGGGTATCGCAGGGGATTCGCCGGTATCCTCGTCATACGGCGGCAGTCCTCCGCCCAGAGCCAGAACACTTCGGCCTTCTATCTTGTATATCTCGCCGCGCTTTAGGCAGTATATATTATGCGCCAGCTTATACGCCTTGCCAAGATACAGATCTGCCTCGGGGTAGCTGCGCAGCTTTTCATGATTCTCATGGGCGCCTTCTACGAACAGGATGTCATACTTCTTTTTACTCAGCTTCTGCAGGTTCTTTATCTCGTCCTTCGACTCATCCCATACAAAGCCGAAGTCGCCTGTCACGATGAGCTTATCGCCTTTTTTGAGCTGATTCAGCCTGCGTTCGCTGAAGACTTCGTAGTCGCCGTGCATATCTCCAGTAACATATATCATAGTCTGCCTCCGAAAAAAATTATTAAAAATACAAGATAATCATTGATAAAAATATCAGAATGGTGTAAGATAAAGTAGTATATTAGGCGTAATATGTCGTTTTGGATGTTCCGAGACTTATCATATCATACTTTGAAGGAAAAAGCTATGAAGAAAAAGTTAAAATTTGTTATTTCTTTTGTTTTAATACTGGTTATCATAGCCGGCTCAGGTGTGATGCCGGCGTCTTCTTATGAGCATGACGTGCCTGTTTCTTCCGGCGCGATGCTTTTATATAACTTGGATACAAATACCGTATGTTATCAAAAAAATGTGAACAAAAAGTGGTATGCTTCGTATCTTTCGGAGCTTATGACGTTCATCGTCGCATTACAGAATGTCGCAAATCCCGAGAGAGAGAAGATATATATTTCCCCTGAGTTTATCAAAACGCTTTCGATCACCGATGGCTGTCTTGATAAATTTATCGGCGAGACGCTGACTCTAAAAGACCTGTTGACCATAATGATGATGACCACCGGCAACGACGCCGCGCATCTGATAGCGTATCATGTTTCCGACGGCAGTGTCACAAAATTCGTCGAGCTGATGAACCGCAAGGCCACTGAGCTGGGGTGCGTATCCACACATTTTGTGAGCCCCGGTATGAGCGGCAGCCTTAAGCAGGTCACTACCTGTAAGGATCTGAGCAGGATATTTATGGCTATCAGCACGCTTCCTCTGTATAGTGAGATTATGGCGTCAGCTACGTTCACTCCGGAAGGCTATGACGAGAGCGACTATCAGATAACCACCGAGACGTCTATCCTAAATCCCAACAGCCCGTATTACTTCAGATATGCTCAGGGCGGAAAATATTCTTACGCGCGTTCTGTCGGTTCAAACATCGTGGTGACAACGACCTACCGCGGCAAGTCATATCTTTTTATCGCGCTTAAGGGCATGAACACCAGTGAGAAGAATGTATTTGCAGACGCCAGACGCTTGACCACATGGGCGTACCTTAATCTGTCCGATCGCAAAGTTATCGATGCGGATAAGGTCATATCGGATTTTACCGCCGTAGCTAACTGGGGCGAGTATAAGGCTCCGCTATATGCCAGCGATTCCGCGTACAAGACCCTTCCCGTAGAGTATGAGGAAGAAAAGTTCGCGTATAAAATCTTTATCCCCGATAAGGTGGTACTGCCTGTATTCGACGGTCAAACTATCGGATCGGCTAAGATCTATTATGACGGCAACAAGATCGACGACGTCAACCTGATCTCCAACGGGTCGCAGGGTATATCTCTGCTGGGAGATCTGGCTCGCTTCAGCTACGGCGCGTTCAGCGAGATACTGTCCGAAGAACCTCCCACAGAGCCCGTAAGCGAGGAGCCTACCGAGGCTCCTACCGAAGCGCCCACCCAGGCTCCTACTAAGGCTAAAAAGAGCTCTACTGCTAATAACTCTACCGCGCCCACTGAGTCTGCTGCTATTACGGAGGGCTGATCATGAAGAAGATTATTAGATTACTGGCGATGGTGACAGCGCTTATGATTATCATAGGCGTTATAGCAGTGCCGTCTGCTTCTGCAGTCACATTCAAGTGTGATGTAGAGACATACTCCGACTCGATACTCATGGTCAACCTGGATACCGGCATGGAGGTTTATGCCAAAGACGCCGACGCTAAGCGATATCCTGCCGGATTGACTAAGATCATGACCTATATCATCGCGGCCGAATACTTCGATGATTTCAATACCAAGATAGAGATAAAGCAAAAGGTCATCGATAAGGTCGTCAGCGAAGGCATGGCCTGTACCGGTATGGACTGGCATGTGGGTGAGAAGCTCACCGTAACGGATATACTTTATGCCCTTATGCTGCCTGTCGGTCACGATGCCGCTATGGTGCTCGCGGATTACATAGGCAAGGGTAAAGAAAAGACCTTTGTCGAGATGATGAACAAAAAGGCTGAGGAGCTCGGCTGTAAGAACACGCATTTCGTAAACTGCACCGGCGTGCATCACAAGGATCATTATTCCACAGCGCGCGACCTGTATCTCATTTCACGCTGCGCGATAGGCAAGCCGATGTTCTCCAAGATATGCTCCACATCTACATATTATATCGGTAAAGACGATTATCCGCTTGTCACAACTAACTACATGATCGACGCCGGCCGCGGAGGAGATTATTTCTATACTTACGCCACCGGACTCAAGAACAGCACCACTACCGAGGCCGGCAGATGTCTTGCAGCGACGGCTCGCGTAGACGACGAGGGCTATTCGTATATTTGTATATGTCTGCACGCTCCTTATGATGAGGATAAGGATGTTTTTGAACAGTATTGCATGCTTGAGGCGGCAGATCTTTTCCGCTGGGCATTCCTTAATCTCACGTTCGTGACACCGGTAACGAAGGATACCCCGATATGTGAGCAAAAGGTAGACCACGCATGGGATACCGACTCGGTTCTCCTTGTGCCCGAGAGCGATCTTAACATAGTTCTGCCGTATGATTACAGCGATGCTGATATAACGATTGTACCGGATAATAACGAGCCTATCAGCGCCCCTGTCAACAAAGGCGACTTCGTGACCACTGCTACAGTCTACTATAAGGATCAGGCGTTCACTACGATAAAATTAAAGGCTCAGGACAGCGTCGGAGTCAGTCCGATACTGTATGTCACCGATGCGATACGCTCGGTGCTTACATCACCGTGGTTTTTGGTATCGGTAGCGGTCATAGTTATCCTCTTTGTGGTATTTGTCACAGTATCGTCTTCTTATTCTAAGAAGAAGCGCAGAGATCGCAACAAAAAGTCTTGATAATATGCTGCGGCACGGTTTTGACCGTGCCGTTTCTTTATGCTCAAAAGATCGAAAATGGTTACATTTTGTGTTACAAAACCTTAACTTGACATAGTATGGGCATACAGATACAATATATAGTAGTTTATGATAGAATCACTATAAGTATAAGTCCGACTTACCTATCGTTACACTCACCGACCCATACCCGGTCTATATATAATCATCCGCGATCCAACAGGATCTATTTACTGGTATAAGGAGCATTATTATGGTTTCTAAATTTTCATGGATTCTTTTCATACCCCTGACCATAGCGGCTGTATTCTTGAAGCTCGCTCAGGTAATCATGCCCGAGGGCGCGATCATGGGGCTGAATAATCTTAAACTCGATTATATCGTTATCGGCTGCGCGGCGCTGGTGTTCGTAGCCTCGCTCATCTTCTGCCTTGTTGACCGCAAGATATCTCAGTATTATCTGGCTCACAGAAATTACGCTGCAGGTATACTGGGTCTGCTGCTGGCTGTCGTATGCGCGGCTGACGGAGCGAATAACCTGTACAACAGCTTCAGCTCCGGCAACATCGACGCTATGACTATAGTCGAGGCGGTACTGCTGCTGCTGACTTCTGTCGTGTTCATCGCGCTGGGACTGTCGCACTCATTCAAGAACAGCGATAATCATCGCCTGGCACTGTTCAATGTCATGCCTGCGCTGCTCTGTGCTATCAGACTGGTTCGCAGCTTCATCAAGCTCACTACGGTTTCGATGATGGACAGCAATGCCGACGTATGTCTGCTGTTCTGCTATATCTTTGCGATGATGTTCTTCTTCAACTTTGCGGTGACCATCTCGCTCACCGAGGCTAAGCATGCCGTCAAGTCATGCTTTATCTTCGGCTTTCCTGCAGTGACCATGCTGCTCGCATATGGATCAGCAAATCTGTTCAGCGAGTTTAATACTGAAAATATCTTTTCCAATGCTCCGTACTTCGAGATCATCCTCATGGGACTGTATATCTTCGCGTTCCTGCTTGAGCTGACCATTTTCATCAAGGATCGTGATCATGTAGTTATCGCCGGTGCGGAAGAAGACTATCAGGAGCTTGACGATTCAGATACCGAGATCGACGAGAGCTTTGTCGTCACCGGTCTGGATGACGATGACAGACTTGGTACTCCCGAATCATACCTTGCTGTCAACGACGTTGAGGGTTACATTTATCAGGAACAAGAGCAGGAGACATCCGATGAGGCTCCCACCGCTCAGGGTGACAACGAGGGATATATCACCGAGGTCGTCGACAGACCTAATGATCATGATCCCGATCCCAACCGTCCCGGATACACCGACAGGCTGGATGAGATAGACCAGCTGATACTGGAGTTGTCCGGCGATGTGAAGCTGCCTGAAGAAGAATGATATGATCAGGTGATCTTACCTGCATATTTTCATTGACACCGAGTAGTATCGGTGATATAGTATTACTGTTAATAAAATATATCTGTGACGGGGACAACACCTCTGCGCGTATCACTCAGAGAGCCGCCGGTCGGTGCGAGGCGGTGTGATAGCACATGGGTTACCACCCCTGAGATCGCTCAGGAAATGGAGCGACGTATGCCGCGTTAAGGCTAATGAGAGTCGCGTAATAGGCGGCTGAACTCAGGTGGAACCGTGTTTGTAAGAACGCCCTGATAATTCTTGTGTGGAATTATCGGGGCTTTTATATTGCTTTGTCCATTATCGCTATATAATAGGCGATAGGGCACAGCGTATTGTATAATCAATTATTTTAAGGAGACGATAGATATGATCAACATTGAACTCAAAGGCGGAGTCGTTCAGCAGTTCGAAGAGAACATTACCCCTGCCGAGATAGCCAAGTCTATTTCCATGGGTCTGTACAAGAACGTATGTGCGGCGCTGATCGACGGCGCTGTATGCGATTTGCGCACGCCTATAACAAAGGACAGCAAGGTCGAACTGCTCACCTTCGATGATGAAGACGGCAAAAAGGCTTTTTGGCACACCACATCACATATCCTCGCTCAGGCGGTCAAGCGCCTGTATCCCGAGGCTAAGCTAGCCATAGGCCCGTCCATCGACGAAGGCTTCTACTATGACTTTGACGTACCCGAGGCGTTCTCTGCCGATGATATAGCTAAGATCGAGGCTGAGATGAAGAACATCGTTAAGTCCGGTATAGAGATCAGCCGTTTTGAGAAAGCTCCTGACGACGCGATGGCTTTCCTCGAAGAGATCGGCGAACCGTATAAGGTAGAGCTTGCTTCCGAGCACGCCGGCAAGGGCGAGCCGATCAGCTTCTATAAGCAGGCAGAGTTCGTTGACCTGTGTGCAGGGCCTCACCTGATGTCCGTAGCTCCTGTAAAGGCATTCAAGCTCACCAACTGCACCGGCGCTTACTGGCGCGGCGACTCCAAAAATCGCCAGCTGTGCCGCGTATACGGTATATCTTTCCCGAAGGCAGCTATGCTGGAGGAGTATATCACACGCAGAGAAGAGGCGCTCAAGCGCGATCATAACAAGCTCGGCCGCGAGCTGGAGCTGTTCACCACAGTAGATTATATCGGTCAGGGTCTGCCGATCATGCTGCCCAAGGGCGCGCGTATCATCCAGCTTTTACAGCGTTTTGTTGAGGACCTTGAGCAGAAGAACGGCTGGCAGCTCACCAAGACCCCGTTCATGGCTAAGTCCGATCTGTATAAGATCAGCGGTCACTGGGATCATTATCGCGACGGCATGTTCGTATTCGGCGATCCCGACAGCGATGATGAGGTATACGCCCTTCGCCCCATGACCTGCCCGTTCCAGTACCAGACCTTCCTAAACCGCGGCCGCAGCTACCGTGATCTGCCCATGCGCCTCAACGAGACATCTACACTGTTCCGTAACGAGGCTTCCGGTGAGATGCACGGTCTGATCCGCGTGCGCCAGTTCACCATATCCGAAGGTCACCTGATGTGTACTCCCGAGCAGCTCGAGGGCGAGTTCGAGCACTGTCTGAATCTCGCTATCTACTGTCTCAAGACCTTAGGTCTGTACGAGGACGTCAGCTATCGCTTCTCACAGTGGGATCCCGATGATCACGAAAAGTACATTGGCACACCCGAACAGTGGGACGAGGCTCAGGGCGTCATGAAGAAGATACTCGATGACCTCGGTATCGAATACAAGATCGGTGTCGGCGAGGCCGCTTTCTACGGTCCTAAGCTCGATATACAGATCAAGAACGTGTTCGGTAAGGAAGACACCTTGATCACCATCCAGATCGACCAGATGCTCGCCGAGAAGTTCGGCATGGAATATGTCGACCGTGACGGCGTCAAGAAGAATCCTTATATCATCCACCGCACCTCCATCGGCTGCTATGAGCGCACGCTCGCTCTGCTGATAGAGAAGTATGCCGGAGCGTTCCCGTTGTGGCTCGCACCGGTACAGGTCAAGCTGCTGCCCATAGCCGACCGTCATCTCGATCGTATCTATGAGATCAAGAAGGCTCTGAACGATATGGGTATGCGTGTAGAGGTCGATGATCGCAGTGAAAAGATCGGCTATAAGATCCGCGAGGCTCAGATGCAGAAGATCCCTTACATGGTGATCATAGGCGATAAGGATATCGAGAACGATACCGTATCTATACGCCACCGTAAGGAGGGCGACCTTGGTTCAATGTCGCTCGAGTCCTTTATGGATAAGATGAGAGCCGAGATCGACTCCAAAGAGATAAAATAATCACACGAGCCGACAGGGGAGAGGACATCCCCACGGACTTGAAAGGCAGGACAGATGAACCGCAGGAAGCATAAACCGTATAAAATCAGCCGAGGCTCTTTTGAAGAGAAACAGCTCAGAGAGGATAATCATATGGAGACCCAGAGGGCTCTGATCATCATTCTTCCTGTGCTTATGATCGCTGTGCTTGCTGTAGGACTGTTCTTCGGCTATAAGAGCTATCAAAAGCAGGCGGCTCAGGTGCGCGAGCTGGAGCATTCTACCTACGCTCCGGAGCCCACTGAGCCCGATCCTATGCTGCTCACCGCTGTGAACACCGCCAAGCCCCTGTCATCTGACTATGTCCCTGAGATCACAGAGGCCTGCGGAGTGCAGGTGTCGCCTCTTATGGCAGACAGCCTTGAGAGGATGATAGCCGACGCTGAGGCGGCAGGATATCATATTGTTGCTCATGAAGGGTATATTTCTTATGAAGAACAAAAGCAGCGTTATAAAGACGCCGTAGCCGCCTATCGAAAAAAGACCAAGGCTACCATAGTCAAGGCGGAAGCATATGTGAAGCGCACTACGCCCCGAGAGGGCGAGTCGGAGCAGCAGACGGGTCTTGTAGTATACCTTAACGATAAGGCTAAGGGAGTTTTCTCCGACAGCCCCGAGTACGCGTGGCTTATTAAGAACTGTATGTCATACGGCTTTGTGCTGCGTTATCCTAAGCAGGAGAACGTGGGCGGACTGAGCTATTCTTCACATCTGTTCAGATATGTTGGCGAAGAGTACGCGTATTTCATCACCGCTTATGATATGACTTTTGACGAATATGCAGTATATCTGGCCTCTCAATAATTCTGATTTGGAATAATAAAAAAATACTTGCATTTTATAGAACGATGTAGTATAATTATTCCGTTAATCTATGGATTTGTGTGAAAGAGGTGAAAGAAATGCAGGAAAAGATCCATCCTAACTATGAGCAGACCACCATTACATGTGCTTGCGGTAATGTGATCGAGACCGGTTCCACTAAGAAGGATATCCGTGTTGAAATTTGCTCAAAGTGTCATCCGTTCTTCACCGGTAAGCAGAAGCTTGTTGATACAGGCGGCCGCGTAGACCGTTTCAAGAAGCGCTTCGGTATGGACAAATAATCTTCCAGAGCTTAAGGCGGTACATGAGTACCGCCTTACTTAGTTATACACGTTTTTTCAGAAAGAGCTGATGCTGTGAATACTTACAAAACGATACAAAAGCTCGCGTCAGCCGAGCTGATCGAGAAGCGTTCGCGTTTCATCGGCTACGCTAAGCCGGTGACTACTCAGGATGAGGCGATAGCATATATCAACGAGATCAAGTCCAGACACTGGGACGCCACCCATAACGTATACGCCTATGTGATCAGGGACGAGGGAGTTTCGCGCTACAGCGACGACAACGAGCCTCAGGGAACAGCAGGTATACCGGTGCTGGATTCTATACGCAAGCGTGATATAACCGACTGTGTAGTGGTTGTCACGCGCTATTTCGGAGGCACCTTGTTGGGCGCGGGAGGACTGGTGCGCGCGTATTCAGCCGCGGCTAAGGCTGCTATAGACGCTTCCGGCGAGCGCGTTATGACGCTATGCTCGGTATGCGAGATGAGCTGTTCCTATACCCTCTACGGCAGGATATCGGCTCTCATCGCGCGTTTTGACGGCGTTGTGGATAACTCCGAGTTCACTGACGATGTCAGCATATCATTCCACCTTCCGGCAGAAAATCTCGCCGCATTCAATAAGGCGCTCAGCGAAGAATCTTCGGGAAAAAACCGGGCGACTGAGCTGGAAAAGGAATTTTTTTAACAAAAAAGTAAAAAAATAAAGGGTATTTGCGAATAATTGCGTAGATAATAGGTGGAAGCATTGTGAATAATCATTATAGGGCGGTTTTGCTTATGATCCATCGACAGAAGTCACCGTCCGTACAGAAAGAGAGAAACCATGCGTTTATCGGATGATTTTATCAGTGAAGTGAAATATCGCAACGATCTGGGCGAGATAGCGGCTTCTTATATGCAGCTCAAGCGCAGGGGCCGTAATATGGTCGGGCTGTGTCCCTTCCATGGTGAAAAGACCCCGTCCTTCAACATTTATACCGAGAACGGCTCCTTCTACTGCTTCGGCTGCGGAGTCGGCGGCGATGTTATCACTTTTATTATGAAAATTGAAAACCTCGATTATATGGAGGCGGTCAAGTTCCTCGCTCAGCGAGCCGGTATGGCTATGCCTGAGGATGAGTATGACGATTCTATGGGCCGCCTGAGGACCAGGATATACGAGGCCAACCGTGAGGCTGCCAGATTCTTTTATCAGCAGCTCAACTCTCCCGAGGGCAAGGCCGCTATGGATTATCTGCGCGGCAGAGCTCTCAGCGACGCTACCATACGCCACTTCGGACTGGGATACGCTCCGTCATCGCGATTTGCGCTGAGCAATCATCTCAGGCGCAAGGGGTTCAGCGAGGCTGAGCTAACTGCGGCTAACCTTGCATTTAAGTCGCGATCGGGCAACGGCATATTCGACCGGTTCTGTGATCGTGTCATGTTCCCGATAATCGACGTGCGAGGCAACGTGATAGCCTTCGGCGGACGCATCATGACCGATGCTAAGCCCAAGTATCTGAATACATCGGATACTATGGTGTTCAACAAGAGCCAGAACCTGTTCTCGCTCAACAACGCTAAGAACAGCAAGAGCCGATCCTTCATCCTGTGCGAGGGTTATATGGACGTCATATCGCTAAACCAGGCTGGCTTCACACAGGCTATAGCTACGTTGGGAACAGCCCTGACGAGCGAACAGGCAGTATTGCTGAAGCGGTATTGCGACGAGGTCATCATCTGCTATGACGCTGATGAGGCGGGGCAGAAGGCTACCGCCAGAGCGATAGATATCCTGCGCAGATCAGGTATAGTCGTAAGGGTGCTTACGATACCCGATGGCAAAGACCCCGATGAGTTCATCCGCCGCCACGGCGACAAGGGTCACGCCGCGTTCCAAAACATCCTGGATAACAGCGGCAACGATGTTGAGTATCGCATGTTCAAGCTGAAAGCGACCTGCGATATGAACACCTCTCAGGGTAAGCTGCAGTATCTGAACAAAGCTGTAGGCATGCTCTCGGGGCTGGATAACCCCATGGAGCGCGATATCTATGTATCACGCCTCGCGGATGAGACCGGTGTGTCCAAGCAGTCTATCTCAGAGCAGGTCAACCGCGCGATGCGCCGCCGCGGCTCCAATAGACGTAAAGAGGAGTTCAGCCGGATACGCAAGGGTATCTCGGCGCGCGATGACAGAGTGAACCCTCAGCACGCCGAGCATCTGAGAGCCGCCGGAGCTGAGGATAATTTGATTGCTTTTATGGTCAATCATCCGGACAAGCTCATGCATATCACCGAGCGGCTAGGTCCAGATGACTTTGTGACCGACTTCAACAGGGGGATGTTTGTATATTTCTCTGAAAGAATTAAAAGCGGGCTGGATCCGATGAATAATCTAGCGGCTGATTTCACTACAGAAGAGCAGTCAAAGATCGTTCGCACGGTCATAACCAACTCTCAGATCAACTCCAGCATAGAGGCTTTGGACGAGTATATCAGCATTATCAAGGATGAGAAGTCGCGCCTGAGCGACAGCGATATACGGTCGGCGAGCCCGGAAGACATCATGGCGTATCTTAAAACGCTGAAGGATAAAAAGCAGTAGAACTGTTTTTAGATAAGGAAATATTATTCTAATTTAGAATTAAATGGTATAAGAAAGGACAAATCAATCATGCCTGTAATATCTGATAAGAAGAACTTAGTAAAAGAACTTACCGAGATGGGTAAGGCTAAGGGCAGCATAACCAATCAGGACATCCTGGACGCTATAGGCGAGATGGATATCGATCCCGAACAGCTCGAAAAACTGTATGACAGCCTCGAGCAGGCCGGTGTAGAGATAGTAGAGACCGATATCGAAGAGGATCTTTCCTTAGAGGGTCTTGACCTCAACAGCGAGGGTGATGACAGCGGCGCTTCTGCTCCCACAGATAGCGGAGAGAGCGGCGACAATATCTCTATTGATGATCCCGTCAAGGTGTATCTCAAAGAGATCGGCCGCGTGCCCCTGCTGACTCCCGAAGAAGAGGTAGAGCTGGCCATACGCATATCCGACGGCGATGTGAATGCTAAAAAGCGCCTGTCCGAAGCTAACCTGCGACTGGTCGTAAGTATAGCCAAGAGATATCTGGGACGCGGCATGCACTTCCTCGATCTGATCCAGGAGGGCAACCTCGGTCTGATCAAGGCTGTCGAAAAGTTTGATTATACCAAGGGCTTCAAGTTCTCGACATACGCGACATGGTGGATTCGTCAGGCGATCACTCGTGCAATAGCCGACCAGGCTCGTACCATCCGTATCCCCGTGCATATGGTAGAGACGATAAATAAGGTCAAGAAGGTGTCCTCACAGCTGCTGCACCAGAACGGTCACGAGCCGTCCGCCGACGAGATAGCCGAAGAGCTCAGGATGCCTGTGGATAAGGTGCGCGAGATAATGCGTGTGGCTCAGGAGCCCGTATCTCTCGAGACTCCTATAGGCGAAGAGGAGGACAGCCATCTGGGCGACTTCATCCCGGATGACGACGCTCCTGCACCTGCTGACGCCGCATCTCACACCATGCTCCGCGAGCAGCTCATGGAGGTTCTGGATACTCTGACTCCCCGTGAGGAGAAGGTACTGCGCCTGCGCTTCGGTCTTGAGGACGGCCGCAGCCGCACCCTCGAAGAGGTCGGTAAGGAGTTCAACGTTACTCGTGAGCGTATACGCCAGATCGAGGCTAAGGCTCTGCGCAAGCTCCGCCATCCCTCGCGCTCGAAGAAGCTCAAGGACTTCCTTGACTGATAGATATGACATACGAAGAATGCGGCGAGATCCTCGATCAGATAGCCGACGAGCTGCCTGTTGAGCTTTTCAGGGAGCTTAACGCAGGCATAGTCCTGCGCAATGAGGCTCGCCTCCATCCGTACGCTCAGGATAACGACCTGTACATACTGGGCGTGTATACCAGAGATAATCTGGGCAAGTCTATCAAGATATACTACGGCAGTATCATCCGGGTATATCCGTCCGCTACGCTTGAAAGATACCGTGAGATACTCAGGCGCATACTCGTGCATGAGGTACGCCATCACAACGAGTACCTCGCCGGCGCGGACGATCTGATCTATTATGACGACGAACAGATATCCGACTATCTGCGGAACAAGGGCTTTACGATCAAGTAGAGCCCCGTCGCTTATTCAGGAGCAAAAAATGAACTATCAGCTTATCGCTATGGATATAGACGATACTTTGTTAAAGAAGAATAAAGAGCTGTCGCCAGTGACGCGTTCTGCTCTTATGCAGGCTCAGCAGAATGGTGTAAAGCTCGTGGTCGCCTCGGGACGGCTGCCGTACGGAGTGCGTCCGTATGCAGAGGAGCTGGATATCTTCAGCTACGGCGGCTACTATATGGGCTATAACGGCGGAGCTATACTCAACAGCCGCGATGAACTCATTTCTACCAGCTATCTTGACAGCAAGTATATCAAGCCGGTTTATGACATCCTTCGCCCCACGGATATCACCGTGATGGTACACAAGGGCAGCACCATATATGCAGATGAAAAGGTAAACCCCTACACGCGTATCGAGAGCGACGTCATAGGACTGCCGCTGAATGTCGTTGATGATCTGCCCGGGTTCGTCGACTGGCCGATACACAAGATACTGCTCGGCGGAGATCCCGAAGAGCTCAAGCTCATGCAGGATAAGCTGAGAGCTGAGTTCGGCGGCGAGGTGGATATATATATGTCCGCTCCGTGGTTTTTAGAGGTCATGCCTAAGGGTGTCAACAAGGGCGCCGGGCTAAGGGCGATATGCGATGATTCGGGTATAGACATATCTCGCGCCGTAGCATTCGGCGACAGCTACAATGATTTGTTTATGATACGAGCAGCCGGAATGGGCGTGGCCATGGGCAACGCTGAGGAAGAGCTCAAGCTTGCCGCAGATATGGTTACCGCCGACTGTGACCATGACGGAATAGCCGTCGCCTTGGAGAAGCTAGGGGTGATCTGAACATAAAAGCCTCCATCGCTTCATGGAGGCTTGTAAGATTCTTCACGTGACACAAGTGTCCGTTCAGAATGACATTAACTCTTGTAAACATAAAAAGCGCTTCTGTTGTGAGATGTTCACATACAGAAGCGCTTATTATTTTTGGTATCACATCTTATCCGGGCAGGTGATGCTGAACATATCCAGCACGTTGTGTATGACGGTCTTTACTGCTATGCACAGCTGCAGTCTCGCCTGCATCAGAGCCTCGTCATCCACCCTCACTCTGCAAGCGTTGTAGAAGCGGTGGAAGTATGTCGCGACGTTGGTGACGTACTTAGTGACCTTGGTGGGGTCATAGTCGCGAGCCGCCGCGATGATCTCGCTGTCAAAAGCTGACAGCAGATGTATCAGCTCGGTCTCTTCGGGAGCGGTCAGCAGGGTCAGCTCATCGTCGGTGCAAGTCCTGATCTTGACGCCCTCGGACTCCAATCCGCGCAGGATACTGCATATCCTCGCGTGAGCGTACTGGACATAGTATACAGGGTTCTGGTTATCCTGCTGTACAGCCATATCCAGGTCGAAGTCCATCTGGGTGTTCGCCTCACGGGTGTTGAATATGAACCTCGCGCTGTCCACGGGGACCTCTTCCAGCAGATCGGCGAGCTGGATCGCCTTGCCGGTACGCTTGCTCATCTTCACGGGCTTGCCGTCACGCATCAGCCTGACGAGCTGCATCAGCAGTATGTCGAGCTTGTCGCCGTCGTAGCCGATAGCGTTCATAGCTCCCTTGAGCCTCATAACATGACCGTGATGATCGGCTCCCCATACGTCGATGAGCTTCTCAAAGCCGCGGTCGAACTTGTTCTTATGATAAGCTATGTCGGCGGCAAAGTAGGTGGGGTTGCCGTTGCCGCGGATCAGCACATCGTCCTTTAGCTCCAGACGGTCTATGTAGTCCTGAGTCTTGCCCTGACTGAGCAGTATCTCGGTGCAAACATCTTTGTTGCGATACCACAGAGCGCCGTCGAGCTCATAGAGCAGTCCCTTGTCGCGCAGGGTGTCAACTATCTCCTGCACGGCTCCGCTGCTGTGCAGATCGCTCTCCATGAACCAACGGTCGAAGTTGATCTTGTACTTCTTCATATCGCGCTGCATACGCTCGATGTTGAGCGGCAGAGCATAGTCTACCAGAGCCTTTCTGCGTTCCGACTGATCGGCTTTTACATAGCTGTCGCCATGTATATCGGCGAACTCTGCTGCGCGCTCGGTGATGTCCTCGCCCTTGTAGCCGTCCTCAGGGAACTCGACAGAGCTGTCGTATCTCTGCAGGTATCTCGCCTCGAGGGAAGAGGCGAACTTCTCGATCTGGTTGCCGGCGTCGTTGACATAGAACTCGCGGTATACGTCATAGCCGGCCTTGTCCATAACAGCCGCCAGACAGTCGCCCAGCGCGCCGCCTCTGGCGTTGCCCAGATGCATAGGGCCGGTGGGGTTGGCCGATACGAACTCAACCATGACCTTTTCACCGCGGCCGTAATCACTCTCGCCGTAATGCTCGCCCTCACGCTCGATATCTCTCAGTACAGAGGCAAAATAATTCCTTGAGAGAAAAAAGTTTATGAATCCCGGACCGGCTATCTCATATCTCTCGATGAATGTGCCGCTCAGGTCGATATTATCTAAAATGATCGCGGCGGCCTTAGCCGGAGCCATGCGGAACACTTTGGCTCCTGCCATAGCTACGTTGGTGGCGATGTCGCCGTGACTGCGGTCTGCAGGCTCTTCCAGTACAAAAGCCGGAGCCTCTGCAGAGGGCAACAGACCTTTTTCAGCAGCTGCCGCTATTGCGTCTGTGATCGCCTGTCTGAGTTTTTCATATACATTCCTGTTAGTCTTTGACATTATCCCAAGTCCTTTTCTTTGATATGGATATCGAATTTGTTATAGCTCACTACATTGTGATTGAAGTCCAGCTGATAAGATGCGCTGATGCTGCCGCCGTTTGTGCTCAGGTCGGTGGTGATGTTGTCGGTGAATATACCTATCATCATTTGACCCATGGGCGTTTCGTACAGGCACTGGTGGCGCACTCCCTGTTCCAACAGCAGTCGAGAGCTCATTTCGCCGCGGCGCTCGATGGTCAGGCGGCCGTCGTCCAGAGTGACCGTGGTGTCGGTGCGCACCTCGGGGTTTTCCTGTGAGAACTCCGGATAGGTGATCAGCGCCTTGTTACCCGACAGGGTGTATTCGCCTGAGGTTATGACTTCTATTTTATCGCTCTCGTCGTCTATGGTCTGGGTACCGATGACGGTGATGATGAATCTGTCATCCATTAGTATTCCTCGATATGTATCTGTTGCACCTGCTGTTCTATATTTCTTCGTAAGAATATTCCTGCAAACTTCTCAAAGTCTGACGGAGTATCGCTGACATAGTATCTCTGCTGAGCCGGGGAGGTATCAGTCCTGAGCAGGTTTTGTTCGGTGAGTATCTTTTTGGTATACATGGCGGTCTCTTTGCCCGAGTCTATCAGGGTCACGCCGTCGCCCATCTCGCGGCCGATTGCCTCAGCCAACAGGGGATAGTGGGTACAGCCCAGTATCAGGGTGTCTACGCCGTTCTCCTTGACCTCTTTGAGATATCTTCTAAGCACCAGCTGGACTATCTCATCATCGGGATCGGTCAGACCGTTCTCGACCATCGGAGCCAGCAGGGGACAGGCCTGCTCTATAACGGTGAACTCGGGGTGCTTAGCCTGTATGCGGTTCTTGTAGCTGTGCGAAGCTATCGTCGCCGCGGTGCCGATAACGCCTATCCTGCCGGTAGCGGTGGTGTGTACCGCGGTGTAGCAGGTGGGGTATACGACTCCGGTGTACGGCACGCCCAGAGCGTTGCTGAGGTCGGGAGCTACCGAGCTTACGGTGCCGCAGGCGGCTATGATCATCTTGACGCCCATCTTCTTGAGAAAGCGCGCGTCCTGCATAGCGTACTTGCTGATGGTATCGTTGCTCTTGGAGCCGTAGGGCACTCTGCCCGTATCGCCGAAGTAGATTATATTTTCATTTGGCAGTATCCTGAGCATCTCGCGAACGGCGGTCAGACCGCCCAGACCCGAGTCGAATACTCCGATAGCCTTGTTATGCATAATATTACCTCTCTCCTGTCCGGTAACATAGTGTCAGCGCCGTATCCTTACAACAGCACATATATATACATTATATATTCTATCACAAATATAGATACCGTGCAAGACTAAATCATTACTCTAAATACTTGAAAAAATGATTATTCTATTGTATAATACTATCTATCTGAGAAAAGAAGGACTGATCATATGCTTAACGAAGCGTTCAAAGCTATATCCGATAAGGTAGAAGAGGCGCTGTCGGCACAGGGCTTCAAGAAGGTCAATGCCGCCGCCGCTGACGATAACGAGCTGGTAGCTCTGTTCGTATCCGAGAACCTGGCATATTCCGTGGTTTACTATAAGGATAATATGCGCACTATCCTGCGCTCTTGTCCCATGACCGACGATGGTCCCGACAATGATTGGAAGACTCTCGCCACATGGCTGTTCGATCCCGAGCACGATACTATCAAAGAAGCCAACTCCATAGGCAACGACTTTGTTGACGCTATCTCGGCTCCCGTAGCCGTCAAGCGCGCTAAGCAGACTAAGAAGAGCCGCGGCAAAAAGGACGACGAGGGCAACGCCGATCCGCTGTTCCTGGCTAAGAGATTCGTATCCCTGTTCCCGGAGCTCAAGGATGAGATCAGGGAAGAGGAGGAGCACTACGATCCCTTCCGCGGAGCTACCTTCACACGCGAGAACATCGTGCCCAAGATCAACGACCTGCTCAAGAAGGGTTCCGCCGCTGATATCAAGAAGCTCGGCGCTCTGCTCAGCGCACAGTATAACAACGGCGATCTGGACACCCGTTCCATCATCAGCGCGGTCATCCTGATGTCTGTTCCTGCCGAGTGTGACGACGCTCTCTCGGAGAATCTCTCAGAGGATCTCAACAAGGTGTTCAAATACACTAAGAAGCTGCGCGGCAAGTCCATCAAGCCTGAAAAGGAAAAGAAGAAGCAGAAGCAGACAATGGCTCAGCGTCTGGAGAAGTATAACGGCAGATGATCCGGCCGCATAGCTGATAACTTAATACAGAACTTATGACTCGATGTTTTGGATGTTGTTTGGTGATAATGTCCAATTGCGTCGGGTCATTTTTGTTATGCCATTTCCGTATAATGCTCCAGAAGAATTATATAACTTTTGCCAATAGGTATAATATAAGGTGAATAAATATTTATAGGGGGAGTATCTATGAAGAGGTTATTATCTATCCTTTTAGCAATCGCTCTGATGGTCGGTATTTCGGCGATCCCTGTAGCGGCAGGATCTGTCGACACTGCCGAGACCGGCGACGGCTTTATGGGGTCATATCATCTGAGCCTTGGCGAAAGAAAGACGATATATCTCAGCACATCCGTTGTGCCTAACTATGTTTGGTGGACTGCCAACGGTGTGTCCAGCTCGATCCTGGCTGTTGAATACTCTCCGTACGGTTCATCGTGTACCATTACGGCCAGGGACTATTATGACGACGCTATTCAGCTCAACTGCGAAGTGAGCTACTGGGATATGATGGGTCGTACTAATTATCTGTCATACACCTATGATATCTATATCGATCTGCCTCAGCACACGGTCAGGTTCGACGCGTGCGGCGGCAGCGTGGATACCTCCAGCAAGAGCGTATACCACAGCTACAGCATAGGTACCATGCCCACTCCCACCAGGAGCGGTTATACCTTCAAGGGATGGTACTATCGCGACGGTTCAAAAGCTGACTCTTCCGATGTGGTCAACTCCGATATCACTCTTGAGGCTAAATGGGCGAGAAAATCCGCGGCTACTATGTACTCGCCCCCTAAGATCACTAACTTTGAGAACGTCGCCGGCGGCACCAAGATCACTTGGAAAAACACCGGCGCTCCTAAGTATTGCTTGTTTGTCAAAACTAAAAACGGCTGGAAGGCAGCAGCCAAAACCACTAAGAATTATTACATCTATAAGAACGTCAAGTCCGGCGTGAAGTATTCTTACACCGTGCGATGTATGTCGGCTGACGGTTCAGCATATAGGAGCATTTTCTATAAGAACGGCTGGTCGTGCGTATATGTAGCTCCGCCTAAGATCAAGGGTTTCACCGATACCGGCTCAGGCGTGCGCGTGAGATGGGCGAAGACCCCCGGCGCTGTCAAGTACAGACTCTGCGTCAAAACCCAAAAAGGCTGGGCTGTCGTAGGCGATACAACAGGCCTGTCACTGCTGCATAAGGGCGCCAAGAACGGTCATACATATATCTATACCGTCAGAGCGGTTTCAGCCAACGGTTCAAGACCGCACAGCGGCTTCAACACCACCGGCTGGAAGCATACTTATAAGACCAAGGTGGCTGCTGCGCCTAAGATCACTAAGATCTCCAACACCGTCTACGGCCCCAAGATCATATGGGGCAAGGTCAGCGGCGTATCTAAGTATCGCGTTTATATCAAGAGCGGATCCTCTTGGAAGGCGATCGGCACCACTACTAAGAACTACTTCTTCCACAAGACCGCGGTCTCCGGCGCTAAGAGTATCTACACCGTGCGCGGTATGAACGCCTCGGGAGATTTCGTGACCGCCTTTGATAAGACCGGTAAAGCTAATTATTATCTGGCTGCTCCGAACTATACTCTCTCCAATTCTGCTTACAGCGTAGATTTCAAATGGAAAGCTGTACGAGGCGCTGTCAGATACAACATCTATTATCTGGGCGTGGATGATCACAAGTGGTATCTCTTCGCGTGGACAGACGGCACTGATTTTGACGATGAAGACGTGGACAGCGGCACCATCACATATGCCGTCAGAGCTGTAGGAGCCAACGGTTCCATGAGCGCCTTCTACGTCAAGGAGATCACGCGTCCGTAATAGCACGGCACATCCGTAAACCGATCATGCCGAAAGGCTGACATAACCAATACTAAAAGGAGGCCAATCATGAAGCGCATATCCCAAACCCGAATCATATCTCTTCTGCTGATACTCTCTATGGTCATCGGAGTGATGCTCATCGCTCCTGCGCTCAGCGCGTCGGCGGCTGAGACCGACGCCGCCGAGACCGGTGTCGACGAAGTCGTCGAGTGGGGCGAGAACCACACCATCAAGGTGGGCGAGATGGTCCACTGCCGCGCCGTATGGACGCGCAACAATCTTGTCAAAGCGTATTACGGCTACGATAATTTTGACCAAGCTGTCAGGATAGTCGAATCCGGCAACGGTCTGGATGTATACGGCATCGCTCCCGGCGAGGCGAAGATAGTCATCACAACCGAGTCCTATGACTACACCACCAGCATTAACAAGCCCTATGTACAGGTCAATATGACCTATAAGATCACTGTGGTCGGCAGCGGTTCCAACAGTAGTTCAAGCAGCAGTTCAAGCAGCAGTTCAAGCAGCAGCTCAAGCAGCAGCTCAAGCAGCAGCTCGTCTAATCAGCCTAAGCTCCTTGCGACTCCTAAGATCACCAGATTTGATAACCTTGCCACCGGCACTAAGATCACATGGGGCAAGGTCAGCGGCGCCGCTAAGTATCGCGCGTATGTCAAGACCTCCGGCGGTTGGAAGAGCATAGGCACCACCTCCGGCACATCCATCGTATATAAGTACGCCAAGTCCGGCGTAAAGTATACTTACACCGTGCGATGCCTCGCGGCAAACGGAGCTTCTTATACCAGCAGGTATAATACCACCGGATGGTCGTGCGTGTTTGTTGCGCCTCCCAAGATCACAGGCTTTGAGGATACCCAGTACGGCGTGCGCGTAAAGTGGGCGAAGTCTGCCGGCGCGGTAAAGTACAGGCTGTTCGTCAAGACCTCGAGCGGCTGGAAGAGCGTGGGCGACACCACAGGATACTCCCTGCTGCATAAAGGCACTCGCAGCGGATATACCTATACATATACCATAAGAGCTGTCTCAGCCGACGGAACGAAGCCGCACAGCGCCTTCAACACCACAGGCTGGTCGCATTATTACTATTGCAAGATCAAAACTTACGCTGCTCCCAAGATCACCGACGTCAGCAACTCCGTAGCAGGCCCCAAGATCACATGGACTAAGATCAGCGGCGTGTATAAGTATCGCGTGTATGTAAAGGTGGGTTCTGCATGGAAGGCTCTCGGCGACACCACTAAGAACTATTTCTTCCACAAGAACGCTGTATCAGGCATTCGGTATGAATATACCGTACGCGGACTGAACTCGTCGGGACAGTTCGTGACCTCTTACTATACGACCGGGGATCGAAACTATCTGTTCTATATCGCCGCTCCGAACTTTACGCTGACCAACTTGCAGTACTCGATCAAGATATCGTGGCCGGCTGTCAGAGGCGCGGTAGATTACTCCATTTATTATCTTGGACCGTATGATAATAAGTGGCATTATCTCGGCTATACAACCAGCACATATTATATAGATAACTTAGTTGACTGGGGTGATTATACTTACGCCGTCCAAGCCAACAACACCGGAGTGAGCGCGTTCTACAGCAGGACCATATCCCGTCCCCGTTCCATCTACGGCGATGATTGATTCTGACTGATCACACCCTTTCGGCGGCTGACTGAAACACTCGATCACAGTCGCCGGAGGATGACCGGCATAATACCGCAAAAATAAATAGCAAATTCTTGAAACAAGCCCTTGACTAGTTGACAGTAGTGTGGTATACTGTTACTTACCTCGAATAGGGGCTTGTTTTTTTGTGCCCTTTTAAAGGTGTACCCGAGAACATCCCTATAACGTGAGGGAGGCCAGTGCCGACGGATTATCCGGTCGGTAACAATTATTCCGAAAAATACCGGGAGGTGCCGAAATGAGAGTAAAAATCACAATGGCCTGCACTGAATGCAAACAGCGCAACTACAACACAATGAAAAACAAGAAGAACAGTCCCGACAGGCTGGAGATGAACAAGTATTGCAGATTCTGCAAGAAGCACACTCTCCACAGGGAAACTAAGTAAGCGGAGGAGAAGAGAATGGCTGATACTAAGAAGAAAGGCGTTCTGTCCAGAATCGGTTCGTTTTTCCGCTCCTGCGTAGGCGAGATCAAGAAGATCACATGGCCGACAGTACCGCAGACATTCAAGAACTTCGGCGTTGTCGTGCTGGTTATCTTGATATCCGGTCTTCTGATTTACGGTCTTGACAGAGGTCTGTACGCTCTGCTCAACCTGGTGATGACCACAGGTAACTACCAGTAAGCTCTGCCGTAAAGGAGAACGCTATGTCTGAAGAAGCTAAATGGTATGTAGTGCATACCTACTCAGGCTATGAGAACAAGGTAGCGTCCACCCTCATGACTACGGTCGAGAACCGTGGGCTTCAGGATATGATCCCTGATGTGAAGGTTCCCACCGAGATCGTCAGCGAGGTCAAGGACGACGGCTCGATCAAGGAGGTTGAGCGCAAGCTCTTCCCCGGATACGTCTTTGTCAAGATGGTATACACCGACGAGACATGGTATGTAGTCCGCAACATCCGCGGCTGCACAGGCTTTGTCGGTCCTTCGTCCAAGCCGGTACCGCTCACCGAGTCTGAGGTTTATAAGATGGGCGTCGAGAGCCGCGTTGTCGAGGTCTCTTATGCCGTAGGCGATCAGGTACGCATCATCGACGGTCCTCTGGAGGACTTCGTCGGTATTGTAGACGAGCTCGATACGGATAAGAACTATGTCAAGGTGACTATCTCGATGTTCGGTCGCGAGACCCCTGTAGAACTCGAACTCAATCAGGCTGAAAAGCTTGATGACTAACGCTCCCTCGGGAGCTGTCGGCTGACTGCCGACCATGACGGAACACAGTATAATTAGCTTTACGCTTTTTATATGAGGGACACTATGTCCCTTGTGGGAGGAGTACAGATACACTGAGCTCCGCCATATACCACGAATTTAGGAGGATATTAAAATGGCTCAGAAAGTAACAGGTTTAATCAAGTTACAGATCCCTGCCGGAAAAGCTACTCCGGCTCCGCCCGTAGGCCCTGCGCTGGGTCAGCACGGCGTTAACATCGTTTCCTTTACCAAGGAATTCAACGAGCGCACCAAGAACGACATCGGACTGATCATCCCTGTTGTCATCACCGTATATGCGGACCGTTCGTTCACATTTATCACCAAGACACCGCCTGCTCCCGTTCTTATCAAGAAGGCCTGCGGTATCGAGACTGCTTCCGGCGAGCCCAATAAGAAGAAGGTCGCCAAGATCACTAAGGCTCAGTGCCAGCAGATCGCGGAGCAGAAGATGAAGGACCTCAACGCCGCTACTATCGAGACAGCTACCTCTATGATCATGGGTACCGCTCGCTCGATGGGTATCGAGGTAATCGACTAATAACTACATCCGGGTGGGAGGATACTTCCGCTTGACCACCTAATAATGGAGGAATAAATATGAAACACGGTAAGAAATACGTTGACGCTGCCAAGCTCGTCGACAGAACTAAATTATATGACACCAACGACGCTCTCGATACCGTTATCAAGACTGCTACAGCCAAGTTTGACGAGACCGTAGAGCTGCACGTTAAGCTGGGCGTTGACTCCCGTCACGCCGATCAGCAGGTCCGCGGCGCAGTCGTACTGCCCAACGGAACCGGTAAGAAGGTTCGCGTACTCGCTATCTGCAAGGGCGAGAACGAGAAGCTCGCTCAGGAGGCAGGCGCCGACTATGTAGGCGCTGAGGACATGACTCAGAAGATCCAGCAGGAGAACTGGATGGACTTTGACGTGCTCATCACCACACCCGACTGCATGGGTCTGGTAGGCCGTCTGGGCCGTATCCTTGGACCTCGCGGCTTGATGCCTAACCCCAAGGCCGGCACCGTTACCCCCGATATCGCTCGCGCTATCAAAGAGGCTAAGGCCGGTAAGATCGAGTATCGTCTGGACAAGACCAATATCATCCACTGCCCGATCGGTAAGGTATCCTTCGGTACCGAGAAGCTCTCTGAGAACCTCGAGACCCTCATGGGCGCTATCGTAAAGGCTAAGCCTGCCGCTGCTAAGGGCCAGTATATCAAGAGCTGTGCGGTCACATCCACTATGGGACCGTCCGTTCGTATCAACCCGACCAAGTTCGGCGTTTGATAAAATCGTTATTGAGCCTTAGGGCTTGATATATAGATCGCTGTTCTAAAGACAGCAGGTTTCCGTGGAAATATCCATGGATATAATGGTTTTCCGCCTGCCGAGGATGAAGCGTTACATGGCCGCTCGCGGCATTATTATGTAACTGTCTGCCTCTCCTCGCAAGGGAGAGGCTGTTTTTTGAACCGCGTGTATTATTTTATACGGAGGTGAATGATTTGCCAAGTGTTAAGGTATTAGAAGCGAAGAAGGCTATCGTAGCTGAGCTCGCCGACCGCCTGAAGAACTCTGTGACCGGCGTTCTGGTCAACTACAAGGGTATCAACGTAGCCGATGATACAGCTCTGCGTAAGGAGCTGCGTGAGGCCGGCGTTAAGTACACCGTAGTCAAGAACACCCTGCTGTCTCGCGCTGCCGAGGCTGCTGAGCTCGACGGTCTGCAGGCTACCCTGGAGGGTACTACAGCTCTGGCTACCAGCGATGAGGATTACACCGCTGCTGCCCGTATTCTTTCTAACTACGCGAAGAAGAGCAAGACTTTTGAGATCAAGGCAGGTTACCTCGACGGTCAGACCGTTGACTTAGCCACCATCGAAAGCCTCGCTAAGCTTCCCACTCGCGAGGTACTGCTCGCGAACGTACTCGGCGCCTTCCAGGCTCCCATCGCGTCCTTCGCGCGCGCTATCCAGGCTATCGTCGATGACGGCGGTATCGATGCCTGCTTAGCTAAGAAGGCCGGCGAGGCTGCTCCTGCCGAAGAGGCTGCCCCTGCTGAGGCTGCTGCCGAGACCCCTGCCGAGGCTGTTGCCGAGGCTCCTGCTGAGTGATCAGCACATCAAACTTAAAAATTCTACTATTTTATTATTGGAGGTAAATTGAAATGGCATCTGAAAAGATCACTGCTATTATTGAAGAATTAAAGACCCTCACAGTTCTCGAGCTCGCAGATCTCGTACACGCTGTAGAGGATGAGTTCGGCGTATCCGCAGCCGCTGCTGTAGCTGTTGCCGGTCCCGTAGCCGATGCAGGCGCTGCTGAGGAAGAGAAGACTGAGTTCGACGTAATCCTTAAGGCTGCCGGCGGCAACAAGATCGCTGTCATCAAGGCTGTTCGTGAGGCTACAGGTCTCGGCCTGAAGGAAGCTAAGGCTCTCGTAGACGGCGCTCCCAAGCCCGTTAAGGAAGCTATCGGTAAGGACGACGCTGAGGCTCTCAAGGCTAAGCTCGAAGAGGCCGGCGCTGAGGTCGAGGTTAAGTAATTTAACTGAATATTCTATAGAAATGAGCAGTCGTATCCCGGCTGCTCTTTTTTATGCCATCCTGTGGGGCAGCTCAAAAACCGCATAGATAAGCCATTATGTCAGATGACAGGTATTTAGCTACCTACCCATAGGGTGGGAGGCTGTATCATCTGTATAATTCCCATCATTCTTCTCATACTACCTGTGAAAGGTGGTATTATTATGTCCGACAAAACCGATAACTCTGCCGAGAACCGCGTGGTGCTGCCCACGGGTCCCGGAGCCAACCCGTCGTCATTTCCGCATCTTGATGTCCCTGTTGATCCTCAGGCTGAGCTGCCCGAGGAGGAGAGGCAGGGGGCAGATTATGCCGAGCTGCCCGGCGGCAGCAATGTCGCTTCAAACGGAGCGGTGATAAATGATCCCAACTCGGCGCGACGCGAGATCGACCCCGACTACGGCTATACTCCCGAAAAAGAAGACCTCGATCTGCTGATAATGTAGCGCTGTTCATACCGTGTATCCAAGCTGTGCTGTTAATGATCCGACGGCACGGCTTTTTGCTTGTTTTGCCGCTGAAAAACTGCACAAAAACGAGGTTACAGACTTGTAACAGTATACAAATCAACTTGCATAATCACGGTTTTGTCCCTCGGATATTGACGTTGATATCTGCTTTTAATATAATTAAAATGATAGATGATGGGTTACTGTACGTATCCCGTGTATGAGGTGATTTTATGAAGAAGACGATATCCGTTATCGTGGCTGCTGTTATGGTTCTTATGCTGACAGCCTGTGGCTCATCAGGAGAGTTGAAGCTCTCTGAGTTCAAAGAGCTTGTGGGCATGAGCTTTACACCGCCCGAAGAGTACGAGACAGTCACGCAGTATCTCAACGAGTCTAATGACGGCACACAGACTGAGATCGATATGATATACAAGTTCTCTGAGGACAGCTCTCTGACCTTAGCTTACGCCAATATAGAAGACGCTAAACTCTCTGATTACATCGATACTGAGGGCAGCGAAAAGATCACCTGCGGCTCAGCCGACTTCTATATCACCACTTCCGAGAAGAGCATCCAGGCATTCGCGCAGGTGGACAGCATCCTCTACGGCGTAGACTACACCTTCGCTGAGAATAAAGTCGACCACGACGCTTTTGACAAGGTCATGGCAGGTATCTCCATTGGCGACGGTAAAGATATCCGCACCCCCGACGACTCGCTCTATGCCATCAAATATACCTTTGACGAATCTCTCAAGCGTCAGGATACGGTAAAGTATCTGGAACAGAAGCCCGACGGTACCGTCACCGAGAAGAGGATATCATACAGCTTCGGTGAAGAGGACAAGACCGATATGACCTTCTCGATAACCGTATATCCCTCAACAGCGCTCGAAGATAAGCTCGATAAGGATCTCACCTATAAGGACTATCAGATCAACGGCATAGACTATAAGGGCTATGCCTCTGAGTCAGAGACCGAGCCTCATGTCTATTATGCGCAGCACGGCGATGACTTGTATGTTATCAGGAACACCGGCACAGGCTTCTTCTCATCTCGTTCAGAAGAGTCAGAGAAGGCATTTGCCGAGTTCATCAAGACCGTTACCTTCAGCTGATCCGGTCACTTTTGTCGGGCTGTGACATGATGCAGTCATCCGCAGCCCGGTGTCATATATATCAAAAGGAGGAATAACATGAAAGCAAAGTTTTCTAAGAGCGCTCTGTCCGTTATACTGGCGCTCGTCATGGTGATCTCGATGATCACCGTAGGCATAGTCAGCGCGACGTCAGCTAAGGTCGAGATCGCTGAAGCGTCGGCGGCTAATCTGTTGGAGATCTGGTTTACACGCCCGAGCTCCTGGACCAACATCCCTAATGTCCATTTCTGGGGTGGAAATACAGCTACCAGTTGGCCGGGACAGGCGATGACATACAAGTATGACAACGACTTTGGCCAGAAGGTATACTACACCACTATCGACGGTACCAGCAAGTATATCATTTTCAACAACGGAGCAGGCAGTTATCAAACTGTAGATACCTCTGTTTCCGGCAAAGTTGTCGCATATTATGTCTCCGGCAATGAAACGAGCTCATCCGCAACTGTGAAGAGTTGGGATAGAATACCTGATCCGCTGATCGTGATCACTTATTCTCTGGTCATCGACGGAGGCACACCGGTGGACGTTACTTCCGGTACCGCCACCGTGACCCTTACCGCCGGCACTCATACTTTTATAGTTAATGAGACTCAGGGCAGTTCCACTCAGCCAGTCAAAAATGGTGCTTTCACAGCCGCCGAGGCAGGTACTTACAAGGTGACTTTCAATTCAGGCAACTATGCTTGCACCTTCACGAAGGTCGTTCCCTCAAAGGTCTACTTTACCGATAACACCAATGGCAAGTGGATCGCCGGAGACGAAGCTGTAATAACCGCTAACGGAACCGTGATGACCAAGACCGTTGACGAACACACCGGCTGGACTGTATGGACTGCTTCTATAGCTGTCGATCCGAACGAGTCTATCGCTTACAAGCGTGTTTCCAAGCTGGATAACAGCAAGGTATGGAACACATGGAACACAACCTACGATGCGAACAACCCCTGCTATGTCGCGTCGGGCTATGATAATACGTCTAATACCGGAGAGGGCGCGAACGGCACAGCTCCCACTATCCCTGAAGGCACCGTTACCGACTACTGGTACGGTATCTGGGCCGATCCCAAGGGCAACGGCAACATCAAGGACTTCATAAAGATCTATGCTGCCGATCTGTACGGAAGCACAGACTATTATCTCTATCTGCCGTCTTATGCTAACCGTTCGGCTCTCACGATATACACCTCGCTGTATGAGCTTAAGATCGGTTCGACTCCCGTACCCAGAGCTACTGCTGCAACAGTGAACCTGAGCAGTAATAATGCGTACAACCTGTCGTATAAGCGCTACGAAACCGACTCTGTTCACGACAACTTTAAGCTCCATGTTGTGAGCACAACAGGTACGTCGGCTCTGCTGCTGACCACTAAGGCGGACCTCTATACCGGTACCACAGCGGCATATGCCGTTAAGGAAGATGATCCTACTGTTCCCGATTTTCCGCTTATCGCTAAGTATAAGGAGAGCACATCCACTAAGGGCGATTATCTCTGCTACGATTCTACAGGCAATCTGCTGAACCCTGTTGATAAAGAGACCGGCGAGACTCTCACCGGACTCAAAAAGATCAAGGGCAGAGGCAACTCCACCTTTGAGGCTTCCATGCGTCTGTACGGCAAGTATGCGTATAATATCACCCTCAACGATAAGGCTAAGCTCATACCCGACTGCGAGTCGCAGAAGAAGTACAGCCTGCTCGCAAACAACGCCGACGAGACGCTGCTGCGTAATGTGACCGTCTACGGTATAGCTGATCAGATAGGTATGCCGTATACCCCCAACACACGCCTCGTGGATATGTATGACAACGGCAACTACATCGGCGCCTATGTACTGACCGAAAAGGTAGAGTACGGCAAGAACACCCTGATCCCCACCGCCACCAGCTCCGACAAGATGAACGAGGATATCCTCGCTGTCGGCAAGGGCATCGATTATGACAGCCTCAAGCAGGTCAAGGGCACATATACCGCTAAGTCCGGCACAAAATATCAGTATCAGTACAACGCCGCTTCCGAAGCCGGCAAGACCTATGAGTATGACGGCACTGAGGTCACCATAGGAGAGGGTGAAGAAGCCAAGACGTACACCCTTGATGAAACATATATGAAGAAGGGCGACTTCCTCTTAGAGCATGAGATCGACGCCCGTTATGACCGTGAAGCTACATGGTTCATCTCCGGCAGGACAGGTCAGGCGGTAGTGCCGAAGTATCCCGAGTTCGCGACCCAGAAGCAGGTTCAGTGGATGATCGAAGAGTATGACGCTCTCGAGACCGCTGTATTCGCCAAGAACTACACCACAGTATCTCAGCTCGCAGACGTAGAGACGTTCGCCGACGTTTACCTCATCCAGGAGCTGACAATGAACCTCGACGCCGCGGCTACATCTTACAACATCCTCGGCGGCGGCAGCTACGAGAAGCTCATCGCGGCTCCGCTGTGGGACTATGACTGGGCAGCCGGCCAGTATAACGGTGAAAAGCTGACCACCGACGGCAAGGTCGACGTAGCGGATACAAGCAAGGTGTTCGTCAAGAAAAAGTCGGTCAAGATCGACTCCTCTGACGGCAGGACCCAGAGCATCCCGAACCTGCAGGCTAAGATGACAGAGATGACTGATTTCTGGACCCTGTGTAAGAAAGAATGGACCAACGACTTCAAGCACGTGCTCGACAGCTACCTCGGCGACGGCAAGACACTGCTCGGCACCAGCCTGCCGGCATACCGTTCCGCCGCTGCGATGAACGAGAGCCGCTGGGGCTCCCTGCAGAAGAATTATAACGGCGCTCGCAGTACTGATCCTATGGCAGCCACATGGGGCACACGCTCTACTACCGCATATAATAAGGGCTCAAATAGCTTCGGCGTCGGTGCGTTCTTCGCTTCCGGCTCTGCATTCAGCTATGACAACACCGTCTATTACCTCAACGACTGGCTTACCCAGCGCAGCGAATTTATGAGCAAGAGCACAAGTTTGGGTGGTATGGGCCTGTATGACCAGACCCTGTATGTTGAGCCCACAGAGCCGCCTACAGAGGCCCCCACAGATCCTCCCACAGAGGCTCCTACAGCCGCTCCGACTGACGCACCCACAGAGGCTCCCACAACAGCTCCTGTAACATACCTCTTAGGCGACGCGGATGGCGACGGCGATATTACTATCATGGACGCGACAGCGATCCAGCGCAGACTGGTAGGTTATTCAGTCAAGGATCCTTTAGGGGTAGATCTGAGAGGATGTATAGTAGAAGACAGTCTGAGTATCGTTGACGCGACAGCAATCCAGCGCAAGCTGGTAGGCTATTCCGACAAATACGGTATCGGCACAGAGAAAACAGTTTAACATAATACAGTCAGAGCGCCTCAGCGATGGGGCGCTCTTTTGATGATAGATGATTGATGATAGATGATTGATGATTGATGATAGATGATGGATGATGGATGATGGATGATCAATCATCCCTACTGTCATCCTGAGTGGAGCGAGACACTCGTGTCACGCGTAATCGAAGGATCTTAAAAGATTCTTCACTCCATTCAGAATGACAGTAAAGAGGGGTTCAGAATGACAATATGCAACGTTCAGAATGACAATTAACACCAGTCAAAAAACACCGCCCGAAGAACACTCTTCGGGCGGCAATTTATGAATCGCTGCAATTCAAATCAATATTTGTTTCTCTTCACATAAGAGGTGTGGAGAAGCTCATGAGCGAGATGTGAACCGGGCTCGCCGAGGAAGTCGGCATAGATCTGTTTGATCTCCGGGTTGTCATGAGACTTTCTCTGAGGCAGTCCGAGGTCGTCCTCATACAGAGCCTTAGCGCGCAGAGCCTTGAGGTCTACGAAGTTGCGCACATGACCGGGCTGGATGGGCTGACCGCCGCCGTTTACACAGCCGCCGGGGCAGCACATGATCTCTACGAAGTGATAGTCGGCTTCGCCGGCGCGGATCTTGTCGAGGATCACAGCGGCGTTCTTCAGACCGGAAGCTACAGCAACCTTGACCTGCATGCCGGCTACATCGTATGTGGCCTCCTTGATACCGTCTGTACCGCGGACCTCCTTATAGTCGATCTGCTTGAGGTCCTCGCCGGTGAGTACATCGGCTACGGTTCTCAGAGCGGCTTCCATAACGCCGCCTGTCGCGCCGAAGATGGTGCCGGCGCCGGAGCCTACGCTCATCAGGCTGTCGAACTGACCGTCAGGCAGGTCGGTGAACTGGATACCGGCTGTCTTGATCATCTTAGCCAGCTCACGGGTGGAGATGGAGATGTCGTTGTCCGGCAGACCGTCGTTGCCCTGATCGGGACGGGTGATCTCAAACTTCTTAGCTACGCAGGGCATCACGGATACAACTACGATATCCTTGGGATCGATGCCGGCCTTCTGTGCGTAATAGCTCTTGATCATCGCGCCCTGCATCTGCTGAGGAGACTTACAGGTGGACAGATGGGGGATGAGATCGGGATAATAATGCTCACAGAACTTGACCCAGCCGGGTGAGCATGATGTGATCATCGGGAGCACGCCGCCGTTCTGTACACGTTGGATGAACTCTGTGCCCTCTTCCATGATGGTGAGGTCGGCGCCGAAGTTGGTGTCGAATACCTTATCGAAGCCCAGCATATGCAGAGCTGTTGCCATCTTGCCGGTGACCAGTGTGCCGATCGGCATGCCGAAGCACTCGCCCAGTGTAGCGCGGATAGAAGGCGCTGTATGGACAACCACGTGCTTAGTCGGGTCAGCGATAGCGGCGAATACCTTAGCGGTATCGTCTTTCTCAACCAGAGCGCCGGTGGGGCAGACAACGGTACACTGACCGCAGCTCACGCAGCTCACGTCGGCGAGCTTCTTGTTGAACGCGCAGCTGATCTCGGTGTCAAAGCCGCGGTTATTAGCGCCGATAACGCCTACGAACTGCTCCTTACAGGCAGCTACGCAGCGGCGGCACAGAACGCACTTGTTGTTGTTGCGAACAAGGTGCAGAGTGGAGTGGTCCTCTTCATATATCGGATCCTCGCCGATGAAGTTCTTTTCATATACGCCATACTCTAAGCAGAGCTTCTGCAGCTCGCAGTTATCGGAGCGAGGGCAGGAGAGGCACTTCTTATCGTGGTGGCTGAGCAGCAGCTCGAGAGTGGTCTTGCGGTTCTTGCGGATCTCGGGAGTGTTGGTGAAGATCTCGGTGCCTTCACGATCGATGGGATATACGCACGCGGCAGCCAGAGAGCGAGCGCCCTTGACCTCGCACAGACACATACGGCAAGCGCCGATCTCGTTGATATCCTTCAGATAGCACAGGGTCGGGATTTTAATACCGAACTTGTGGCAAGCTTCCAGAATAGTAGTATTCTTTTCAACGGTATAGTCCTGACCGTTGATCTTGATGTTAAGCATTTCCATTAGTCTGGTTCTCCTTTCCCTTAGCCTTTGATTATAGCCTTGAATTTACAGGTGTCGATACATACGCCGCACTTAGCGCACTTGGTAGGATCGATCTCATAAGCGGGCTTCTTCTTGCCGGGAGCTGTGTAGCCGGTGACTGAGATAGCGCCCACGGGACACTTCTTAGCGCACATGCCGCAGCCGTAGCACTTATCCTTGATGATGCTGTACTCAAGCAGATCCTTACATACGCCTGCAGGACACTTGTGATCCACAACGTGGGCGATGTACTCATCTTTGAAGTAACGCAGTGTGGAGAGTACCGGGTTGGGAGCTGTCTGACCCAGACCGCACAGGGAGTTGACCTTGATGTAGTTGCAGAGCTCTTCCATCTCGTCGAGCATTTCGAGCGAGCCCTTGCCCTTAGTGATCATATCGAGCATCTCGAGCAGACGCTTGGTACCGATACGGCAGGGAGTACACTTACCGCAACTCTCGTCAACGGTGAACTCGAGGAAGAACTTTGCGATATCGACCATACAGTTGTCCTCATCCATAACGATGAGACCGCCGGAGCCCATCATGGAGCCGATAGCCAGCAGGTTATCATAGTCGATCGGAACATCCAGGTGCTCAGCAGGGATACAGCCGCCGGAGGGGCCGCCTGTCTGGGCTGCCTTGAACTTCTTGCCGTTCGGGATACCGCCGCCGATCTCTTCGATGATGGTGCGCAGCGTGGTGCCCATCGGAACCTCTACGAGGCCGGTGTGGTTTATCTTACCGCCCAGAGCGAATACCTTGGTACCCTTGCTCTTCTCGGTACCCATAGAGGCGAACCAGTCGGCGCCCTTGAGGATGATCTGGGGGATGTTAGCGTAGGTCTCAACGTTGTTGAGTGTGGTGGGCTTTCTGTACAGACCCTTGACAGCCGGGAACGGGGGACGGGGACGAGGCTCGCCGCGCTTGCCCTCGATAGAGGTCATCAGAGCGGTCTCTTCGCCGCATACGAACGCGCCGGCGCCCAGACGGAGCTGGATGTCAAAGTTGAAGCCTGTGCCGAAGATATCGTCGCCCAGCAGGCCGTATTCGTGAGCCTGATCAATAGCGATCTGCAGTCTCTTAACTGCGATGGGATACTCTGCGCGAACGTAGATATAACCCTTGGAAGCGCCGATAGCGTAGCCTGCGATAGCCATAGCCTCGAGCACCACATGGGGATCGCCCTCAAGTACGGAACGATCCATGAACGCGCCGGGGTCGCCCTCGTCGGCGTTACAGCATACATACTTCTGATCGGCCTGATTGCCGGCGGCGAACTTCCACTTGAGACCTGTGGGGAAGCCTGCGCCGCCTCTGCCGCGCAGACCGGAGTCGAGCATAGTCTGGATGACCTGCTCTGGGGTCATCTCGGTGAGGACCTTACCCAGAGCGGCATAGCCGTCGTTAGCGATATAATCGTCGATCTTCTCGGGATCGATGATACCGCAGTTGCGCAGAGCGATACGCTGCTGCTTTTCATAGAACGCGGTCTTGTTCAGGGACTTGATGGTATCGTCTTCGACCGTCTCCTGATATAACAGACGGGTAACGATACGTCCCTTGTTGAGGTGTTCCTCAACGATCTCGGGGATATCCTCGAGCTTGACCATAGAATAGAACGAGCCTTCGGGATATACTACCATGATCGGGCCGAGGGCGCACAGACCGAAGCAACCGGTGGTTATTACGTTTACTTCTTTATCAAGACCCTTGTCCCTGAGCTCTTCCTTGAGCTTTTCGGCAATCAGCAAGCTGTGCGACGAGGTACAACCGGTACCGCCGCAAACAAGCACATTAGAACGATACATTCATTGACCTCCTTATTTTAACGCGCCGATTGTGTATTCGGTGACGACATTGTGGTGGACAATATGGTCGTTGACGATACGGGCGACCATCTCTGGAGCTACCTTGACATAGGTGACCTTCTCCTGGCCGGGTATCTCAACTTCTACGACAGGCTCATACTGGCAGATGCCTATGCAGCCGGTCTGTGTAACGGTTACGCTGTCGGTCAGACCACGCTTAGCGATCTCTTCTGTAAAAGCGTTGAGTACGGGACGCGCGCCGGCTGCGATACCGCAGGTAGCCATACCTACCAGCACCTTAGCGGCGTTGGGGTTCTCTTTTCTGAGGTCGAGCTGAGCCTTCGCTCTGTCCCTGATAGCCTGTAATTCAGCTAATGATTTCATTTTCTGCACCTCCATATATATTTCGGGTATTTTCTTCTAAAAATTGTCCGATCCATTCCAGCACATCCGGTGTGCTCAGACTGACGCCCTCGAGAACCTCTCTGAGCTCTCTGGTGTCCAGCGTGAATCCGTCGATGTCGGTGGTGTGACTGAACACAAAGTCGATATCGGGATTGCACTGTATCAGTATCTTGATCGTGTCGTTGATATCGCCCAGCGGCGTCATATCAACGCTCGACTTGACATACGAGGCGGTGGTAACGGTACCTAAGCCGACCTTGGACTGTATGTCAAACGAGCCGCCGGTCTGTTCGGCGCTGAGCTTGAACAGCGGAACGCCTAAGCCGACCTTGCGCGTGGTGCGCGTCGTGAAGAACGGATCTATGACCTGCTGTACCTGTTCGTCGGTCATGCCGCAGCCGTTGTCAGAGATACGGATGGTGAGGTTGTCCTCACGGTCGCTCTCTGTAACGGAGATCTCCACCAGACTCGCCTGAGCCCTGACGGAGTTCTGCGCCACATCCATGACGTTTAGGGATAGCTCTCTCATTATGCTTCCTTGTATTTCTTAAGAATACCGGGAACCTCGTCGGCTGTCAGTCGACCGTAAACGTCGTCATTGATGGTGATGACGGGAGCCAGACCGCAGGCGCCTATGCAGCGGCACGCAGTCAGCGAGAAGTTGCCGTCGAGAGTGCACTCTTCAGCCTCGATGCCGAGTTCTTCAGAGAGCTTGTTCAGCACGTCGCCGGAGCCCTTGACATAGCAGGCGGTGCCCAGGCATACGCTGATGTGATACTTGCCCTTGGGCGACAGCGCAAACTGGCTGTAGAAGGTAGATACGCCGTATACCTCGTCGACAGGAACATTCAGACCGTCAGCGATCATGGTCTGCACCTCCAAAGGCAGGTAACCATAGATCTCCTGCGCCTCCTGAAGCACGGGCATGACCGCGCCGGGATCGTCGGCGTGACGCGCGATAGCTTCCTTCAGCTTAGCTTCCTGCTCAGGTGTACCCTGAAAGGGCAGGCTGCTGATTTTCTTTTGCATTTTTATTCCTCCTTATGTTGTTGTCATGTAAAATACGGCGTCGGGAACGCTCCCCGTTGACCGCTTGAATTGCAGCAATATAATTCATCTTTACATACGTTTATATTTTAACATAAAAGCGTAAAATTGTCTATAATATTCGGGTATTTTTATTGGTGTTATATGTGGAAATTTTACAGGTTTTTTCAGTAAAAATCACAAGCATCATTATCTTGGACGCTTTTATCGTAATTCTGAGGATTCCATGACGTCCTGTGAGCTTCATTATTGTCATTCTGAACGCCTATTACTGTCATTCTGAACGCTGCAGTGCTGTCATTCTGAAAGCCTATTACTGTCATTCTGAACGGAGTGAAGAATCTTTTAAGATCCTTCGATTCCGCGTGACACAAGTGTCTCGCTCCACTCAGGATGACTGTATAAACCTTTTACTGTCATTCTGAACGAAGTGAAGAATCTTACAGTGCTCTTTATCCGATTCGCGCGACGCAATAGTCTCACTCCACTCAGGATGACAGAAAATAAAGAACGCTACGCTTAGGCTGACAGAATAATGTTCCTCAGTATGACAGCACAAAGGGCTCATTATAGCAAAAACCTCCCTTGTCTAAAGGGAGGTCGATTATCTGTATTGTATTATTTTGTGCTGTCCAGATACTGTATGACCGCCTCGCGAGTGAGTTCCGGCAGTTCCATACTGTACTGTGCGTCGCGCATATTTTCAAGATAATGCGCGTCGGAGCTGCTGATGATATTCAGATCGTTGAGGATAGGATGTGCAGCTCTCAGCTCATCTAGCTTCGACATATCCGCCAGCTCAGCGGTCCTGAAGCCGCAGGCGGGATCGATCTCGCCCAGAGCCGACAGGATAGACAGGCTGTCGCGGTCTATGTGAGCCGGATAGCATATGCCTCCGAACTTCTTGGCCTTTGAGTACGCCTCCTGTATGCCGATAAAGCTCGCCGGCAGCAGCAGATGTTCCACCTCGCCGATCTCTTCATCGTCCTCGTTCATGATGACCTGTCTGCCGTATATTTCAGCCTTATTGCGTATCTTGATACGATTGTCGTCAACATAGCTCGAGAAAGAGAGCGCGCTCTCGAGCGTGGGGAAGAGGCACACCGCGTGGATATCCTCGGCAGTGGTCAGCTCCATTCCGGGTATGACCAGCAGGCCGATCTCGTCGCCTACCTTCATGGCGGCCTCGCAGTTGAGCGAGCTGTTGTGATCGGTCAGGGCGATGATGTCCAGACCGTTCAGCTTAGCCATATTTACGATGTTGTTGGGCGTCATATCCATATCTCCGCACGGTGACAGGCACGAGTGGAGATGGAGGTCATAGTAACAGCGCATCAGATGAGGCTGCTTATCTTGACTGCAAGAGAATAGCTGTTCTCATTGGTCCTGAGGATATTTACGCCGTGGATATCCGCCTTAGCCTTGGCGTCGGCGTCCAAAGCGGCATTCTCGACCAGTATGATACAGCTGACGTCTGCGAGAGTTGCGACAGCGATGGAGTTGATGTTGCCCATAACGGTCAGCCACGCGCTGTCAGCAGGAGCGCGTCCCATGACCCAAGACAGCAGGTCGCCTATATAGCAGTCGTTTACCTCGCGGTCAAAGTCGTCTTCTACCAGTGTGGTGAGGTTGAGCTTTTCTGCCAGTTCTTTTACAGTCATATCCGTGTCCTTTCGTTAACTGTTTTCATCCTTATGCTTATCCATGTATTCTTCATAAAGCTGTTCGGTGAATTTGTCGGGATCATATGTGTCAAAATCCAGGATAAAGCCTGCTTTGTTCAGCTTTTTGAGCGTTTTTTCATCGCGCGGTGTGAGGGTTCCGTCGAGCTTTTTAAGCACGGTCTTTTTGTACTTGGTATAGCGTATCTCGCGGGATGTGCGCATCAGCTTTGAATCCGCCTTGCCGTAGCCGGGGCTGAACGCCGCCGATAACAGCGACAGGAAGAATCCTCCGATCATCCCCGATACGGCTCTGCCGCCGCTGCGCATGGGTACCTCGCACTCCAGATACATCCGCTCGATATCGGTGAGTTGTGATCCGCTCATAGCGTACTGAGCTGGTCATAGACTGACTGGATCTTCTCTTTGAGCTTATGGATACAGTCGGTCTCTTTAGCCTTGCCTTTGACGATATCCTCAGCCAGAGCGCGGCAGGTGGGAGCGCCGCATGAGCCGCAGTCCAGACCGGGCAGCTCACTGCATATATGCTCCATCTTGTCCATCATCTCCATGGCTTCGAACAGGTCGTCTGACAGCCTGAAACTGTCGGCGTTATATTTCAGCTCGTTCTCCCACATCATGATCTTGAGATCGTTATCATCCAGATGGTTCAGGGATACGGGCAAAAACTTCCTCAGGTTATGGATCCTCGCCTGAGCGACATACGGGTTCTCTACGGTAAGCACGCCGCCGACGCAGCCGCCGGAGCAGGCGTTCAGCTCGATGAAGTCCAGAGCGTGTATATGATCGTCCTCCAGCTCCTCTAATACGCGTATGACGTTCTCGATACCGTCGGCAGCCAGATACTTTTCGCCCAGCATAGCCGCGGCCTCACCGCCGGATGTAGCCCAGCCTACGCCTATCAGTCCGCTCTTGGCTATGGGTTCGACGGTGTTGAGATGCTCCATGGCATGGGTCAGAGCAGGATAAAGCTGAGATATCGCGATAGCGCCGGATACAGCTGATTTGTCCGCGTGGTTAGGAGAGTTGATCTCGGTGACCTTAGCCGGACATGGAGTTATGAAGAATACTCCGATATCATCATCGCTGAGCCCGGTCATACCGCGAACCTCGCGGCGAGCCATCTGCGCAGCGACCTCCATGGGAGCCTGCAGGGGCATGACGTTGTCGCACAGCTCGGGGAATCGTATCTTGATCAGCCTGACCACAGCCGGACACGCCGAGCTTATGATGGGCTTTTTGAGCTTGTTCTCACGTATCAGCATACGGGTAGCCTCGGACACCAGCTCCGCGCCGCGGCTGACTTCGTACACATAGTCGAAACCGACGGCTCTGAGCCCTGTCAGCACATAGTCGATATCGTCCAGATTGTTGAACTGACCGAACAGCGCCGGAGCAGGCATGGCTACTTTTATCTTATATTGTTCAATTTCTTCGAGCTGATTTGAGCGAGCTTTCTTGGCGTGATGCGGACACACACGGATACACTCACCGCAGTCTATGCATCGCTCCGAGAGGATGTTCGCCTTGCCGTCGCGGATACGGATGGCCTCCGTAGGACAGCGCTTGAGGCAGTTGGTACAGCCACAGCACTTATCCGCGTCCAGCTCGACAGAGTGAAAGTATTTGTTCATTTTTTACCTACTGTGATTATTATTGCGCCTTGACCGTCAGGTATAGATTTGTGCCTACTCCCAGAGTAGTCTCGATGCGCATTTCATCGGTATATTTCTTGATGTTAGGCAGTCCCATTCCCGCTCCGAAGCCGAGGTTGCGCACGTTATCGGGAGCTGTGGAAAAGCCCTCCTGCATGGCCTTTTCAACATCGGGGATACCGGGGCCGTGGTCGGACAGCAGTATCTCAACCTTATCGGGATAGATATCCACATCGCAGAATCCTCCGTCGGCATGGATGACCATGTTTATCTCAGCCTCATACATAGCTATGGCTACGCGGCGAATGGCGTCGGTGTTATATCCAAGCGCTTTGAGGCGCTTTTTCACCGAGCCTGAGGCCTCGCCTGCACGGGTGAAGTCGTCGCCCGATACGTCATAGTGGAGGTGGATGCTGCTCATACCGCGGTTCCTCCCGACAGTCCGTTGGCATAGAGTCTGCCGCAGGCTGTGAACATTCTGTAGCGAGTCTTGATCAGGGTGATATCGCGGCTCTCGGCCAGGTCGATGATGCTCTGATCGGGCATCTTGCCGCGTACGAATACGATGCACGCCATGTCCATCATCTCGGCGGTGCGAACCACCTGGGGGTTGACGAGACCGGTCAGCAGCACGCTCTGATCCTTTACGAACGCGAGCACGTCGCTCATCATATCCGATCCGCATGCTGTCTTGATCTCCTGATTAAGGTCGCCCTCACAGATGATCTCTCCTTCGAGTATGTCGAGTATGTCCTTAACTATCATGATATACATCCTTTCTCGGTAGCCTTGCTATGCGCTATTACGCTATAGATATATATATTCTACCATAAAGCTAGGGATATGACAACAGGCAAAGTAGGCGAAAATATGACGCTCTTTTTGGTAATATCGTATGTACGCCGAAAGCGCCGGAGCATCAGCTCCAGCGCTTTCTATAGACAGGTTTCTGTTTTTCACGTAACAGAACAAGTAATTCAATTGATATCAGAGAGGACAGCCTCGCCCTTCTTGAGGGACTGCGGCACATCCAGTATGCGCTGGTTGCGGCTGCCGCGGAAGTGGAGCATAAGGCTCATCTCTTCCTCTATGAATGGTCCGTCTACCAGCCAGTCGCACTGTTCGAGCAATGCCTTGTACTCGGGATGAGAGTGGAACTGCTCATGCAGCTTTTCGAACGTGTAGCCGGTATAGCAGAAGATGTTAAGACCCATCTGCCTGGCTTTTGCACTCAGCTCAGCCAGAGCCTCCGCCTGAGTGAAGGGTTCGCCGCCGCTGAGGGTAATACCTCTGAGCAGCTTATCCTTAGCCGCCTCTTCGAGAACTCGATCCACCGTGGTGTAATATCCGCCCTCAAAGTCCCATGTGTGCTGATTATGACAGCCCTTGCAGTGGTGAGGACAGCCCTGAACGAATACCGTCATGCGTATGCCGGGACCGTCTACGATGCTCTCACGCACTACTCCGGCGAGGTGCAGCTTAGTCGGTTCGCTCATATAGCCTCGAGCTCTTCCTTAACGTCCATAGCCAGACTATGCTTGACTCTGTCTTCTACCTCGGCCTTTTTAGCGTCGTTGAAGCGGTCGAGAGTACCTACCAGATAACCTGTGATGCGGCGGATGCGCTCTACGCCGGAACCTTCCTTGGATATCTTGCGGCCGCACTTGGGACAATAGTCGCCGATGATGCCGGTGTATCCGCATACGGGATCACGGTCAACGGGATGGTTGATGGAGCCATAGCCGATGCCCTCTTCCTTCATGCAGCGAACTACCTGCTCGAACGCCTCGAGGTTCTCTGAAGGATCGCCGTCGAGCTCGATGTAGGAGATGTGTCCTGCGTTGGTCAGCGCGTGATAGGGAGCCTCGAGTTTGATCTTATCAAAGGCGTTGATGGGATAGTATACGGGGATGTGGAAGGAGTTAGTGTAATAGTCGCGGTCGGTTACGCCCTTGATGATGCCGAAGCGCTTTTTATCGATGCGTACGAAACGGCCGGACAGACCCTCAGCAGGAGTAGCCAGGCAGGTGAAATTGAGACCCATCTCAGCGGACTTCTGGTCGAGCTTCTTACGGATGAATGAAACGATCTCAAGGCCCAGTCTTTGAGCCTCTTCGCTCTCGCCGTGATGCTTGCCGATGAGGGCTACCAGAGTCTCAGCCAGTCCGATGAAGCCGAGTGACAGTGTGCCGTGCTTGAGAACTTCGCGCACCTCGTCGTCGATGGAGAGCTTATCGGAGTCGATCCAGATGCCCTGACCCATCAGGAACGGATAGTTGCGCACGCACTTCTGGCACTGTATTTCAAAGCGAGCAAGGAGCTGTTCGCAGCACAGTTCGATCATGCGCTCGAGCTGCTCAAAGAAGAAGTCGATGTTCTTGTTAGCGAGGATAGCCATACGGGGCAGGTTCATGGAGGTGAAGGAGAGGTTGCCTCTGCCGTATGTGATCTCGCGGCTGGGATCAAAGCGGTTGCCGATAACTCTTGTACGGCAGCCCATGTATGATACCTCGGTCTCGGGATGACCGGGCTTATAATATGCGAGGTTGTAGGGAGCGTCGATGAAGGCGTAGTTGGGGAAGAGGCGCTTAGCGGATACTCTGAAGCTGAGCTTGAAGAGATCGTAGTTGGGATCGCCGGGGTTGTAGTTCACGCCCTCTTTTACCTTGAAGATATGCACGGGGAAGATAGGTGTCTCGCCGTTGCCTAAACCCTTCTCGGTTGCGAGCAGGATGTTCTTGATGACCATACGGCCCTCGGCAGAAGTGTCTGTGCCGTAGTTGATGGATGAGAAAGGTACCTGTGCGCCTGCGCGTGAGTGCATGGTGTTGAGGTTATGCACAACGGCTTCCATGGACTGGAAGGTGGCGCGGTCGGTCTCTTCTTCAGCGTGCTTCTTGGCGAAGCGCTGGAGCTTGCCGGCGATCTTATCGCCGTACTTGGCTGCGAGCAGCTCGTTCTCTTTATCCAGATACTCCTGAGCGGACTCCAGACAAGCTGTCTTGCCGGTCGCCTTCTCGGCTGCGTCACAGATAGCGTTGATGTCAGCCTTAGCGTCTGTATCGTCAGCGAGGAGCTCTGCGCCGCGAGCGAGGTTGAGGCGATATCTCTTGTTGTATGTCTTGGCTACGCCGGGAGCCATAGAGTAGTCAAAGTTGGGCACTGACTGTCCGCCGTGCTGATCGTTCTGGTTGCTCTGGATAGCGATGCAGGCGAGAGCACCGTAGGTGGCGATATCGTTAGGCTCGCGGATAAAGCCGTGACCTGTCGAGAAACCGCCCTTGAAGAGCTTTAAGAGGTCTATCTGACAGCAGGTGGTGGTGAGGGTGTAGAAATCCAGATCGTGGATATGAATGTCGCCCTCGCGGTGAGCCTTAGCGTGCTTGGGGTTAAGGATATACATCTGATAGAATTCCTTAGCGCCTTCGGATCCGTACTTGAGCATGGTTCCCATAGCTGTGTCGCCGTCGATATTGGCGTTCTCACGCTTGACGTCGTTATCCTTGGCTGCCTTGAAGGTCAGATCCTCATATATCTTCATCAGCTTTGTGTTCATCTCGCGCACACGTGTACGCTCGGCGCGATAGAGGATGAATTCTTTAGCGGTCCTTGCGTGACCGTTCTCGATAAGTATCTTCTCGACTGTATCCTGTACGTGCTCTACGCTCGGGGTGGCGTTATCCTCCGCCTCAAGATATTCGAGTACCTTACCTGCGAGCTGCTCTGCGGCTTCATAGTCATTGCCGCCGATCGCGTTAGCAGCCTTGTATATAGCCTGAGTTATCTTATCGATGTCGAATTCTACCGCGCGTCCGTCGCGCTTGACGATTTTGCTGATCATTTTGTTCCTCCGTTTTGATTTCTGTATTTGTAATTATTTTGTAACAATTTATCCGCTTCACACTACATCTTGTGACATAGCGCAAATCTTGTCATAATATATCAGAATTTCGCCGCAAAATCAATTGTCAAATTAACTGAGAAATAATTATTTCTTTGTTCAATTTGATAAGAAAAATCAAAATGATATTTCTAAAGGAATTATAACTAATTGTTGAGTGTGAAAACGCGCGCACCACAATATATTGTGGTTTGTTACATCTTTGTAACAAGATGTAAGATGAGTGTAATTGTTAATTTTTGTAAGGAATTTTTCAGGAGAATTATAGTGACATTCAGGCATAAAAAGCTCCCGGCTGAGCATAGCCGGGAGCTTTGAGGTATAGAGGTTTCTGTTTTAGATTTCAACTGTTTTTACTTTATCGAATTCTTTAGTGATCTCCTTGGAGGGAGCCTTTGTGACGAGAGTCACGATGATCGCAACGACTGCTGCCAGTACAAAACCGATGACCAGAGAGTAAACGCCGGTTACAGCTCCGATGGTGGTCAACGGATCGCCGCCCTCAACAGGAATGTTGAAGAAGGGTATGTAGTCCCAAATGATAATGGAGAGGAATCCGGTGACCATTCCGGAAACAGCGCCGGTAAGATTGAAGCGTTTCCAGAACAGAGAGAGCAAGATAACAGGGCCGAACGCGGCGCCGAAGCCTGCCCAAGCGTCGGAAACCAGCTTCATGACAGATGAGTCCGGATCAAGCGCTATCAGGAAAGCGATGACTGCAGTAACTACAACAGCGATTCTGCCTACATTGAGCGCGCTTTTCTCAGAAGCGTTCTTCTTGATCACGCCTTTGTACATATCCTCTGAGACGGAGGAAGCAGTTACCAGCAGCTGGCTGTCCGCTGTGGACATGATGGCCGCGAGGATACCGCACAGGAAGATACCGCCGATGAAGATGAGGACAAAGTTGCCGTCAAAGAGCTGGAGAATAGACTTGATGAAAACGGTCTCGCTGTTGCTGCCGTCGAGGGTAGTGGAGAGGAAGCCTCTCGCAACCAGACCGAGGAAGCACGCTGCGCCCAGAGAAAGAATGACCCATACGATAGCGATGACACGGCTCTTCTTGACCTCTTTATCGCTCTTGATAGCCATGAAGCGAACGAGGATGTGAGGCATACCGAAGTAACCCAGACCCCAGCCGAGGCCGGATACGACCGACTGCCAGGTGATGGGGGAGCCGTCGCCGTTCTTGAAGAGGCTCAGGAAGCCTGCCGGATCCGCTACGCCGTGCTTTGCCATCTCGCCTGTAACCGAGTTTGTATCGGTTCCGTGGATGGTGATGAAATATGCTAAGATCGGAACAGCAAGGATAGCAACGAGCATCAGCATACCCTGGATAAAGTCGGTGTAGCACACAGCTTTGAAACCGCCCAGCAGGGTGTATACCAGTATTACTACAGCAGCGATGATCAGACCGACCATATAAGCAGTTTTGTCGTTAGCGCCGGTTCCGAAGACGTTGGCGAAGAGTTTAGCGCCCGAAGTAAACGCAGAGGCGGTGTATACCGCAAAGAACACGATAATAACGATCGAGGCGACGATCTTCATAATGCCCTTCTTATCGTGGAAGCGGTTCTCGAAGAAGCTCGGGATGGTCAGTGAATTGTTCGCGACAATGGTGTATTTGCGCAGTCTGCGAGCGACCAGCATCCAGTTGAGCACGGTACCGATCAACAGACCTATAGCGATCCACATCTCACCGGAACCGGCAAGATAGATAGCTCCGGGCAGACCCATCAGCAGCCAGCCGCTCATGTCTGATGCCTGAGCCGAGAGGGCCGCGGTCCAAGAGTTAAGTCCTCTGCCGCCGAGGAAGTAATCCTCGTTGTTGGCGTTCTTCGAGTTAAGGGCGCCGATGAGGATCATCATGCCCATGTAGATGACGAACGCTACAAGAATAATAATAAATTGTTCTGACATTCATTTTCCTCCTAAAAAGTTTGTGAAACCTCAAACACCTATATATAGTATCACGTTAAAGCGCAAAATGCAATACAGAATTGAGCAAGACAGAAAATTTTGCGCAGATCATCGTTGCTCGTATAGCGCTTTTAACTTATTTCTCCTTATATATTGTAATAGAAACATATTTGTATTATAATGTACAATGATAGAATAGGGACTTTGATGAGAGGTGTATCCTATGAGCAATGAGAACAAGCTGATTTTCACCCGACGTTTGTGGGCTGAGATAAATATGAACGCAGTACAGGCGAATTATGACGCGATCAGAATGGCTATAGGCGAGGGCGTAAAGCTCTGCTGCGTGGTCAAGGCCGACGCCTACGGTCACGGAGCGGTTGAACTATCTAAGCTGTACCATGAGCTTGGAGCGGACTTCTTAGCCGTATCTAATCTCGATGAGGCTCTGGAGCTGCGCGACGCGGATATCGCCGAACCTATCCTTATCCTGGGATACACTCCGCCGGATCGCTGTTATGATTTGTGCCGTTATGACATTCGTCAGGCTGTGTACAGCCTGGATTACGCACGCAGGCTCAGCGAAGAATGCGCGCTGCATGACGCTCAGGTAAAGATACATATCAAGCTGGATACCGGCATGAGCAGGATCGGCTTTATATGTCAGGAGTTCCCTGAAGATAATTATTCTATAGAAGAAATATTCGAAGTATGCAATCTGCCTCATCTTGAGCACGAAGGCATCTTCACTCACTTTTCGGTAGCCGATGACGGCTGCGACGGCGAGGACTTCACTCAGCAGCAGTACAGCTGTTTTGAACACGCTCTGGACGCTCTTGCCGATCGCGGCATAAGCTTCGATATCTGCCACTGCTCCAACTCCGGCGCTATTATGGACTATCCATCTATGCGTATGGATATGGTCAGAGCCGGGATCATCCTGTATGGATATCCTCCGTGTGAGAAGGTGCGTTCTCAGATGGAGCTGAGCCCGGCTATGAGGCTCAAGACCTTGATATCTCACATCAAGACCGTCAGAGCCGGAGCTACCGTAAGCTACGGCCGCACCTTCACCGCCGAACGCGAGATGCGTATCGCCACAGTGCCGGTAGGGTATGCCGACGGATTTATCCGGGCTTATGCTGAGGACGGATATATGTTCGTGTGGGATAAGACTAAAAAGTTCGGCCGTAACTGTAAGATTATCGGCCGCATATGCATGGATCAGTGTATGCTGGACGTTACCGATTTCCCCGAGGCTGAGGTAGGCAACGTCGTAGTAGTTTTCGGAAACGGTAAAGACGGCGAACCCACCGCCGAGGATGTAGCGCGCTGGGGCGACACCATATGCTACGAGGTGCTGTGCGCCGTCAGCAAGCGCGTGCCGCGGCTCTATCGTACCAACTGGATCACCGGCAGCGTGGTGTATAAACTATAGACAAGCTCTTATAAGGAGTCAGTATGAAATTATTAGTAGTAGACGGAAACAGCATACTCAATCGTGCGTTCTACGGTATAAAACCCCTGACGACCAAGGACGGACAGTTCACTAACGCTATCTACGGGTTCTTGACCATGTTCGATAAGATGAAGTCTGACGTCGATCCCGACGCGGTGGCGATAGCCTTCGACCTCAGAGCCAAGACCTTCCGTCATAAGGCATATGATCTGTACAAAGCCAACCGTAAGGGCATGCCCGAGGAGCTCCATCAGCAGATGGCTCCGCTCAAGGAGCTGCTCGGTTATCTGGGATACCGTATCGTGACCTGCGAGGGTTATGAGGCTGATGATATCCTCGGCACTCTGTCCAAGGTCGCGGCGGATAACGGCGATGAGTGCGTCATCGCTACCGGAGACCGTGACAGCCTGCAGCTGGTCAATGACAAGGTGTCTGTCAGGCTGTGCAAGAACCTCAACGGCACTATGATGTATACTCCCGATACGGTACAGTCCGAGTACGGGGTGACTCCCAAGAAGCTCATCGAGATCAAGGCGATCCAGGGCGACAGCTCCGACAATATCCCCGGAGTTGCCGGAATTGGCCCCAAGGGAGCTATAGAGCTGATACAGAAGTACGGCGACATCGACTATATATATGAACACCTTGACGAGCTGGATATCAAGGCAGGAATGCGCGCTAAACTGGAGGCGTCTAAGGACAATGCTTTCCTCAGCCGTATGCTGGGCGAGATATGCCTGAGCGCTCCTGTTGATACCGACCTGAGCGCGTATTCGATCGCTCAGGGTGACCACGCCGCCGCAGCGAGACTGATGGCGCGACTGGAGCTGTTCTCACTTATCAAAAAGTTCGGACTTGAGGTGGGCGAGAGCGCCGTGGCTGTGACCGAAAGCGGCAGCCGCTTCACATATGAGGAGATGACTCCCGAGATGTTCGGCGAGTTCATCAACGATAACAAGGAAGTATATTCTCAATTTTCTTTTGAAGAAAATAGCGCAAAAGTGCATATTTCTTACAAAGAAAAATTATATCTATTGACAGATACCGATTCCATCCGCGAACTGCTATGCTCGGCTAAGCTGTATGTTGACAGCAGCAAGGCTGTATTCGCATATTGCGACAGGGAGAGCATCGACTGCGATATCGCCTTCGACATATCTCTGGCGGCATATCTGCTCAGCCCGTCATCTAAGAGCTATGATCCCGAGCGGTTGTGCGCCGAGTACGGCATACCCGTTGCTGCTGCAGATGGTGAAGCTCCCGAGGGAGCAGGATATATCCACGCTCTACCGCTGCTGTGCGACAGGCTCAGGAGCGATATCTCTGACTTCGGTCAGGGGCATCTTTTGTATGATATCGAGATACCGCTGGCAAGAGTGCTGGCTCGCATGGAGAATATCGGAGTAGAGGTCGATGTGGACGGCATACACAGATACGGCGAATCGCTCAGTGCAGAAGCTGAATCGCTGCAGCGTTCGATATATGAGGACGTAGGCTATGAGTTCAATATCAATTCGCCAAAGCAACTCGCTAAGGCGCTCTTTGAGGATCTCAACCTGCCCCACGGCAAAAAGACTAAGAGCGGATATTCTACCAACGCCGAGGTGCTGGAAGGGCTGGTGGGTTTCCATCCTGCTGTAGGCAAGATACTGGAATACAGAGCGGTATCAAAGCTCAAGTCGACCTATTGCGATTCGCTGATAGAGAAGGTGTCTGACGACGGGCGTATTCATTCGTCATTCAATCAGACAGAAACGCGCACCGGACGCATCAGCTCCACCGAGCCTAACCTGCAGAACATCCCTGTCAGGACTCAGCGCGGCAAAGAGTTCAGAAGATTTTTCCGCGCGGCTGAGGGTTGTGTGCTGGTAGACGCGGACTATTCTCAGATAGAGCTGAGGGTCCTCGCGCATATTTCCGGCGATGAGAATATGCGTCAGGCGTTCCGCGACAATACGGATATCCACACTGTGACAGCCTCTGAGGTGTTCAATGTGCCGATAGATCAGGTCACCCCACTGATGCGTTCACGCGCAAAGGCGGTCAACTTCGGCATAGTATACGGCATAGGAGCATTCTCGCTCTCTAAGGATATCGGCGTCACTGTCAAAGAAGCTCAGAGATATATCGACTCATACCTGACTCACTTTTCAGGTATAGACACTTATATGAAGAATGTGATAGAGCGCGCAAAGGCCGACGGATATGTAGAAACTCTCGAAGGACGCAGACGCTATCTGCCTGAGCTGAGCGCATCAAATTATAACACACGCGCTTTCGGCGAGAGGGTGGCTCGCAACGCACCTATACAAGGTACCGCCGCGGATATCATCAAGATAGCTATGATACGTGTGGACGAACGCCTGCGCACAGAGGGCTTATCGGCCCGACTGATATTGCAGGTGCACGATGAGCTGATCGTAGAGGCTCCGGCCTTTGAGATGATGCAGGTAGCTATGCTCCTGCAGGAAGAGATGGAGAACGCGGTCGGCCTGAGTGTTCCGCTCACCGCCGAGGCGGCTATGGGCGAGACTTGGTATGACGCAAAAGGATGATCCGCTTTCGCTTTAGTGAATAGATAATAGTGGATAGTTAAGAGGTGAGGGAGGACTCTGTACTCACCTGAATAATAAGGAGAAACTCATGAAGAAGATACTGTTCGTATGCACAGGCAACACCTGCCGCAGTCCTATGGCGGCAGTTATATTCAACTCGCTTGCAGCAGATAAAGGGCTTGATTATGTGGCTGAGAGCGCCGGAGTCGCCGCCGTTGGCGATCGTCCGGCATCCGCCAATGCCGTTAAAGCTGTAGCGGAGATAGGGCTGGATCTCAGCGGTCATCGCACACGCTTTTTACCCTCGCTGGATCTCAACGAATTCAGCCTGTTCGTCGCTCTAAACGATGAGCATTATGAGATATTGCGTTCCATAGGAATACCCGATAACATGCTAAGGCTCCTTCGCCGCGCGCCCAACGTCAACGATATCTATGATCTCAGGCAGGGGATAGTCGACCCCTACGGCGGCGATCTTAACGCGTACCGCAAGTGTCGCGACGAGATCATCGGTGCGGTAAAGCTGCTGATAACTACGCTATGATACTTACTAAGATGCAGCCCACGCATACTGAGGGCGTTAAGGACCTGTTGGATATCTGCTTCGGCAATAGCGCGTGGTCGATCGACAGCGTCAAGGCTCAGCTCGATAAACCCGTATCATACTGCGCGGTGGCTATGGATGACGACCGTGTAGTCGGTTATATAGCCTTTGAGATGATCCTCGACGAGGGCAGTATAGTAGAGCTCGCAGTGCATCCCGATCACCGCTGTAAAGGGATAGGACGAAAGCTGGTGGAGCTCATGCTCACATCATGCTCAGGTCTCAAGACCGTGTGTCTGGAGGTCAGAGCCGGCAATGTGCCTGCCATAGCCCTGTATAACTCGATGGGTTTCAAGCCGATATCACGCAGAAAGGATTATTACGACAGCCCCACTGAGGACGCTGTCATCATGATATATCAGATAGAAGGTTGAATATGAAGATACTCGCGATAGAGAGCAGTTGTGACGAGACCGCCGCCGCGGTGGTCGAGGACGGCAGAAAGGTGCTCTCCAATATCATCGCCTCTCAGGTAGATGAGCATAAGCTGTACGGCGGCGTAGTGCCCGAGATAGCTTCGCGCCGCCATGCCGAGGCTATAGTCAGCGTGGTAGACGAGGCTCTGAACGCTTCCGGATGTACGCTGGATGATATCGACGCCGTAGCGGTCACATACGCTCCGGGGTTGATAGGAGCGCTGCTGGTCGGCGTTAATTTTGCCAAAGGTCTCGCGCTGAGCGCGGATAAGCCGCTAATACCCGTACATCATCTGAGGGCGCATATCGCGTCTAATTATATTTCCAATTTAGAATTAAAGCCTCCGTTCTTATGCCTCGTAGTATCCGGCGGTCACAGCCATATAGTAGAGGTCAAGTCGTATACGGATATGAAGGTGATCGGCCGTACCCGAGACGACGCGGCTGGCGAGGCTTTTGACAAAGCCGCGCGCGCTATGGGTATCCCGTATCCGGGCGGCGTAGAGCTGGATAAGATCGCCGAGGGCGGCGATGACAGCGCGTATGCTATGCCTCATCCCAAGGTGGACGGCTCGCCGTATGACTTCTCGTTCTCCGGACTTAAGACTGCTGTCATAAACCTTATCCACAACAAGCAGCAGAAAGGCGAGGACGTATCCGTGCCCGATGTGTGCGCTTCATATCGCAGGGCTGTTGTCAACTGCCTTGCGGACAACTTCCTGCTCGCCGCCGATGATCTGGGCTATGATACACTTGTCACAGCAGGCGGTGTATCGGCTAACTCCTTGCTTCGTCGAGAGCTTCAGGCGCGCTGTGAGTGTAAGTATAAGCTCTATATGCCCGATAAGTCCCTGTGCGGCGACAATGCCGCAATGGTGGGCTCACAGGCTTATTATGAATATCTCGCAGGACATATCGCCGGTACTGATCTCAACGCGCTGGCCACTCTGCCTATCAGCGAGGATGTGTATTGATGAACAGGGCTGTACGATGTGTCGCAGTGCTGATGATGACCGCTTTGCTGATAATGAGCTTCACATCGTGCGATGTGCTGTTTGGATCGTCAGAGAGAGGTATACCTCAGGAGGGCGACAGTGAGTATGTGCATATAGCCGCCCCTTCATATACTGCGTCGCCTTACTATCAGTCAGTAGTATCCACATATTCTTACGGCATGCTGTCTGAGGGTCAGCAGGCGCTGTATGACGCTCTGGTCAAGACTGCGTATGATATCTATCCTGAGAAGGACAGCAGATATACCTATCGTATGCCTCAGGTGATCCTGGATGACTACACCCTGAGCGATACCGAGATCAGCGTGACTTTGCGCGCGATAATGGACGATGATCCGTATCTGTTCTGGCTTTCGCAGACGCATACCGTGCTCAACGATCCCGAACTCGGCTACACTGCGGTGCAATTGTATTCAGAGTTTTCTCCCACTCAGGTTACTGAAATGATGACACAGATCGATAAGGTGATAGGCGATTTTTACGCTTCGGTTCCCGATGGCATGAGTGATTATGAACTCGAAAAGTACGTCCATGACTATGTTATCGGACTGTGCGATTATGATGACGCCGATGTGGGTCGCACTGAGCTGAGTGAGGAGAATCTGCGCTCCCACAGTGTGTACGGCGCGCTGGTGGATAAGCTGTGTGTATGTGAGGGATACGGTATGACCGCTCAGCTGTTGATGAACGGCTTGGGGCTGGATTGTGTATGTCTGACCGGCACTGCTTATGACGGTTCAGGAGAACAGGGTCCAGATCAGGCTCAGCTTCATCTGTGGAACGCCGTAAAGCTGGACGGCGACTGGTATCATGTCGATCTTACATGGGATGACAGGGAAGAGGTCTTTCAGCGTTATGACTACTTCAATCTCGATGACAGCATGATGCTCACTGATCATACCTTATCGGAGTTACCTGCTCAGCTCGGTGATAAGCTGGCTGAGAGCATCAAGTCGCAGGACGTCAATATATATATCCCTTCGTGCAATGGGACTGAGTATTACTATTACTCATATTCATGTCCGAGGCTGATCAGTCTTTATGATACCGAGGCTCTGGAAGAGAGTCTTTATCAGTCGGCCGCTGCAGGGGAACAGTACTTTTTATTTTACATCGATCCTTCGCTGGATTATGACAGCGTGGCTGAAAGCCTGTTCAAGAGCGGTCAATACTTTTTCGATTATTTGCAGAGGGTCAACGAACGCCTATACGATACAGAGGTCGACGACAGCAACGTAGTATACTATTCAGACGCGGATCGCCGAACTCTGGCTGTAGAGCTCAAATACTTTTAACAGGAGCGATTTATGATAGTTATTTCAGTAGATCTCGGTCACGCGAGAACAGGGCTGGCTGTATCTGACAGCAGTGGGTTCCTCGCATCATCGCTGTGCGTTATTGAAGAACGCAGCGATGAACGTCTGGTGCAGAAGGTATCGACTCAGGTGAAAGAACAGCGAGCCGAGCTGATAGTTGTAGGACTGCCTAAGAATATGGACGGCTCTGAGGGCGAGAGTGCAAAAAGAGCGCGTGATCTGGCGGCTAAGATATCCGAGCAAAGCGGAGTGCCGTATGTCATGCAGGATGAGCGCGGCACAACGATAACCGCCCACGCGTATCTAAGCTCGGGCGAAATATACGGTAAGAAACGTAAGAAGAAGGTCGACGCTGTAGCTGCTTCGATAATCCTGCAGGATTATCTTGACGCGCATCGCGGATAAATACAGGAGGTAATGATATGAATACAGAAGAACTCATCAAGGAGATAAACGCCCTTGCTAAGAAGAAGAGGGAACAGGGACTGACCGACGATGAAGCTAAGCGCCAAAAGGAACTGTATGCCATGTATCTTAAGGGCTTTCGCGCTCAGGTTAAGGCTAAGCTCGACAACACCGACGTAGAATATCCCGACGGTACCGTAAAGAGCCTGAGGGACGCTATGAAGGACGCTAACGACTTCGGTCAGGATAAGTGAATATGTCATCAAATAAACAACGGGTTGACTCTTGTGTTCAGAGTCAACCCGTG